>VOFB01003259.1_pt1 | contig 13279 bp, 20 predicted proteins | sample 5384141 | NCBI WGS metagenome assembly VOFB01 (sample SAMN12384721, study PRJNA508395) | human gut metagenome | isolation source: healthy gut A | host: Homo sapiens | reverse complement strand
GCGCGTGGATAATGTCGGCGTCCACATCGTCGGCGATCTGCAGATCGACGCCGAACGTCTTCAACGCCGTTTGCTTCCCCGGGGTTCGGGAACGTCGTATCCGACGACCTTGAGCGAACCTTTCGGATTGTCACCCGGAATTTCAGGAATCTCGTTTTCGGCACGTGGTCCGTCAAATGCACGAACCGTCACATCCACACGTTCCGCCAGAACCTTGAAAGCTCCTCTGCGTGCACGCCTGCGCCGCCGTACACCTTGGGCGGATATTCACGGGAAAAGGATGTCAACCTTCATATCTGTGCTCTCCTCTTCGAGTCAGGCAGTTGTTCCATCACTACTGTAAGGCAATTTTCCAGCGAAACGCCTGATTGTTTCATTCGTGTCATAAAGATTTGCATCTTTTCTGAAAATGCAAACAAGGAGGTCAATAAATAGGAACGAATAGTGTCGTCATTCGTGACTCGCATGCGAAAGCGGGGCTGCATCCTTCCATCGGATGCAGCCCCGCTCTGCGTTCATCGCCTTACCATCAGACGGCCGTACCATTCTGATCGAGGTTCGGATTATGCTTCGGGTTACCCGCCGTGAAGAACAGGCTAAGCACACCGACAGCGAAGACGATGGAGACCGTGGCGACCAACCACATGGGATGTGACGGCAGCCACATGATCACCAGGAATGCGATTGCGGACAGTGCGATGAGCAGCCAGCTGATCACGCGGAACCATTGGCGTGCGGAATGCGGTGCCTTGAACATCTTCGGGTTCGTGTAGTTCGGGCTGGTGGTCAGCAGGCTTTCGGTTTCTTCGATGGTGCCGCCGGTCGGCTTCCAAGGTCCATCGGTACCGTCTTGCAGTCGGCGGGACTTTTCCTGCAGCTGGTATTCGTCCAGCATTCCGGAACGTGCGCGGCCATGGGTTTGGTCATACTGCGACGGCACTCCCCTGCGGTTGTTCTTTGCCTGCGCTCGACGTTCTGCACGATTTGGCATTGGGTCACTCCTTTGTTGCGATGTGCTGCAGTTCACTTTACTGCATGACTGCCGGTTTTTCGCCGAACGGCACGTCATTCGGACGTTTATGCCACGTCTGTATTGTTCGAGGTTCCGGGAAGTGGGGATATGAAAAATCGTCCGATTCCGTTTTGGCGGAGAATCGGACGATTTTTTCTGTTACGTTAACTGCTTATGTTCAGCGCGGCAGCATCATCGGCCTTTGGATGCGACGATGGGTGCCGGCAGTTCGGTGGCGCCGGTGAGGTATTCGTCCACGGCGGGAACGGCGAGTTCACCGAATCTTCATGTCGCGCGGCACGGTGGAGCCGATGGCGACGACCACGGCATCGTAGCGGGACCAGATCCTGATGAGATGGGCCTTTTGTTGTGATCTCCCCCACGCCGGTGCGGAACGACGGTGCCTTCGGCTTCCACCTGTTCCAACGCGGTCGACAGCCGCTTTGCCTGTTTGAAGTTCGGGATCATACCAGGCCGCCGATATGTCATCAATGCTCGTATACGTAACCCGCCTCGCACACCTTTTTCCCAGGCGCCGGGCGCATTGGGGAAATCTACATTGTTGGCCTTGGCCTCTTCCATGGCCTTCGTCATGGCCAGAACTGCTTCGGCACCACGTGAGTGAACCGCTTGACGGTCTCGTTCCAGTCCCTCCAGCAAAGCCGCAGCGAACTGAGAACCGGTCTCTTCGGCATGCTGCTTGACCAGTGCGTACACCAGCTTGGAGGTTTCGGCATCAAGCGACTTGAAGAGCAGTGCACCGGACTTGATGGCACCCGGGTTGACCTTCTTCATATCGAGTCAAGCACATAAGTGTTATTACCGCCGGAGAAGCCTGCACCGAAATTGCGTCCGGTGGGGCCGAGCACCACAACAGTGCCGCCGGTCATGTACTCGCAGCCGTGGTCGCCCACGCCTTCGACCAAAACGTGGCACCGCCGTTACGAACGCCGAAACGTTCGCCGGCGCGTCGGCCACGGAACATCTGGCCGGAAGTGGCGCCGAAACCGGTGACGTTGCCGGCGATGACGTTGCTGTGCTTGTCGAAGGTGACGTTATCTTCCGGGCGCACGATCATGCGACCGCCGGACAGGACCCCTTGCCGGCGTAGTCGTTGACTTCGCCGTAGATGCGCATGGTCTCGCCGCGCGAGGATGAACGCACCGATGGACTGGCCTCGGAACCGTGCAGGGTCATGTCGATGGTGTCGTCCGGCAGACCTTCCTCGCCGTAACGGCGGGTGATCTCGAGCCGACCATGGGTGCCGACCGTACCACGGTTGACGTTGCGATCGGCATTTCGATGCGCACGGGTTCCGCTGTTCGAGGGCCGGCTGGGCAAGTTCCGATGAGCTTGTTGTCCAGCGCCTTCTCCAGCTCGTGGTTCTGCTCGATGGTCTGGTGCAGGATCGTGCCGGGTACCGGGCCGGCCTGCTTGGCACGTTGGACAGGTCGATGCCGCCGGACTTCCAGCGCTTGATGGCCTCGTCCTATCCAAGCACTCAACGTGGCCGATGGCCTCCTCCTCAAGAGTCCTGAAGCCGAGCTGGGCGAGGATCTCGCGCCTCCTCAGCGATGAACATGAAGAAGTTGACCACGTACTCGGCTTGCCCTTAAAGCGTGCGCGCAGTTCAGGATCCTGGGTGGCAATGCCCTGCGGGCAGGTGTTCTTCTGGCAGGCGCGCATCATGACGCAGCCTTCCACGATCAGGGCTGCGGTCGCGAAGCCGAATTCCTCGGCGCCGAGCAGGGCCTGCGATCACCACGTCGCGGCCCGTCTTGGCTCACCGTCGCATTGCACGGTGATGCGGGAACGCAGGCCGTTGAGCACGAGCGTCTGCTGGGTTTCGGACGGCCGATCTCCCACGGGGGTGCCGGCGTGCTTGATGGCGTTGAGCGGGGCTGCACCCGTACCGCCGTCATAGCCGGAGATAAGCACCACGTCGGCATGGCACTTGGCCACACCTGCGGCGATGGTGCCGACCGAACTCGGAAACGAGCTTGACGTGGATACGTGCCTTCGGGTTGGCCATCTTCGCATCGTTGATCAGCTGCTTCAGATCCTCGATAGAGTAGATGTCGTGGTGCGGCGGCGGGGAGATGAGCTCGACGCCCGGAGTCGCGTGACGCACCTTGGCGATCCACGGCGGAACCTTGGCGCTATAAGATGTCCGCCTCGTACTTTTGGCGCCTTGGGCGACTTGATCTGCAGGTCGGTGGCGTGCAAGTAGTCGCTGGTCACGCCGAAAACGTGCCGATGCGATCTGCTTGATCTTGCTGTAGCGCAGCGGATCGTTGATGCGGTCTTCGGATTCGCCGCCTTCACCGGAGTTGGAACGTGCGCCGATGGTGTTCATGGCGATCGCGAGGGTCTCGTGCGCCTCCTGGGAGATGGAGCCATAGCTCATGGCGCCGGTGGAGAAACGCTTGACGATCTCGCTGGCCGGTTCGACCTCGCTGATGTCGATCGGCTTGCGATCGGACTTGAACTTCATCAGGCCGCGTAGCGTCATCAAACGGTTGGAGGTGTCGTTGATGTGCGCCGAGTACTTCTTGAACATGTCGTAGTCACCGCGCTGGGTGGACTGCTGCAGCAGGAAGATGGCCTCTGGGTCGTTGAGGTGGTCTTCGCCGGTGCGACGCCACTTGTATTCGCCGCCGGTGCGCAGGTTGCGGTGCGGGCGGGCGGTCCACTGCGACGGGTAGGCCACGCGATGGCGGATGGCGACCTCTTCGGCCAGTTCGTCGAGTCCGACGCCGCCGACGCGTGAGGTGGTGCCGGTGAAGTATTCGTCGATGACGTCCTTGTTCAGGCCGATGGCTTCGAACAGCTGTGCGCCACGGTAGCTCATGATGGTGGAGACGCCCATCTTCGCCATGATCTTGAGCACGCCGGTCGACAACGCGTTGGTCAGGTTCTTCACCGCGGTTTCGGCGTCGACGTTGAGATAGCCCTTGCGGGACAGGTCTTCGACGGATTCGAACGCCAGATACGGGTTGACGGCCGCCGCGCCGTAGGCGATCAGCAGAGCAACATGGTGGATTTCACGCACATCGCCGGCCTCGACGACCATGGAGATCTGGGTACGTGTGTCTGCGCAGCAGATGGTGCTGCACCGCGGAGGTGAGTAGCAGCGACGGGATCGGTCCCCACGTGTAGTTGGAGTCGCGATCGGGAGAGCACGAGGAAGTTGGATCCGTTTTCGATGGCTTTGTCGACTTCCTGGAAGATTTCCTCAAGACGTTCCTTCAGCGCCTTGCCGCCGCCAGCGACCTGGTAGAGGCCCTTTGACGACGAACGGCTTGTAGTAGCCGCCGAGGATCTTGGCGCGGTCGAGGCGCTTGAGCTGCGCCATTTCGTCGGAGTTGAGCACCGGCAACGGAATGAGGATCTTCTTGGCGTGCAGTTCGGAATCGGCTAGCAGGTTCGGCTCGGGGCCGATGGCGGATTCGAGCGAGGTGACGATCTCCTCACGCTCCCAGTCCAGCGGCGGGTTGGTGACCTGCGCGAACTTCTGGGTGAAGTAGTCGAACAGCATGCGGCTGCGGCATGAGAACGCGCGGCATAGGCGCATCATTCCCATGGAACCGAGCGGTTCCTTGCCGGTGTTGGCCATCGGCGTGAGCAGGAGCTTCAGATCCTCTTCGGTGTAGCCGAAGGCGCGCTGACGGCGCTGGACGGACTGGCCGGAGTGGTTGACGTGCTCGCGCTTGGGCAGCTGGCTCATCTCGACGGTGTTGCCTTCGACCCACTGACGGTACGGATGCTGGGACGCGAGGGACTTCTTGATCTCCTCGTCCGGGATGATGCGGCCTTCCTCGGTGTCGACGAGGAACATCTTGCCCGGTTCCAGGCGGCCTTTGGACACGATGTGTTCCTCGGCGTTCTCCGGGAGCACGCCGGTTTCGGATGCGAGCACGATGCCGTCGTCGGTAAGCTGCCAGCGGCCGGGGCGGAAGCCGTTGCGGTCGAGCAGCGCGCCGACCTGGGGTGCCGTCAGTGAAGATGATGCGCCGGACCGTCCCACGGTTCGATCAGCGTATTGTTGTATTCGTAGAACGCCCTGACGTCGGGGTCAAGCTGGTCGTTCTTCTCCCATGCCGGCGGCAGCATCATGGAGATGGCGTGCGGCATGGAACGTCCGGACAGGTGCAGCAGTTCGAGGCATTCGTCGAACGTGCCGGAATCGGAGTAGCCCGGGGTCGCGATCGGCAGCAGCGGCGAATTCGCCGAGCAGTTCGGAACTCAGTCGGCCTTCGCGCGCGGACAGCCAGTTGCGGTTGCCCTGGATGGTGTTGATCTCGCCGTTATGGGCCAGCTGGCGGAACGGCTGGCCAGCGGCCAGCTCGGGAACGTGTTGGTGGAGAAGCGGGAGTGCACGATGGCGATCTTCGCCTTCATGCGCTCGTCGGAAAGATCCAGGAAGAAGGGCTTGAGCTGCATGGTGGTGAGCATGCCCTTGTAGGTGATGGTGCGTGCGGACAGGGACGCGAAGTAGATGCCCACCTCGTGTTCGACGCGCTTGCGGATGCGGAAGGTCTTGCGGTCCAGTTCGATGCCTGCGAGCTGGCCTTCGGGGTCGGCCACGACCAGCGTCTTGAACGCGGGCATGCTGGCGAGCGCCTGCAGTCCGAGTCCGTCCGGGTTGGTGGGTACGACGCGCCATGCGAGTACTTCGAGGCCTTCTTCGCGCACGATTTTGGCGATGGCTTGTTCTTGTTGTCCGGAGGTGGCGATGTCGCGGTCGAGGAATGCGATGCCGGCGGCGTAGTGGCCTTCTTCGGGCAGTTCGACGCCTGCGGTGGCGCGCATGAATTCGTCGGGCATGCTCATGAGGATGCCTGCGCCGTCGCCGGTGTTTTCTTCGGCGCCTACGGCTCCGCGGTGGTTGAGGTTGACGAGCACTTCGATGGCGTCGTCGATGATTTTGCGTTCGGGGCGCTTGTTGAGGGTGGTGACCATACCCACGCCGCAGGCGTCGTGCTCGGCGCCGGGATCGTACATACCTTGGGAATCATGGATCGTGAGATCTAACGGGGCGTGGAAAGTCACCGAAACCACCTTCAATGTTTTTGGGCAAGAAAAGTCTTGCGGTTCTTTAATGCGTGGTTTAGAATACCGCGCCCCTGTATCAAATACGTTTCGCGTGTCCATATAACGAATACTCGGAAAAGTCAAGACTGTTTTTTCTTGGGAAAAAGTGGAGGATATGTGTTGGGTTGTGGTGGTTGCCGGTATCGATGCGTGTCGTTATGCTGGTGGTTGTCCGAAGAGTACAGGGGAGCCGATGTGGCTGAGATGGGCGTTTGCCCGGACCCTTATGACCTGAACAGGGGTAGTGCCTGCGTAGGGATGTTACGAACGGTGCGCGTGCGCGTCTTCTCTGTGCTGACGGCTGGTGTTTGGCCGTGTGTTTCGTGGAAAGAAGGGATTTGGCGTGTCTGATGCGTCGCAGGTGCCTGAGCAGCTTGGTTCGGGTTCGAAGAAGTTGACTCGAAGAATGTGCTGCTGGGTTTGCAGCATGTTTGGTGTCCAATGTGGGCTTGATCCGGTGTTTGTGGCTGGTGCCATTGGCTTGCCGTTGGCGTTGTCGTCAAATATGGTGAATGCCATTTTCATTGATGTCTGGTTTGGTCACATTGATTCAGGCCACGAGGTTGGTGCGTTTGCCGATTGTGCAGGGTCCGTCCGCCGCGTTCGATGCGTTGATGATCGCTGCGGGGCACTGCTGGTTCGTTGGCTGCCGCTGGTACGTCGATTTTTGTCAGTTCGCTGATTTTCTTGGTGCTGTGTCTGACCCGTGTGATTGAGAAGATGCGTTTTCTGTTTGCGCCGATGGTGTCGGGCGTGATTATTTTTCTGGTTGGCGTTTCGCTGTCGAGTTTCACGTTGAGCGAGTTTCTTGGTGGCACTCCCGGCGATGATGGTTTTGCCGATCCGAAGACGTTGGCCGTGTCTATCGTGACTTGCGTGCTGGTGGTGGCGCTTTCCCAGTTCGGCAAGGGTATGGTCAGGGCGCTTTCTATCTGATTGCTCTGGTTGCCGGCACTGCGCTTTCGATGGTATTTGGCATGGCTGATTTTTCCGGTGTCGCGTCGAAGCCTTGGTTTGGTCTTCCTCAGATTATGCCGTATGGCGGTTTTGACTTTGATGCGGCGGTGTTTGTGCCGTTCTTCATCGCATATATGGTTGCGATTATGGAGGCGCTTGGCGTGTATCAGGCGGCCAGTGAGATCCGGGCGTCAAGCGAGGATCGTCAGGTTCGTTATGGTTTGGCCGGCGAGGCTGCCGGTTCCGCGATTTCTTCGCTGATCGGCGGTTTCACCACTACCGCGTATCCGCAGAATGTCGCGTTGCTTAAGGTCACGGATGAGGGCAAGACCCGTACCCGTGTGCCGGTGATCATCGCCGGCGTAGGTGTTTGTGGTTCTTGGTTTCATTCCGAAGGCCGGACGCGGTATTGTCGTTGATTCCTTCCCCTGTGATCGGCGGCATTTCCTGCCGGCCGCGGCAAGCCTGATCAGCACGGGCTTCAATACGCTGCGCAAAGGTGGAGTCGAACGACCGTTCCCAGGCGGTCATTGGATTGTCCCCTGTTGGGCATCGCGCTGCCGAGCGCGTTGAGCGGCTTGGAGGGCGGCGCTCACGTGTTCTTCTCCAATTCGATTCTGGTCGGGGCGTTCTGTGTGGTGATTCTCAAGGCACTGCTGATCGACCTGCCGAATCTGATCAATCGTCGTAAAGGAAACAGCGAAGCTGAAGTTCCGTCGCAGATCTGATTTGCTTTCGAATATCAGTATCGTTTATAGAAAAGGAATACCGCATATGACATCAATGTCGTTGGGTGCCGACGCGCAGGAAGTCAAGGCAAACGTGCTTGAGTTCATCGAAAAGTATGGTTGCGAGGTCGCTCCGGATGAGGCGTTCGACGCGCTCGCACATAAGATTTTCGCTTTCCAGTTTGCCCATAACATGCAGTATCGCGCGTATTGCATGTCTCGTAGGGTGACTCCGCAGATGTTGTCGGATTGGATGGATATTCCGCCGATGCCGGTGGATGGGTTCAAGATGCTGACGCTCACTTCGGTGCCTGAAGATGATTGCGAGGCAGTGTTCATGACCAGCGGCACTACGCATCCGGGTCAGCGTGGACGCAACTATCATCCTGATCTTGAGGTGTGGGATGCGTCGATGATCGGCCCCGTTCCGTCATTTCATCATGCCTGACCGTGAGCGCATGCGTATCGCGGTGCTCTCCCTGCCTGGGAGATGAATCATAATGGTTCGTTGGCCCGTTATCTGACGCGTGCGGTGGAGCAGTGCGGCAGCGAGGGCAGCGGCTTCTTCTTCCATGAGAGGATGGTTTGGACTTCGCTGGTGTAGAAAAGTTCCTTGATCAGTCGGTGGCGGACGGCGAGGCCGGTGATGCTGATGGGCGCTTCGTCCGCGTATCTGTATCTGCTGACTATCTTGCCGAGCGGGGCAAAAACCTATGCGTTGGCGAAGGATTCGCGTGTTTTCGATACCGGTGGTTTCAAGAGTACGAAACCGATATGACCGTCGATGATTTGTATGCGAAGTTCCTTGAGGTGTTTGGCGTCGCACGCACGCATTGCGTGAACATGTACGGTATGACGGAGTTGAGTTCGCAGATTTACGATCAGAATCTGCTGTCGTACTATACGGATGGTTCGTCGAATTATCTGAAGGCGACGCCGTCGTGGGTTCGTTCCGTGTTCCTCGATCCGGCGACGCTCACGCCTGTCGCCGATGGCGAGCAGGGGTGATCGCGCATTACGATTTGGCGAATTGGAATTCCTGTCTGGCGATTCTGACCGAAGATCTTGGCGTGCGCACCGATTCCGGTTACGAGCTCAACGGTCGTGTGAAGGGTGCGGAGGCACGCGGCTGCTCCATCGCCGTCGACGAGGTGATGGCGGCAAACGCATGAGCGTCATCGACATTTTCCATGCGCCGCGCGGCTTCATATTTGAGGATTTCGAAACACGCGGCGTTCTCACCGACCGCGGTGAGGTCACGTTGCGTTATCCGGTACTCACGCCTGAGACTGTCCAAGATTTGTGCGAGACAACGCGTTGCAATCGATCGCAGACATTGGCAGCATATTCCGTCGAACACATCGTCGACATCATCGGCGAGGCGGTGGAATTGTGGACGAATCCCGATTATGAGGGTCGCCAGATAGCGGAGTCTCTGATTCCCTCCATCACCGGCTATGACGCGACGATGACGCGTATCGAATTGAAACGTTACATGCGCATGTTCCGCAGACGCGAACTATTGCGTTTTCTTGATGACGAACTGCCAAGCCCGCGCATGCTGGACGAATACCGACCGAACAAGTCCGGCGGATACACGCGCCTGTACGGGCCGGACTTGACATTCCACGTGTTTTCCAGCAATGTTCCCGGCATTCCCGTATGGAGCATGACCATGAGTCTGCTGACGAAAAGCGCGATCATCGGCAAATCATCGTTCGACGAACCGCTGATGCCCGTACTGTTCGCTCGTTCTCTGACACAGATCAACCCGGATCTCGCCGACGTATTGGCCATAGTGCCGTGGCGCGGCGGCACGGTAGACTTGAAGACGTGGCGATCGGCGAAGCGAACGCCGTGATCGCCTACGGTTCGTCGCACACCACCGAGGCGATCCGTCCACGCGTGAGCGCGGGCAAACCGTTCCTCAGCTATGGCGCACGCATCGGCTTCTCACTCATCGGACGTGAAGCGCTACGCGCGGACACTCACGTGCAAACCGTGCACCGTATGGCCGTGGACGTGGCCACCTACGACCAGCAAAGCTGCCTGGCGCCGCAAACCATCTTCGTGGAACGCGGCGGAGCCATCTCCCCCGCTCAGACGGCGGAACTGCTCGCCAGCGAGCTCGACTCGCAACAACGCAAATATCCACGATCAACCCCTTCCGACACGGAATCCCTCGCCATCCGCAGGGCACGCTCTCAAACCGAGATGCAAGCGCTGTTCATGACGTCCATGACTCCAGACAGCGCCGCACAGGCCGACCCACAGGCACCGTTCGTCATCGAATCGCCGCAAGGCACCGACTGGACCGTGCTCTACTACCCCAATACCAGCAGTCTCCCCTCGTTGGGGACACCGCTCAACCGCACCATTAACATCGTCGCCGTGGACCAACTCAAACACGCGCTGCCCACACTGAAACCCTACCGCGAGTGGCTGCAAACCTGCGCGATCGCCACAAGCTCATCCAGACTGTTCGCACTCGCGCAACAAGTGGGCGAATACGGCATCGACCGCATCTGCCCCGTCGGAGAAATGAACCGCGCGAAATCCGGATGGCACCACGACGGCGGATTCAACATCCTCGACCTCGTCAGAGCCGTCGACATCGAACGCAACACCGACCGTTACGCCGACACCTTCGACATTGACTACGAATAATCCCAAAGGACCTTACGTGAACCAGCAATCGAACACCGGACACTCACCGGCAAAACCGCCATCATCACCGGCGCAAGCCGAGGCATCGGCGCCGCAATCGCACTCAGACTCGCACAACTCGGCGCCAACGTGACCATCGACTACCTAAGCAACGACGAACGCGCCCAACACACCAAGCAACACATCGAAAACGAAGCGGACGCACAAGGACGCGTCATCACATGCAAAGCCGACGTGACCGACGAAACCCAAGTCAACGAACTCGCACAAACCACAGCCAACACCTTCGGCGGCATCGACATCCTCATCAACAACGCGCTCAGCCACTACTCGTTCGACCCACGCAACCGCAACACCTTCAGCAACACCAGCTGGAACGACTACGCGACCCAACTCGAAGGATGTCTCAAAGGCACCTACAACACCTGCACGACCGCGCTGCCCCTACATGCGACGCCAATCATGGGGACGCATCGTCAACATCTCCAGCAACCTCGTAGACAGCCCGATCGTCCCCTCCACGACTACATCGCAGCCAAAGGAGCTCATCGGATTCACGCGCTCACTGGCGCAGGAGGCCGGGCGTGGGGCGTCACGGTGAACGCCATCGCGGCCGGTTTGACCGTGGGCACGGATTCGAGCCGTGCCACCACCGAAGACGTCCGCGAGCGCATCATCGCGCAGACGCCTTTGGGCAGGCTTGCCACGGCTGATGATATTGCGGGCGTTGTGGCGATGCTGGTTGGCGAGGACGCTCGTTTCGTCACCGGTCAGACGTTACATGTCGATGGCGGACTCACGATGCGCTGATTACGAACATCCGGTGAGACTCGTTCGAGGCTCTATGCCATCGGGCCTAGAATGCAACAACCTGCATCCGAGGCCCGTTTCAATCTGCACACTGTATCCACCCATACCAAGATGGATCATCTAAAACCAATTCGTCAGAGGATTATCGGCATTACAACGAGCAGGCGTCGAAGAAACGCTCAATGACGGTGTCGTTGAGCAAGCGTCCGGTTCGGGTTGGAATCACACGTCCGTCACGGATAACGATAAGGCCTTCGTCTTCCATGGGCTGGATGCGAGCCATATCAACCATGTTTCCAAGGCGACTCAAATCCAGACCCTCACGTATGCGCAGACCAAGCATGATGATTTCTTCGAGGTTCTCCTCGTTGGAGATTCGTTCGCTTCCCGACCATGGCACATTATCATCGTTGATAGCCTGCCCCCACATGCGAGGATGCGCAATATCCCAGCTGCGCAAGCCCGACGATTTGACCGTTTCAGATGTTTCAGCCGACGTGGACTGTTCAACATCCATCACATTGCCGTAATGGCTGTGTGCGCGGGACCGAGCCCACCCAATCAACATTCCGCCAATAGCCAAGATTATGTTGCGATTCATAACCAGGACGTGCCCAATTGCTGATCTCATACCATTCAAGACCGGCTGCGCTCAGCAGATCGTCGGCAATCTCATACTTGGTCGCCTCATCGTCATCATCAGGCGTAGGCAAGGTTCCAACAGCAATCTGACGTCCCATTTTCGTGTTCGGTGCGACGGTCAACGCATATGCCGAAATATGGTCAACACCCAAGTCGATCGCCGTACGTACGGAAACACGCCAATCGTCGAGACTCTCCCCCGGCGCACCGTAAATCAAATCCACGCTGGAACGCATGCCGGCAGCATTTGCCGCTGCGATTCCCGCCGCCACATTGGCCGGGGTATGCGTACGATCCAATGTTTTCAGCACGCTTGGCACAGCCGACTGCATGCCGAAAGAGATGCGGTTGAATCCGCCGTCCGCGAGTTCCTTCACGTAATCGGCGTTCACCGTGTCCGGATTCGCTTCGGTGGTGATTTCCGCATTGTCGGCAATGCCCCACGTGTCACGCACGGCATTCAACATGGCGACCAGATCCGAGGCTTTCAGAATCGTGGGAGTGCCACCGCCGAAAAAAGACGGTGGCCGCTTCCGGTTCGTTAACGCCATGCGCGATCTGCCAATCATGGACGATTGACATCTCGCGAATCACCATATTGGCGTAATTGCCACGAAGCGCCCGCTCCCATGTCGACAGCGGTATACGTGTTGAAATCACAGTACCCACAGCGCCGTATGCAGAACGGCACATGAATGTAGGCTTCGAACATCAGCCTTCGGTTTTCTGGGCGGCGCGAATCTTGTCTTTTGTGTCGCGGTCGTTGCCTGCGTCTCCGGTCGACAATGCGGCGATGAACGCCTCCTGCGGCACCTCGACATGGCCGAGCATCTTCATACGCTTCTTGCCGGCCTTCTGCTTTTCGAGCAGCTTGCGCTTACGGGAAATATCGCCGCCATAACACTTGGCGAGCACGTCCTTGCGCAGTGCGCGAATGTTCTCACGTGCGATAATGCGGGAGCCAATGGCGGCCTGAATCGGAATTTCGAACTGCTGACGCGGAATGAGCTCACGCAACTTCTTCGTCATCATCACGCCGTAGGAATACGCCTTGTCTTTGTGCACGATGGCGCTGAACGCATCGACCTTCTCACCTTGGATGAGAATATCGACCTTCACCAGATCGGCGGATTGTTCGCCGTCCTCATGGTAGTCGAGCGACGCACTTAATAGCCCTTGGTGCGGCTCTTCAACTGGTCGAAAAGAAGTCGAACACGATTTCGGCCAACGGAATGCGATAATGCATTTCCACACGGTCGGCGGAAATATATTCCATAGTGCCCATCTGTCGATGGTCTGGCACAAGTCCATAACCGCGCCGATGAATTCCTTCGGATGATGTCGGCGGCAACCACCGGTTCGACGATCT
>VOFB01004736.1_pt1 | contig 13287 bp, 20 predicted proteins | sample 5384141 | NCBI WGS metagenome assembly VOFB01 (sample SAMN12384721, study PRJNA508395) | human gut metagenome | isolation source: healthy gut A | host: Homo sapiens | reverse complement strand
TCCTGCTCAGGTTCCATCGGCGGGTCAATTCTAAAGGGGCAAAATTCTGCTAAACAGGCTTTCAAGTGAAACTCGCATACGCCTCAGACAGTCAAATTTTGAAAACCTAACGCAGAATTTTTGCCCCTTTAGAATTGGCCTCAACGCCTCTTTCACATTCACTGGAACGCCTTTCCAAGTTTTATTCCGTGTGTATCAAATGCCTTACGAATGAAACCTGCTAAGAAAAAGTCAATAATTATTTTATCTTTTTTATTTTCTGTCACAAAATATATTTGCGTACAAAATAGACTGTCTGATTGGCAGTCTAAAAAATTATTTATTTTATATAAGATTATATATTTTATATAGTTCGGTTACTCAGAGCATAATAAATGCGTAAAACTTATTTAATCCGGCTATCTTGCTGATTTTTACTTTTACCTTCTGATTCCTTTTTTACAACATATCGGTAAACCGGATCTTTCTGGTCTGAACGCATTTTTAAACTTCTCATTGTTTCGTATCCTACTTTGCGCAATGATGCTGAACCACGTTTCTTCGAGATTTTCCTATTACAACCTACAAATTGACCAGATTCATACGGTGGTGGATCAATTCCTGCGAATGCAACCAATGCCTTCCCGTTGCGAAATCTGCGAACATCTCCTATTTCTGCAATTAACTTTGGGGCTAATGTATTTCCCACCCCACCCATTTCTCTTACAACCGAATATTCTGGCAAAGTCTTGGCTATTTCCTGCATCCGTGATAAAATTAGACCAAGGGTTGCATCAACTTCCTTGAGCACCCGAACTGCTTCAGTCACCAGCATTTTGACCGATGAGGTTTCTGAAGGTAATGTGGGAATACTTCCCAGAGCCAGGGTGTATATAACTTTGGCTTTTTTCCTGGCTTGGGACGTATTTTTTTCTTTTTGCCCAAAGTATATACTTTTCTTCAGTAAATTCCTGTTCAGACATAGATGTTATTACATCATAATGCCAAAAACGTTCCACAAAATCACTTTTTTATCTTTCCGATTTGTTTCATTCCAACTTGCAAGAAGATTCTTTATTCCAGGCATGGTCAAATCTAAAAGATGGGTCAATTCAGCGAGAGATAAAAGATGAAGCTTCATATAATGCTGATATTGCTGTCCAAGCAACTTCAACTCTTCATAAATCTCTCCAGAAGTTTGAAATTCTTTCATTTTAAACCAATGATCAATTCCATAATTAGCAATGATACGGGAATCAATCTTGTCGGTTTTGGCTTTTCGCAGACTTTCGTTACGATAACTTTTCATAAGATACGGATTAATTACAGAAACAAAAAATCCTTTTTCCTGTAAATATGTAAGAACTGGAAGATGATAAATTCCGGTTGCTTCCATAACGATTTTGACTTCATCATTTAGTCTGAAAAGCATGGAAGATAATTCGCTTAAATCCTTATGGGTATGGGTAATATTGAAAGGCTTACTAACAATGGCTCCATATGGTTTCAAAATACATACTGTACTTTTCCCTTTGATACATCAATTCCTACGCTGATCATAATATACTCCTTTTCTTTTATAGAATTGCAGTTGTTTATCCCATCTACACTTATTATGATTCAGTTTAGTTCGTTACGCGAAAGCTCCTGTGAGTTTCAACCTGCTTAAATGAATGTTTATAATAAGGGGATGGCTGACGGTTTCATTCACGGATGTGAAAATCCTAATGGCAATATGTCATACCAACTACTTCCCTTATTATAATAAAATAAGTGTAGATGTTAGAGTTAATTACTCTCTAACAACTACACTTTTATGGTACTAAATGGCAAATGCGTAACCGTAGTGGCCTCCACCGGGTTACACTTCCGGGCATTTTATTTATTAACATCCGCTGCCAGTCACGACTTGAAGGAAACAATAGCTAAGGATTATTGTGAATGTGGAATGCCACTAGAAACAACAGTTAGAGAGTCAGAAACACCGTTAAAGGAACGAAGCGAACGTGTTTGAGGCGAACGCCGAGTTTGAGCGTAGTTCCTTTGCTTTTAGGTGATTCTGACTCTCTTAGTGTTTCTTATGGTATGGAACCTGAACAAGAAGTGCACCTTCTCATCATCCGTAATAAATATCGCCTCCACTCCATCCATACTCTGGATCAGTTCCATTCCTTTCTTGTATCCCAGTAGAAAGCAGGTTGTGCTGAGTGCATCTGCTTTTGTAGAAGAGTCTGTGATGATCGATACGCTGTAAAGATTGTTCTCGCACGGATATCCGGTTCGTGGATCCAGGATGTGATGATATAGTTTTCCGTTTTTCTTAAAATACCGTTCATAGATTCCGGAAGTTACAACTGTCTGGTCTTTTAACTGTACAGAGGTGATAGCTTCACCGGATTCATCGAAAGGTTTCTGGATTCCGATGTTGTATTTGCTTCCGTCGGGTTTGGTGCCGATGACATCAACGTTTCCTCCAAGATTGATGATCGCATGTTTTATCCCTTGTTTTTTGAGATATGTTTTCACCTGGTCGGCAATGTATCCTTTGGCGATGGCTCCCAGATCGATGCCGGCTTCGGGATCTTCCAGTGTAACGGTGTTATCCTGAATGTCGACCTTTGTGTAATCAACGTGGCTTACGGCCTGGGCAATGGCATCGGAAGATGGAACCGTTGGTTTATCTGCCTTGAAATCCCAGAGAGCCGATACCGGTTCAATGGTGAGATCAAAGGCACCGCCGGAAAGTTCGCTGTAATGGATACCCTCCTGAATAAGATTGGCCGTTTCGGAAGAGACAGTGAAGGGTTGACCGTTTGCGTGGTTTAATTTATAAAGTTCACTGTCTGTATTGGTGGTGGAGAACATTGTGTCATATTTTTCACAAAGTTTCTTCAGACCATCCAGAATACTTTCATCTGCAGGATCAAGGATCTGGATCTTGATGACAGTGTCAAAGAGCATGTCGGTATAAGTAAGATCCTGATCGGTCTGTGTACTGCTTTTTGCGCCGGAGCATCCGGTCAAGAGAAGAGCAGAGGCAGTGAGAACCGCACTGAGTTTTTTTATGATATTATTTTTTTTTTACATTTCATAATACTAATAACCTCGTAGTTGATGATTTTCTATCATGTATTTACATAACTTGTAGTATAACATGAAAAAAAAACAGATGCAAACCAAACATATTTTCTTTTTTTGTTGAATGGGACAATTTCTTGTGATAGAATAGTACCGTTAGTAGACAAGGAGAGAACGTATGAATTGGAAGAAAAAGATGCGGTTCTTATATTGACAGTTCTTTTGATTGCCGGTGCAGCTTTCGGTGTACATGAATTTGCCGGCGGGGATGGAGCTGATACCGTGACTGTGAAGGTGGATGGTAAGGTGACAGGAACCTATCCGCTCGCAAAGGATCAGAAGATTAGGATCAATGGCGGTACGAATATACTTACGATAAAGAACGGAAAAGCGAAGATGACAGATGCAGACTGTCCGGATCAGTTGTGTGTACATCAGAAAGCAGCTTCAAAGAATCATGAGAGCATTATCTGTCTGCCGAATAAAGTAGTGGTTGAGGTAGACGGAAGTGAAGAAAGTGAATTCGATGCAGTGGCAAATTAGGAGGGGCATTGTGAAGAATAGAGTGGCATATTTTGGAGTGTTTACGGCACTGGCGCTGATATTCAGCTATGTGGAGACGCTGATCCCTATAAATTTCAGGAATCCCGGGAGTGAAGCTCGGGCTTGCGAATCTGGTGATCGTGATCGCGTTATATAAGATGAAGCTGACGGAGGTATATCTGTTGTCTGTGGTCAGAGTACTACTGTCAGGATTCATATTTGGAAATTATTTCAGTATCATTTACAGCCTGGCCGGTGGATTGTTAAGTCTGACGGTAATGGCACTCTTGAAGAAGAGCAAAGGATTCAGTGTGATGGGAATCAGTGTGGCGGGCGGAGTGTTCCACAATGTGGGACAGCTGATCGTTGCAATGCTTGTGGTGGAGACATTCAGTGTCGGTTATTATTTCCGGTGCTTCTGGTCGCAGGACTGATTACCGGACTGGTGATCGGGATCGTGTCGGCGGAAATGTTGAAGAGAATTAAGAATATACAGTTTTGATGGAGGAACTATGATTACATATATACGTGGAATTCTGGAAGGAATGGAAGAAGACAAAGTCATTGTAGATGTCGGCGGTGTCGGATATGGAATCTACATGGCAGGGACCGCAATGGGCAGGCTTCCGGCTCTTGGAAAAGAAGTAAAGATCCACACGCATCTGCATGTTAAGGAAGATCTGATGCAGTTGTATGGCTTCCTTACCAGGGATGAACTCCGTGTGTTCCGGCTTTTGATCGGTGTCAGCGGGATCGGACCGAAAGGCGGTCTTGGGATTCTTTCGGCACTCGAACCCGATGATCTGAGATTTGCGGTTGCGTCGAATGATGTAAAAAGGCAATACAGGCGGCACCGGGAATCGGCAAAAGACGGCGGAGAAGCTGATTCTGGAATTAAAAAAGACAAGTTGAAGCTGGAGGATGCGCTTGAGAATGCCGCGAATGCAGTGCAGAACACGGCAGATACATCTGCAGGCATGGCAAATGGACCTCCGGGACTTGGAAATCTTTTTGATGGACAACTTGGCAGGAATTATTGCTAATGAAATGGGGGTTAATATCAAGGTTACATCCGGTCCTGCAATCGAGAAGCCGGGAGATATGGCAGCTATACTTAACAACTTGAGTGAGGGTGATATTCTCTTTGTTGATGAGATTCACAGACTTAACAGACAGGTTGAAGAAGTGCTGTATCCGGCAATGGAGGATTATAAGATTGATATTATGATTGGAAAGGGTGCAACAGCAAGGTCTATAAGACTTGATCTGCCACAGTTCACTCTGATAGGTGCAACAACAAGAGCGGGACTTTTATCAGCACCTTTAAGAGACAGATTCGGTGTTGTAAGCCATATGGAATTCTATACAGTTCCGGAGCTTGAGAAAATCATTATCCGTTCAGCCAATGTGCTTAATGTTGATATTGACTCAGACGGAGCACATGAGCTTGCAAGAAGATCCAGAGGAACACCGAGACTTGCCAACAGACTTTTAAAGAGAGTGCGAGATTTTGCACAGGTTAAATATAACGGACATATCAATAAGGATGTTGCTGATTATGCACTTAATCTGTTAGATGTTGACAGAGATGGATTGGATCGTAACGATCGTGTTATACTTACTACAATAGTTGATAAGTTTGATGGCGGACCTGTCGGTATTGAGACACTGGCAGCTTCAATAGGCGAGGATTCAGGAACTCTTGAAGATGTTTATGAGCCATATCTTATACAGAACGGGTATATTAACAGAACTCCAAGAGGAAGAGTTGCAACTAAAGCAGCTTATGATAATCTTGGCAGGCCATTCAAACAAAAATAACATAAAATATTCTAAAGAATGTGTTTTATGAGTTGAATAGTAAGTTATTTATTATATACTTAATATGTTTATTTCTACATATATGGAGGGGACTTATGTCATCAAAGAATACAGCAGAAGTAATTCTTGGAGGTAAGGTAATCAAGCTTGGTGGATATGAAAGCGAGGAGTATCTTCAGAGAGTTGCATCATACATTAATAACAAGATAACTGAATTTAATAAAGAAGAGAGTTACAGACGAATGTCAGCAGAGCTCAGAACTGATATGATGTATCTTAATATTGCAGATGATTACTTCAAGGCTAAGAAGATGGCAGACAGTATTTCGTTAGATATTGAGAACAAGGATAAGGAAATATACGACCTTAAGCATGAGCTTATTGCAGCACAGATTAAGGCAGAAAGTTCAGCAAAAGAGATTAAGGAATTAAAGAGTGAGATTAACAAGTATCAGAAGAATATTGTCAAGTTAGAGACAGAACTGAATGACTCTAAGAAGTGATTTACATAAGATTATCTGGTATTAATAATAACGGCTGTTGCAAATGCATTTGCAGCAGCCATTTAATTTAAAGGCGGTTACAACTATGAATGTTGATAAGAGAAAAACACAGGTGGAGGTTTTAGCACCAGCAGGTTCACTTGATATTATGAAAGCTGTTGTGGCGGCAGGGGCAGATGCCATATACCTGGGAGGCAATATGTTTGGAGCAAGGGCATTTGCCAATAATTTTAATGATGAAGAGCTTATCTGTGCTATTGAATATGCACATTTATTCGGTAGAAAGGTTTATCTGACAGTTAATACTCTTCTTAAGTCAAGAGAGATAGAGAACAGTCTTATAGAATATCTTATACCATTCTATGAGGCAGGTCTTGATGCAGTGATTGTACAGGATATTTATCAGACAGAAGGAAAGAAACCGGCGGATCTTATGAGTCTGAAAGACTTGTGCACAATTGACATTTACCGGAACTGATCGATGCCGGGATTGATTCGTTTAAAATAGAAGGAAGAATGAAGCAGCCGGAATATGTATATACGGTTGTAAAATGTATCGTAAATATGCAGATCACTATCTGAAACTTCAGAAAGAAGGCAAAGGAAAATCCTCGTATCATGTATCAGAGGCAGACAAAAAGAGAGTTACTTGCAACTTATCAGAGACGTGGTTATTGTGAAAGGCTACTATTATCAGCATAACGGCAAGGACATGGTATCTTTGAAGCGTCCAAAGAATGGAAGAGATGGAAGTGCAGAGGAAAAGCCATGGCAGGATATAAAAAGTACAAGAAAAATTAATGGTATTTTTAACACTTTCTGTCGGAAACCGTGCTAAACTAACAGTATCATGCGGTGATGTTACTGTAGAATGTATCGGACAGGAAGTGCAGGCGGCACAGAAGCAACCGTTAGATCCGGCAAGAATCGAAAAGCAGATGCGCAAAACCGGTAATACAGAGTTTACATTTGATAATCTGGAGATTCTGATTGAAGGAAATGTATTCCTCCCGATGCAGGCATTGAATGAACTGCGAAGAAAAGGTATTGAAGAACTGACGGAGCAGATACAGATGCAGTACAGACGGGAAGAAGCCGGTTGTGGAATGAAAACAGCAACAGCGGGATTCGATAGCGATGCGGATGGTGTAACAGAAACAACAGGCAAAAAAAGAATGCTGTATATCTGCAAGTGTACAGAACAAAGCTCAGCTTGATACAGCGGTAAACAGCAAAATCCGGTACATCTATCTGGAGGAGGATGTAGAATTTGAACAGGAAGACGGTGTACAGTATTTCCTTGCCATGCCATATATTTTCAGAGAGAATACGATCAAAAGATATGAAAAAATGTATACAGAGATCGAGAAAAAATATGATGGTATTCTGATCCGGAACTGGGAAAGCTATGCGTGGCTGAAACGGCATGAATATCAGAAAGAAATCCGCAGTGATTATAACCTTTATATATTTAATCGGAAGACAAAAGAGGAATTGAGACGATTGGGAATTGCCCGGGGAACGGCATCAGTGGAATTGAATGACCGTGAACTGGCAAGAATTGGAATAGCGGAGCAGGTGTTTATCGCATATGGTTATCAGCCGGTGATGATCAGTGCAGGGTGTATCCAGAAGACCAGTGCTTCCTGTGATGGAAAAGGCGGTGTACTTTCGATTTCGGATCGTTATCAGAAGAAGTTTGCAGTCAGACGATATTGCAGAGACTGCTATAATGTGATGTATAATTCGGCTCCGCTGTTCCTAGCCGATAAGGCAGAAGAGGTACATGCATTGGCACCCGCAGAATTACGTCTGGACTTTACGACAGAAAGCAGCGGACAGGTGAAAGAGATCTGTCATGCATATACGCTCGCATTCGAAAAAGGGTGTAAGACAGAACCTCCGATGCAGGACTATACAAGAGGACATTTTAAAAAGAGCAGTAAAGTAGGTGAAGAGTTGGTAAATATAATTGTACAGTTATCAAAATATCTGATGATTCTGATGATCACAGTGTATACATATCTGTGCTTCAACATTTTCAGGGTATTATGATCCGGATAAAAAGAAACGGTGTCTCAGAAAAGCAGAATGTGTTGATGTTCGTGATGCATCTGACAGCATTTCTCGTGATGTATCTGGAAAAAAAGGACAATCAAGATTTTGGCGTTATATCTGATGCAGGTAACGCTTCTTGGAGGAAACCATCCTGTTATATAGTTTTATTTATCCAAAAGTATCGCGTCTGGTTGTAAAATAATATGTGCATGCTTTTGAGTATTGGTTTATCATGATCACCAGATTAAATTATGATAAAGCGGCGAAGCAGTATCTGATCGCAGCAGCGGGAATTGTGCTTTGTCTTGTAATTCCGATCATCATCCGGAAGGTCCGCTTCTTATCAGAATGGAGAATCCTTTATGGAATTGTCGGAATTGTATCGCTGGCGGTGGTTGTGGTTGTCGGAAGAGTATCCTATGGTGCGATGCTTGGTTTTACGGTTGCGGGAATCAATATTCAGCCGTCAGAGTTGGTGAAGATCGTATTTGTGTTCTTTGTAGCATCCAGTTTTAAGCGTTCGACGGAATTTAAAGATCTCGTAGTGACGACGGTCGTAGCTGCTTTTCCCGTGCTGATCCTGGTGGTATCGAAAGACCTTGGTGCGGCACTGATCATATTTGTGGTATATCTGGTTATGTTGTATGTGGCAACCCATCAACCACTGTATATTCTTGCCGGACTTGGCGCAGGAAGCTTAGGAGCAGTTGCGGCATATCATTTGTTTACGCACGTTAAGACGCGTGTCAATGTGTGGAGAGATCCATTCGGAACTTATGATAATGGCGGCTATCAGGTGGCACAGTCATTATTTGCCATCGGAACCGGTGGATGGTTTGGTGCGGGACTCTATCAGGGACAGCCGGATACGATTCCGGTATCTGCAGAAGACTTTATCTTTTCTGCGATTTCGGAAGAGATGGGACTGATCTATGCAATGTGCCTGATTCTGATCTGTGTAAGCTGCTATGTAATGTTTTTAAATATTGCAATGCAGCTGCATAATCTGTTTTATAAGATGGTAGCACTGGGACTTGGTACCTGTTACATATTCCAGGTGTTCTTGACAATCGGAGGGGCAACGAAGTTCATTCCGTCAACAGGTGTAACACTTCCGCTTGTCAGTTATGGTGGAAGTTCGTTGATCAGTACATTGATCATGTTTGCAATTATTCAGGGACTTTATATTTTCAGAGAAGACGAGGAAGAGAATCTTGAAAGAAAAAAGAAGGAAAGGTTACGAGCAAAGAGAAGCCGACAGGAGAATGCGGCAAGATATCGAGAGACAGAATATGACCCGCAAAGAGCGAAAAGAAGCCAAAAGCGCGAAAAGAAGCGGCTCAAGGCAAAGCGCGCAAGAAACAAAGAATTCGCTAGAGTTACTTATGTGTTTGTGGGACTGTTTCTGGTGCTGCTTGGATATATCGGATATTTTCAGGTGAAAAAAGAGTCAGGATATCATACGCAGTCCATATAATGCGAGACAGAATTCCAATGCAAAGCGCGTGACCAGAGGAATGATCGTAGACAAGAATGGAAATGTGCTTGCGAAGACAGATACGGCTACAGATGGAAGTGAGACAAGAGAGTATCCATACGGAAAAACGCATTTGCACATGTAGTTGGTTACAATGTGCAGGGAAAATCAGGAATCGAATCGTTGGGAAATTATGATCTTCTGACATCGGATGAGAATTTTCTGATTAAGCTTAGGAGAATGAATTCAGGATAAAAAAGAATATGGGAAACACGGTTGTGACTACATTGGATGCGGATCTTCAGGAAAGCAGCATATCAGGCACTGGGAGATAAAAAGGTGCGGTCGTAGCTATGGAACCAAAGACCGGAAAGATTCTTGCCATGGTATCCAAGCCGGATTTCGATCCGAATACAGTGGAAGAGAACTGGAACAGCTTAAGTTCAGATACGAACAGTGTGCTGCTGAATCGTGCGACGCAGGGACAGTATGCACCGGGATCAACATTTAAAGTTGTAACACTTCTGGAATTTATGCGGGAGAATCCGGATTACAGCTCTTATTCTTATAACTGTACGGGTTCGATCGAGAACAGCGGAATTAAGATTCATTGTTATAATGGACATGTTCACGGACAGGTAAATCTGCAGGACAGTCTGGCATATTCGTGTAATACATCATTTTCTAATATTGGTCTTTCGTTAGACCCGTCGAAGTTTAAAAAGACGGCAGAGGAAGTTCTGTTTGATTCTAAACTGCCTTCGGATCTTCCATACAGTAAGAGCAGCTTCACACTGGATGGTTCAGCCGGGAATGGCACGAAGATGATGACGGCAATGGGACAGGGAGAGACGCAAGTGAGTCCGTATCATATGGCGTTGATTACATCTGCAATCGCAAATGGTGGAAAGCTGATGAAACCGTATCTGGTTGACAAGGTAACGAATGCATCGGGTGCAGTTATGAAAGAGACGGATCAGGAAGAGTATAAGCAGCTTATGACCGAAGAAGAAGCGTCTCAGATCAAAGAGTATATGAAGAGTGTAGTAGATTACGGTACGGCATCTGTATTAAGTGGACAGAGTTATACGGCGGCAGGAAAGACAGGTACCGCAGAATACAGTTCGGATAAAGAAAAAGATCACTCCTGGTTCATTGGAATGTCGAATGTGGAAGATCCGGAACTGGTTGTAAGCGTGATCATTGAAGCTTCGGATGGAACTGCAAAGGCGGTAAATGTTGCAAAAGAGATTTTTGACTCGTATTATCGTTAGAGTTAGGATCTGGTATCGGTCAGATATCATGAGAGATATAGTTAAAAAGAAATGTATAGAAGGACGGAAAATATGCGATACTATAAGCATCTGTACCTGACAGAAGGGCTGGAAAAGAAAAAAGAAAAAATCATCCGTAAGCTGGAAGCCGGTAAACTGCAGCCAGGTGTGCATGTGATCACACTGGCAGTCAGCGAGAAAACCAACTCGAGATCTATCCGACGATTCAGTTTAAGCAGCCTGCATTCCCGGAGCAGGAACTGTTCGTGGTGGGGATCACGAAAGGATATGATGAAGCGGTGGAACTGGTAGAACAGATTGTACAGGAAGTATATGACCAGACAGGTACATGCGATATACGGTCTTATATATTAGAAAAAGAGCAGGGAAGATAAGATGGTGTTACATATTCTTTTGATTATTTTAAAAATAATAGGGATCATAATTGCGGTGCTTCTCGGACTGATACTTTTTACTTCTGGTGATTCTTTTGTGTGTTCCGGTCAGATACCGCATGGAGGCGTCGATGCCCGGCGAGATAAAAAAAGTACCGTACGCGGGCGCGTGACGTGGCTTTTGCGCCTGATACGGATAGATGCATCCTTTGAAGAACAGGAACTAAAATGGCGTGTAAGAATTGCATGGAAATCTTTTTTGAAGTGAACCTAAAAAGGAGGTAACTCATGGAGAAGAAAATACAGATCGGGAAGAGACTCGGAAAGAACAGAGAGTGGAAAGCAGTCGCGGACTACCGAAAGTGGAAAAAAAGAGTCTGCAGAAGAAAAAACAATTGTGGAAAGCGGCCAGGCAGCTTCGAAGAATATGGAAGAAAGGTCGGAAAAAAGACTGAAAAAAATGCCCAGAAAGCATTTTACAAAAAAACTCATGAGAGACCTGAAAAAGTTCAACCGGAAAAAACAGTGAAAAACCGGAGAAGACGGATAAGATAGAAAAAAAGGAAGAAAAAACCGGAAGATTTGAGAAGATCAAATGTACAATTGTAAAGTTCTGTGATAAGATAAAGCATACAGTCGGACATGCGGAAGAAAAAAGCTGGAGAGTTTGTCGGAAAAGAAAGATAAGATCATAAAAAGAACTGGAAGATCCGGTACATCAGAAAGCTTTTTCAAAGGCCAAAAAAAACAGGGAAACTGCTGAAACGCTGGAAACCAAAAAGTGATAAAAGGTACCGTTCGTTTTGGATTCGAGGATCCATGCCATACAGGGCAGGCACTTGCAGCTTTCAGTATAATCTACCCATTTATCGGAGAATTTTTATCGATAGAACCGAATTTTGAAAGAAGGATCCTGAAAGGGGATGTAAAGGTCCGCGGAGGATTCCGCATGGTGCCTCTGGTTTGTTCCCTGTGGAATCTGGTGTGGTGCAGGGAAATCCGAAAGACTTACCATGATATCCGGGAGTTTCAATTATAATCCGATGATAGATCAGACGAATATAAACAGAACAAGTATAGATTAGACAGTGCAAGTCGATAGTACGAGGAGGAAAAAAAAAAGATGGCTGAAAATAATTTTAAAGGGAACCGTAGAGGCGCTGTTCCATGGGATGGACGCAGTTGTGTCATCAAGACGGTAGTAGGAGATGCAATCCATATCGGAGATACGATCATCTTACCGCTGGTGGATGTGTCATTTGCGGTAGGTGCGGGCGCGTTCAATGCAGATAAGAAAGAAAAAAAAGGTGCCGGAGGTATCGGTGGAAAAGATGACAACAAGTGCAGTGCTTGGTGATTCAGAATGGTCACACCAAGCTTGTGAATATCAAGAATCAGGATACGATCACTAAGCTTTTTGGATATGGTTCGGATGTGATGGATCGTTTCACATCCAGAAAAAAGAAGACAATGTTACAGAAGACGATGTGAATAAGATCCTGGACGAAGCAGAAAAATAACCGGAATTTTTTGAAGCAGCATACATATAATGTACAAAAAGCAGGTGTGTGTCTGTGAAGAGAATCGTAGGATTTGCGTTGTTCTGGGTGGCAGCAGGAATGGTTTTGGCTCTGGTCTTACCGGGCTTATTCTGCCAGATCCTGTGTATTATTCTGTGTATTGCGGTGGGATATTGCCTGTTTTGCTGCTAAAAATAAAAATGTAAACAAAAAATATTAAATAACTCTTGCAATTCTTGCAACAGTCTGCTAGAATAACTATTGTTGCGAGTTCGGACAAAGAACTTATTATGATCGTTAGGAGGTGCAGTCATGGCAAAATGTGCTATTTGTGAAAAGGGTGCTCACTTTGGAAACAATGTCAGCCACTCTCATAGAAAATCACCAAAGATGTGGAAATCAAATGTAAAATCTGTTCGCGTGAAAACAGAAAAAACGGAGCTACAAAGAAGATGTATGTCTGTACTTCTTGTTTGAAATCAGGAAAAAGTTGAGCGTGCATAAGATGTATTGAAACTCAGATTTCGCTGTGTGGAATCTGAGTTTTTTTGCGCAACAAGAACTATTGTAATTGAAGATAGAACAGGGTATAATAAAATATATTGTGTTTTGATTTTGATAGATAATGAAAGAAGTGGA
>VOFB01000476.1_pt1 | contig 13290 bp, 21 predicted proteins | sample 5384141 | NCBI WGS metagenome assembly VOFB01 (sample SAMN12384721, study PRJNA508395) | human gut metagenome | isolation source: healthy gut A | host: Homo sapiens | reverse complement strand
ACAGAAGAGAACCTTAAAAACGACAACTATACAACTGTCATGGAGCATGTGATGAAGTCCGAGAGACGGCCTACGATGTCTGCCAGAGCTACGGCTACGATTACTACGACATGGAGGACACGCTGGTGAAGTATAACGGCGGCGCTGATATGACGAAGCTTCAGGCCGGGCAGAAGCTGCTGATACCGCTGATGTGATACTGCATAATATCAACAATTGTTGAGCTTCAGTTGACTTTGAGTTTTATATTGACATGTTATATAATAATCACACAAGAAAAAAGCTGAATCGGATTTCAGCTCAAGATATGGAGGAAAATAAAATGGCCAGAAAAAGACTGAAAAGAAAAAAGTGCTGCAAGCTCTGGAAGTTCGTCAAGACCCTGTTTGTCCTCTGCGGTCTAGCTGTCGGCGGCTACGTTGGCTACAAGAAGCTCCGAGCCTACCCCTGAAATTTTTAAGTTTAACATGAAAAACGGATGGTTTTGACCATCCGTTTTTCTTTCTTCCCGCATTGACAGATGAACCTGACTGTGGTATAACTTCGGACATGCAAAGGCGCATTGATCATTCAATGCGCCTTTCTGCTTTTTTCTGGAAGTCCGCCGAGGGCGGGACAGTGCGTTTGAACGGAGGTAAAGACATGAAAGAAATAAAAGATTGGGGCAGCATACCGTTCGGTTACACGCCGCTCAGGAGCAGATATGAAGCCGTATATAAGGACGGCCGCTGGATCGAGAATGGGCTTGTCGGAGATGCGAAATAAAGCTCAGTGAATCCGCCGTTGTGTTTCAGTATGCGCAGACCTGCTTTGAGGGACTCAAGGCATACCGGACTGAGGACGGGCACATTGTCATATTCCGCCCGGATTTAAACGCCAAACGTTTTTTCCGATTCATGCCGCCGAATGCTCATCCCGGAGATAAGCCCCGAGATGTTTATCAGGGCAATAGATATGACTGTCAGAGCCAATGAGGACTCTGTCCCGCCATACGGCTCCGGTGCGACGCTTTATATCCGCCCGTTCGCAGGGCACGAGCGCGCACTCGGAGTGAAGCCTGCGGATGAATATGTTTTTCGTGTGTTCGGCAGCCCTGTCGGTGCGTATTTCAAAGGCGGCGTCGCCTTCCTCACGCTTACCGTCAGCGACTTTGACCGTGCCGCGCCGCACGGCACCGGCGATATAAAGGCTGGGCTCAACTATGCGATGAGCCTTTACCCCGGCCAGCTTGCGGCACGCAGCCTGGCTTTGCCGAGAACATTTATCTTTGGACCCGGCAACGCGCACGAGGGTCGAGGAGACCGGCGGCGCAAACCTTATCTTTATCACGCACGATAATGTTTGTCACGCCGAAGTCGTCGACAATACTGCCGTGCCGGTTACGCGCCGCTCGCTTATGACCGTCGCCCGCGACTATCTTGGCATGAAGGTCGAGGAACGTGAGGTGCTCTTCAGCGAGGTGCCTAATTTTGCTGAGTGCGGCCTGTGCGGCACTGCCGCCGTGATATCACCTGTCGGCGCGATATGCGATCACGGCCGCCTTATCAGCTTCCCGAGCGGCATGGAAAAACCCGGCCCGGTCTGCCAAAAGCTATATGATACGCTCACCGGCATCCAGATGGGGCGCATCGCTCCGCCCGACGGCTGGATACACACGGTGCTGTAAATTCCATACTTGCCGTCACGGCAAGAGCGCGGTATTATAGCGGCAGAGAAACGAAAGGCAAGGCACACTATGGCATCGGATATTGAAAAGTGAAAAGCGCAGCCTGCGCACAGCCGCGCTTGCGATGAGAGCGTCTCTGCCGCCGGAGCTGCGCGCGAAGCACAGCCGCGCGATCTGCCGCAGACTGTATGAGCACCCGGCGCTCGGCAAAGCAGAGCGTCATGCTTATGCCGCGGCCGGGACGGAGCCTGACCGACTGTGCTTGCCGGGCTTCTTTTCGGCGGAGGGCAAGCGCTTATATTATCCGGTATGCGGCGCAGAGGGACTGATGTATGCCGCCGCGCCTGACAGCCCGGACGCATGGCGGACAGGAAAGTACGGCATTGCCGAGCCTGACCCGGAGCATTCGTCGCTTATTTCCCCGGAAAAGCTTGATGCGGTCATCGTTCCCTGCATCGCATTTGATGCGGCGCACAGGCGTCTGGGCCACGGCGGCGGGTACTATGACTGTTTCGCCGCTCTGCACGCGCGCTGTGAAGCTTGCCGCGGCCTTTTGAGCTTCAGCGCGCCGCCGCTGTCCCGATTGACTCATTCGATGTCGCAATGGATGCCGTCGCAACGGAACTGCGCATATACTAAAAGTTCAAAATAAAAAGTTGGGGTATCCGATCCTCCCGGTTACCCCAACTTTTGTTCAGTATTATGTTCACATCGGATTCAGTTCGTCGTCGAGCCAGCGGCTGTCGGGCGTGAGCGCGCGGGTGAAGATGCGCGAGGCGTCCTCGGGGTATTTGTTCTGGTGGAATTTGAAAATTGTCTGCCTGTCGGGGAGCGTGCCGATGATCTCTATCTTGCCGCGCGGGTGGCTCATCGCGTAGCGCACGCCCTTGCCGAAGCCGTTCTGAAGCCCCTTCGCCTCGTCGACGATCCTGATGCCGTCGAGCAGCGGCACCTGGAAACGGTTCTGCACGCCGGTGACGGGGCGGCACTGGAATATGTAATACGGCGAAATTCCTTGCAGCGCGCGTGAGCCTCGGCGAAGAGCCTCGCCGAGCATCATCCGGTGAATCGTTGACGCCGCGCAGCAGGACGGTCTGGTTGCGCACCTGCACGCCGCGGTCGAGCAGCGCACGCACCGCGCACCGCGCTTCCGGTGTGAGCTCGCGCGGGTGGTTGAACTGGGTGACGACGTAGATCGTTTTATGTCCGAGTATTCATCGAGCATATCGAGAAGCTCGCCGTCGCCGTAGATACGCTCAGGCAGCGTGACTGGCAGGCGCGAGCCGAAGCGTATGAAGTCAAGGTGGTCGATTGCCGACAGCTCACGCAGATAGCGCTCGATGATGTGGTTCGGGTTCAGCAGCGAATCCCCGCCGGAGATGAGCACGTTGTTTATCTCCGGGTGGCTGCCGACGTATTCGACGACCTCGTCGACGCGCTTTGTTGAGCTTCATTGCTCAGGCCGACAAGCCTTTTTGCGGAAGCAGTGGCGGCAGTACATCGCGCACTGGTTCGTCGAGAGCAGCAGGACTGTGCGTTTATACTTGTGCTGCAGACCCTCAAGCTTTGTGTTCGAGGCCTCACCGCTCGTGTCGAACGAGCGCCCGGCACGAACTCATCCGCCGAGGGTATGCACATGCGCGCTATCGGGTCATCTGGGTCGTCCTAGTCACAAGCGAGAGGTAATACGGCGTTATCATCATCGGGTAGCGCTCGGCGATCTGCCTGCACGCTTCAAGTTTCTCCTGATCCCATCCCATGTATTCCGCGAGCTGCTCCGCGGTACGTATTCCTTTGCTCAACTCTTCCTGCCAACTCATATACTGTACCTTCCTTTCATCAGTTGACGTTCAAATATATCTTATTCTAACATAATTCAACCAATGGAAAAGAAGCAAAAACTGAGATTTTGCGTAAATAAACCGAAAGATTAAAGTAAATATGCAGAAGACTGCGAAAAAATCAAATGTGAAACAATAAACAAAAATACAGCCAAAATGGAAACTTACACATATCTGATTGACACATCAGGGCTGCGATGATAAAATATGATTACCAAAGCAAACAGGAGGTAAGCTCAATGAAAAGACCGATAAGTACCGATAAGGCCCCGGCGCGATAGGCCCGTATTCTCAGGCTGCGCGTTGGGGACATGCTTTTTGTTTCGGGTCAGCTCCCGCTTGATCCCAAGACCGGGAAGTTCCCCGAGGGGATAGAGGCGCAGACCAGACAGTCCCTTACCAATGTCCGCAGTATCCTTTGAGGCGTTTACGGCACTATGGACAGCGTCGTCAAGACTACGGTTTTCCTTTCGGATATGAATAACTTCGCCGCAATGAACGCCGTGTACGGCACTTTCTTCACCGAGGGGCACTATCCCGCGCGCAGCGCAGTCGAGGTCGCAAGAGTCCCGAAGGACGCCCTTGTCGAGATCGAGGTCATTGCTCAGCTTTGATCGACAAAAATTCTCAGACGGATGTATCTGTCTGAGAATTTTTATATTTTCCGGAGAAAATATATGTATGCCTATTGACAAATACCCCTTGTGGGGTATATATTCAAGATACCCCAAGGGGGGTATGTGAAGAGGTGAAATGATGGAAGATAAAAATGCTGCTGCTGTGAGCGGCATAAGGAGCGTTCACCGGAGGAATATAAAGCGCTGATGAACCGCCTCAACCGCATCGAGGGGCAGATCAGGGGCATCAAGGGCATGGTCGAAAACGGGGCCTACTGCCCGGATATCCTTGTCCAGTCCGCTGCGGTGAACGCCGCGGTGAACGCATTCAATAAGGAGCTGCTTGCCAGCCATATCCGCTCCTGCGTCGTCAATGATATCCGCGACGGCAAGGACGAGGTCATAGACGAGCTGGTCTGCACGCTCCAGAAGCTCATGAAATGAGCTGCGTAAAAAAGGAGACACAAGCAAATGAAACAGTATGAAGTGACAGGCATGAGCTGCGCCGCCTGCTCTGCCAGGGTCGAAAAGGCGGTGTCGGGAATGCCGGGCGTGGACAGTCCTGCTCGGTGAGTCTGCTGACAAATTCAATGATGGTCGACGGTTCGGCCTCACCCGACGCGATCATCAAGGCCGTGCAGGATGCGGGCTACGGCGCATCCGTCAGGGCGTGCAGAAGAGCAGCGCCGCCGAGGAGGACGCGCTTGCCGACCATGACACGCCGGTGCTGAAGCGCAGGCTTTTCGCGTCGCTTGGCTTCCTGCTCGTCCTGATGTATTTCTCGATGGGGCACATGATGTGGGGGCTGGCCGCTGCCGAAGTTCTATGACGGCAACCATGTCGCAATGGGGCTGACGCAGCTGCTGCTGACGGTCATCATTATGGTCATCAACCAGAAGTTCTTCATCAGCGGCTTCAAAGGGGCTCATGCACCGCGCGCCGAATATGGACACGCTCGTTGCCCTCGGCTCCAGCGCCGCGTTTATTTACAGCACCTATGCGCTCTTTGCCATGACCGGCGCTCAGGTGCGCGGGGACGAGGAAGCCGTCATGCGCTATATGATGGACTTCTATTTTGAATCTGCCGCCATGATATTAACGCTCATCACCGTCGGCAAGACGCTCGAGGCGCATTCCAAGGGCAAAACGACCGACGCCCTGCGCGGGCTTATGAAGCTCTCACCCAAGACCGCCACGATAGTCGAGGGCGACACCGAGCGCGAGATACCGATAGAGCAGCTCAAGAAGGACGATATTTTCGCCGTGCGTCCGGGCGAGAGCATCCCCGTTGACGGCGTTGTCATCCAGGGCGGCAGCACGGTCGATGAATCGGCACTGACAGGCGAGAGTATCCCCGTCGACAAGACCGAGGGAGATCAGGTCTCCGCCGCGACCGTGAACCAGACCGGCTATATCCGCTGCCGCGCACTGCGCGTCGGCGAGGATACGACCCTCAGCCAGATCATCAAAATGGTCAGCGAAGCCTCCGCGACCAAGGCGCCTATTGCAAAGATCGCCGATAAGGTCTCCGGTGTGTTCGTCCCGACGGTCATATCCATTGCGGCCGTCACATTCATTGTGTGGCTGCTGCTCGGCAGGAGCGTCGGCTTCGCGCTCGCGCGCGGGATATCCGTGCTCGTTATCAGCTGCCCTGCGCCCTCGGACTTGCGACGCCTGTTGCGATAATGGTCGGCAACGGCATGGGCGCAAAGCACGGGATACTGTTTAAGACCGCCGTCTCGATGGAGGCTGCCGGCAAAGGTCGAGACTGTTGTGCTCGACAAGACCGGCACCATTACCGCCGGAACACCGGAGATGACGGACGTGATACCGGCTGATGGGGTAAGGGAGGAAGAGCTCCTGCGCTTTGCTTCGACCCTTGAGAGCCGCAGCGAGCATCCGCTCGCGAAGGCGGTGCTCAGCGGCGCGCAGAGCCGCGGTATAGAACCCGGAGCAATAGACGGCTTCACGGCTCTGCCGGGAAGCGGCGTGCGCGCCGAGATAGACGGCGCTGAGGCGCTCGGCGGCAGCCTCAAGGCCGTGAAGGGAGAGCATCAATATCCCCGCGCCGCTCGAGGCGAGAGCCGGGGAGCTTGCCGCCGAGGGCAAGACGCCGCTGTTCTTCTGCCGCGGTGACAGTCTGCTCGGCATAATCGCCGTGGCAGACGTGATAAAAGCCCGACAGCCCGCAGGCAGTCGCAGAGCTCAAGAACATGGGCATAAACGTCGTCATGCTTACCGGCGATAATCAGCGCACTGCCGAGGCGATAGGCCGTCAGGTCGGCGTTGACCGCGTCATCGCGGGTGTCCTGCCGGACGGCAAGGAAGCCGTCGTGCGCGAGCTGTGCGCCAAGGGCAGTACCGCCATGGTCGGCGACGGTATAAACGACGCGCCCGCGCTCACAAGGGCGGATGTCGGCATAGCGATCGGCGCGGGCGTGACATCGCCGTTGACGCGGCGGATATCGTGCTTGCGCGCGGGAGCCTGCTTGATGTTGCTGCTGCGATACGTCTCAGCCGCGCCACGCTGCGCAATATCCATGAGAACCTGTTCTGGGCGTTCTTCTATAATACCATCGGCATCCCCATCGCGGCGGGCGTACTCAGCGGTATCGGCCTCAACCTTGACCCGATGTTTGCCGCGGCTGCAATGAGCCTGTCAAGCTTCTGCGTTGTGTCGAATGCGCTGCGGCTCAATCTGCTGGATATCTATAACCCCAGGAGGGACAGAAAATAAAGCACCGTGAAGTTGAAAGCACGGTAATTGAGAACAAAAAACTGAGGAGGAAAAGGCAATGACAAAGACCATGAAGATCGAAGGCATGATGTGCCCCCCACTGCGAGGCGACCGTGAAGAAAGCTCTCGAAGCCATAGACGGCGTTGAGAGCGCGGAGGTCAGCCATACCGCAGGTACCGCCGTTGTGACCGGCACGGCACTTGACGATGCAAAGCTCAAGGCCGCCGTCGAGGACAAGGGCTACACCGTCCACGGGATTGAATAAAAGCCTGATAAACAGCCAATGCCGCCGCGGAAAAAAAACGCGGCGGCATTTTTGATTTTCTGCTTTCGCCGGGACAGAATGTATGATAGAATAGGAGAAATAAAAAGAAAACTGCCGAGGGAAAGAGTATGTTCAAGAAAAAGATAAGCGCCGCGATATCCGTGCTGCTGTGCGTGCTGCTGCTCGGCGGCTGCGCGCTCGACTCGCTGTTTGAGTTTGACCGCGCGGACTTTACCGCAAAGGAAATATGCCGCTTTGACGACATGGAGTATGTCCGCCCGGACGTGCAGGCGTTTAAGGATAAGGCACAGGAGATCGAGCAGGCGCTGACCGACGGAACGAAGCTCAAGACCGTCAAGGCACTGCTGGATGAGCTGTACGCGATGTATTACAGCTTTAATACGATGTACATCCTCGCCGACATCCGCAGCTGTCAGGATGTTTCCGACAGCTACTATGCCGCGGAGTACGACTGGTGCAGCGATGCGGATTATGACATGCAGGAGACGGTCGACAGCGTGTACTATGCCTGTGCCGCCTCGAAGCTCGGTGAGAAGCTTGAGAAAGAATACTTCTGGGACGGCTTCTGCGATGAGTATGCCGACTCCGGGGAGAGCGTCTATACCGATGAGTACCAGCAGCTTGTGTACCGGGAGAATGAGCTGCTGTCGCAGTATCGCAGTCTGGCCGCGGACACCGGCATCGAGCTTGATGGCCGGGAGTGGACGCTGGAGGAGTACTTCACGCAGGAGGATGCCGATATCCAGCGCGGCTACGAGGCCTATTATGAGAAGAATAACCCGCAGATCGGCGAGATATACATCGAGCTTGTTAACGTGCGCAACGAGCAGGCGGAGCTGCTGGGCTATGACAGCTATGCGCAGATGCAGTACGAGCTGAGCTATGACCGCGATTTCAGCCCCGAGGAGGGCGAGCAGTACATCGAGGCGATAAAGGAATACATCGTCCCCGTGTATAAAGAGATAATGGAGCAGGATCCGTACAGCTCACTCAGCTATGAGTACGTCTCCGACAGAGAGCTCAAATGGCTGCTCCAGAGCGCGGCGGAGAACATGGGCGGGGACATTGCCGAAGCCTTTGACTTTATGAAGACCTATGAGCTCTGGGACGTGGAGCTGCGCGACAATAAGGCGAATATGTCCTTCCAGACCTATCTTCAGGACTATGAAGCGCCGTTCCTGTTCGTCGATCCCTATGGCGACAGCGAGGATATAATAAGCGTCTGCCATGAGTTCGGACACTATGTCGACGCATATGTGAACTATAACGCGTATGAGACGATGGACCTTGCCGAGTGCTTCTCGCAGTCCATGCAGTATCTCGGCCTGACCGCGATGAAGGACAGCCTCTCCGATGACGAGTTTGAAAACCTGATGCGCATGAACCTGCTCGGTACGCTCGAGACCTTTGTGCAGCAGGCGTCCTTTGCGGAGTTTGAGAATTGTGTGTATGCGGCGGATGAGCTCAGCCTTGAGTGGATAAACGAGCTGAGCCTTTGAGCTTGCGCAGAAGTACGGGTACTATGACGGTGTGAACGACACGTATTACTCCATGAGCTGGGTCGACACTCCGCACTTCTTCAGCGCGCCCTATTACGTGATAAGCTATGCCGTGTCGGCGGGCGTAGCGCTGGAGATATACGCGCTCGAACTTGAGGAGAGCGGAGCGGGGCTCGATAAGTTCTGCGAGCTGGTGCAGCGCAGCGGCTCCGGGCTGCGAGAGGTCACCGGCGCTGCCGGTCTGCCGGATCCGCTTTCGGACGCTCAGACGAATAAGGCGGCGGAGCTTTTCACCAAGGAGCTTCTGTGAAAGCCATTTTACTGAAATGTTGCATATATCCGCGGTTCGTTACGGATCGCCGATATTTTTAAGAATAATTCAGTTGCGGTTTTGTGCCCTTCATGTTATAATGCTGGTATGTACACCAAACGAACAACGCCCCGACGCCATCGAAAGGAAACCGACTATGAAGAAACGACTGCTCAGTATCCTGCTGCTTTTCTGCATGACGCTGACGCTTTTCCCCGTATCGGCATTTGCCGAGGAAGGGAGACGGAAGCGCCCATGTGCGTCTGCACCGAAGCATGCACGGAGGAAGCCGTAAACCATGACTGTCCCGTCTGCGGCGCTGAGGGCGCACAGGCGTGTGCCTGCGAAGAAGTTATAGCCGTGGACGACGCGGACGATGCTCCGAGTGACGCGGACGACGCTGATGCCCGGAAGCTCCAGATGCTCCGGATGACGTCAAGAAAGTACATACTGTCAAAACCCCAGCAGCGCGGACACTGGCAGTGACGCGGACGATGCCAAGGATACGGATGACGCCGAAAGCAGCACGGACGCCGTGCATTCCACATATGCAGCCGATACTCCTGCGGCGGAAGCGGCTGTCTTAAATGTGACATACACTCTGAACTTTTACCTCAACGATGGCACGGACAAGTACGGACAGATATTTAACGTTAAAAATGAAATAACCATCACTCAGCTTCCGACGCGTGACGGCTATGACTTCATCGGCTGGGCGGACACCCGCGATGCCGCCGAGGCGCAGTACCAGCCCGGCACTCCCATCATTATCACCGAAGGTACAGAAAAGACTGTCTACGCCGTGTGGAAGTTCCGGCCGCTTGAGACTGTTGTCGTGACTCCGCCGACCTTGCCGAAAGAGGTGTATATTGGTCTCACATTCACGGATGACTCCCTCAAAGCTGGCGGCGGCGTAGCTAAGGTCAAGGGACGGACACTGTTGTTCCCGGCAAGTTTACCTTTAAGAGTTTCAATGACGGCAGCGTAAATGTTGCGGGGAGAACCGTCTGCATGTTCACTTCATACCCGATGATCAAGAGACCTACGCGGCGGCAGAATGCGAGATCATCGTGATCGGCCTCAAGCACACGATAGCGGAGGTTCGGACTAAGATATCCATCACCGATAAGCCGCTCGGCACCCCTGCTGAGGAACTGGGTATCACCGCCACGAGCGTTGAGGTAAAACAAACGTCGGCACGTTGTATAACCCCATCCCTGTGACTTGGGATCTATCCGCCTATGACCCGAATGAGCTTGGCACACAGATCATCTACGGTACTCTGGACGTTGCCAAGAGCTGGTACGCATACGCCATCAATGAGTAAACCGACGTGAAAGCGACCATCGAGGTGACGCTTATCGACACGCGTGTATTCGATACCACCATCATTGAAGCACCTGTGATCCCAAGGACGTTCTATGCGAATGAGCATTATGAGACCTTGGAAGCGAGCCTTACGGGCGGCGTGGCGATGGCGGACGGCAAAGTGATAGACGGCACATTCTCGTTTGACGAAAATGAGCTGCTGTACGGGGGAAAAGGCGTGGCCTAGAACCAGTCTGAAATACGGCGAACTTACGCGTACAGTCGTCTTTACGCCGAAGCAAATTCCAGAAATTACACGACCGCGACATGCACGGTGACTGTGAATGTCCTCCCGCTCAAGGCCATACAGATATCGAGCTTTTTATACGCCTATCACCGAAAAGCCGCTCGGCACTGAATTTGCCGACCTTGGGCTTGGAAAAGAGATCAGCTTTGTTGTTTCTGAAAATTGGGACGATCCCGCAGATAAATGGGTACATTATACCGATAAGGTGATCTGGGACGAGAGCCAATACGACAAGGATTCGCCGTATGAGCAGACCATAACCGGTACGCTTGTTCTCAGCTACTGGAAGGACTATATCGAACAGCCGGATGAGCCGCTTACGCTCAGTGTAAAGGTGAAGCTGAAGTACGACCCGTTGAGCCAACGATAGTGACTGCGCCTGTGTTCCGGTGGACGAAGGGCGACTACGCGCTCGGCGACAACCAGATATTTATCGGCAAGTTCTTCCAGATCGGGACGAAAGACATCGCGGAAGAGGCAACCGAGACCGGCGCGCTTATCGGCGGAGAGGCCATGGCAGACGGTACGAAGGTGAACGGTACATTCTCCATTAAAGAAGGTACACCGAAATGGTTCGACGCAGAGGGGCAGCATGATGTTACCGTGGTGTTCACACCGGATGACACTGTGCTCTACGCTCCCGCCGAGTGCACGATAAAGCTTGACGCGATCAAGCGTACAGTGGCGAGCATCGACCCCTGTCCGGATGTCACAGACGAAGAGGTCGGCACGCCGTTTGAAAAGCTCTGGAAGCCGCTTGTCTACATCCGCACCGAGGACGGCACTATCGAGCATGGAGTCGGGGTGATATGGGACGAGACGGCCTATGACCCGTATACCATCGAGGAGCAGACGATTACCGGTACGCTCAAGATCGACGGTTATTTCCTCGGCGACTATATCAAGCAGCCTGAGATAAAGCCGACATTGAAGATCAAGCTCAAGACTACGGAAAGCACTGTCGAGATCCGCTATCACATATATATAACCCTGACGGTGACGTGGAATATAAAACCGACGGTACCAGTGCAATTCTGACGGATTACACCACCACGCTGGATGACTATGACCTCAGAGGTTTTGGCGCAATCTTCCAAGCCTTACAGGCAGCCGGTATGTTCACGGGCTTGGATGAAGCCGGAAGCGTGCTGGACGGCTGGTACAAGGCGTACAGCTTCGCAGATACAGATAGGGTAGCGGATATCTCGCAGCTCACCGTCACCGGCAAACGGGTCGATCTGTACGGCAAGATAATTCCAAAGACCATAACGATAACGCTTGAGCTGGGCGGCGGTGAGCTGCCGGAGGGCGTAAGCAGTACCGTGACGCGCACGTATGGGTCTTGGTACGATCTCCCGAAGCCCACACGCCACGGGTATAGTTTCACCTACTGGTTCACCGCCGAGACTGGCGGCAGCGAGATATTCCCGGCAACTCGGATAATGCAGACGACCGATCACACCGTATATGCGCGCTGGAAGCAGATAGCCGGTCATTCGCCTGTGCGGGAGCAGAAGCCTGAGGCACTGGCAAAAGCTGCGACCTGCACGGAAAACGCGGTCTATTACATGTCATGCTCGTGCGGCGAGATCATCAAAACCGAAACCTTTACCGCGGAAAACACCGCCGGTCATGACTATGGTAATTGGACGTCGAACCATGACGGTACGCACACCGGCGTCTGCTCCCGTAATGCGAGCCACACCGTGACAGAAGCCTGCTCCGGCGGATCTGCGTACTGCATGGAGAGAGCGGTCTGCGAAAAATGCAAAACGGGTACGGCGAGCTTGGCGGCCATATCTTTGGCAGTGACTGGAAGTGCGACAATACATATCATTGGCATGAATGTTCCGGATGCAAAGGCGTAGACAGCAAGGTGCTCCATGCTGACAATGACAAGGATCACAGGTGCGATGCCTGTTACCACCTTCTCGGCACCTGTGCGGACAATAACAACGACCATAAGTGCGATGTCTGCTGGTAAGCAGCTCAGCGAATGCGCCGATAATAATAACGACCACCTGTGTGATACCTGCTGCAAAAAGCTGACAGAGCACGCCGGCGGTACGGCCACCTGCACGGCAAGGGCCGTCTGCGATATCTGCGGCAAGGAATATGGAGAACTCATACCGCACAGCTTCACAGCGGAGAACACCGACGCAAAAGTACCTCAAGACCGCTGCGGCCTGCACGGCAAAGGCGGTGTACTATAAGTCCTGCGCGGTTTGCGGAGCGGTCGGGACTGAGACCTTTGAGTACGGTGAGATGCTGCCGCACAGCTTCACGGCGGAGAACACCGATGCAAAGTACCTCAAGACTGCCGCGGCCTGTACGGCAAAGGCGGTGTACTATAAGTCCTGCGCGGTTTGCGGAGCAGCTGGGATTGAAACCTTTGAGTACGGCGAAAAGGATCCAGATAACCACTCCGGCAGGGAGGAGTGGACTGTGACTGCCAGCACCCATGAGCAGAAATGGTCATGCTGCGGCAAGGTCACGGTTCCCGCTGAGGGGCACAGCTTCGGTGAATGGGTCGTCACGAAGAGCCCGACCTATAGCCAGCGCGGCATAAGGACGCACACATGCGTCTTTTGCGGCTATTATGAGTCCGAGTATACCCCGGCGACGGGCGGCGGTAAAACGCCGCAGACCGGGGACGACAGCGCTCTTGGCCTGTGGAGCCTTCTCATGTGCGCGTCGCTTACCGGCGCTCTCAGCCTG
>VOFB01003029.1_pt1 | contig 13294 bp, 19 predicted proteins | sample 5384141 | NCBI WGS metagenome assembly VOFB01 (sample SAMN12384721, study PRJNA508395) | human gut metagenome | isolation source: healthy gut A | host: Homo sapiens | reverse complement strand
CAAATGTGTCGCTTTTTTGTATAATCTATTTTTTAAAAGGTCTAATTTTAGACTATTATACAAAACCAAAGTAAATCAATTTTTCGCAGGAGTGTATCGGTCTATGTTTCCTTCTGAATTATTAACTGCAAATAAAAAAAATCATGCATGTTTACGAGTCTTTCTGCACGCCTCTCTGCAGGAAGTACCAGCTGAACCAGAGCGATCTGGATCTGATTTTAATTATCGCTAACAACCCAATATATAACACCGCAAAGGATGTCTGTGAAATCCGTGGGATCAAAAAGGCATTGTCTCGGTAACAACGGGCGGCTCGTCCAAAGCGGCTATCTGATCAGAAAAAATGACATTCATGACCGAAGAATCCAACGGTTATGCCTCACGGAAAAATGCCAGCCTATAATAGCAGATGGCAGAGATGCAGACGCATTTTTTTTACCTCCATCACCGCCGGGCTGACAGATGAAGAATGGAAACTTTACCAGAAATTATCGGAAAAGATCCGTGATCAGGTTATCAAATTAGAAAAGGAGTTGTAAAATTATGATAACATTTATCGTATGTCTGCTCGCCGCGGACTTGGCGCAGGCCTGGCACCGGCTTTGCCGGAATGAGCGCAGCGGCTGTAATCAGCCCGATGCTCATTGCTTTTTTACATATGGACGCCTACCAGGCAATCGGTATCGCACTTGCCAGCGATGTCCTCGCGAGCGCAGTTTCCGCTTATACCTATGGAAAAAATAAGAATCTGGATATTAAAAACGGACTTGTGATGATGTTCACCGTCATGATCTTTACCTTTATCGCAAGTTATCTGGCAAGCTTTATCCCAAGCACGACCATGGGCGGTTTTTCCACATTTATGACAATGTTACTCGGTATTAAATTCATCGTAAAACCCGTTATGACAACCAAAGAAACGATGGCTGCCACCGATCCGAAAAAACGGATCATCCAGTCCATCATCTGTGGAATTATCATCGGATGCATCTGCGGTTTTGTCGGTGCCGGAGGCGGAATGATGATGCTTCTGATCCTGACATCCGTTCTGGGCTACGAATTGAAAACGCAGTCGGAACCAGTGTTTTCATTATGACTTTCACCGCCCTGACCGGAGCGCTCAGCCATTTTGCGATCGGAGGCACTCCTGATTTGGTTGTCCTTATTCTCTGCATGGTCAGCACTCTGATTTTTTGCCAGAGTTGCCGCTGTTCTTGCGAATAAAGCACCGGCAAAATTGTTAAATCAGGCGACTGGTGTGATCTTAGTGATCCTCGGTGCTGCGATCATTGCTGTGCAGTATGTTTTCTAAAAATCAGATCAACATAATGCTCTGCATTATGCCGGTTATCTTCCACTTCCTCTGCCGTGAGCTGGCGTACTACTTTTGCCGGATTTCCGAATGCCATGGAATTGTCTGGGATGACCATTTTCCCGGTGACAAGTGCACCAGCTCCGATGATGCAGTTCTTTCCTACAACAGCACCACTTAGCAGAATACTTCCCATTCCCACAACGGTATTATCTCCAACCGTACAACCATGGACTACCGCATTATGTCCGATGGACACACCTTTTCCGATGTGGATGGAATGTCCTTCATCCGTATGCAGTGTGCTGTTATCCTGCACATTGGAATTGTCATCAATAAAAATACTTCCCGTATCGCCACGCACCACTGCGTTATACCATTCCAACGTTCTCCCCTAATGTTACATCCCCGACGACATGTGCGCCTGGGGCAAGATATGTCCGTCTGTTCATATTCGTTCCACTCCTGACCTTCTAAAATTATATTCCTACTCTCAAAAGTATCATATTTCATAAAACTGTCAATATAAAATCAGTACCACCCGTCAAACGGGTGGTTTGCTCAGGGGCTATAAGCCTTTGTTACCGGCCAGCGCCTAAAGACGCTGGCTTTCACTTTCGTTCAAGCTACTAATGCCTTTGACTCGTCGCTGCCCTTAAAAGGGCATTTGTATCACTAGCAACCCTTAAAAGGGTCTTCGTATTCTTTTACACTTAATTTATCCAAAGCTATATCATGTTTTTCCTGCTCTTGGATATATTTCTTTATTGTTGCTTCATTTAATCCTACTGTACTCACATAGTATCCTTCTGCCCAGAAATGTCTATTTCCATATTTATACTTTAAGTTTGCGTGCTTATCATATATCATTAGTGCACTTTTTCCTTTTAAATATCCCATAAACTGTGATATACTATATTTCGGTGGGATACTTACTAACATATGGATATGATCTGGCATTAAGTGTCCTTCTATTATTTCCACACCTTTATATTTACACAATATTTTGATGATATCTCTGATATCTTCTTTGTACTGGTTGTATATCACTTTTCTTCTGTACTTTGGTGTGAATACAATATGATATTTACACATCTATTTTGTATGTGCCATAGAATTTGTTTGATTTGCCATTAAAATCACCTTTCCTTTCGTTAAATAGTAGCCTGAACAACTCTGTTTTAAGCGGAAAGGTGATTTTTTTATAACAAATTTGTTGCACCACCCACATCTCCATTTCTCCGTTGTGCAAACTCCGATGCACTCAACAGGCTAAAGTCCATGTCCTTAAGCCAGTCAGCCTATAGGACTCCATTTCTCCGATATAAAATTAATTGAAAATCAAATCTTAGCCGATGCACTCAACAGTTTCTAAGGTGCCGCAAATAAAGTCCTATAAGCCAGTCAGCTATAGGACTTTTAGGTTTTGAGGTGTCCCACAAATTTACCGGGATTTTGAGGTCGGTTGTATATCACGTGTATAGAGTGATTGTCGGAGAATTTCGATTAATTACTATAAATAAAAATCGAATACCAAATGAAAACATTTACCACGGTGTATTGCCATAAATTATATATTCTTATTAGAATTCATATTTTTTCATGGCAAAATCAACTATTGATATTTTCGAAATCGAGTTTTTGGCTTTTTAAGCTTGCCACCCACCCCTTCTCCGTATGGTCAATTAACTGAACCTTTATATTCTTTTTCTGGCACAGTTCTATGACTTTTGCAAAATTCTTCTTGATTTATTCTCCTATTTGTAATTTCACCAATACGCAATATACAATTTTCATTAGCATCTACATACCCCACTATTCCATATGGCTTCCCCGTTTTACTACTTGTTAATATATGCTTATAGCAAAACTCTGTATAATCACCTTCTTTTAATCGTTCTTGTGTTATTTCATTTTTTTCCTCATTCTCATCAGCATATCTTATACTCATATTCTCTGCTTTAAGCCCATCATAGGAGAAACCAAAACGTAATTTAACCATTTGTCCACTGTCACTTGCTTCTACATCTGGATTATATTTCAAATTAGCATGTATTTCAATACCTGTCATTAATACTCCATTTGTATCGTATGGAATTATGGTTGTCTCACTTCCTTCTTTGCTTCAATACCCCATAAATAAATCTAAGTTCTTTTGCCGTATATGCCTGTGTTCTATACATTGTATTCATCCTGAAAAGCCTTTTTTTGCTGAGTATTTGTCCCATCTGTTCCCCTACTGCAAAATAATCTATAATATTAGCTTTTCCAGGTTTGCGTTCTGAAAATTCACTGCATTCTCGCATATATGAAATACACTCTTGTAATGCAAGTTTATCACCCTCATATGCCTTAATAAACTTTAGAACATACCTATAATACAATAGTATATGATTTTTTTCTTTCCTGCTGATAAAATCCACTTAACTTGGACATAACTTTATCTACTTTGTAATTTGTCACAATTGAAACACTTAAAAAAGTATTTAAATCTCTAATTTAAGTTCTTCATAATTCACATGCAGAATTGCTTCATAATAATCAGCAGCTAATTTCTCCATTCTTTTTCTATTTTGTTCTGTTATTTTTTAAAATCGTGAGTTTCTTTTTCTATCAAATAATATCTCTGTTTGACAGAATCTAAACAGTTAGAATAATTTCCTCCGTTTTTGTGAATATCATAATAGTTATTCAATGGCTTACTGCTTCTTTAAATTCCTTTTGCAATGAAAGAAGTGTTTCCTTTTTTCGTTGTATATCTGCTAATTGTCTTTGAATATCACTTTCATTAGCATTTTCCTCTAAATAATAAATATCTTCCAAACTAGAAATTATAGTTAATCCTTTTCAATCTCTTCCTCAATCTCAAGGTCATTTAATAGTTTAATTCTATTATTTGTTAATGTTCTAACTATCAGTGTCAGCCATGCTGTATAAGCATATTCTAATGTTTTTGAATCTGTACTCAATGCAATATGATAAGTAGTTTCAAATGCTGACTCAGCTCTATAATAAAGTTCTTTTAAAGGTTCTTTATCTATCGTTGACAATAAATCCCTATCTTCCGGTAATCCTTCTAAATTTTTAAACAACTCTTCTCTTATGCACATTCCTTTTACGTGATAAATATCCGCTTGGGACGACTGCAAATTATCTTTTTCATCCAAAAGTTTAATTGCTCGGTTATAGTAAGTTTCTGCTTTGGTATAATCTCTTCCCGTATAAGCATAATATCTTCTTTGCATGTGCATAAAAATAAGAATCTTTTGGATAGTTATTAATCAATGCTTCAAATATATCCCCTGCCAAATTAATATCATCTTTATCCCACAACTTTGCAATGACAGAGAGCAAAAATACTTCTTTATTATAGTTAAGTCTTTATCAACAATAACATCCGAAAATTCATCCTCTACATATTCATTTGTTTCTTTATCAATAAATAGCTGTCTTAAACACTTTTCAGAATACCCATTATTTGTATAAAACAACTTAAGATCCACAATTAAATCAACCAAATATTCACTCAACTGTTTTCTATATAAAATTCCCTCTTCGCCATCACCTATGAGGCTTCTCAAAAGACGTTCAGCCATATATGGGGCTCTTATCACAACTTCTGAAATATAGAATTCAATATTATATCTTTTATAGATAATTGGATCATACTTATCTCTTATAACAGACCACTCTTTTCCTCATCTACAGATAATTTTTTGCAAAAAAAGGCTATTGGAATCCCTTTGTTTATAAATATAGTAAAAATACATACATAAACAAATACTTTTTTCAAATCAGGTCTAACATTTATCTCATTTACATATGGACGAATATATTCTTCAATCTTTATAAACTCGTCTTTATAAATAGATAAATTAATTAAAAAAGGGCACAAATTATCCTCTCCCAATTTCCTAATAAAGGTTTGTCCATCATAAGAAAGTATTTTTTATTATTATCTGCCAACAAATTTTTATTAAATTCTATTATTCTTTCAACATCATCACTTGCATATCTACAAATAAAAAAAACCTTCTTTGCCGACATTCTATCATACATTTGAGGTCTTCTTGCAATAAAGACAAATGTTACCTGTGCACTAGTGGCATCTGCTATTTTTAAACATTCATTTTTTTACACCAACGTTATCAAATAGCTCTTCTTCTACAAAAAACAACTATTCTCTTATGGGCTATATTATATATTTGAGCTATTCTGCTTCCCAATTCCTCTTTAACATACTTTTCATAAATAGCACAGGATATTCTGCGCTCAAACAATATGCTATCTGTTTAGCAATTGTACTCCCACCAAAGCCAGCAGCATGATATAGATTAAAATATTTTCTTCCAGCATCTATAGCTCTTTTTTATCTGCCTTTTCTACACTCTTCCCGACATCCAACTTGGGAATCATTCTACTCTTTATTAATCGCCAGCTAGCTTCCTCTCCACGCAAAAATTTTGAGCATCTTGTTGAACGGTATGATCCTTATTTATATCATCCTTGCACAAGGAAAGCCTTTTATGTAAAAACATAAAAATCTTGACTTATATGATTATAAGCTTTTTTCTGACAATTTTCCATCACTAGGAAAGATACATGGCAATAAATATATGTGTTCTTCCTCATCGTCATTTATAGTATTTTTTTTACTTTGCACAAAAAACTATCGAATGTAGAATTATATATATTCCATTCTTCAAAATTATTTGCATCTAAAAATAACTGTTCCGATAAAGACTCATTTAGTAAATGAACATTTAACTTATACATAAATTTATTTAAGTTATCTGATACAGCATCGTAAACAACTTCATTCACTCTTCTTTGCATAGTCCATAACAAAAAATAGCTGAACATTGTACTGTATTTTTTCAAAATATTTCTCAAAAATAAATTTAAAAGCTTCTTTGTCGATAGCATCGTTTCTGATGAATTATAACAACTAGACCAATTATCCTGTCCATCAAGCATAGAAGGAATAAATAATCCTTTGGTTTACATCTTGTTTCTTTAATGGCTTAAAAACTCTTTATATTCAACAATTTGTCCCCATCACACATAATCCATGTAACGTCTTCAACAGAGAATTGAGTTGAACTATATTTTTCTATTTGCGATAACTGAACAAGCTTTTTTATTTTTTACATTCAATTTACTAAAAGATCCGCATACACCAGAATATGGATCAAAATCTAAAATTACATTCAATGATATCTTGTTAAAATTTCTTTTTTCTTTAGAATCATACAAACGGCGGCAAAACTAAAATCCGAATATTGTCATACATTGATTGTCAAATGTCTGATTAAATAATGCATAATCAAACTCCTCACACTCTTCCTTCCATGGTTCAACCTCTATATCTTTATCAACATATTCTTTTATAAAACGATAACCATTCAAGAAAAGCTTGTGATAAGCATTAACTTCACAAATATTAATATTATGAACAGTTTGATTTCTTGTATCTTTTTATATCTTAAAATATAAAACAGATCAATTCCCCTTTCTAAAGGATTAGGTGTAAGCTCCTCCACCATCATTTCAATCATTTCATGTAAATTGTGCGGACAGCTCTTTCCTATAATCTGCTCAATAACGCTCCTAAAAGGCACACTCTATGGAAGAATAAAATTGCAAATTAAATTAAACTCTTCTACTAATGCTTCCTTATCTGACTTCCTCAGTTCAACAACTTCATTGTATGAAGTAATCGCTTCGCAAAACAATTTTGTGATTTTCTTTTCGTTGCATCATCAATCGCCATTGCTACTTTCTCCTTCTCATGCTTTTATCTACTTTATCCGCTTATCAACAATTTCCTTCATTATCTTACCAGATGCATTTTCAACTTGATAATCAGACGGCTCAATTGCTCTTATTACTGACTTCAATTGTTCCATATATTCTATACTAATTGGTAATTCAGGATTCTTCTCTTTAAGAACCCTCAACACATTATCAACAGCAAATCTTGGCACGCCCAACTTCGATACAATTACCGCTTCCTTGCTTGATACCCCATAATAAATATAAGAAAGGTAACATTTGTGCATTTTTCTGTCTGCAAATCAAAGCTCACGGCCTGATATATATTTATTCCCCATGGCATATAAGACTTCATCTGGCTATTAAGATAACGATTGCATAAAGAAATTGCATCTTCATCGCTTTGCCACTGGTCGTTTAATTTCTTTCGCAATATCTCTCACCTTATCGCCATTTACCCAGCCCATAAGTAACTTAGCTATATTTTCTGGATCCAGCTTCCCTTGCCCTAACATATCAATTTTATTTCAGGAATTTTTGCAATAATATTAATAATCTCTGTCAAGCGCTCAATATTCTTAGTTCGAAGAATAATTTCTGAAGCCTTATACTCATGATCTCCTTTTTCTTTCAGTCCATGGATAAACGCACCTATTATAGATTTAACCTTTGTGTAACTTATATCACTAATACCTAATTCATCCGCCTTCGCCATATCCTCCTTTTTTATTTTCGTTAATATGTCGAATATATTGTGTTACAAAAGTATTTAATTTTCTTTGTGCATTAATAAAACCTTCCTGTTTACTCAAACTATGATACAAATAAGAATCTGTTAATATTCCCCTAATTTTAGCAATATCTTTTGGACTAATATCAAATCATAGCTAATGTTCAATATATGATTTATATATTGCAACAGATTTAATATTGGTGCATTATTTGGTTCTTTTAACACATTGTAGTCAAACTTATAGTACTATTTCCCGTAAAATAAGCATTCAGTGAAGATATTACTTCTTTTAAATCTGATTCAATATATCTTTTCACTGTTGACTTGGTTTCTTTCTGGGAATTAGAATAGGAGAGAATAATATATCCCTCTTTATCCTTGTATGCTCTGCCAGCACGCCCTGCTATATTCCAAAACTCAGCGTTTGATAAATCACCTTTATTACGCAATTTAACTGTATCAAAAATAACCGTATTAATCGGGAAATTCATTCCTTGCGCCAATGTTGTTGTTGCAAATATAAGTTTTATCTTATTGTTTCGGACTAATTCCTCGATAATTTCCTTGACCAGACTTGATAAGCCAGAATTATGATAACAAATACCAAATTTCAAACATTCGATTAAAGGATCATTTTCTCCATTTTCTAACTTTACAATCTCTATTGCACGTTGAATTTCTTCGTCACAGCTCATATCGAGGCAAAGATACCTTTTTCTTCAAAATACATTTTCGTATAAGATGCTAATTTCAAAGTGGTACCTCTGCCACCACACAAAACTAAAATATTCCCTTCCTGTTCAATAAAATCATTCAGAACCACAAAAGTCGAACCGTATTATCAATACTATCTAATCTAAGCTCTTCTTTCACATCCTGCGGGTTCAAGTTCAAGGAAATTTCAACATCTTCTGTCCCCAATTGGTTTCTTGGTGATTTGTAAAATTGTAGAACAGATTTTGTTTTCTTACTATCAAGTAAATTACAACCAATATATTGTTTTGTTGGTGCACACTCTATGGAAATAGTATATGCATTTCTTGGTGAGTCGGCTAACCACTCACTAATTTCCTGAGCATTCCTCATAAAGGGGCTTAATAAAAAGAAAATTTGCCTCTTTCATATTTTTGCTTTATAGATGATAAGACCAGTTCAAATTTAGAGCCCCGTGATTTGTCTCCTAAATTATGTGCTTCATCCATAATAACTAAACGAGTGTTTTGTATTGCCGGATGATTTTGTCTTACAAGTGCCTCTAATTTTTCAGGCGTACTAATTAATATATCAATATGCTCTCGCGTCAAAATTTCATTTTCTATCTCATCAACATCATAATATGGTAATGCTGTTTCTATATTAAAATTAAATTCCTTAAAATCACTTTGCAAATCAATTTTAACTTGATCAATAAGCGCATTAGTTGGAACAATATAACAAACTGTAGGATTAAAATCGGCTGTTTTATAGTTATGAATACTAAATAATATCTGCATCTCTGCCAACAACGACTTTCCCTGCACTAGTCGGCATTCCAACAACAATACTTTTTTAGGCGTTAACACATCCGAAATAACCTCTCTCTGAGATGGCAATAAAGAATATATGTATCTATTACCATTGGAAGGTTTTCTTCGATAAACTTTCTTATTAATGGTGACTTTTCTGCAATGTTCCATATTGAATTTTCTGCTACACTTTCATATGCATATCGCAACAAATGCCCAATAAGTTTCAAGTCAATGCTTTCATTATCCAGCAAATGAAATGCATTATATGAATACATATCGATAACACTATATATATCTTGATTTTCCGAGCTATCAATCTTACCGCTAAAAAGATATTCTTTTAAAACCGTCGTCAAATAAATTATATTTCCATAAGAAGCAATCTTTAGACCAACCGGTATATCTAACTCAGCTTTTGCAAGTTCTTCCCTTTGAGCCTCATCCAAACAATCATTTGCTCTTTTGATAAAGGAATTTAACTGTGTCAATCCATCATAATTTTTAATATTACTCATCAATAATACAATTAGATAGTATGTATCATATTCTAATTTCTGCATTGTTGGGAATTCATTGTATAAACTCATCATTTTTGGTCAATTTAGCATTATATTCCTTAATAACCAAATCAGACATTGTCTGTCTATCTGCCATATAAGATAACATACTATACATTACCAAGTATGACATATTTTCCCAACACTCATTATCATTAATCTGATCTAAAACTTGTTCATACAGGGATGCTACTGTTCCACATAAACCTACAAGTAACTCTTTTCGTTTGTCGCTCTCAATTAAATCCATATTTGGATTTTCTAAAACAATTTCAATAATGCATTCAGCAAATTCGCCTTAGAAAGTAAATCACTATTCAAATATTTCTTACTTTGTTCTTTTGCAGAAAACTTATTATATAAATGACTAGTTTCAATATCTGCGAGCATAACAGTAAGCGAAGAAATATTTTCTTCAAGCTTACATCAAATACTTTCTCTATTGAATTTATTATGCTCTTAATATATTCCATTGCTATTCACCTATTGCCTCTTCATAGACTTCATTACTAAATTCAGAAAATTTCTTTCTAAATGATAAGATTATATTCTCGACATTTTCTCTTTTAACTCCCTGTAAAGAAAAATTTTTATAATCGTCTATGTTCATCTCCGGAACAATTTTCTCGTTATTTCTAAGCAAAAATGGGAAGAACATTATATTATCTGCTAAGTCTTCCTTTTCTCCAGCAATTAAATTCGCTAAAAGTCTACTATTTTTTCTAATATATCATCCTGCATTTTAACATTTCTTATACCATGCATATATTCCAAAATTTCGTGAGAAACTCGATTATCTACATCATCAATAGCTTTCTGAATATCCTGTTGTAAAGATTGCACAGAATCACATGGTATTTGATTTGCTTCAGATGCCTTGACCTCACATACAACAAATCGAATTCTATCATTATCTATCCAAATACCGGTACATCTATCCCGTCAGTATGTTTATCAATTTCAACGGTTTTCAAATTTACTCTTTTATCAGCTTCATCATAAAACTTACAACCATATTCTTGTTCTAGCAAATACTGTGCCATCCATTCTGTTACGCGTTCTCTGCGAACATCAAATTGTGGTATTTTCGTTTTTTAGGAATATTGATTTTGCAACCTGCTCATTAAATCTGGCCACAAAATCTGATTCAAATTTTTTGTTCCATAATACGTCAAATCATATTCTTCTATATTATGTACTTTAGATATTTTTACTTTATTAACTAAATATGCTTTTATCTCATTGAAGTTTTCTTCATTTTCAATATCAAATTCAAAAAGATTAACCTTCAAACCATTCAATTCTGTTTCCAGTACTTTTGATATACCTGCCATTGTATAAACCACCTTCGAATATGTTATACATAAAGTCCACCCAGTATATTTACTATAACACACTACCCTCTCTTTTTCTATACATTTTGCCTATTTTTGTCATCTCTTTTATTACTTTAAAAAACATTTTTCACGAAAATAGCCACATGATTTATATTGAAATCAATGTGGCTATTTTTTATAACATATTCTTATTGAACCGGTAGCCGACTCCCCAAACAGTCTGTATATAGGCAGGCTTGCTTGGGTTATCCTCTATCTTTTCCCGAATATTCCGAACATGGCTCATGACAATGTTGTAATCGCCATAATAAGATTCTTTCCACACCCGGTTGTAAATCCGCTCCTTACTGAACACTATTCCGGCATTTTGAGTCAACAACAATAAAATTTCAAATTCTGTATATGTAAGTTCAATCTCATTATCTTCCCGAACCACAATCCGCTTATACTTGTCAATACAAAGTCCTTCAAAATGAAGTTTTTCTTTACAGAAGTCATCATGTTTCAGAACTTCTATTTCTTCATTAGCATATGACAAAAGACGATTGAAAATATGCTCTTCTCCATCCTCAAATGATAGAATTAAAATCTTCCCAAATGATCACCCCATTTCACATCCTGTACAAGCCAATTATTTTACGCAAATTGTTTTGTTTTATAAGATACCAATCCTTTTACCAAACACCCTATGGCAAAACAAATATTTATTCCCAGTACAATATACCATATCTCATATATGTCATTTACAATTCCCGTCATGACAAGAAAAATCGGCATAGAATCTACTATAAGCCATATGATCCCCCGAAAAACATCCTTATCAATACAGGAAGTCCCCAACATACAGCCACAATAATTACTGCGCCAAAAGAGCTATTCTGATATGCAGAAACGCATAGTGCAATGGCGCATAACGATAAAAGCGCCTGAAAAGCTAATCCTAATAAAATGCCAAGATATTTCAAAAATAATACAGGTTGAAGCATATGTTGAGAAAGCACCATCCAGGATATATTTTCAAATCCCTTCAAACCATATATCATCCAGCATAAGACTAAATTGACTAACACAAACCACATAAAAATGAAAATAGTGAATGTAAAAGAAGCCAAAATTTTAGCATGAACATCTTTTCTTCTTCCTTCTTCCGTGCTAAAAATTAATGGCAGCATTTTCGTCTGGCTTTCATCTGCGAAAATTGTAGACACCCCTGCAAATAATCAATATGCTTCCTAAAATCAATCAAACTGAAGCATTTCAACGAATACCTTCCATCCGTTGTATATGCCAAATAAGGTGTTTTCCCAATTTCATCATAAGCTTTTCCCAATTCCGTTTTTTCAGAGAATATCTTTCCGTTGGAAGTACACCATTTTCCCATGCACCATTGGTAAAATATCTTGTAACAAAATCATTTAAAAAGTTTCCATCTCTCCACCCTGGCATATTTTCCTCAAGTTTTGTAGGCAAACCATATTTTTCAATTATTTGATTCACTTTTACATCCGTCAAATCACCTTCAAATTCTTCCGTAATCTTCCGATTCATCTGCACTGCTTCATAACCGGAATAAAACTTCCCATCTACTGTCGCTATTTCTCCACCGACCTCTGCAAACCAAAAATACAGAAACAGCAATCCTGTCGCAGCCAACATTCCTATTTTAAATATTTTATTTTGAAAATAGTTTAAAAAAGCTCCATCTTATAAAGTCGCATTTTTCTCCCCCTGTTATTTGTGTATGATAAAGATATGCATCTTCCAGTGTACTTTCCACATTTTCTGCACCTGCAACCGGCTGTCTTTCTGAAACAATTCTTAGTTCAACATTTTCTCCACTACTTCTCATTATTGCACAATGAAGCTACTGGTTATCTGCCCTGCTTCTTTTCAGAAACAATACACTTCCCAGACACATCCTTCCACTTTGTCAGTAATCTCTTTCTCCGTTCCTTCTTGAATCAATTCTCCATTCTTCATAATCAAAAATACGGTCTGCAATATAATCTATATCAGATACGATATGTGTAGACAGTAAAACCATCCTATTTTTTCCAAGTGAACTAATCACA
>VOFB01001865.1_pt1 | contig 13298 bp, 18 predicted proteins | sample 5384141 | NCBI WGS metagenome assembly VOFB01 (sample SAMN12384721, study PRJNA508395) | human gut metagenome | isolation source: healthy gut A | host: Homo sapiens | reverse complement strand
GTTGCATATATTATTGATTAGCAATCTTAAATTTTAAAAGAATAAATATAAATCTTTACCTCAGCATTTTCCAGATCTATTCCTCCTGCGCGACGGTCTCCCCAAGTCCTGTCAAGTGGTTCACCTGATCAGAGCCTCCATATGAATGGGCCTGCCGCCGAAATCAAAGAGATTTCACCGTCTGGCAGATTCATCCAATTTTTGCTATGCCCTCAAAGCCTAACTCCCCAGCGATGTCATAACCAGCACCGATCCCATCTGTTCAAAGGCATCTGCATTTCCTCTATTCATCTTTCAATGTCTAAAGCAATTTCTGCAACTTTGACCTGTTATCCGCAGCCTTATTCTCCGATTTACCGCCGCTGGAAAGCCCACGGGAATTTAAGTATGGGCTTTCAATTCCATTGTACAGTCCGAATAATCCTCCAACCCACCCTACCCTGAGTGCCAAGAGTCTGAAAATCATTCTACCCCACGTGAATGAATCTGATTCAACCCTGTGTTTCCACAGACTCAGCAACTGCAGGAGAGACCCTCCATGTGGGAGACCCTTGCACTGCTTCCTGAGAGGTCTCCTGGTGGGCAGCCCCTAGTGCCTAAGCGCTCTTCCACCTCACCCTCCCAATAGGTGTAACGCCTGACCTTCACGGATACCCTGATCCCTTGGCCACCATCCATCACCATGGGAACTGCCTGACAACATCTATGTGTTGTACTCCAATGTAGGTATCCGACAGGAACCTCCCAGCAAAGTCCATGTCCCTCCTCTTCCTTGAGGGATTATCTGTAAGGTGTTTTGGCTGGCCAGCCTGAAGGGTAAGATTTCAAGTTCATGGTTATAAACAGTCTCTTGTATAGGTATTGTTCATGTCCATAAAGCTTGGACTTAGACAGGTATGCAGCTTGTGTTGCCCCCTTATCTGTTTGATCCCAAGGAGCATGACCTGCCAAAAGCTTTATCAGTATTTTTAATATATCTAAAGCTCATTTCTTCTTCCTCCTCTTTACACTTCACCTAAGATAAGATACCCATCCCAACAATTTGCTCGCCTTCCGATGAGAAAGGACTGCCAGTTGTATACTTACCATCCGGTTTTTCCAGCACAGCATATCATGATTGACAGCCTGCTGTGTCCTAGGACATCCCTCCAAGAAGCTGCTAACCTTCCTTCCTTCCAATACGATCTGAAATGTTTCAGGCCAAGAGGAGCGGTAATCATTTTGAGTAATCTCTGTCACTCCTTTCCGGTAACCTGAGTATTCTGTCAGATCAGATAATAGCTCCAAATGATCCCTTATTCAAACATGGCTCTTGAGATTTGTGCTGCCATTTCAACTCTGAACCAGCTCTCGTCGTAGCTCAATCCGTTAAGGCCAGGGATATTTCATATTCTTGCCAGTCAAACCATCGAGTAGCTGTGTTTTTTTCTGCAATTGCCGCCTGTAGTAAAGGGATGCTCCTTCAAGCGCTTGGCAATCAGCTGCATCACCTTTCCCTCCCGTGTAAGCTCCGTTTCAACTGCCCTGACGCTCTTTCTCCGTCAACCAGGTTTGACCTCCCTTATTGTTCGTTGGTAACTATCAGATGCAGGTTATTACCCGCAGTGTTCATTTCATGCATGCTGATCAGAAAGAAAATCATCGTGTAACCCACCTGGTTCCAGTTCAGAGTATCCCCTGTCTATTATTAGCTTTTATAATTGTGCAACGGATTTTGAATAAACATATCCTTGGGTGTACCTGAAGAACATCAGTTTCTGTCCTGCATCCAGAGGATCACCTATGAGATGAACAATGACCAAATCAATCACATCGCCATTGCCAACCTCTATATTTATGAACTGGTCCTTCTTCTGTCCAGAGAAATCACCCAATCCTTTCAGGACCTGCTGGAGCCCAAGCACCCCTGTGCTCCGCCATCCAATATATACAGGAGAATCTGGAAAAAAAGCTCTCCCTGGATGAGATAGCAAATGCCTGCTTTACAAGCAAACGCCATCTCATGAACCTTTTCAAGAGAGATATGCATGTGACAGTGAATGATTATATCAATATAGCGAAAATAAACTGCGCAATGGACAATATCTACAATCACTCGTCCACAGAGCTCTCCAAAAGCCTAGGCTTTTCCAGTGTACAGTATTTTTCGACCATTTTCAAAAAATATGCCGGGGTCACGCCAAAACAGTTTAAGACGCTGCAGTTTTCTGAGGAGTCTTTGGAACTGAATAAGGTCTGTTACCGTGGCAGAAAGATGGAAAAGGTGGAGCCCTTCCCCAATGAGGAATCTACTTTGATATAGCCGTTCTCCTTGGATATGATTTCCCTGGACAAAAAAAGTCCGATCCCAAGACCCTTTTCCTTCTGAACCTGTGTGCAGCGGTAAAACCGTGTAAAAAATCAGTCCCTGTTCCGCCTGTTCAATGCCAAGCCCATTATCCTTTACATCAATCCGCAAGAACATTTCATAGGGTGTGGCTGAAATCCCGATCCTAGAGCCTTTTGGAGAATATTTAATGGCATTATCCAAAACATTGCCAAGCGCCTCCAACGTCCACTTCATATCGAAGAGGCAGTCTAGCCCGCACTCTTCATAGGCAATGGAGATATTTCGGCGCAAAGCGTAAATTTCCCACTGCTGGCATGTCAGTAGAACCAGTTTGTCGACTGACTGTCTGCATGGACTTAATGAAATTAAATCAGCCTCCAGATGTGAGCTTTTGGTTAAGGCTTTCAGCAAAAAAATCCAGCTTATCTGCCTGAGACTGAATCTGTGAGGATAGGAAACGTGTTTCCTCATCCAGCTCCTCTTTCTCTGACAGAAGCTGCGTATACAAAAGAATATTGGAGAGGTGTTTTTTGTCTGGTGGGATACATCGGCTACAAAGGTTTTTATCCTGTCTCTCTCCTTTTTGCAGCAGCTTTTGTCTCTTTAGAGATTGTAAGAAAAAATGGTTTAGTTTCTCATCAATAGCGGACTCCATAGACTCATTGTACTGAGGGCAGCTATCGTTCCCTGCAATTGCCTCGTTTATCCTGTGCAGAATCCGGTGCATCAGCGCCTCTGTGCGTCTGCGGTAAATGAGAATCACATAGGCGCAGACTGCTGCCTGGACCAAAATAATTAAAATGCAGACAGCAGCAGACCAAGTCATAAGTACTCTCCTTTTTCCTGGCTTGCCCACACATATCCTAATCCGTAGACTGTGCGGATATACTTGGGCTTTGAGGGCGTATCTTCCAGTTTATCTCTCAATCTGCGTATGGTCACCGAAAGGGCATTGTCTTCCACATACTCCGTTCCATCTGGCCAGATATATTCCATCATCCTCTGGCGGGTAAGCGTTGTATTCTGATTCTGCGTCAACAGGTAGAGGAGTTTCTGTTCTGTTTTACTCAGCTCCACGGGTTTCCCGTTCTTAAAAAACTCCATGGTGGTAAAGTGAAAGGAAAAAGAATCCAGCTCGTAGGGAACCCCTGTATCCGATGGAAGGAACGGCGAAACAAGGCATTGACCCGGGCGCGCAGAACCATAAGACTGAAAGGCTTGGTAATATAGTCATCCGCACCGCATTCCAATCCTGCCACAATGTCCAATTCCATATCCCTGGCTGTGAGCAGAATAATGGGTATTCTGCTCATACGCCGATATTCCCCGACACAGGTCGAATCCACTCCCGTCAGGAAGGTTCACATCCAAGATCAGCATATCAAAAGCCTGTTTTAAAAGGATCTTCCTTGCAAAGAGAGGGTAGAACATTGAATAAAATCATACTCCTCTCTCTTTCAAAGCCAGCGCTATGCCGTCGCTCAGCACCTCATCGTCCTCCAGAAGAAGTATTCTTTTCATGGTTTCTTTCCTTTCTCTTGTATTATATTTCTGTCAGTTGTTCAACCACACTACCCTGTGTATCATACGATATGTGGATGGCGGTATCATGACACATACCACCAAAAAGAAGATGGCCGCCAGGAGACAGGGAATGACAGGGATACTAAAAGCAGTTCCATATTGGGAGGTTACCTGAAAGAAAAAATAACTGGCCGGCAGCCCTAAAAAGACAACAGCCCCCAGGGATGTCAATCCATAGTACAGGCCCTCCAGCGCCAATACACCCAATTGCTGACGCCGTGTCATACCAATACCTTCCAGTATGGCAAACTCTTTCCTTCTATTTTCGATTCCTGTAGCAGTCAGATTGAAGTAATTCATAAGAGCCAGAACGAACAGAATCAGAGAGAGGCACCTCCCAGTACACGCATCTGGTCTTCGGATTTTTCATTTCATCATAGCTGTCCAGCTTAGATTCTAGTAAAAACAGGCTGGTATCCTGGAATATTTTTCGCACAGCTTGTTCTGCCTCCTGATTAAACGGCGTATCGTAATCCACATTCACCAGCTCCAGAATAGGATCTTTTTGCAGACTGATTAAGTATTCCTGGCTGACAAGCAGATTAGGAGCATATCCTCCCGCCAGTCCTCCTGAAACATAATCATATGGACACTGCGCAGCAATTTCGATTTTATGCCTCACATCCGCCTTCTCCTCAGATAAACGGAAGGAGTATTCTTTTCCGATGCAGGCTTCCAGTGAAATATCTCCAAAAGAACTCAGAAGAGCATATTCTCCAGAAGTAAACGCTGATTTATCCAGTGTTCCGCCCATTTTTGATTTATTTTGTCAAATCCATTTTCATCGATAGCCTGAATACGTCCAGTATAATATGCGTCCGACGGATCCTCAATATATGCCTGAAGATGAGCTTTATAGTCGGTTCCTACGTAAAATGTTTCACACGCCTCCTTAAAATAGGCTTCTAAATGGTTTTCAGTATATGGAACCACGATTTCTCCTGCATACATCGTATCTATCCGGGCAACACCATTTGTATGTTCCAGTTCTGAGATCTTTCCGCTGTCAAATACTTGTCCTGGGACAGCATCTGTTGCAAACACCTTTGCATTTTTAATCACCAGATCACTCTGTCGCAGGGCATTTAAGACGCTCTTTGCATTATTTCCGCTGATATATACATTTACAGCCAGAAAGATAGTCAGGGCTATAAAAAAAGGATGACAGTACAATAAATGCTTTTTTCTTATCCTGAAACACATTTCTGCGAGCCATGGACAGTGCCTTTCCGCCATCGCATCTTCGCCGCTGAGAGTGCTTATACTGACAGTTTAAATATCGGGTAGCTTCCACAGGGGAGATACTTGCAGCCAAGACTGCAGGCTTCCTGGAACTGAGCCAGACAGAAAGCAGGGAAAATACAGCGGCAGCCAGATAGACAACAGGGCTGAATTCCGCACCATGAGAGGCATCCAGCGTCGGATTGACAAGGTTCAGCACAGCCGGGACAATCAAAAAGGACATTCCCGCCCCTGCCAGTAATCCAATGGGAATACCAGCCACCGAGTTCCATAGCATCTGCATATGAATATAGCGCCGAATCTGGCGTGGAGTAACCCCAATGTTTTAAGCTGTCCAAAATACCGCACATTTCGGGAAACAGAGATATACAGAACATTATGGATGAATAGGTAACCGCTTGCCAGTATCAAAAAAACAGAAAACCCAATCCCACAGCAAAACGTATGAAATCATGTAAGAGATAACGGTCCGCTATCAGAACCTGACCAGTTTCCAGTTGGAATGCTTCCCCAATTTGGCGGAGGTCTTTATTGCTGTACAGTGGATTTTTAAGAATGATCTGGAGATAACCCTGTGAGAGATCAGTGGGCTTCACTCCTGTTTTCCGGTAGAAAGCTTCAGAGATATAACCTCTGGGCTTACTGGTGTAATCCCGAAAATAACCGGAGAGCTTAAACACCTTTGTGTCCGACTTACTATCCTCAGATAAGTCGTAGTAGGTCATAGGTAATTTCATGCCAATCTGCGGATTTTTCTATTCCCAGCTCTCCAAGCATTTGTGTGGAAAGGATGATCTCATCCTCCGCCTGGGGTAAGTGCCTGCCGTAAACTCATGGGCCGGCACGCACTGCTGCTCCCAGTTAACCTTATCGCTCCAGAAAAGCCGTATTTGGGTTGGAACTCCATCGTAGTTCTTAACTACAGCACATTTGACATTCAGGCCTGCCCACTGAATCTTATCCATCTGGTAAGCCTTTTGTATCTGTTTCTCCGTTGGGGCCGGAAGCATAATGTCATATTTAACCCCTGCCATGTACAGAGAACGCTTTGTCATAGCATCCCAATATCCCATCCCAATACTGCATACAGAGGTGATGAGAAACGCAGTCAGTGCAACAGCCAGTATAATAATCAGATTTCTTCTCTTGTTCCCCAAATAATTTCTCTTAGCCAAAAAAGAAAATGGTCCTGCGGTTGTTCACTTTTATCATAAATTGCCACCTCCGCAGATTTTCCCATCCTCCAGATGAATGATACGCTCTGCCATCTGAGCTATTTCTTCATTGTGGGTAATCATTACAACCGTCTGCAGATAGCACTCGCTGCTGACCTTAATCAGTCCCAAAACATCCTGGCTGGTTCGGCTGTCCAGGTTTCCTGTAGGTTCGTCAGCCAGAATGATAGATGGCTTTGACGCCAGCGCTCTTGCTATCGCAGTCCTCTGCTGCTGTCCTCCTGAAAGATGGTCCGGCATGGAGTGGCGTTTGGCAGTCAGGCACAGTAGGTCTAAAATCTCGTCGATAAATGCCCCATCTGGCTGAATACCATCCAACTGTAACGGCAGTACCACGTTCTCATAAACATTCAGCAACGGCAGTAGGTTATAATTTTGAAATACAAAACCAATTTTTCTCCTTCGGAAAATTGTAATCTCTTCACTCTTCATCTGTCCAAGGCTGTGTCCATCTACAATAACGCTTCCGGAAGTCGGCAAATCCAGCCCTCCCATCATATGCAGCAGAGTGGACTTGCCGCTGCCTGAGCTTCCCACTATGGAGACAAACTCCCCTTTTCAACAGACAGATTTACTCCATCCAGCGCCTTTACTGCTGTCTCACCGCTTCCATAATATTGCCTTAAATCCTGTGTCAAAAGTATACTCATACATTTTCTCCTTTCATGGTATACCATTCTGGTATCCCAAAACTCATGGCGCAGCTAGTGCGCCTTATAAGGTATACTTAATGATACAAGATAAATCTTTCCATATCCTTTCCAGGAGATGACATATTTGTCATATTTATAAGCACACTACTTCTCCATAGCTCTGCGACAGTGTAGAGAATGCTGGGCTTTCTCCAGTTCTTTACTGTCCAGTCTGTATCGCAACAGGAAGAGCAGAGCAGAAACTATTTGTATAACAGCGGGAACAATAGTGACCGAGAAAATAATACCGTGGATGGTGGACTGGGTCTGTTCTGCATTTGCCACATATCCTGTGGATGCCAGAATATAGGCTGGTATGGTGCCGCCCAGGGCATGTCCAAGTTTAGCAACCAATGACTGTAGGGAGGAAATTGCCCCCTCCGCACGCATTCCTCCCCTATACTCCACGTAGTCAATGTTGTCCGCCTGAATTCCATACATAAGAACCATCACAAGGCTGCTCCCGAGTCCGCTGAGAATAAAGGATACATAGATCAGGGGGGGGACACTATGTACATCTAAGAGTCTTAAAAAAGTGCTGCACTGATGAGAAGTATTCCTGAACTGTATACGATCCGTTTTCCCACAATACGCACCAGGTAAGTATTTAACAGGACAGCTCCTGTCATTCCGATCAGTTTGAACAGGGACGCCTTAGTCAGAAGCGTTACATCCTCCATAACATAAATCATGTAGTAAATCTCTGTGGTTCCGCCGATTGCTCCTCCGATAGAAAACAGCAACTGTGACAGAAAGGTAATCAGCACAGGTTCCAAAGTTAGAAAACCAAACATCTGTTTAACGGAATACTTCTGATTTTCTGACGCGCCCACACGCTCATTCACTCCCAGAGCTCCGCCCACAGAGAATACTGCAATCGCTGCACTTGCAATCCCAACCAATATAAAATAAGCGGTCCGCTTGTCTGCGTAAGCATTGATCACAAGGGGAACCCCGATAGAGATGATCATAGAGCCGGCCATATAGCCCACTCCTTTGATAGAACTCAGGGCGCTGCGCTCTTTGCATCGTCTGTCATCACCGGAATCATGCTGTTTAATGAGATATCCATGACAGAGAAGGTGATGCCCAGCAGAAAATAAGATATGTATGCCACAAAGAGCTTTAAAAGAGGTGGGAACCAGGGCAGGGCCATACCAGATAAGCATGTAGTTTAGCGCACAAATAACAGAACCCACCAGTAAAACCTTCCGGAACTTCCCAAATTTTGTCCGAGGTCTCTGGTCAATGAGATATCCGATCAGCGGATCATTCAAAGCATCAAATATCTTTGTAATTAAAAAAGAGTTCCAACAGCCGCCGCGTCCATTCCCACCACATCTGTGTAAAAATAAGCAGATAACCGCCTATCAATGTGGTCACGGGAATATTGCCAATGTTGGCAAAAAAAGAAAGCAACTTTCTCCCTCAAGCAAAGTTTTTCATCTCTTGCACACATGTTTTCTTCTCCCTGTTAAAATATTCTATTTTTCTCTCTACAGAACATAATAACATTTCGGGACGCACAGCGCAAACTCAAGTTTATGTTTGTTTAAAACCAGACTCCTTGTTGAAATGCATCCGTATGCAGAAGAGCTCTGAATAGCAGCTCTTCTGTACAATGCAGGGCGCTTATCCCCTTTTCCAGCCATCATCCGACAGGAAGCGATGAAGCGTTTTTTCAATGTAACAATATCGATTGGTTTGGATAAATGTGCATCCATTCCCGACTTGAGAGCTTCCCTGACATCCTCGTCAAACGCATTGGCTGTCATGGCTACAAGCGGTATTGCAGATGCATCCGTTCGTTCCAGATTACGAATTGCTTTTGCCGCCTCGTATCCGTCCATGACAGGCATCTGAATATCCATGAAAATCAAGTCATAATATCCTTCGGCAGACTCTGTAATTACCCTGACTGCTTCTGCTCCATTGGGAACATCTGTCACATGGGCGCCAGTCTCCTCAAGCAGTGTACGTGCAATTTCCAGATTGATCTCATTGTCCTCTGCCAGCAATATATGTTTTGCAGCAAAGTCGCAGGAATCAATCAGGCTGTTCCAACTGGAGGTGGCGGTTTCATGGCCTGACTCATGCTGCACATCTCCTTTTCCCACTCGTCTCTTTAATGGAATCGTCACAGTAACCACCGATCCCTTTCCAACTTCACTTTCAACCTGTATGCCGCCATTCATCATATCAACCAAATTTTTCGTAATTGCCATTCCAAGTCCAGTTCCAGTCATCTTACTGCTTACGGTTTCTGCCCCTCGTTCAAAAGGTTGAAACAATCTCTCTAAAAACTCCTGGCTCATGCCAATCCCAGTATCAGAGCATTTTAATATATAATTGACATATTCTTTATGCGGCTTTTCCTCCTGTGATACTTCCACGCAGATCCTTCCGCCCTCTGGTGTATACTTTACAGCATTGCTCAAAAATATTTATGTATATCTGCCGTATACGAAGTGGATCTCCGAGTACCTCATCATTTTTTTACGCTGACAAATGAACATCCAACTGTAGCTTCCCGGCATCTGTCTGAGCACGAACCAGGTCAACCGTGTCAGATACTAATTCGGAGAAATAAAATGTCTCCTCCCGCAGTGACACTTTTTATTTTCAATCCTAGACATATCAAGTACATCATTGATCAGACTCAGTAGATGTTTCCCGGATATATTGATTTTTTTCAAACATTCCATAACCCGATCGGAATCATTCGGATGTGCGGATGCGATGGCAGTCATGCCAAGAATGGCATTCAAAGGTGTGCGGATGTCATGGGGACATATTTGACAAAAACTTGCTTTTTGCCAGATTGGCAGCTTGGGCGCTCTCCAAAGCGCTCTTTAATGCCTGATTCTTCCGTTCTTCTTCATACCGCTTTTCATCAATGCGTCTTGAAATAAGAATAGCCAATTTGTCCTTGGAATAGGGATTATCCACCGCAATAATCTGAGTAGAGATCAATGATATATCCCATCAGTCAAAAGCTGTTTTGTCTCAAAAGAGACCTCATTACGTTCATGTACAAGGGTACGAATAAGATTCTTTGGCGCAAAGCATCTCTTGTACTCCTCCTGTGAGTCAGCATTTATGGTAGGCAACATAGACTCATACAGCTCACTGTATGAGTTTTGCTGACCCAGAGGAAGCATTAGATTGGACTTGATATAGACAAACTTCAGCTTGTCTTGGGTTAGGTTGAGAGTGATGATCACAGGATATGCATTGGAGATTGCACTGACTAAAGTGAGTCTCTCCTGCAAATTTCTTCGTGTCTCCTCCTCCTCAGCCACCTTTTCTTTTTGTGATATCATGGATTGCTGTAATAAACACCGGAATGCCGTTTTCATCCAATGTTTTTCCACAATACCAGATGCCCAAAAGTAAGTGCCATCTTTCTTTTAATACGGATTGCAAATATATTTTTTGTTCCATTTACCTCTGCATCCTGAAACAGAGAAACGATCCCTTTATAATCTTCAGGATGAACGGTGTTTTGGAGGTTCAGTCCCGCAAAAGTATCGTTAGTGGAGTCCTCCGGATATCCTAACAGGCGCTGGCCTTCCTCATTGAGCTGAAGAAAATGGTAGGGCTCCTCCACTGTCATTAGCGCAATCCCCTCCGGAACGGCGTTATATAAACGGCTGATATACTCCGCTTGATTGCGAAGCTTGCGGTTTGTTCTGTTAACATGACAAAAATACAGCACTACCAGAAGAACAATCCCTAAGATTATTCCTGCAATTAAAACAAAGGTGCCCACTATAATTTGATTGGTCTGTTCATTGACAACACTTGCAGGGATAATTGAAATCAGATACCAGTCAGACTGCAGTCTCAGAGGAAGATAGCAAAAAACCGTATCCTCTCCCTGATAGGGATAACGTTGCCCAGCCTGTTTTGGAGCTATTTAATGCCTCAGAAAACTGCTCCAGGAGAACCAGGGGCATTTGGGGACTCCTGCAAAATATCGTAAAGGTTCTGAACAGTTTTATTGCTGTTAGGATGTGGCGGGCGGATCAAAACATTCCCATCTATATCCACAACATAAGAAAATCCTGCATCATTGTAAAAGGAAACGCTGAAGGAATCTACAATTTGAGCAACTTCATACTCTTTAACAAGAAAGCCGGCAGTCCCATCCCTCAATGACACTGGCACATACAGATTAAAAACATTCAGACCTGTGACACTGCTGATATGCGGATCAACGATTCGTTTTTCGGCATCTGACTTTTCGAGGATAGCAGAAATACTCTTATCAGGAGACAAAGAAGCCGGATAAAAACGGCCATCGTTCAGATATAAGCTTACATTCTGATCCACAGACCCGTATTCGCTCAAGAAACTCTCTATCCTACTCTGTTCATTTTTGTTAAAGTTTTTAATATGTGCGGAAACGCTTTCCATTGCATCATATTCATTTTGAAGCTGTATTTGAAGTGTATTGAGACCCTGCCGTGTACTCTCAAGAATGGTATTCACTGACTGCTGCCACAACTGATTTCTTACTGTATTTACGAAAACCATCATCATGATACTCAGTCCAATGCCCACAAGCACAGCGGTTATTGCAATAGTTCTTTTTGCTTTTATTGATTCTTTTGTCCTCACAGTGCATTGTCCCCCCCGGCCTGTTGATCAATCCACTCCATGACCGTCTCCAACCGTTCCCCTGATAACAGTTTCTGAGCTGCCTCAGCAGTCAGTTCCCAAATGGGAAGTTCCAGCAAAGCATCGGAACCGATCACCGTTCTTCCACTTTTATAGCAGGAGACCAAAGACTGTATCTCTCCTATAGAAGAGGGGCTTCCTGCTTTAAGCGGACTGAATGATGATTGCTGATCCGCAAATTTCTGGATATTATTTTCCTCAGTAAAATATTCCACAAATTTCATAGCAGCTTCCAAATGCTGGCTGTCGGCATTTACACTCAACCTCGTATCCGGGTTGATCACCAACATAGAACCATCCTCTAAAACCGGAAGAGGTGCCACCTCAAAATCGAGCTCTGTGTTCATATTTTCCACGCGCCCGGCTGCCCAGGCACCTGTCAGCATAAATGGAGCTTCACCTTTCGCAAATTCCTCAAGATCATCCGATGTCTTTTGGTATGAAGTGCCTTCTCTCGATCAATATATCCTTTTGAAAGAAATGATTCTGCAATTGAAAAGCCAGAACGCAGATAGTCGCTTAACCTTGCTTCACCGCGGTTGATTTTGTCAAAGATATCCGCCTGACTGTTCTCCTGATAGACAGAAAAAAGCTGTGCCCGATAGCCATTGTTTTAAGGGAGATATCATTGTTCGCTACCACAGGAGTGATTCCCTGCTGCTTAAAGAAGCTGCAAACGGAATCCCATTCCCCTATGTTTTTGAGGAACCTTTTGTCCGTACTTCTTCAACAAATCCATATTGCAGTACAGGCCAAAAGCAGACACAGTTGTGGGCACCCAGTAAATTTTTTCCGCTTTTCTCCTCCATCTGGCTGCGCATCTGCTCCGTGTAGGAGGAAATGTTACTCAGTTGGGATAAATCTGCTACCTGCTCTTTTGCTCTAGCTCCAGCAGCACATCGTGATTGACCATAAATACATCGTTCCCTTTGCCCGAAGCCATTCTTTTTTATGAGTGCGTCAAAATAATCGTTTCCCTTCAAGCTTTCATAGGAAACCTAATATTGGGATTTTCCTCCATAAAACCGGAAATGATCTCTTCGATCACTTTTACATTTTCTGGTTCATATTTATTTCCAAAAAAGGAGAGTGTCACTGTTTCCTTGTCGGAATCCTCATAATTCATCACTATGCCGCTATTACCGCATCCGGTAAAGACGTGCAACGTAAATACGGTAAGGACAAGCAAAGCAATTACCCTCTTATTCATAACACTTCCTCCGTCCACTCTATATTTCAGATAATTATATCATAGGTGAGTGAACTTTTCAATGCGTTACCCTAAGTGGTATGTGTCAATACCAGCGTACAATTGGAAGCTCATTGTCTATCCCCTTAGTCATCAAAAACCTGATGCAGGTCAATAATACCGTTGTGAAAAGTTGCTGCACAGGAGCACAGGTAGAGTTCCCACATGCGCACAAAATGCTCATCAAACATTGCCCGCACCTCATCCCTGTGTTCTTTGAAATTGTTTTCCCAGCACAGCAGGGTGCGGTTATAGTGAAGCCTTAAATTTTCTACATCCAGGGT
>VOFB01002823.1_pt1 | contig 13322 bp, 17 predicted proteins | sample 5384141 | NCBI WGS metagenome assembly VOFB01 (sample SAMN12384721, study PRJNA508395) | human gut metagenome | isolation source: healthy gut A | host: Homo sapiens | reverse complement strand
GAAAACTGGGAGTATAGTTTTACAAATCTTCCAAAGTATAGAGATGGTGGAATTCAGATCAAGTATTCTGTATCTGAGGTTGATGTACCAGAATATACAGGTGAGGTTACAGGTTATAATATCACGAACAGTTACACACCAGGAAAGACAAGTGTATCAGTTACAAAGAAGTGGAGTGATAATGATAACCAAGACGGCAAGAGAACACCTAGCGTAATGGTTCGTCTCCTGGCTGATGGACAGGTTGTAGCTGGCTCTGGGGTAACACTCAGCGAGGCAAATAACTGGACACATACATGGAATCAAATGATATTGAGCATAGAGGTCTTACCGGAGCCGTTACTTCCGACGACTGATAGAAATTCACCATCCTGTATGGTCAGATTGAAATTTTCAAACAGGCAGAGTTCGTTGACAGTGCCCGGATTATAGTTTTTATTGATATTTTTTAACTCAAGCATTGTTCTTCACCTTCTTCTTTCTGTCCATGCTGACTACTAAAATAATTAAAAACAGGACTGCTGTGACCAGTTTTAAGTCTGTGGACTGTAAACCAAAACTGATCGCCAATGCCACACATGCTTTATAGATAATGGAACCGATCACAACACTGGTGGTCACCCGGAAAAATGTCACTTTTTAAAGAGACTTGTTCCGATGATCACGCTTGCCAAACCAATGACAACGGTTCCTGTTCCCATGGAAACATCGAAATATCTCTGCTGCTGGGTATAAATACATCCGCTTAAGGTTACCAATCCGTTAGAAATTGCAAGTCCTGCAATTTTTACCAAGCCCTTATCGACTCCCATGGATGTTACAATGGTGTCATTATCTCCTACTGCCCTTAGTAAAAATCCGGCTTTTGTACTCATATACCAGTCCAGTAAATATTTCATCACTAAGGTAATGATAAGAATAATGACAACGGTTGAAAACTGTGCTGCGTTTCCTTTAAAAATGCTGTTGACCAGATCATTATCAAAAATTGTTTTTCTGTATAGATCGGCAGGTTTGCACGTCCTGCTATCCTTAAATTGACGGTATACAATGCGGTCATCATAATGATTCCCGACAATAAATCCCGCACCTTTAATTTGACATGGATGACTCCGGTCAGAACTCCTACGACTGCTCCTGCTGCAGCGACACCACCAATGCGATCAGTGGATGAACCCTTTGGTGATCATAACAGCCGTAATGGCAGCTCCCAGTGGGAAGCTGCCGTCTACGGTCAAGTCCGAAAATCCAGAATTTTATATGTGATATATATTCTAATGCCACGATCGCATAGATCATGCCCTGTTCTAATACACTCAATACCAGTGCCACGTTGTTACCTCCAAGTTTTCCGTCTGTATTTTTTATTCTACGGTAATCTCCGTAAATGTTTCTGCTGCATCAGCAATGTAATCTTTTGTCTAACTCCATACCAATTTTATCTGCTGCTTCTGTGTTGACATAGAGTGCGGAATCTGCTGTTTTGATGTATTCTGTGTCTTTTTGCAGTTGCTTCACCTTTTAAGATCTTTTGCTGCCATAGCACCTGTATTTTTCCAAGTTCAAAATAGTCAATTCCCATTGCTGCCACACATCCGGCTTTTACCTGCTCGATCTCACTTCCGAATACCGGAATTTTCTTGCTGTTGGCTTTTTTCAATCACGGTCTGAAGTGCCTGTACTACGGTGTTGTCTGTCAGGTTGCAGATACAATCCACTTTTCCTACTAAATCCGCTGCTGCCATATCTACATCTGCAAGGGTGTTGATTCCTGTGTCTACGATTTCAAATCCATATTTATCTGATACTTTTTGTACTCTTTGATGGTGCTGACGGAGTTTGCTTCGCTGGTGGTGTAAAGGATTCCGATGTTCTTTGCATCCGGGAGCATCTTACGGATCATTTTAACTGCTCATCTACCGGAAGAAGGTCACAGGAACCTGTGATGTTTCCTGCGTTGCTGCCATCCTCTTTTGCAAGTCCTGTCCGACCGGATCGGATACTGCGGTATATACGACCGGAATGTCTGCACTCATTGCCGCATTATAAGCACTCATGGCACTTGTGTTGCGATCGCGCAGATCAGATCTACTTTCTTTGACACATAGCTGTCTGCAATGGTTCCGGCTGTTCCTGTATCTGCCTGTGCATTGTCGTAATTCACTTTAAGTTCTTTCCTTCTTCGATGCCTGCTTCTTTTAAGCCCCTCTAAGAATCCTTCACGGCAGTTATCTAAGGAGCCATGCTCCGCAAACTGGGAAATTCCGATGGTATAGAATCTTTGCTTTCTGTTTCTGTACTCTTTGTGTCTTTTGTGGATGTCTCTTTTGTGCTGCTTCCGCATCCTGCTAACATTCCTGTTACAAATACCATACTCATTACGACTGCTAATAATTTTTTCTTCATTTTTCTTACCTCTTTCTTTCTGCCTTCTGGCTGTTGTTGGATCCAGAACAAACGCAGATACAAGTTCGCCGATTTTTATGGGTTTTGATTTTACGGATTCCGCTTTCACATAGGGATGTTATCCTGTCATTACAAAATCCGATGTGCTTACGCACTTCCTTTCAGAAGCAGAAGGATGTTGCAGATAAATCTGCCCATCTTTCCGCTTCTGAAAGAACCTTCGGTATCGGATTTTTGCAATTTCTAAGATACAAAAAAACCGTCCCAAGCTTTTGCTTGAGACGGTTATAATATCTTATTATCGCGGTACCACTCAAATTGACGAATTGTCCTCTTTCACATACTATCATACATGCCTCATTGATAACGGGTTTGGTTCCTGGCTCACCCTACTATGTATTACGCTTCAGGCTGCCCTCAAAAGTCCATTCAACGAATACCGCCATACTGCAATCCCACCACCTGCAGCTCTCTGTGACTTTGGTCTAACGTCTACTACTCTTTTTTTTTTACAACGGTTTGTTCTATCTGATGTCTAGATTAATACTTTTTATGAGGCATTTGTCAACCGCTTTTTGATTTTTTACTTCGTTCCCTCTTTACTTTTTACACCTGAAAATGCTTCATGCTTCCCTCTAACTCATCCGCAATATTTTTAAGCCTTCCATACTGCCGGATACTATATCAAAATTCTCTGTTACGGTATTGGCTGCCGTACATACTTCCTGCGTAGTGGCTGCATTCTGTTTTGCAATTTCTGAAAGTTCTGACACGGTCTCTACGATTTCTTTTCTTGCCCCATCTAAATACTCTACGCTGTCTGCGATTACCTGCATTCCTTCTATGGATTCTAAAATTCTCTTCATAACCGCTTCTGTCATTGTCTCGGTCTCTTTGATATGTTCGGTCTGTGCCTCTATCGTCGTTGTAACTTTTTCCCATGGTCTCTACTGCACGATCAGAGTTCTCCGTAAGCTGCTGTAAAATATCAGAATATTCTGACTCGACTCATTGGACTTGCTTGCTAACTGCTGGATTTCTGTAGCAACGACCGCAAAGCCTTTTCCACTTTCTCCTGCTCTTGCAGCTTCAATGCTCGCGGTGAGACTTAACAGGTTTGTCTGTGAAGCAATGGATGCAATGATTTCCGTTGCTTCTTTGATCTGTACTACCGATTCATTTGTCTTTGCTGTCTGTGCTTCGATCTCCTGTATCAGTTCCTGCACTTCTTTATTGCTTTCAAGCAGTTCCCGGATGGTTTCCACATTCTGTTTCTCTGCACAGGACATGGCATCTGCATTCTGCTGCATCTGTTCCATCTCCTCTGTGGTCCGCTCAATTTTTTCACCCATACTATGTACATTCTTTGCCGCTTTGTCAGAAATCTCTGCCTGCGTTGTCGCACTTTGCATGATGCTGTCAATCGCTCCCTCTACCTGCCGCATAGAAGTTGTGGTCTCTCTTGCCGTCTCGCCCAGTTCGCCGGATGCCATCAGCACCGCCTCTGCATTTCCTGCAATATTCGCAATACTTTTGATCATTTCCTCCTGCAGGCTGCTGATCGCCTTTGATAAGTCTCCGAGTTCATCCTGCCTTTTTATCAACTTTGTATCCATTTCATTTTTCAGATTACCGGAGGACACGGACTGTACCATATTGATTCCTTTTTCAATGCTCTTGAAAAATTAAAAAGCAAACACTGCTGCCACTGCGATACAGAGCAACATTACAATCAGTACCACTAAGATTACGGTATTGATAATCTTTATTGATTGCCGGAATCCTTCTGTGCCTTATTTGCTCCCACAAAATTATTCCGACCGGTTTTTGCTGTCTCCCTGATAGACCGGAACATAGTAACCATAGTGAAGCGTGCCGTCTATGGACACAGAATCACTGAAATATTCTTTTCCCTTTTCTAAGACTTCTTTTGGATGGTCTCTCCCGCTGGGGAACCTAAGATACGGTCTCCCTTTTTATCCTTTGCAGAGGTCATGATCCTGTCTTTTCCATAGAAAAGTCACTTCTAATCCTGTCTTTTTCTTTGATACTGTCCACAAGACTTTCCGACTTGGAAATATTGTAGCTTCCTTTCCATATTTCTCCGTTTTCCGTCTTAATATAATCCCCTGAATTCTGGTCATACGCTGCAAACGTAGATGTTGCCGCACTCTGCAATGCATCTTTAATCTCTTTTTAGCAAAGAATCCCTGACAATGGTCTGTGCTATAAAAGATAACCATCAGTCCCAATACTAAGACCGGAAGAACCCCAAGCATTAAAATCTTCTTTTTAAGTCAAATCTTATCTGTCTTTTATTTGTCTTTTCCATCCGTATCTCTCCTACTCTACAATCTTCACGTTTTTATAGTACCAATTGATACCTCCCGTGATGGTATCATCGTCTAGTGTCTTACCTTTCTTTCCAATTGTATCCCCTGTATTGGTTTCAATCTTTCCATCAAAGACATTGCATTTTCCGGATAAAATCTCTGCCCTTGCCTCATCTACTTTTTCCTGTGTTCCATCGGCACAAAATCTGCCAAGTCCGTAATGTCCACCAATCCTTCTGCCATACCACCATAATAATTCTTTCCATCATAGGTACCATCTATAATACTCTGTACCTCGGAAGTATAATATGCACTCCAATTCCATATTACACTGCACAGGCAGGCATCCGGTGTCTCTTTTCGCATATCAGAGTTGTATCCGATTCCATAGACTCCTGCATCCTGTGCCGTTGTCTGTGGATACGGTGTATCGCAATGCTGTGCCATGACATCACAGCCCATATCTAAAAGCTGCAGGGATGCCGCTTTTTCTGCCTCCGGTGCATACCAGCTATGTGTGATCTTTACATATATACTTCTGCATCCGGGTTTACCGATGGATTCCCATTGCAAAGGCATCAATCCCTCCTGTCACTTCTGAATTCGAGGAATCCTGTGCCGCCACATAACCGATCTTATTGGTCTTTGTATTCATTCCGGCAACAATCCCGCTTAAGTATCTCGCCTGATAGATGCGTCCGAAATAGTTCGTAAAATTTTTCCGTTGCTCTTATAACCGGTTCCATGGCAAAAATAAATGTCCGGATACTCTTCTGCCATCTGTTCCATCACATCCATGTAGCCCCAGCTTGTACCGAAGATAATATTGCAGCCTTCGTCTATGCACTCCTGTATTGCCTTTTGTGTTGCCAGCGCATCAGTATCATCTACATTGTTCTTTCTTACGATCTGTTCATCTGATAATCCGAGATTCTTCTGCATTCCCTGGATTCCCAGTTCATGTGTATAAATGTAACCGCTGCCCTCTGCCGGGTCGGACAAATGGACTACACCTACTTTAATCTTGTCCTTTGCTATCCCTTCTGATGTCTTTTTTTCGCACTATCTGTCTTTTTCTCACTCTTCACATTATTGGTTGCATAATCATCCGGTTCTTTTTTCGACTGTCCGCATCCGACTAACATAGCCACCATACATACGAACAGAATCATGATAAATTTACTTTTCTTCTCATCAGTACCTCCTTTTTCTAATCCTATAAATCAATCTCATAGCCACGTTCTACCGCCTGCTGCCGGTTTTGTACCTTGAGCTTTTTAAAAAATGTTTGCCGTATGAAATTTTACGGTTCCCACTTTCTTGTCTAATTCCTCTGCGATCATATCATTGCTCATGCCTCTTGCCATCAGGCGTAAGACCTCTGCTTCTCTCTCCGTTAAAGCACCGTAATGCTCTCCCGGTGACTTTAAGTAATCCGGAAAATGACTTGCTACACTGCCTGCAAGGTCGAGCACGTTTTCCGTAAAGCTGTCTGCCCCTGCCTCTTTATGATAAATTTTTAACATTTCTACCATACAGGCTCCCTCGTCTGCTAACAGGCGGTAATATCCATACTGTTTTGCAAGGTCTAATGCCTTTTGCAGCTCCTCGCACAGACGCTTGTTATCTTTTGCCTTATAACATGCCATGGCTGAAAACATATAGCACCTCACACAGATCCATATACCTGTTGACCGGCTCGATCAAATTGATCAGACGTTTTGCTAATACGATTGCCATCATATGCTTTCCATTTAAGAGATAACAGCGGATCTTGATCAGATAAGCATACATATCCATCATATAACGTTCTTTATTTTCATCCGGTGCCTGATATTCTAACCACGCCTCGATACGCTCCATATTTCCGCCATATAAGGCTGCTCGGCATTCTAATGCATCCAGACTTGACTCTAACTCATCCCGTCCGCCTCTTTGGATGCGTTCCCGGATTTTTTGATGTACGGCTCTGCCATCTTGGTCTGTCCGTTGACAAGAAGTATCCGAAAACTGCAACGCCATCGCCACAAACAGGCACTGTACATCCTGCTCGGACTCTAACAACGGAATTGTTCCGGTGACTAAAACTAATGCATCAAAACATTTGTTGTTCTGGTAATTCCATTCCGCTAAGGCAACTTCATAGACACCTTTTCCGCTGTTGCCATATAATGTCTGCACGGATTTCGTAATCTCATCTTTATAGCTGACTAAATATTTTCCATAGGGTGTGAAATCCCTAAATCCATCCAGAATGCTTGGTCTGCATGCAGAAAGTATCAGACTTTGAATCGGCTTCGTATGAATCCGTTCCAGAAAACATACAATCTGAAAAAACGTTTGTCCGTGGTATCGGGAAGCACCATTTCTAAAATCAGACGAAAAAATTTCTCACGCGTCAGTTCCTCTTCATCCGGCGCTGGTGCTTCACACAACATATCCGCATAACAGCGTGCCTCTTTTAACTTCCCTTCCATTGTTGCCAGTAACGCTCTGATGGAAAGCAGGACTGTGTCACCCTCATAACCGTTCTCATCTTCCATATGAAAATAACTTCTGCACTCCCAGATGCCGGTCATAGACACCGGCTTTTTAAATTCCTCTTCCATGACTGCCCGAAGCTGTCCCTGCTCTTTCGCCTCTTCCATAATCTGACACAGCTCTTTTGACATGTCTTGGGTAATGCACCTCGTCTTTACTTTTTCTTACCGTTCTTATCGTTATTTCCACCACTTCCTCATCTATGTAAAATTTCCGTTCTTTTCCTTTTTTTTCCTCATTTATTATAGCGTATACGGTGATTCCATGTAAACCAAACTTTTACCAAACTTCCTTATTATAATAAGAGGACCGATGACAGATTTTCCCTGTCCCGGCCCTCTGTGTATGATACTCGGACACCGTTTCCGGTTCTTTCTATTTTTTACGCTTTTTGCTTTTTACGCTTTTTGATCTTCATCTTAGAAGTAAATCCGGTCTTTTGTTGAATAACTTCTTGTATGCCTTTACTTTGTCTTTCGGTACTTTGATCGTTGCTTTTTATGGATATTCTTAACTGCATCCTTGCCTACGCTCTTTAAGTTTTTCGACTCAATGGTAATGGTCTTTAACTTCTTTGTAACCCTTTGAATGCGTTATCTCCGATCGCTGTCACCTTAAAGGTCTTACCACCGATCTTTACGGTATCCGTTATTTTACAGGAAGTAAACTTTGAATCGGATTTTGACTTTTGGTTGCAGCAAGGGTAACGGTTCCTTTTCCGTTTGTGGATGCTTTTGTCATCTTGTATTTAAAGTTTCCTGCCGTATAGGTTTTTCCTTTTTGCTACGGTAATCTGGAAGGTCTTTTGATGCTTCCTTCGTATTTACCTTTCCCTTTGATGGTCACGGTCGCTTTTCCGATATTCTTATTATTTTTATAGGATACGGTATAATCGGTTCCCTGTTTTAATGTCTTTTTTGCCTAATTTGACCTTGATCGACTGCTTCTGGGATTTTCTATTGTAGTTCTTATTGAGATACCGCTTACTGATGCCTTTTTAATGCTGGTCTTTGTCTGGATATTTTCCTGTGGTTTTACCCGCTTTGCAATGGTTTCCGTCTGTGTCTGTGTACTAAATGCCGCATTTTTAAAGGCTGCCGTATAAGTACGGACTCCTGTCTTTTCATACGTCGGCTGCGTGGTCACTGCAGAGGTTACGGTTGCTTTTTCTGTCTCTATATGTGTCTTATCTTTCTGACATACCCTGCTTGCCGTACAGGTACTCTTATCCGCACTCCAGCTATAATCTGCTGCTCCATAATCATGGTTTGTATTTGTTATGATATAGCCTGTTCCTGTCTCATTTTTCCTTTTACATCAGCGCAGCTTCCATACTCAATTGAAGCGTTTCTATCCGAATTGCAGACTGTCTTTGTCAAAGACGCATTGTTGATCAACAGATTTGTCTGATATAGATAATCATTACTATTTTGTTTTGCTTCGTATATCTCAACTACGCCATAATTTCCACCGTTTATAATAAAATTCTGCACACTTGTAGTAAACTTTTCTTCGCTCTCATCGTCTCCCATTGTACTCAGGGAGAAATTTTCTTGATTCCAAATGACTCCATGAGAAATCTCTTTTCCCTCAAAAGTTCCTTCCTCTATGATAACGGTTCCGTTTCCATCAAACATCCCCGGTGTCATCAGACTCAGCTGACTTTCCCACTTTGTCCTGTCAAAGACATCATTTTCTAAGGTAACCACCGCTCCTTCTTTGACCTCTTTTATATGTAGTTTTCCACTGACAGCAAACAGTCCACGAACATATTGTTGATCATAATAATTAGTCTGTGTCGACTGACCACTGATCGCCACATTGCCGTCAATATAGATTGGCTGTTCCGTTGATCACAAATGGATTGACTCTAATGTAGACCCGGCGTAACCACAACCCCAAACATAGTTTTGCATCATCATTGTCGATCGAGAATCCGTCTGCTAAGATGATATTGACTTACGCCTTCCGGAACTGTGATCTGCGTATCGATATAGGGACTCATTGATATAATTGCTGCCCTCTAAAAGATAAGTTCCATCGGTGTATCTAATAAATTTTCATCGCAGTACACCCAAACCTCTTCCGGTGTCTGTTCGCTGATATTGATCTTCGTCACATTCTCTTTGCTGATGCTGAGTGTCTCTTGCCGCCTGTACCACGGATACATTTCCTGTTCCGGTTAAATAAGACGCTAATCCGGCAACTGCCGGACATGGATTTACTGCCATCCCTGCTGTTAAGGTAATTGCTAACAGAAGTCCTGCTTTGCCTTTCTACGCTGATTTTTCATTCTTTTTTCGTAACTGTGTCTGGTTGGTTTATACATATTTTCATCCTTGTGATTTCATTTCGTCACTTTTGTCTGAAACCATTTATGCCTTTATATGTATGTGTGTTTGATATTTGGGTCGATGCAGTATGATCACGCGAAACACGAAGCTCCACATATAGGCATAAAATGGTTTCAACACAAAATTCATACCTATATTATATGAATTATAATACATTCGTCTTATTATCAAAAATATCCGGCAATACGTCAATGCTATCTGCCTGATTGTCAAAAAAATGCCTATTTGTCATTCGTGGCTATCCATTTTTTGTGATTATGCTATAATTTATAAAAATTTTTTGTGATTTATTTTTATGTTTTACTGATATGGATTGTGATAGAAAAGGGGGTTGCCTGTTATGCTGATCTACATTTGTGATGATTCAAAAAAGTGATTGTCTACGCCTGATGCACCATCTTTCTGCTTATGAAAATGAGATTGGTGCAGATTTTTCTACGGTTGCTTTTTCAAGCGGTGATGAGATGTTTTCGTATCTGAAGAAACACCGGAAATCCCGGATCTGTTTTTCTTAGATATTTATATGGAGGGAAGAGACGGCATGGAAGTCGCCAGAGCTTCGCAGGCAGCAGGTGACAAGCGGCATTATCTTTACTACTCTTCTACCGAGCATGCCATGGACAGCTATAATGTAGATGCCCTGTATTATCTGCAAAAACCTTTTACCCATGAACATTTTCTGATGGCGATGCAACGATGTGAGGCTTTGATCCAAAAAGCTCAAAAAAACTCTCTGTCTCCGCGAAGGGCAAAGAGCTTTCGATCGCATTTTCTGATATTTTATATTTAGAGACCGGACGGCATACTGTGATCTTCCATACACGCAAAGAGACCTTTTCCGTACCCGGAAGCTTAAGTCGTTTTGCAGACGCTTTCGCAGATACGAAAACTTTCTTTCCTGCGGTCGCAGTTATTTAGTCAATCTGGATTTCGTGGACGGATTCTTAAATCAGGATTTAATTATGTCTGACAATTCCCCTGATCCCGGTTCCAATCCGTAAACAATCCGAAACTGCCCGTATTATTGAGGAATACAAAATTCTTTGGCGAAACCTACGGTTACTTTCTGACTGTACCTTTTGCGAATGGCGTTTTGCTCATCTCTTTCTGATTCAGACAGTACTGTCTGTATGAGACGAACAATACGCTCCCATTCCTGCATGGCTTCTGGTAAAAGTTCTTCAACCTGTCTGCTGTTTCCCTGCTTTGCAGTCTCTTCTAATTCTTCAAACAGATTTCCAAGCCGTTCCGCTCTGATGTCATGGGCTTCTCCCTTGCTCCCATGTACCTGTGCTATAAAATATTCATCAATATCCGTGGTATGTATTTTTCTCTTTTTTTCGTATTCTTTGATGAACATTTCTAACAGATTCCGGTAAAATTCCACATCTCCATCCGCAAACTGCAGACCGTTCGTTACATTGATCTCACCCTGTTCTAAGACATGGAAAATCCCTTCAGGAACTGTCTTTGCTTCCTGCTCATCAGACTCCCAGCCTAAATATCTGCCTAACAGTCGTTCTAATTCTTTGGGCTTTATGGGCTTTGTGATATAATCGGCAAATCCTTCTTTTAAATACATCTGCTCTGCTCCCGGCAGTGCGTTTGCCGTCAGTACGATCACGGTCGTATAGCGGTTCCTGCCCGCTGTATCCTCCTGTATCTGATGCAGTGTCGCTATGCCGTCCGGCTGTGGCATTAAGTGATCTAAGAAAATTAAATCATAATTTTTTTCTGCATGCTTCTATAGCGGCTTCTCCACCGATAACGGTTTCTAAATGTACATTTGTCTTTTTTCAAAAAGATGTTTTAATACTTTTAGATTGGTTGTGTTATCGTCTGCATGAGTATCCATTTATTACTTAGGTCACTTATTTGTTTTGTTCTGTCTGTATTTGCAGTTGTATCTATATCGGCTTTCACATCGGCTCTTCTGCCATTTGGACATCCGAGTGTGCAGAAATTTCTTCGCCTGTCGCTTTTTCTGCTTCATAGATTGCCTTTTCGATCAGTGCAAGCATCTGTTCTCCTGCTTTTTCTGTCTCCTTTGGCATACTCTAACACCTGTTTCTCTTTGCTCTCCCGCAATATCATTTCGTTCATTCCAAGCATTGCGTTCATCGGTGTACGGAGCTTGTGGCTGATCTGTATCAGGATATTCTGTTTGATCTCGTTGGCTGTCCGCAGTTCTTCCATCTGCTTTAACTGCTGTGTCTGATTGATGAACCAGAGCATCATGCCGCTTTTTTCTTCGTGCTCTATGATACTTTCGGTTCTAAGCTCATAGATTTCTTCGCCCCACTCTAACATATGGTCTTCTTTTTTTCAACACTTCTATGATGTCCGGGTATTTGAGATTCGCTCCCTTCCCGGATGCCCGATACATCGCATTCATCCTTGCGTTGACAAAGATAATGGTATTTTCATTACTCAGTACAAGCAGTCCTTCGTCACCATGATTAAACGCATTGTCTACCATGCATGCAGGGAACCGAAGTAGCCGTATTTTACCATTGCCATCATCATACAGAACATCGTAATGGTCATGGCACACACTACCGGATTATAGCTGCCAAAGACTCCTAAACCTTTTAATATCAGTTCTAAGGCAAAGATTCCGTTTCCTGCTGCTATATAAAGGATTCTTTTTTTCTGTGTTGCCGTACTCTGTCTGTAACGCACACCACAGCAGCATCTGGATCGTCAAAAGTACCGCTGCCATATGGATATAGTGCATCTTCCAGATGATCCCGCCGCTGACATTGATCCTTTGATACATTCCATCATTTAAGATCTTCATGGAATTGTAAAAATAAGGATTGTGTTCTGCCGTAAACACACCGACTAATACCACCGTATTGATCGCTGCCTGTATGATATAGATCCAGACGGGTATTTTTAAATAGGCAAATTCGGAAGCAAACCACAAGAGTGCCATCAAAAACCTGCCTGCCCGACATATTGGACACAGAGACCGCTCAACGCTTCTCCTACCGTATCTGCATGCATCAGCTCTAACTGAACCCCTATTACAAAGATCACGGTAAATACGTCATATAGCACAAATGCCATCTGTGCTCTGATGGCTGTTGTCTGATCACAACCACGAGCATAGACAGCATTAATAAGATCGCTGCTATATTGACTGCTTCAAGTACATAAAACATGTCTGTTTTCTCCTATATTAACTGAAATATACCAGCTCATCTTCTGGCTTTTTCGCCGGTTTTATTTCTACCGGATAAAGAACCGGTCCTTTTCCACGATACTCTTTTTGCAAATTCCACTTTGACTTTTGCCGTAATCTCGATCCAGGATTTATGAGGTATCTTATCGGAATCCGGATATTTGCACTTAAATCCGATAAAAGTAATATCCTCCACACAGCAAGTCATTGCAAAACGTCCCGGTACAAAGACTCCTTTTTTCATTTTGTCCGGGTTATAAACTAAGGCTAAGAACTTGATCGTCTTTCCGTCATATTTTTTGGATTGTCCATGGCATCGAGGTACCACAGTCCGTAATCTGCATCGGATAATTCGATAAAATCCGCACTGGTGTCAAAATGGAACGTCCTCCATCTCACGCTCATCTAAGGTTCCGTCTTTTCTCTCATAGACGATCTGGGCTTTCCGATTCAGTGCTTTGACATTCCGGCGGAATTTTTCCCTTGGTGTATCATCATCAC
>VOFB01001956.1_pt1 | contig 13331 bp, 27 predicted proteins | sample 5384141 | NCBI WGS metagenome assembly VOFB01 (sample SAMN12384721, study PRJNA508395) | human gut metagenome | isolation source: healthy gut A | host: Homo sapiens | reverse complement strand
ATAGCACAACAAAGAAAACACGGAGTTTAGACTTCAACGAGACAAACAATGGCAAAGTCAGAGAAGCAGAAATTAAAACTTCTATATATTATACAATGTCTGATGGAAAAACGGATGAAGAACATGCGAGTGACAACGCAGGGAGATTATTGACTATCTGGCATTTGCAGGGCATTTTGACTTGCAGAACGCAAAAGTATTTATACGGATATTGAGTCTTCTGACCAGATTTCGGCATGGATATTGCATCATACCAGGGGCGGTCGGGTGGGTATACGCTTGCCAGCCGTCAGTTTGAACTCGCAGAAATTAAAACTGGTAGTGGATGCGGTGCAGTCCTCGAGTTGTCACAACGAAAAGAGTCGAGGGAACTGATCGGAAAACTGGAAACGCTGCAGTAGACTGGTAGCGAGATTGCACCAGAAGTTTCTGCTGTTTCGGTTATTGACAAGATTTTCCGCACTTACCGGCTCCAGTAAAAATGTATTCTGATCTATCTTCGCATCACCCGCCGAGATTCGGTGTGAAGGAACTTTTAATCCTGCTTCCCCTGCAATTGGAAAAATAAAGATAAGATATTTTCCGCTTTTTTTCAAATGGAATGTTCCCTGTATCTTCAAATTGATATCCTTTCATCCTGATTCTACCCTTCCTATTTTGATATTTTTTATTCTAAGAAAAAAAAGACACAAAAAAGGACACTCTTTTTCAAAAAGGTGTCCTTTTTATATCTTACCGGATCAGACCGTTCTCATATTCACAGATCACTTTTCGTTCTCCTGCAAAGTCACCGAATCTCCTGATTCATTGATAATATGGTTCATGCCCGGATATCCGGTCAGCATCACGGTACAGATATTGTGTACTTTCACTCCATTCTTATCCGGCACCTCCATGGCGGTGTCAAGTTCCACAGACGCATCACGGTTATACAGGTAAACGCCAAGCCCCCATGCCTCAAACGTATCCACAGCATCATCCACATAAAAAGAAGCGTATCCATTCTTCTGTCCCTCATGGCTCATCCAAACCTCCTGGTTTGGAACATCATATGGGATCTCGCTCTGATACATATACACTTTTCCGTGATCTCCATTCCATACCGTCTGATACTGTTCAAAATGTTCTACCATCAGCGCATACATCGTGACATCATCCCCGTTGATGATGATTCCATTTTCGCCTCGTTTTTCTCCCACGCAACATTGTCTCCGTGGTCTGCACGCCATACCCAGAAGTTATCCCCGACCACATGGTTGCTGTTGATCGTAGCGCAGCACTTTACGCTTACCGGTGTGTCTGTATCTGTTCCTCCGACATGGAAAAACAGATCGCTTAAATAAATATTTTTTCCATTATCCTCTGATTTCTGACCCTCGTTACCGATGACAAGAAGATTGTCTGATTTTATTTCCCGGCATCAAAAAAAGTAATCCTGCAAGGATCAGTCCCTGCACATTCCCTTTTCCAGGCAGACGTTTCCTTTTGCTGCACGCAGGGGTTGCCAGTCCCATGCCAAGCACGATTGTATCCGGACGATTTACAGCAATCGGTTCCTCAAGGTCATAAATTCCGGTGTCAGAAGCAGATTTTTTCCTTCTTCCAATGCCTGATTCATCGTCTCTGCCGTATCTTTCTCCGGCTTTGCAACATAAAACTGGTCAATCGAATTTTTTCTCCCTCGCTGCCATTTTCCCATGAAAACACCGATAGCATTTTTCCCGCTCTTTTGGCACATAGACCATATAACCTTTCCTCATCATCATAGATCAAAAACGGTTTTCCTGCATGGCTTCGGTCTTTTCCACCTCTGTGTACGGAACGACCGGCCAAAGTTCCGGTTGGATTTTTCCTTCCTCTGTGCCGACAAAGACCATATTCCAGTTAGCCCCCATCCACGCTTTCCAGTTACAGTTTCTGGAAAGCCATTGCTGCTGTGACCCGGAATCTGTCATCAGGTCGGTGTTGGAGTCCGCCAGAAATCCGCCACTGCACCATCCGTATTCATCATGCAGAAACAATGCACCATCGACCTGCACTCTCCGCATAAACGTTGCCTGCGAGACTGCCCACATCGTGTTCGTTTTCAGCTCGATGTTTTCCACCGCGCCAGAAATTGCAGCACGCATTGTGATTCGACGGATCGTCCGAAAGCCATCTTGCGGTACATTGCAGGCTCTGTAATTTTGTGTCAGTCGGAAGTTCTCCAAGCCCTGCCACCTGTGTATAAAACCCAACATCCGCCTCGATCGTCTCGTCATACTCTCCCGGCATAAAATAGATGGCATAACGCGCCTCCCCAAACTGATCTGCTTCTGTTTCTCATAAATAGCATCCAATGTTTGTGCCACCTGCCCGGATCATCCTCCGGCGAAAAATATAGGTATTTTCGCCAAATAATTCTGTGTATGAAACTCTGCATCCCTTGTTGTCATATCTTTTGTATCCATTTTACTGCTTTCCTTTGTTCCACACCCGTCATAAGCATACACGCTGCCCCGAATAAAAGCAGCATTTTCCCACAGTGTCCTTTTTTCATGATTTTTTCCTCCCTCTCCCTTATCAGCATAACGGTATCCAGGCACAAAAAAGGACACCTTTTTTCACAAAGGTATCCTTTTTCCATATAGAAATATTTTTTAAAAAGTACTCCATAATAAAGTTTTCTTTGGATAAAAATCTGCCCGATGGTTCCATTCTGTATTACCTTCTGATCCAGTATCTCTACCGAATCGTAATCTGATATCTCACCCTCTGCAAATCCCCGAAAATACCGTGTGCAAAATCTGCAATATCCATGGTAATCTACGGCACCTGATCCTGTGGCATACGCTCTTTTCAGAAGTTGGGATAACGGTTGGTGATTTAAACTCATCCTCAGATGTTTCCTCTTTCTTCTCAAACCATGCCGGATCAAACAGATGCAAACCATAGCCTTTGGAAACCAGACCATTTAATAGTTCTTCAATACGCTGTCTGCATTTTCCCGGGTTGGAGTGCGGAATCGTCATTGCATCCTGTGCCGTGTCACGATAACCCAGACCGGTTCTTCCACCAACTTCGATGAAGGAAGCAAATCTTGAGAACATGACATTGATCTCTGACTGATATAATGTCCAGGTATTGATCAGTGTGTTCATTCCCTCATTCGGTGTCTCAATCTGTAATTTGCTGCATTTTCTTTCCCAGTAGTTATGTAATTCAGCAAATGCTCTGTCCACATTTTCAAAATTACTGTATTTCACGCATCACTTTTTCCGGCTTCGCGATTTCCTTCACCCAGCATGAAAATGAAACGTTTTTCCTCGCCCGGCTGTAAAACGATATTCTTCTGTAAGGAGCCACAGTGGTTGCCGCCCTTTCAAAAGAACCGCTGCATTTGCCGTTGATCACTGCAACCGGATTGTCCTCCGTGTGATACATACCAAGGAATTTATCTCTCATGCAGTCAAAACCGTCCGGTTCAAAATTCGCAGTAAAATACTGATATCCATCCGGTTCATAGAACAAATCTTCCTCGATGATTCCGTCTTTGTAAGAGCTTCCTGCGCAATAAAGACTCATCTGGAAGTTCTGATTATCAATGTTGATGGAATGGAACGAAAATTCCAGATAAGAGAAAAGGCTTAAATCTCTTACTTTTTTCTCCGTCATTTTTTCACTCTGACATCCCACAAAACCACATCATCCCCGATTGGGACAAACAATGTCTGGGATGCCTTAATATGGTCGTACTCGCATTCATATGCCGTGTAGGACATTCCGTGACGCACTGGTATTTTGCCTTGTCTAAATCTTTTGCGACCGGCTGCCGGAAATACTAAAATAGTCATTGGTTCCGTCTTCTTTTTCTCGTTATCACGGATGTATACATAATATCCCGACCGGTCCATTGGAATACTGTTTCCATGGAAACGTGTGATTCTGTGATATTCCGGACTCTTATAGAAAGAATATCCTCCTGCTGTATGATTGACAACCACAGCCAAATTCTCTACCCCAAGATAATTTGTCCAGGATGTCGGCAGATCGACTCTCTCGATCACATACTCTCTGTGTTCATTATCAAAATGCCCGTATCTCATAAAAAACCCTCCTGCTTTGCATTTATACCTTTTGATACTTTGAGTATAAATACAAACCAGAAGGGTTTGAATTGTTCTTTGTGTGAATATTTGTTTTTTATTGTGATTTGACAATTTTTATATTTTCACATTGTTCATTTATGGAACAATTGCATCCTAAATTACAACATAAATTGTGCCACCACATAATTATTTAAGTCCATCCCTTTGTCAGTCAGATAAATCCTGCCCTCACGTTTTAAGAGCAGTTCTTCCTGCTGCAAATGATTCAATGCGTCTCCGTAGACTGCCTCGATTGGAATGCCAAATGCCTGTGTCAGAATTCTTCCCGGTAAAAGCCGTCCCTCATGCGGAGACCCAAAAACATAAATTCCTCCATCTGCTCGTTCCTTGTAGTCTGCTCTGCTGCCGCATGCAGGTTTACTGCCGGAACCAGTATGTGCGTGCCGTCAGCAGAATAAACCGCACTGCCTGTCACACCCTCTGTTAACGGATACTGCATATAGCAATCGTGAATATTTTCACATTCTGACAGATACGTGTACAGATCCCTCGTATTGGAATACCGTACATTGTCGATCAGGAAGATGCGCCAAGTCCCACACCGAGATAATCGACACGTTTCCAGTAACCAATATTGTGTCTGCACTCATATCCCGGCTTTGCAAAATTGGAAACCTCATACCAGTGATAACCAGCCTCTTTTAAAATGTGCTGTGTCATCTTCGTGGTCTGGTACTCCTCCTCCTCCGTTGGAAGGGATTCCGTCTGCATGCCCGCCTCCTGCCTGACTGCATCAAATTTATAAAGATCATAAAAAGGTGTACCTTTTTCTATAATCAACGAATATGCCGAAATATGCTCCGGTTTTAATTGCAATACACGATGCAGCGAATCACAGAAAATTTCCGGTGTCTGTCCCGGCAGAGAACTCATAAGATCAATGTTAATATTCGTAAATCCATGCTTCCGTGCCATATCATAGGTCTTTAGAAACTGCTCGTAAGTATGTATTCTGCCAAGTATTTTCAACTCGTCATTATGTGCTGACTGTAGTCCGATGCTGAGACGGTTGATCCTATCTTACGGTAAACTTCAAATTTGTGTTCCGTAACTGTACCGGATTACACTCGATCGTGATCTCCGCATCCCGATCTACAGCAAAATTCTCATATACAGCTTCCATGACCGCCTGCATAGACTCTTCTCTCAGCCAGGAAGGTGTGCCCCCTCCGATAAAAATTGTCGTAATGCGGCGTCCCTTATACTTAGCTCCATAAAAACCAGCTCCTTTCTGCAGCGCAGCGACATATGCCCTCTGCGTCTGCTCGTCTGCCGCAAAAGAAAGGAAATCGCAGTAATCACATTTTTTCACAAAATGGAATATGAATATATAACTCCAAAATCTTAATCCTCGTCTAACTTTAATACGCTCATGAAGGCTTCCTGCGGGATCTCCACGTTACCAACCTGACGCATACGTTTCTTACCTTCCTTCTGTTTCTCCAGAAGTTTCTTCTTACGGGAGATATCACCACCATAACACTTGGCAAGTACGTCTTTACGCATTGCTTTTACCGTCTCTCGCGCAATGACTTTGCCGCCGACTGCCGCCTGGATTGGGATCTCAAATAAGTGTCTTGGGATCTCCTCTTTCAGACGCTCACATTTTTCTTCCACGCTCGTAAGCACTGTCTTTGAACACGATAAAGGAAAGTGCATCGACCTGCTCCTTATTGATGAGAATATCGAGTTTTACAAGCTCAGACGGCTCATATCCTTTCATCTCATAGTCAAAAGACGCATATCCTCTCGAACGTGATTTTAATGCGTCAAAGAAATCGTAAATGATCTCGTTCAACGGAAGATCGTATTTGATGAGTGCACGTGTTTCCTCCAGATATTCCATGCTGATATAGACACCGCGCCGCTCCTGACATAACGTCATGATTGCACCGACATAGTCTTTTGTCACCATGATTTCCGCGGAAACAATCGGCTCTTCCATGTAATCAATTTCGGACGGATCCGGCAAGTTTGACGGATTTGTCAGGTCAATGACTTCGCCGTTTGTCTTATGCACCTTGTATACAACGCCCGGAGCCGTTGTCACAAGATCAAGGTTAAATTCCCTCTCCAGACGTTCCTGGATGATCTCTAAATGAAGCAGTCCAAGGAAACCGCAGCGGAATCAAAGCCCAAAGCAAGGGATGTCTCAGGCTCAAAATACAAAGAGGCATCGTTGATCTGTAATTTTTCCAGTGCATCTCTTAGATCCGGATACTTTGCACTGTCCGCCGGGTAAAGACCACAATAAACCATCGGATTGACCTTTTGTATCCCGGAAGTGCCTCTGCACATGGGCGGTCTGCATTCGTGACTGTGTCACCCACACGGGTATCTCTCACGTTCTTAATGCTGGCGCAGATATAGCCAACCATACCTGCTGACAGCTCATCACATGGAATAAACTGACCGGCACCAAAGTAACCTACTTCCGTCACTTCATCCATAGCCCCTGTTGCCATCATCTTGATCCGGTCCCCGACTTTGACGGTTCCCTCCTTAGATACGGCAAATACAATTACTCCCTTATAAGAATCATACAATGCATCAAAATCAGTGCCTTCAACGGTGCTGCCGGATCCCCCTGTCGGTGCCGGGATCTTCTCCACCACCTGCTCTAATACCTGATCAATATTCAATCCTGTCTTGCAGAGATACGTGGTGCGTCATGAGCCTCGATCCCGATCACATCCTCAATCTCCTCGGATCACTTCATCCGGCTGTGCGCTCGGAAGATCGATCTTATTAATGACCGGCATAACATCGAGATCATGGTCTAACGCCAGATACACATTGGCAAGCGTCTGTGCCTCCACGCCCTGTGCTGCATCTACAACTAAAATAGCTCCGTCACACGCTGCAAGGCTTCTGGACACCTCATAGTTGAAATCCACATGTCCCGGTGTGTCAATGAGGTTGAAAATATACTCTTCCCCATCTTTTGCCTTATAAATGATACGGACTGCCTGGGACTTGATCGTGATTCCACGCTCTCTCTCCAAATCCATATTGTCAAGCACCTGTGCCTGCATCTCACGGCTTGTGAGTGTTCCGGTACTCTCTATGATACGATCTGCCAGCGTTGATTTGCCGTGATCGATATGCGCGATGATACAAAAATTACGAATTCTACTCTGATCAATTGCCCTCTTTATTTCTCCCTGTTTCTTATAAAATAGAAAATTTCTCTTTCAAAGCTTTTCTTTTGCCTATATATGTTACCATACTCACATTGTTTCGGCAATTATTATATGAAATCCCGGCTATACTATCCTACATTTATTTTGCTATACGAGCAGACTCTTAGTATAGGCTTCTTTCGGATCATGAAAAATATCTTCTGTCTCCCCTATTTCAATCACTCTTCCATCCTTCATGACCATGATACGGTCGCACATATGATAAACCACATTGATATCATGGGATATGAACAGATATGATAGGTTCATTTCTTCCTGCAGCTTCTGTAAAAAGTTCCATGATCTGTGCCTGAATGGTCACATCCAGTGCAGATACCGGTTCATCTGCAATGATAAACCCCGGATTTGTGATAAGCGCCTGTGCGATACTGATCCTCTGTCTCTGTCCCCCGACAATTCGGATGGCAGACGATGGAAATACTTCTCATCCATTCCGACGCGGGCAAGCATATCATAAGCCGCCGCCTTACGGTCAGCCTTAGACATTGCACACTTTTTATCCAGAATACCGGCTGCCCTGAGCGGTTCCATCAATAGCCACCCGATCGTTTTGGATGGATTCAGGCTGCTGTACGGATCCTGAAAAATCATCTGGGGCGGCTGACATGACAGCTCACCTCTCCCGACATATGCTCCTGCATTCCAAGGATTGCCTTGAAAGCGACGTCTTTCCCGCAGCCGCTCTCACCGACCAGACCGAGACTTTCTCCCTCATACACATCAAAACTGACATGTTCTACCGCATATTGTTTTTCTTTCTTTTTTGAAAATAAATTGGATCTGTCTTCATAATATACAGGCAGATCTTTGTAAGAACAATTTTGCATTGCTCTCTTTCTTTACGGAAACCCTCGGCTTTAACCTGGAAGGAACTGCCTCGATCAGATTTCTTGTGTATGCTTCCTTCGGATGCATGAAAAATCTTCTCTGTTTCATCTGCTTCCACCACAACTCCGTCTTTCATAACAACGACCTTATAGCGATATGTCTTGCCCAGATTCAGGTCATAATGTAATAAAAAGCATTGCATTCTGTTCACTCTTGTTGATGTCTTTTAACAATTCACAATCTGTGTGGATCGTCACATCCAATGCCGTCCGTAGGCTCATCTGCTATGATCAGATCGGATGCAGGATCACCACCATGGCGATCATCACCCGCTGTCTCATGCCTCCGGACAGCTGGTGCGGATAACTGTCATAAACCTTCTTCGCATCCTTAAGCCGACTGCCTGAAAAGTTTCCAGTACTTTTTCGTAACGCTTCTCTTTCTCTAGATCCGTATGAAGCCTTACGATCTCATCCACTTTGGACACCGGCTTTTTGTCGGATTTAAGGAGGTCATCCGCTCCTGAAATATCATGGACATCGGCTTCCCTGAAATCTGCGGTACAGCCGCTCATCAAAAGGTCTGTCTGCTTCTCTTAATGCTTCCCCATCCACGATTATTTTCCCGGATGTCACCTGTGCTGCTTTGACGAAGCCCATGAGTGTCAGTGAGGTGATTGATTTTTAGGATCGATTCTCCGACAAATTCCTACGATCTCACCACTGTTCCTTCTATATTTACATGCTTAACAACTTCCATGCCATCAAAAACGGACAAATCTTCTATCTGAACAATTTTTTTTCTGTTTGCTGTCTTTTGCTGTTCCACTTTCCTATACTTATCCCCCAGTCTGTCATTCATTCTACCACACAGCCTCTACTCTGCCCTGCTCCCGTCCCATTTACCGGATACCTTCGCCCAGCAGTGAAAAATCAAAGCACCACCCATACGATCGCAAGTCCAGGAAAAGTGCATACCCGGGGGTGCTGTCTGCAAATATCCCTGTGCATCTGACAGCATCATGCAAGACTGGCATCCGGTACACTCCGATTCAAGATAGCTCGCCACCAGACTCCGCAAGGATCGCATTAAAACCGTCAGAATACACCTGCTTAAACCCATCAGGAAAAAATATTTTAAAATACGAACAGAATATAATCCCCATCAGCATCACGAAGACGTAAAATTCTCCGCGGACAATCCGCACAAAGCTTGGGATAAATACGATTCCAAGTGCGATGATCACATTCTGCCTGCCTTTTCAAAGTAAAGATATGATCCTGACGTAAGCAAAATACTTGAAATCCGTTCACCGCATCCGTGATACGCATGAGGATCTCATCTAAAATGCCTCCGAAATATCCGGTAAATGCTCCTAACAAAACACCTGCCACAGTTGAAAAAAGGACGACCGATGTGCTGATCACAAGCGTTGTTCCCAATCCCACCATCACTCTTGAAAAAATATCCCTTCCGAAATTGTCTGTTTCAAAAATATGATGCATGGAAGGTGCTGTAAATTTCTCTGCTGCCGACATGGCAGTTGTACTATAAGGTGTCCAGAAATATCCTAAAATCCCCAAAAACACAGCAAGACACTGTCATAAACAGGCCTGCTGCAAGATATCCGTTCCACTTTTTTTTTACTTTTTTCCATAGGTTTCCACACTCCGTATTACAAGTCCATTCCACACAGCATCTTCTCCTTCTCTGTGAAAAATGGCTCTGTCTTACTCATTCTATTGATTCCTGCGGATTCTCGGTCGATCACCCGGTAAAGAATATCCACGATAAAATAAACAAAAATCACCACGATGTAATGTACAAAATCAAAATCTCCACAACCGGAAGGTCTCTTGTTCCGACCGAACTGATCGAAGCCTGCCGATCCCGGGCAGTGCAAACACCTGTTCTACCGCGATACTTCCTGCCAAAATTTCTGCGATCATCATGCCGAGAAATGTAATGACCGGCATCATGGCATTTTTTAAGACATGGCCGAACATGACCTGATTCTTGCTGCAGCCCTTGCTGTAAGCAGTCCTCACATAGTCAAGCTTCATCTCCGTCAACATGGAATTACGCAAAAAAGCGTGCAGTCATCGCTATTTTCGGTAAAGCGATCGAAATCGCCGGGAACAGTAAATATGCTAAAAATCGGTCATATTCTCCTGATAACATGTACCCGCCCGGTACAAACCATTTTAATACAATGCCACACTGGTAAGTCACTAAATTCCAAGAAAAATGATGGAACCGCCATCGTGACCTGCGTCAAGACTCCAAAGACTGCATCTAAGAACCTGCTTCCACATTTGCCCACAATACCCCCCAAAGGAATTGACTTCAAGTACGATCATGACAAATGAAATCACTGCCAGATAAAGTGTCACCGGCAGCTTATCTCCTATCAATTCCTTCACGGGCATCATTTCATTCATATTCTTGGAATACCGGTAACTCACGCCAAAATCCCCGTGCAGTACATCATCTGCCCGAAATATACCGTTCTACCGGTGGTTTGTCCAATCAAGCTCTTCTCGAAGCTGTGCCTCTCTCTCCGGTGTTGCCTCCGTTCCTAATATGGAACGTACCACATCTCCCGGAATTACCTGAAAAGCAAGGAAAGCAGCTACTGGAAACGAGAAACAATGTCATAATGAGAGTGCATATTTTTTATTAAAAATTTCATGTGTCTGCTTTTTCCTTTCTGATCAGATGATAACGGCACTATTAGTTTTTTGTGTCCGTCTTATTTTACAAAGTAAACTGTACTCATATCCTGTACATAAATCGGATAGAATTTGTATCCTGCAAGGTTCTTATTAAATGCTGTTGTGTTCGCCGGAACCTGGATAAATGCACTGGCTGCTTCCTCAGCAAGAATTGTCTGAAGCTTTTTATAGTCTGCTGCCTTCTCTGCTGCATCCTGTGTTTCCTGTGTCGCTTTCCAGAGTTCATCATACTCTGTGCTCTTGAAGTTCACAAAGTTCTTTTTCGAATCTGTCTGGAAACGGTTCAGCAGCTATCCCGGTGTGAGGTCACTGCATGTGATACCACTGATCGTTGCCTGATACTCTCTGTTGGTATAAACATCTTCTAACCAGGGTATTCCATTCTACAGCATCAATCGTTGCATTGATTCCCACTGCTTTTCTGTTCTACCACAACCTCTGCGGTCTGCATATGGAACTCATAAACAGACGGAACTGCGATCGCAAGATCAAATCCATCTGCATATCCTGCCTCTGTAAGAAGCTCTTTTGCCTTTTCCACATTGGCAGAAGTACCATAAAGATCATTTAAGTCCTCATAGTAGTCTTTTAATGTAGGGAGCATTGCGGAGCTGATGAGTGTTCCGTTTCCGCCGGCTACGAACTCATTCACCATATCTTTATCCAATGCGTAGCAGATCGCCTGACGTACCTTCACGTCAGAAAGCGGTTCATAGTCATTGTTTAAGAACAATGCCTGCACAACATTGGATGGAGATGAGATCACATTAAAGCTGTCCTTTAACTCGTTCGCCTGGGAATCTGTCAGGTATGCATAAATATCAATGCTTCCACCCTGAAGCTCTAACAATGCAGTATCTGCACTTCCCACAATTTTAAAATCTACCTCATCAAGATAAGGAAGTCCTTCCTGCCAGTAATTTTCATTCTTCGCAAAGAACGATTCCCTCCTGTGGAGTGTAAGAAACAAAAAGAAAACGGTCCTGTTCCAACCGGATCCGCCTCTGCATCTTCTCCGCTTCCTGCAGGAATAATTGCAGTTACAAAACTGTAGATCAGCTCTGTATTCGGTGTATCCACTGTCACCTGGACCGTCTTATCATCTAAAATATCAACTGACTGAATTGTCTGTAAGTTGCTACTAATGGTGTTCCATCTAAAAGACCTGCCACTCTTTCTAATGAGTACTTCACGTCCTCACATGTCACATCGTTACCATTATGAAACTTCACACCATCTCTCAATGTAAAAGTATATACTAATCCATCGTCTGAGATGCTGTAATCACTTGCTACAGCGCAAATCAGGTTACCGTTCTCATCCGGTTTTACCAAACCTTCGAAAACATTAAACAGAATCTCTTTAGTTCCTGCCGCAGTTGCCTTATGTGGGTCAAGACTGTCAATATCCTGCTGTATGCCTACAACAACGGAGCCGCCGTATACAGGTCCTTCACTGATTTCTGTCTCCTGTACATTCTGCTCCTTAGAGGAAGTATCCTCCGAAGACTCTCCGTGCCATCTGCGCCACATCCGCCCAGTACAGCCATTGCCAGAAGTGCCATGAAAAGAATGTGTAATCTTTTTTTCATAATTTGCTCTTCTCCTCTTCGAATTGCTTTTTCCTCTCATTATTCAATTGCTTTTTTATTCTATCACACAACATGAAAAAAACAAGCTATTTTGTTAATTTTTGACAATTTTAATTTTTCCATTTATAAAGCATCTCATCCTGCAGTATTTCTTCTGTCGGAACCGTTGGATTCTGGATATTTTTTAATGTTACTGTTACAACTCCATCTTTATCACTTGAAACCACATCCGTTGAAAAACACTTTCCCGGAGCTACAGCCTGCTGTCTGTTGGGATACATCGTCCACATCTGAATCGGTTATAATCCTTATCATATAACAGTATCTTAGCACACAAATCATCATTCTCATTGCTTGTAAGTCTAAGAACAGCCGGACGCCTGTTTCCTGCATTATCGATAAATTCACTAATCGTTTCGTTTTCTTCATCCAGACATCCCGTTACATTGATATATCCCTTTGCCTCAAGTTGTTCTAATGTTATATTTTTATCCAGATCCAACAATTCATTCCATGCTTTGTCACCTGTCATTCCCCATCCTGTTTTCTTTAAATAGAAGAAACAAATTCAAGCATCGCCAATACGATGAGACATAATGCCACATATATTCTCTTTTTCCCCATATATATCCTCCTTAGCCGCTGACATTATTGTTAAAATAAAGATTTGATTCCGATAAGTTTTTTCTTCATTTCATTTTCCTCTTCTAAACTCGATTATAATATATATATGCAATTTAGTCTACTACTTTAAACTCTTCGTTTTCAACAGCCTGCGCTTTTATCTGTTCATAATAATCTTGCCATTCTTCTTCTATTTCATTTA
>VOFB01000119.1_pt1 | contig 13335 bp, 21 predicted proteins | sample 5384141 | NCBI WGS metagenome assembly VOFB01 (sample SAMN12384721, study PRJNA508395) | human gut metagenome | isolation source: healthy gut A | host: Homo sapiens | reverse complement strand
CTGCGCCGCCATCCTGTCCCGGGGACCTCCGGCGTCCTGGCCGTGGCCGGCGACGGCGGCTACCCCTATGCGGTCCCCCCTCAGCTATGTGTATCAGGAGGAACGCTGTTCTTCCACTGTGCCAAGGCAGGGCACAAAGCTGGACGCCCTGCGTCGGTGCAGCAAGGCGTCCTTCTGCGTCATCGATCAGGATCAGGTGGTCCCCCCGGAGTACACCACCTACTTTCGCAGCGTCATCGCCTTCGGCCGGACCCGTATTTTGGAGGACGAGGCGGAGAAACAAGCTGCCATTTGGCTCCTGGCGGAGAAATACTGCCCCGGCGACAGCCCGGAGCATCGCCAGGAGGCCATTCGCCGGGAGGCCGGCGGACTGTGCCTTGTGTCGCTCTCCATCGAGCACATGACCGGCAAGCAGGCCATCGAGCTGGTTCAGGAAGACCGCCGGCAGGCTGATCTCCCTTTGTGACCCCGATCCCCTTTTGTGTTCTGGGGCTGAATTTTCCTTTTTTCCACCCTGTCCCCTGCGGGGGCGGTAACACACAAAGGCTCTTGAGCAGAAACAAGCGGATGCCCCGCTGGGGCATCCGCTTGTTTCGTCCCCGAAGGGGCGCCCCGCACGGCGGGGCGCCCTCCTTTATCTTATGGGAGCTTATTTTGCCACGATGACTCGGATACGGCCGCCGTCCTTCTCGGAGCGGTCATACCAGGCGGACAGCTCGTAACCGCCGTCCTTCACCCGGTCCAGGGAGGACAGGTAGTAGTCGCCGCCCCTGTACTCATAGACCAGCACGTTGTCGGACATGAGGTAGGTCCGGTTGCCGGCCGTGACAGTGTTGCCGCTGACGCGGGCAGCCTCCACCTCGGTCAGCTGCCGGATCTTATCGGGGGCCTGGACATTGCCCATCACCACCACAGGGCCCTTCTTCACGCCGTACTTGACGCTCATTCCGGGCAGGGATACGGTCTCGCCCGCCAGATCCATGGTGTAACTCACGATGACGCTGACGCCGCCCTCCGGGCTGCTGTCCACCACATCAGTCATGATGCCGTAGCTGTGCATATCGCCGGTGGCGTCCTTCAGGATCAGCTTTGTGATCTCACCCGCACCGTTCAGGGTGTAGTAGCGCACCATATCGGTGGTCACGTTCAGCCCCGCCAGACGCTCGGGATAGATCCTTACGCCGGTGCCCTCATAGGTGTCCAGGATCTCCACGCCGTCTGCGAAGGGATAACTGCCCAGTTTGGAGGCGTCGGAGGACACCTTGCCGGAGAGCTTGCCGGTCTCGCTCAGCCGCTTGAGGGACACGGAGCCGTCCTCACTGCTGATGACCACCTGGACCAGGTTGCCCAGCTTGAAGTAGTCGGTGGTCCACTGATAGCTGTATGTGCGGCCGTCGGTGGCCAGGATGGTCACAGTGTCAGCGGTGTAGGAGGAATTGGCCCCGGAGCCGGAGTAGGTGCCGCGGCTCAGGTTAGTGACGATGCCGATCTTGCTGCCGTCCTGAGAGGCGGAGGCGGCGGCCACAGCGGCCACGCCGCCGTTCCGGCCCAGCAGCAGGGTGACGGTGTCCCCCACCTGATAGCTGCCCAGGTCGGACAGCTCGTAGGCGGCGGAGGCTGTCTCGATCTCATAGGTCTGGCCTGCCACCTTCACGGATGTGGGGTTGGAGGGGGTGGGGCTCAGTTCCTGGATCGTGCCGGCCACCCGGTCGGTGTACACCCACAGGGTCTGCATGGACTCACTCCAGTAGACGATGTCGTTGTTCTGGATGGACTTGGCGGAGGAGGCGGCGCCGTCCCGGTACACCCGGGCGCTGTCCACATCGAAGGGGACGGACTGCTGCCAGCTGCCGGCCGCCACCACCGGGCCCTCCATCACGCCGTTGACCAGGGCCACCCGGTCCACCTCACCGGCGGCGTTGAGTGAGTAGCCCAGCTTGTTAATATAGGGGGTGCCCTCCTTGGTGTTGGTGGAGAGCAGGTTATAAAACAGATACAGGGTATCCTGCCGGGTCAGCACGTCGGTGGACTTCTGGGCGGTGACACCCCGGTCCAGCTTTTTAGGTTGCGGTACATGGCCAGCTGGCCGGTGGGATAGGCCCCAGAGAAGTCCTCTGCGGTGTAGCCCAGCAGCTTGAGGACGATGGTAGCGCCCTCCGCCAGGGTGATCTGGTTGGAGGGGCGGAAGGTCCCATCCAGATAGCCGGAGATCAGCCCGGCCTGCACCCCCGCCTGGACATAGCCGGCGGCCCAGTGGGTCCGGGGCACGTCGGGGTAGGGCGAGGTGGATGCCTCCCCCACCTGATCCCCGGTGCCGGTGGCGTTGACCGCCATGGTGATAAACTCGGCCCGGGTGACCCGGCGGTTCAGGTGGAACTCACCGCTCTCATCGCCCACCATGATGCCCAGGGCGTTGATGACCTGGATGGCCTCCTCTGTGGAGACTGTGGACGCGGCAGCCGCTCCTGCCGGCAGGGCCATCAGGCCCAGCAGCAGCACTGCCGCCAGCAGGCCGGAGCAAAATCGTCTGATTTTCATCTGTGTTTCTCCTCCTTATTCATAGCGCAGGGCGTCGATGGGGTTCAGGGCGGCCGCCTTTTTTGCCGGCAGATAGCCGAACAGGATGCCGATGCCCACGGACACGCCGAAAGCCACGGCCACCGAGCTCAGGTTAGGCACCGCACTGAAGGTGCTCCCGCCGCCCATACTGCTGGTCATCATGCCTCCAATGAGGGAACCGGCCAAACTGGCCAGACCGATCCCCACCAGGATGCCCAGCACCCCGCCGATGGCTGAGGTGGTGCCGGCCTCAATGATGAACTGGCCGCGGATATCCCTCCGCTTGGCGCCCAGGGACTTGCGGATGCCGATCTCCCGGGTGCGCTCGGTGACGGAGACCAGCATGATATTCATAATGCCGATGCCGCCCACCAGCAGAGAGATGGCGGCGATGGCCACCAAAACGGCCATCATGGTGCTCATCATGGCGTTCATGGCGTCCATCATCTCGGCGGAGGTCATGACAAAGTAGTAGTCGCTGCCTGGAAGGTCTTGTACAGCCGGTTCTCGATGATGCCCTTGGCCGTTGCAGGACGCTGTGTCCTTGCTGGTGCTGGTGAACATGTACATGCTGGCGTCCGCGCTCCCGCTCAGGCGCAGGGCGGTGGTGTAGGGGAGGTATATGATGTCGTCCCCGCTCCCCTCGCTCATGTCGCTGTTCTTCTCCAGCACACCGATAACGGTAAAGTGCTCCCCGCCGATGGACAGCTGCTTGCCCAGGGCGTCGCCCTGGAAGGCCTCTTCCTCCAGATAAGCGCCGATGACGCATACGTTCTGGTAGCGGGCAGCGTCGATGTAGGAGATAAATCGGCCTTTGCCCAGGTTCTGGCCGCTCATGGTGGCCCCCCTCTCGTTGAGGAAGGTCTCACCCACACCATAAATGCTGGTGCGCTCAAAATCCTCGCTCCCCTGCCGCACCGCCAGCTGAGCGGAGACATAGGGGTCACGCCGGAGATGTACTGGGGATATTTATCCACCAGTTCATACATATCGTCTGGGTCCACCGAACGGGAGTCCCCCCGTACATAAACAATTGGACCTGGACCAGATTGGCGCCCAGCTTCTCAAACTGCTCGTTCATCATATTCTGCATGCCGTTGCCCAGGCTGGTGATAACGATGACGGCACCCACGCCGATGATGATGCCCAGCATGGTGAGCAGAGCCCGCATCTTGCTGGTCATCAGGGACTTCAGGGCCAGGCGGAAGGACTGTCCAAAGTTCATGCGCCCGCCTCCTGTTCCGCCGGGGAGGCGTCCGAAAATCCGCCTGCCGCCGGCTCGTCCTGCTCCATCTCTTCGGGCCGCACCACGGCCCTGGGGTCATGGGCATCGCCGTCGTAGATGATCTTTCCGTCCTGGAGGCGGACGATGCGGTCCGCCTTCACGGCGATGGAGTTGTCGTGGGTGATGAGGACCACAGTGTCCCCCTCGGCGTTGAGCTTCTTCAGGAAGTTGAGCACCTCCCGGCCGGTGCGGGAGTCCAGTGCGCCGGTGGGCTCGTCAGCCAGGATCACCGCGGGGTCGCCCGCCAGGGCCCGGGCAATGGATACCCGCTGCTGCTGGCCGCCGGAGAGCTGGGAGGGCAGGTTCCTGCATTTGTCCGCCAGCCCTACCCGCTGGAGGGAGGCCATGGCTCGCTCCTTCCGCCCGAGGCGTCCACGCCGGCATAGAGCAGGGGGAGCTCCACGTTTTCCAGCACGGTCAGCTTGGGGATCAGGTTGTACTGCTGGAAGATGAAGCCCAGCATTTTGTTCCGGATCTCGGCCTGCTGGTCGTCGTCCATGGTAGACACGTCGATCCCGCCCAGATGATAGGTCCCTGAGGTAGGCACGTCCAGACAGCCGATGATATTCATGGCGGTGGACTTGCCCGAGCCGGAGGAGCCTACGATGGCCACGAACTCCCCCTGGTCGATGGTCAGGCTGACGCCGTCCAGGGCGTGGACGGTCTCCTCTCCCATCTGGTAGATCTTGTAGACGTTCTTTAATTCGATCAGGTGTTCCATACGCTCAGCCACCCACGCCCATCATCATGGCCATAGCGTTGGAGGCGATATTCTGAACATAGACCGTCTCGCCCTCCTCCAGGCCGTCCAGGATCTCGATGTACTCGCTGCTGCCCGGCCCAGGGTGACAGGGCGCTCCTCCAGCTTGGGGTCCACCAGATTGCCGCTCATCCAGGGCGCCCTGACCGGCCACCAGCACGGTGTTGCCCCCGCTGGACCGCCTCTACCGGCACGCACAGCACATTGCCCGCGTCCTCCACCAGCACCTCGGCAGACACGTTCATGCCCGGCTTCAGCTCCTCTGGTGTGCCCTCCACCACCACGGTGACCGGGTAGGTGGTGCGGCCATTGGCCGTGGTGCCGTTGATGTTGATCTTGTCCACATAGCCCTTGAAGGTCATACCCTCCAGAGCGTCGGCGGTGATCTCTACCTCCTGGCCCACCTGAATGTTGTTGATGTCCAGCTCATTCACCTTCATTTCAAAGGTCAGGGTGGACATGTCATACAGCACTGCCAGGTTCCCTCCCGCGGAGGTCACCGCGGAGCTGTCCACGTTGTCGCCGGCCTTGAAGTTTTTCTCGATAACGGTGCCGGAGATGGGGGCGGTGATCTCATAGTTCTCCAGGGCCTGGAGCCGGCTGTCCAGGGCCAGCTTGGCGTTCTCCACGCCGATGCGGGCGTTCTCCAGGGTGGTCTCCGCGGCAGTACCGCCGATGGTGGCCAGCACAGTGCCGTAGGACACCGGACTTCCGGAGGTGACATGGAGGGCGGTGATCTCCCCCGCTGTCTGTGCCACCACGGTCTGGCCGGTGCTTTGGCTGAAGGTGCCGCTTCCGGCGCAGGCCACGCTGCCCACCACAGCGGTGGCGGCGGTGGTGCCGGTCAGTCCGCCGGGATTGCTCACCCGGAACTTTACCTGACGGATCAAGGCGCCTCCGGCACCCACCTCGTCGGCGCCGGAGATGCTCTCGATGGTGCCGGTCACTGTCTCCATCGTCCCTTCAATGGTCAGTGTGCCCGTCTGGCCCACGTACAGCCCCGCGGCGTCTGCGCTGTGGAAGGGGATTTCCACCGTCATGGTGGTGTTGTCCCCCACGTCCGCGATGGGGTCGCCCACCGCCACCGGGTCGCCCACGCTGACATAGAGCTTCTGCACGATGCCGCTGGCAGTGGAGTAGGGGTTCACGCTCTCCTGAGCGGTGCGGTAACCCAGCTCCGCCTGCGCTACGCTCAGCTGGGCCTGCTGCACCGCGTTCTGGGCATCCTCTGCGTCAAAACGGTAGAGCAGAGCGCCCTTCTCTACCCAGTCGCCCTCCTCAAAGGGAGCCTCCACGATCTCCCCTGTTGACCAGGGCGGAGACCTTGTAGGAGTCGATGGGCGTGATGGTCCCGGTGCTGGACACGGAGATCCTCAGGTCCTGCCGCTGGGCTGTCTCAGGCAGATAGGTGCCCGCCACGAACTGCTGGCCGGCGCTCATCATGGGCCGGATAAAAATCAGGAAAATGGCCGCCAGCACTACCACCGCGATAATCAGTCGCTTGAGCCATTTTTTCTTCTTTTGGGCACCTTAAGCTTGGGCGGTTCCTTTTTGCCCGGTGCCTGGACCGCCTCTTCCGTTTTTACCTGTGTTGCTTCCATACCTTGAATCTCCTTTATGTCTTGGTCGCGGACGGGGCTGCTGTCCCCCGTCTCAAAATGTCCAGCTGGGCGCACAGCCGCGCCCGGGCCGGACCGCTGTCCTCTTCAAAGATCGCCTGTGTCATGGCAGTGGCCGAGATGTATATCAGGATCCGGAAGATGTCCATCAAGTCCTCTTCCCCCCAGGTCCAGCCTGTCCCGGTCCACCCGCCGCTCCAGCCACTCCCCCAGGTCCGGCCGATCCAGCGGGCTCAGCCGCAGGCCCAGGCGCATGTCCGAGTTGCGGCTGAGCATCCTGGCCAGCCCGGCCCAGTGCTTCCGCTGGGCCCGCAGATCATCGAACAGGGCGGGCAGCGCCCCGAGCTGATCGCCTCCCTGCTCCTCCAGCACCCGCTCCAGCCGCTGGAGCAGCCCGTCCTGATACCGCTTCAGGAGGTAGTGGAACAGCTCCTCCTTGTCACGAAAGTACATGTAAAAGCTGCCTCGGGGGATCCCCGCTGCCCGGATCATCCGATTGATAGACGCCTCAGCATAGGGCACACGGGCAAACTCCTCCTCAGCGGCCAACAGCAGCCGCTCCCGCTTCTCCGCGGGCAGGTGGAAGAAGGTCTTGCTGGGCATTCCCGTCCCGCCTCCTCACATGACAAGTTGTCACACAGTATAGTCCCCTTCATTTTTCTGTCAATCGCCCCCTCCAGGTTTCAAAAATGTTCACAATCCTTCTCTGCCGTACGGGCTGCAGCGGACGGATATTCCGTCCCCCCGCCCCAGTCTCTGTCAGAGGCCCCATATGCTTTTCTTTTTTACCATATCAGAGAATCTTTAAGTACAGTACATAAGAAAAATTAAAATTTTCTTAAACCGGCTCCTCCGCTGCATCTGCCTGAGTCCTGACTCTACACCTTCCCCCAGGGGGAAGGTCAAGCAAAATCTGTGGCTGGCCCACATTTTGTCCACTGGATAAGCCTTTTCATTTTAATTCCTATTTTTTAAGAATCAATAATATTTTCTTTTTTACTAAGAATAACCAGAGGGATCGTCCTGTTCTGCATTAAAATAGGGGCAAAAGGAGCGTCAGAGCTATGGAAGAACTCGGATACGCCCTGCGGCTGGCGCGGGAGCGCAGGGGCTTGACCCAGACCCAGGTGATGAACCTCACCGGCATCAACAACAAAACGCTCTCCGGCTATGAGAACAACATCGCGGAGCCGGACCTTCAGACCCTGACCACCCTGCTGCGGCTCTACCGGGTGTCGGCGGACCGGCTGCTCCACCTGCCCGTCTCCGCTCAGGAGCTCCCCGCCGATGAGGTCAGGCTCCTTACCCTGTACCGTGCCTTTCCAGAGGAGCAGCGGCAGCAGCTGATGCTGGTGCTGGAGACCCTGTCCAGATCCGCCCCTAAGCCCAAGCCCCGCCCTAAGCCCAGGCAGCCGTGACCGGAATCTAGGCTTTTCCTGGAAGCAGAGCACCCCCGGGCCAAGGCTCCGGGGGTGCTCTGTACCATCTGGCCAGTTCCCAAATAGCGGCCGCCATCATCTGGGCGTTTTTCAGCAGGGTGTCCGCTTCCATATATTCGTCCGGCTGGTGCTCCGTCATCTCCTGTCCGGGGAACAGGGGCCCGAAGGCCACCAGGTTGGGACATGCCTTGGCGTAGGTGCCGCCCCCCGATGGAGAGCAGCTCCGCCTCCTGCCCGGTCTGCTCCCGGTACACCTTGGACAGCGCCTGGACCAGCGGGCTCTCCGGGGGCATGTAGATGCTGTCCTGCCCCTCGGTGCGCTCCCCGGCAAAGCCGCCCCGCTCCATGGCCCCCATGAGCCTGTCGGCAAAGTCCTCATACCGGGCGGTGACGGGCCAGCGCAGGTCCAGGGTGAGGGACAGCTCCTCCCCGCCGCCCCGGATGATGCCCAGGTTCACCGTCAGCGCCCCGGAGATCTGGTCAGACATGGCAATGCCCAGCCCCTCGCCCCGGGTCTCCTCTCCCAGGACATCCGCCAGGAAGGCGGCAGCCTGGCCCCCCCATCCAGCCCCAGCTTCTTCAGGGCCAGCAGCAGGCGGCCGATGGCGTTGACCCCCTTCTCCGGGGTGGAGCCGTGGGCGCTCTGGCCCTCCGCCTCCACCAGCAGTCCCTCCGCTGTCTCTGTCACCCGGACGCCGTCCAGCGTCAGGGCGCAGGCGGCGGACCGCTCCTCCTCCGGCCAATTCAGCTCCGCCCGGGCCCGGTCGGGCACCACATTGTGAGCGGTCCCCCGGAAATGCAGCGGATGGACCGGGGGACGGGGCCAGTGCCCGACGGAAGTCCACCACGGCGATCCCTTCTCCCCGTTGATAATGGGGTACATGCCGTCCGGGGTGAAGCCCATCACCGGGATCTCTCCGCCGGCCTCCACATAGTGGCGGATACAGGAGGAGCCCTTCTCCTCGTTGCACCCAACCAGCAGGCGCACCCGGCGGTGCAGGGGGCGCCGCTGTCCCGCACCGCTTTCAGGGCGTACAGGGCCGCCGCCGCGGGCCCTTTGTCGTCGATGACCCCCCGGCCGTAAATCCGCCCCTCCGCCCAGGTACAGTCATAGGGGGTAGTGCCACCCGTCTCCGGCGGGGACCACATCCAGATGGCACAGGACAGCCACCATCTCCTCCCCCTCCCCGTACTCACACCAGCCGCAGTGGCCGTCCACGTCCCGGGTCTGGAAGCCCATCTCCGACGCCCTGGACAGGAACCAGTCCAGCGCCCGCCGGCACTCCGCCCCATAGGCGGCCCGCACCGTCCCGGGGACCGAGACGCTGGGGATGCGGACCAGCTCTCTCAGATCCCGGAGCAGGGCCTCCTTCTTCTTTTTGGATCAATTCATCAAAATTCATCCCTTTTCTCCCCTTTCCCACTCATTTTCCTCCAGACAGCGGGAGATGGCCCAGGCTACTCCCTCCTCCTGGTTGGAGGGGGCGGTCCGCCGGGCCGCCTCCCGCACCGCTGCCGGGGCATTGCCCATGGCGATGGGCAGCCCCTGCCGCCCGGAGCATAGACAGGTCGTTGTCGCTGTCCCCCACGGCGGCGGTCTCCCCCGGGGACGCCGTACAGCAGCGCGATCAGGGCCATGGCCCGCCCCTTGTCCACCCGGTCAGGCACCAGCTCAAAGTCGTGGTCATTGGAGGCAGTCAGCTGCACCCCGGGCAGCGCGCCCAGCTCCTCCAGGGGGTAGCGGGCCTGGTTCCAGTCCCCGTGCACCTTGGTCAGCGGCAGCCCCTCTCCTCCAGATAGGCCCGCAGGTCCTCCGCCACCACGGCGGCGGAGCGGAAGATGGGGAAGGGGTAGGTCCGGGAAAGGGATTCCTTGGAAAAGGGGTCCACCACGATCTCCTCCCGGCAAAGATCATCAGCTCGATCTCCCGGCCCAGGCACAGCTCCAGCGCCCGGCGGCCCGACTCCTCCGGCATGTCCCAGCGGCGCAGGGTCTCCCCCCGGACACCGTCCACCACGGCGGCGCCCCCCAGGCAGGAGAGCAGCGCATCGCAGCCCGCCTCCCCGGCGAACCAAACCGCCTCCTGGATCGGGCGTCCCGTATTCAGCACCACCCGCACCCCCGCCGCCCGGGCCCGGGCGATGGCATCCTTGGACGCCTGGGTGATCCGGCCCGCCGGGTCCAGCAGGGTCCCGTCCAGGTCCAGCGCGATCAGTCGTATCATGGGCATCTTCTCCTTGAGCAATTATAGGAACAGGCTCCCCACCTGGTAGACCAGCAGAGAGGCCACATAGGCCACCCCCAGCTGCCACCCGATGGAAAACAGGGTCCACTTCGTGCTGTTCATCTCCTTGAACAGGGTGGACACGGCGGCCACACAAGGGATGTACAGCAGGATGAACACCAGCATGGAGAAGGCAGACAGGGGGGGAACCCCGTCATGGCCGCCGCCACCTGGGCGCCGGTGGCAGTGAGCGGGAAAGCGTAGAACATGGACAGGGAGCTGACCACCATCTCCTTGGCGATCAGGCCGGTGAGCAGAGCCACCGCCGCCTGCCAGAAGCCGAAGCCCAGGGGCTTGAAAATGGGGGCGATGACGCTGCCCAGGGCACCCAGCATGCTGTCCGCCTCGTTCTCCACCATATGCAGGGAGAAGTCAAAGGACTGGAGCAGCCAGAGCAGGATGCTCATCAGCAGGATCAGGGTGCCCGCCTTGATGAGGAAGCCCTTCACCTTCTGCCACACATGGGTGAGCATGTTGTGCAGGGAGGGCAGGCGGTAAGGGGCAGCTCCAGCACAAAGGGGGCGGGCTCCCCGGCGAAGAGGGTATGCTTGAACAGCAGGCCGGACAGGATGCCCGCCGCCATGCCGATGACATACAGGCCGAAGACCACCAGCCCCGCCCAGGGCCCGAAAAAAGCCGAGGAGAGCAGGCCGTACACCGGCAGCTTGGCGGAGCAGGACATAAAGGGAACCAGCATGATGGTCATGCGGCGGTCCTTCTCGTTCTCCATGGTGCGGGCTCCCATGACTGCCGGGACGGTGCAGCCGAAGCCCATGAGCATGGGGATAAAGGCCTTGCCGCTCAGGCCGAAGCGCCGGAGCAGCCGGTCCATGATGAAGGCCGCCCGGGACATGTAGCCCATGTCCTCCAGAAAGGACAGGAACAAAAACAGGATGGCGATCTGGGGCAGGAAGGTGAGCACGCCCCCACGCCGGCAATGATGCCCTCACAGATCAGGCTCACCAGTACCTGGGACACCCCCGCCCCCAGCAGAGTCTCCTCCAGCGCGGCGGAGCATGTGTCGATGCCCGCCGCCACCAGATTGGACAGCCAGGAGCCGAAGGGGCCGAAGGTGATGACGAACATCACCAGCATGGCGCACAGGAACAGGGGCAGGGCCAGATATTTCCCCGTCACCACCTTGTCCACCTTCTCGCTGAGGGTCAGCTCCCCCGGCTTCTGCCCCTTGGTCACCGAGGCGGCTACCACCCGCTCGATGTACTGGTAGCGGCTGTCCGCCACCAGGGTCTCCCGGTCACCCAGGTCACTGGCGCTTTCGTATTCCGCCACCACCCGGTCCAGCTGCTCCTGCACCGGCTCAGGCAGGGCCAGTGCCCGCTCCACCAGCTCGTCCCCCTCCAGCAGCTTGATGGAGGCCCAGTGGGCGGGGAGGTGGGCGGCATAGGCGTAGTCGTGGATAAGCTCGCCCCATCTGGTGGTGGATGTCGTGGGTGTAGTCGTCATAGAGGTCGTCGGGCTCCACGGTACAGCCCAGGTGCATCTGCCGGTGGGCGGTGTGGAGCAGCTCCTCCAGCCCCTCTCCCGTCCGGGCGGTGATGGGGACCACGGGGATGCCCAGCTCCTTGGACAGCCGGGCCACGTCGATCTGGTCGCCCCGCTTAGCCACCTCGTCCATGAAGTTCAGGGCCACCACCATGGGCCGCTCCAGCTCCAGCAGCTGGACGGTGAGGTACAGGTTGCGCTCCAGGTTGGTGGCGTCCACGATGTCGATGATGCAGTCAGGGGCCTCCCCGATAATGAAATCCCGGGCGACGATCTCCTCCATGGAGTAGGGGGACAGGGAGTAGATGCCGGGCAGGTCCACGATGGTCAGGGTCTTGTCGCCCAGACGGGCGGTGCCCTCCTTCTTCTCCACCGTCACGCCGGGCCAGTTTCCCACATACTGGTTGGAGCCGGTGAGGGCGTTGAACAGGGTGGTCTTGCCGCAGTTGGGGTTGCCCGCCAGAGCCACCCGCATGGGCCGGGTGTCGTGGGCAGTGGGGTCATAGCTCCCCCCGTGCTCCTGGAGCTCGTGCTCGTGGTCCCGCAATTGGCGGCGGGCGGTCTCCGGGTCGGTCACGTGCCGGGTCATGGCACCCCGGGCGGTCCCGCCCCGCTCCGTCCTCCTGGGCTGTCCCATCCGGATCTGGGCCGCGTCCGCCCGGCGCAGGGACATCTCATACCCCCGCAGGCTCACTTCCAGGGGGTCGCCCAGAGGGGCGATCTTGGTCACCTTCACCACAGTCCCGGGAGTCAGCCCATGTCCACCAGGCGGCGCTTCACCGCCCCGGACTGGTTGCCCACCGACAGGATCATCCCGCTCTCCCCGGGGGTCAGGTCATACAGGGTCCGCTCCCCCGATCCACTGTGTTCTGACACAGGTCTCACTTCCTCACGATAATGATCTCTCACACTGGACCTAATTGTAGCCGACTTTTCCCTTCTTTTCAAGGGCAAGTCCCGCCTGGAGAATTCATAATTTATACAAATATTTTTTACACTCCATTCACCCTGCCGCCCCCGCCCCGGTCTATACTGTTCCCATCAGAACAGTTTCTTTTTGAACTATCGGAGGTGTGCCTATGCTCTCCCCCTTGGAGACCGCCCTGACCGGCCAGCCCTTCCGCCGCCTCTACTGCCGGATGCTGGACGAGCTGGCTCAGGAGTGGTCCCTCTCCCGCACCGAGGCAGAGGTGATGTTCCTGCTCTCCTGTGATAAAAAACCCTGGACACCGCCCGGGACATCTGCGAGACTCCCTGTTCAAACAGGCGAACGAGAAGGCCCCCTGTATCGTGTTCATCGACGAGATCGACACCATCGGCAAAAAGCGTGACGGCCAGCGGCATCGGCGGCAACGACGAACGGGAGCAGACGCTCAACCAGCTGCTCAGCGAGATGGACGGCTTCGACGGCTCCAAAGGGCGTGGTGGTCCTGGCGGCCACCAACCGTCCCGACAGCCTGGACCCCGCCCTGCTGCGCCCCGGCCGGTTTGACCGGCGCATCCCGGTGGAGCTGCCCGACCTCCAGGGCCGGATCGAGATCCTGAAGGTCCACGCAAAGAGATCCGTCTGGCGGAGGACGTGGACTTCGAACCCATTGCCAAGACCGCTGCCGGGGCCTCCGGCGCAGAGCTGGCCAACATCGTCAACGAGGCCGCTCTGAGGGCGGTGCGGGCAGGCCGCCCCTACGCCACTCAGGAGGACTTGCAGGAGAGCGTGGAGGTGGTCATCGCCGGATACCAGAAGAAGAGCCGGGTGCTGTCTGACCAGGAGAAGAAGATCGTGGCCTACCACGAGACCGGCCACGCCCTGGTGGCCGCCCTCCAGACCCACTCCGCCCCGGTGCAGAAGATCACCATCGTCCCCGGACCTCCGGCGCGCTGGGCTA
>VOFB01001459.1_pt1 | contig 13343 bp, 21 predicted proteins | sample 5384141 | NCBI WGS metagenome assembly VOFB01 (sample SAMN12384721, study PRJNA508395) | human gut metagenome | isolation source: healthy gut A | host: Homo sapiens | reverse complement strand
CCACCGCCCAGAAACTCCTTCTTCTCTCTGTGTGACGAGCCTGCGCTTGACAAACAGCCCGTCCTTCACCTGTCCGTACCGCCGCATGGCGGTTGGGGCAAGTTCACCTCCGCCAGGGCGCCTTTGGTCTCCGCCAGGCGGGCTCTCCCAGGCCGGACCAGTCCTCCCCGGCGGTCTCCGGCTCCCGGATCTCCACAGCCCAGCCGCTGGAGCTGCCCCAGCAGCTCTTCCCGGCAGCTGCCATGGCGATCACCCGGAGCCTCTTCATCTTTACATGGCCATGTCAGTCTTTCACAACCCTTCGACAATGAGATCGGCAGCCATGTCCACAGCCGCTTCTCCGCCTCACGGCGCAGGCGCTCCACCTCCGCCTGGGCTTCTGCCCGATCTCGTCTCCTCTGGCCGCAGCTCTTGCCTCCGCCTGACGGAGCAGCTCCCGCCCCGGTCCGCAGCGGCAGCCCGCGTCTGCTGCAGAGCGCAAGACCGTCCCGCTGTGCATCGGCGACGATCTGTTTCGCCTTTGCTTCTGCGGAGGCCTTGCGCTCCCGTTATCCGCCTCCACGCGTGTGATGTTCTCGATGACTTCCAGTGGCATCTTCTTCACCTCTTTCCTGTCATGGGGCTTCTCTATGCGAAATGGATGGCTTCAGGGCCTCCCTGCCGCCGCCTGGCGGCCGGAATACCCGGATGGTCGTCTATGGCACGTCGTTCGCTTTCCAGGGCAGTCTCCCCGTTCGCCTTATCTTTAGGCAGCTTCGGGGCAATTATCCGCGGAGTGCGCCCAGTCTTGCGGTCGATCTGCGGGCTCAATCCGGCTTTGACCAATGCATGTTTTCGACCGGCTCACCATTCGAGCGTTCAGAGCCGGCGGTGCTCAGCCCCGCGGCTCTTTTCCTCTTTCTTGGTGCTCCGGTCCAGCAGGGCGGCCAGCTCGTTCAGTTCTGTCCCCGCCTGGTCCATCGCCCGGGGCAGCTGAGACAGGTTGACCTCAACTTTCCGCAGCTCCGCCGTCACATGGGAGGCGGTGGACTCGAAGGAGGACATCAGCGTCACATACTGGGCCCGGAACAGCTCCACCGTGCGGCGCAGCCTGCGGTGGTGGACGCCTCCAGCTCAGCGGCCCGTTTGTGGGCGTCGCACTCGATGTCCCCACCCGGTCCCGGAACTGGGCGTAGGCCTCCGCCTCCGGCCGGAGCCGCTCCAGCTCAGCGGCCAGCCGTTCAGCCTCCGGCTTAATGCCTCCAGCCCCTGCCGGGCTGCGCTCCTGCTCCAGCTCCCGGACTGGGCCTGCTCCCGGAGGGCAGTCTCCGTCTCCAGCCGCGTCTGCAGCTCCCGGACCTGGGTCCGCAGGCTGTCCGCCTCTGTCTGCAGGTCCTCGTTCTCCTTCTGCAGCCTCTCCTGGACGGCGGCGGCCTCCTTGGCAGTCTGCTCAATATAGTGGATCACATCCTGCTTGTCAATCCGCCGAACGCGACGCTTTTGAATGCGTAGTTCTCCATGGTCCGCTTCTCTCTTTCCCGAATGAAAACTTTAACTCCACTTTAGCACAGAACCCCCGGCGTTTACAAGGGTTTGAAAATTAACATAAAAATCCAAAAAAACTCTTGCATTTTGAAATCAGACATGCTATTATAATAAAGCTGTCCGGCAGGACAGGATGTGCGCCCTTAGCTCAGCTGGATAGAGCGTCTGGCTACGGACCAGAAGGCCGGGGGTTCGAATCCCTCAGGGCGTACCAGCAAGAAGCCTGTGTTCTCTAAGAACACAGGCTTCTCTGTTTTTCTCCGGTCCTTCCCCGCTTCGTCTCTGCCCATATCACGCCACAGGCCGGTGAAACTTCAGGCTACTTCTACCATTACTATCAGTTCCTCGCTGTGTCAGGATGCCGCTGACCGTGTTTACCGCCTGGATCTGGGTGTCTTTGGTGACGTGGGCGTAGGTGTCCAGCGTGAATCCGGCGCTGTAATGGCCCATCATTCCGGAGACTGTTTTCACGTTTCGTTCTGCCGGGCGATACGCCGCTGGATACGGAGCGTTTTTCTCTGGAAGTCAATGCCTGTCCATTTTAATCCCAACAGCTCTCCCCGCCGCAGGCCGGTTGTCCAGGTCCATGTAGCAGCGTTCATACACGCCGCTTTTCCCGGCCTTCTGAAAAACGCTGTCAGCTGATCCGGTGTCAGGTCCTTCACCTCCTTTAGCGCTCCACCTTTCGCAGTGTGCGCAGCTCTTGGCCGGGGTTGTTCGGATGAGCGACTGTTCCGCCTCTACTTCCATGGCGGGGGACGGCATTTGGCGAAGATTCCGCACTGTTTTGCATACAAGTCTTTTTGCTTTACAGCGGTTCTCTTTGCTTTGAACGCCCTCCTTTTCCAACAGCTCTTTATAGAGCCACTGTATCTCCAGAGAGGAATTGCCCGGGCTTCCGGCCAGAGTTATCAAAGAATTGACAGCTGCGGAGGCGGATTGTGTCGGGACAGCTTTCCATCTTTCGATTCAGTATATCAGGCCGCAGCTGGAGCGTCTGGACTTCGCCTCCGCTTTTCATATCCGCAAGCAGCAGGAAGCACAGCAAAGCTGACCGGCAGCACAAACACAAGACTATTTTTTCGGGAAGGAATTTTATGAGGCTCCAGGACAACGCCGCCTTTGCGCCGCTGCGCTGCGTTTTGGCCGGATTTTTCAAAAGCATCTCCCATGCGCCGTCCAGATCTGTGTCTGCCTGGGGCTGAGTGCTGTTCCTTGCATCTGGAATTTCCGGATGGCGGAAGCGCAAATGACGGCTTTCAATCTGCGGAGTCTTTCCGTCGGTACAGGGTGAGCGTGTACATCGGAGCCGTTGGCTCGCCCTTCCATCCAGAGCCATCGTGTCGAACCTCCACATATTGTTCCCGTGATTTGGAGAACACTATTTCTAAATTACGCATTTGAGGATCGTATATGGAGTCATTGAACAGACGTCCGGACATACAGGGTTTTTGTCATCTGGAGCAGGATGCAAAGACCGATGTATTGATTATCGGCGGGGGATAGCGGGGTTTTATGTGCATATCTGCTGCACCAGGCCGGAGTCCTCTATCTGCTCTTGGAAGCTGAGACGATCGGCGGCGGGATCACCAAAAAACCACCGCCAAAATCACCTCCCAGCACGGCCTGATCTATGACAAGCTGATCCGTAAATTTGAGCTGGCCAGGCCAAACAGTACCTTGATGCCAATGAAGCGGCCCTTCAGAAGTACCGGGAGCTGTGCCGCGGCATGGACTGCGACTTTGAAGAAAAGACCGCCTATGTGTACTCTCTGAATGACCGCCGGAAAATCGAACGGGAGCTGGATGCCCTGGAAAAACTGGGGTTCCTGGGGAATTTACAGACCGCCTCCCCTCCCTTCCCTGTGGCCGGAGCAGTTCGATATCCAAACCAGGCCCAGTTTCATCCGCTGAAATGGATCGCCGCGATTTCAAAGAGCCTGCACATCTGCGAGCACACGCCGGTGCGGGAGCTGGTCGGAACAACTGCAATTACGGATTATGGAAAAGTCACGGCAAACAAAATAATTGTAGCCACCCACTTTCCCTTTTTGAATAAGCACGGCAGCTTCTTTGCCAAACTGTATCAGCACCGCTCCTATGTGATTGCCCTGGAAAACGCCCCGAATGTAGACGGCATGTATGTGGACGAGGCCCAGACGGGCATGTCCTTTCCGCAACAAAGAATTTGCTGCTGATAGGCGGCGGAGACCACCGCACCGGAAAACAGGGCGGGGCCTGGCAGGAACTGCGGGATTTCGCCCAGCGGCACTATCCCAAGGCCGCGGAGACATACCACTGGGCTACCCAGGACTGCATGTCTCTGGACGGCGTTCCCTATATCGGACCCTATTCCACCAGCGCATCCGACCTGTATGTGGCCACGGGATTCAACAAATGGGGCATGACATCGGCCATGGTGTCGGCCATGGTCCTGTGCGACCTTGTCCAAGGGAAAAAGAACCCCTATGCCGAGGTGTTTCCCCCTCCAGAACGATCCTCCGCCCCCAGTTGGTGGTCAATGGCTTTGAGGCCGTGGTCAACCTCCTGACCCCTTCCGCCAAGCGTTGTCCCCATCTGGGCTGCGCGCTGAAATGGAACCCACAGGAGCACACGTGGGATTGCCCCTGCCACGGCTCCCGTTTTACAGGAGGGCAGGTTGATCGACAACCCGGCAACAGGGGAATCTGAAAAAGTAGTGCCGCCCGAAAAACAGCTCCATCTGTGTTTCCTGTCTGAGACGCAGATGGAGTTTGCATAACAAGCATGATCTTTCCCCCAATCCCTAGTCTGTTGCCCCGGCCGCAGAAGATGCACAGAGTCCTTTCCGGAAAAGGCAATCGGCCGATCCGGTCTTGCCGCATGGTTCAGGCCCTGCCTCTCATCCCTCTCCGGCGGAATATGGGCAGCAGTTCCGGCTGGTTTTGGAACCATCTGTATATAGGGAGATAGTATCCGCATTGCTCCCTTTTGAACAGCAATCATCCGGTATCCGATATAGGTGCGCCCTTCTCCATCAGTACGATTCTTGATCCCTGTTCCGTTGAAGATGTGGTCCGCCTTCGCGCCGTCATATCCCCTACGCCAGAAATGCCGGTTTCCATATTTATCTCATGTTCGCATGCTTTCAGATCATCAGACTATTTTTCCCCTTTCAACACCCCATAATCTGTGAAACGCTGTACTTGGGCGGGATACCTTCCAATATGTGAACATGATCTTTGTACGCCTCTCCTATAATTTCTGTCCCCTTGTACTCACACAATTTCCTCCTTTGGTTCTTGTAGCAGTTGGCAGACCTCCATTGTTCTACCAAAGGAGGATATTTTTTCGGCATGGCTAAAGCTTTTGGAACCATCGGTTTTTGCCGGTGGTTCTCTTTTTTCAAAAAAGCAGGGCGGATTTCTCCGCCCTGCTGTCTTATTCTGCTTTGTCTCAGGCCACCTGATTCCAGAAGCGGTACAGGATGACCGCGAACTGGGCGCGGGTGGCGGTACCGGCGGGGTTCAGCGTCCCGCGCTGGTGCCCCCCACGATGCCGTTGGCCACGGACCACTGCAGGGTTCCACTGCGTACCCGCCACGCTGCCGGCATCCGGATAGGCGCTCAGATCGGCCCGCTGGCCGTTGGCATAATTCCGCAGTTCCGCAAAGCGGTACAGCAGGGCCACCAGCTGCTGCCGGGTCACCGCCGCACCGGGGTTGGTGCCGTCGGAGATGCCGTTGTCCATGGCCCAGGTGCGTGCCTCTGCCATGTTGGCGGGAGACTTTTCGCTGAGCCGCGCCAGGATCATCCACACCTGCTGGCGGGTGATACTGCTGCCGTTGGGGCTGAGGGTGGTGGCAGAAGTGCCGTTGACGTAGCCGTTGTCATAGGCCCAGGCGATCTCGTCGTAGGCCCAGAAGGTCTCCGGCACATCGGTAAAGAAGGCGCTCTCTCCGGTGCGGGTGAAAGGTGACTTCGATGGTCACCCGGCCGCGAGGCTGCGCAAAGGTGTAAGTGCCGTCCCGATTGGCGGTGACGTCGATCTCCCGGCCATTCCGGTCGGTGACGATGACCTCGTCCACCCCATAACCGCTGTCGGATCCGGGGTGATGGTCACCTTGTCGCCCTCCTCGGGAGTCCGGGGATTCACCTTCACGCTGCCGCCGCTGCCGACATCCAGGATGGGGGCGTAACTGGGATCGCTGTCAGAGCCGCCGGAGCCGGTAGATGGGGCAGAATAATAAACCTCATACCCTCCCGAGATCTGCCGCACATAGTAGTTTGCGGCACATTGGATATTCGCCGCACTGAAAGCATGGCCGTTTGTGTAAATAGAGATGTTCTTGGAGACGGAGACCGTTTCACTGATGTCCTTCAGCAGATACACGGCCGAACCCACGGGCGCGGAGGAGATCGCCTCTGCCAGCGTCTCGTAGTACGTCTCCGTGTTTCCGGACACCACGTAAGCGGTATCAGAGGCTGCGGCTTCCTCCACATTTACCTGGTTCAGATACTTGTTCGCACAGTCGATAAAGGTGGATCCTGTGACCGTGATCGGAGCAACCTGCTCTCCTTCCACAGCGCTGGTATTATTGACGCAGTATCCGCCCTCCTGGCTGCAGTTTTTGAATGTGTTGTCCGCAACTGTGATTGTGGAGGTTTCGGTCACCGCGCCGCTGAACATAATTCCGCTGCCGCTGCCGCTCAGATCAAAGGTGTTCCCCGTAATCGTACACTTGTCGATTGTACCATAGGCCACAGAGATCGCACAGGACTGGTTTGTTCCATCAAAGGTGCAGTCTGTCACCGTGAGCTCTTCGCCTGCAACCAGCATTCCCCAGCTGCGCATGTTCCGGAAGGTGCAATGATCGTATGTCACATCATTTGCATGGGGATTATTGAGCGCCATATAGCACGTTTTTGACCTCGATGTCATCGAGTCCCTCCACGCCTTCCAGTCCGGTGAAGGTCGTATTGGTATAGGTGGCGTTGTTCCAACGGTCAAACACCGCAAATCCGTTGGTACGGATGGTACAGTCTGTTACAACCAGCTTCCACGCTTCGTCGATATTCTCGCCGGTTTGCGCCCAAGCAGCAACGCCGATCACAGAAGGAGACGCACTGTTGATTTCGTCTGCGGTCCCGGCAACAGGGGCGATCAATTCCGTGTTTTTCAGAGTCAGGGTTCCTTCGGCGGCGCCGTAATGAACAATGGCGCCATAGGGAATTGCAGTGCCGGTCATCCGCTGAACAATGCAGTTTTGGATGGTAAGATTTGTTCCCGTTTCCGTGGTTTTTAATTTGCAGGCACCCTGGTCCTTAGAGTCCTCCTCAGAATAGGTCTGCTGGAACCAGATGCCATCCAGTGTGACGCCATCCGCGGCAACACTGACCGTTCCTCTGTCAGGATCGTGCCGGCTTCGCCCCCGCGCCGCTGCCAAGCAGCGTGATCTTCTTGCTGATTGTGAATCCTCGGCATAGGTCCCGGGTTTGATCTGAACCGTGTCGCCGGAGACGGCCGCGTCAATGGCTCCCTGGATCGTGGTGAACTCCTGTCGCCTATCTGCGCCACAAAGCGTCTTGGCGGGATCTTTCCCCACCACAAAGCCTGCCGTTCTCATCCTTGACCGCCACATAGCCGTCCTGGCACAAGGCCTCCGGCACTTCAGCGGAGAAGGTGCCGCCGGAGACGGAAACTACTCTCGCCGGCAGTGGGCCATGCTTCTTCCGTCTTATTCGCATTATTGAAGGCGTAGGCCTTGACTGCATCAACACTTTCTACGGATTGGAGTTCCGTCCTCAATGGTGACGGTGCCCAGGTCCTGATAGCCCTCCCGCTCCACAATGGAGATGGCAGCGCCGTCGCCGATGACGCCGTCGCTGTCAGTTTTTGCGTCGGCTCCCCTGTCACTGTGATGGCCGTCTGCGCTCCCGTACTGCCAGACTGCCGGCGCACATCTGCACACCCACATACTTGGCGTTGATGATGGAGTTTTCGATGGTCACTGTCCCGGTGCTGGGGAAGTAGATGCCGTTCCCATTGGGCACGTTGAGGGTGCTGTTCTTCAGGGCGATGGCGTTCTTTACATGGGTGCCGTTGGTGACGATGCCGTAGATATCTTCCCTTAACGTCGACGGTAACGCCTTCCAGGGTGAGGGAACTGTTGCTGTACAGCACTTGAGCTCCATCTGCCTCAGGGCTTGTCCCCATCAGGGTGCCGTTCTGGATGGTGAGGCCGACATTCCATAATTGACATCTACAATCGCGTCTGAGCCTGTGTAAGTATACGTTCTGCCGGCAAGATTCAGCGTGCCGCTGCGGCTGCCGGAATAGATCTTGTCACTTGGTATAATCGTGCAGCAGCGTCACGACGGCATTGTCCCCGGCAGCGCTCACCGCATTGGCATAGCTGCCATAAAATGCGGTCGACACCGCCGACGCTCACCCGGAAGCCGCCGTTGGCAATATAGTCCGCCGCAGTTTCACTGTATGAGATACGCGCTGCTGTCCAGCTTGACAGCATCCGTGCCGCCCTCCAGAACCTCAAGTGTCACGCCGGCGCCGATTTCGGCGGGCAGCGGAATCGTACTGTTCCCGGATTTCACGCTGACAGGCAGCTTCGCCCGAATGGTGCCGCCCTGCCCGGAAACCGAGTTGATGAGCCGCATAGTGAGTCCACGCCATCAACCGGCTTACTGCTGTAATTCGTCTTCAATGCCACTGCGCCGTCACTGCTGGTAACTGCCGTGCCGTCAATATCATAGCCATTGAGATCAATGGTCACACCATAATTTACAGTACTGATGCCGGAGGTGAGCACGAGACTTTTCTGCAGCTGGACGGTGCTGCCGGCAGGCGCTGCTTTTCGCAGCCGCACTCAACGTCAGGTAGTTGGTTCTGCTCCCATCCCGGGCAATCACGACCGCCTCGGCGGACTCGTCTTTCACTCCAACAGAGGAGAGGAACCGTCCGGGATTTTTCACCACGCCGTAGCCATCCCTGAAGGCGTCGGAACTGTTGACAACCCGCGCCGCCTCGGCGCCGGGGGAACTGCCGCCGGAAATTTCTGCTGTGGCTGTTTCTGCCAGACTGATTACGGCCTACAGAAAAGCCGTCGCCGCTGCGTCTGGAAGGTGCCGCCGGTGAGCGTGAAGATCCGCGCCGGCGCCCATAAATGGCGGTTCCGCTGCTCTCACTGGTGAATGTTCCTTTCGAAATGGTCAGCTCGCCGGTGTTGGCCCCACACGCCTCAAAGTAGTCAGAGCCCACAACCGTGCTCTCGCCGGTAAATGTGCCGCCGGAGATCGTTGCCGTGTTGGCATTATATACCGGCATAGCGACTCTCGCCGGGCTGCTTGAAGTTGCCGCCGGTGATGGTCAGCTCTCCGTAATCGTCATTCTTTACTGTGATCTGGCCGCCGGTAAAGGTGCCGCCATTGATGGTCAGCTTGGCTTGATTCCCGCCTGCGCTGGGCTTGGGCTCACCATTGGAGCCATTTTCCGCTGCGGAGCTGTTCTGCCAGCCATTGCCGATCAGGCTGGAATAGAGGCCGAGTTGCTATCAGAAAACTTCACCGTGACGCCGTCTTTGATGGTCATGGTGCCGAAGTTCTTCAACACATACCAGCTGTTGTTACCGCTTGCGTCGCTGCCGGTACTTGCCTCCTGAGAGCGGGTATAGGTGCCGCCCTGCAGGTGATGGCCGCATTGATGTTGTTGTACACCGCACCCTGCCATGGCTGATGTTATCCACCACGCCGGTCTTCTCGCGGAGGTATCCACAATGGTAATCCGGGTGCTTTTGTTGAAGATCGTATGACTTTCCTTATTGGTCAGGGTGGTGGCCGTTCAGGTCGATTTTGATATACCGGCCTTCCGGGATCACCACGTCTTCAGCCAAAGTTCTCATTCAGTGTAATGGTGTACAGCCCTTTGTTGGTGTCTTTGTTATACGCTTGCGTGCGTCGATGGCCGCACTGACGGGTCATATTCCGTCGTCCCGCCGTTCTGTTCCATGGTAACGGCGGACTCCTCCAGAAGAATGATCTCCTGAAGCGGCACCTCATTCGGCACAGAGGTGCTGCCATTTTTCAGGGATTTCCTCCCCGGTGGGGGTCCCACCGTCTTCCGGCGTCTGCGGATCCCTTTCATCCTCTCCGTCACCGGCGGGCAGTTCCGGATCCCCGTCACTGGGCTGAAGGTCCTCTTCTCCTCCTGCTCTTTCTCCGGATCGTCTGGCTCCTTTTCAGGAGTCGAAGGCTCCATGATCTGCTCTTCCCTGCTGTTCTCCGGATTCTTCCGGAGGTGTAGTTCCTCTGCAAACACTGCCGTAGGAAGCAACGTCAGTATTAGACAGAGCGCCATCAGGACAGACAGCAACTTTTCTCTTCATTTTTCTCGTTTCCTCCTTTTATAACTTCTTTTTATAACCCCTGCGCTTCAGGTTCAGAACGCACAATGACACAGCCGCTTTACAGGCGGCTCCCCTCCGAGACCGCCTGTAAACACTGCGAACAGGAAAATCACAGAGCATGTCCCATCACCTCCTCCCAACTGACGATAAGCGGTTCATTTAGCGACCGCTCCTGGAAATGCTCCAGCAGCAGACGAAAAGCAGACCGCAGATTCGTCCGCTGTGGATTACTGAGTTTTCTTGGACACCGTATCTGTCTAGCGCGCTGTCCGGTGTCACGGGTCAGCGTCTGTTCGATCCTTTTCTCTTTAGAATATTTTTATGTCAAAAATTTATATTTTGACCATATAAAACATCTGGCTCTGCACAGTTTTGCACTGTGAGAAAGAAAAAGTGCCACGCCAGCAGCGCCTTCCAGGCACTGATGGGTATGAAAAAAAAAGCCGCAATCTTTCTCATTTTGCGGCTCTTTTGTGTGTCAAAAGACGGATGGGTCTTGTGTTTCAAAATGCCAGATGGTATAATATTACTATCTATACAGTAAGTAAAGATATTTATTTTCGCTTTTATATGGTCAAAATATAAATTATGTCCTATAAAATCAATCCCAGCCTGTTTAGTTGCTGTGTGTGCTCCGCACCGAGGTCGTCAGATAAATGCGTGTGGGTTTCGATGGAGCCAAATTCAGCACATCGGCCAATCGAACAATATCCTTACAGGCCCGGTAGAAGATCGTGGCAAAGAGATGCCGAAAATTGTGCGGGAATACTTTTCCGGCTCCACTCCTGCGTATCTGCACAGCTGTTTCATCTCCGCCCAGATCTGACGGCGGCTCAAAGCTTTTTCCGCTTCTGGTGAGAAAGATCTCACCAGAAGCGGTTTTGTGTTTTTGCGCGTATTTCAGCAGCTTCCGGCAAAGTTTTTCCGGCAGGAGGATGGTTCGGATTTTCCCTTTAAAAAGATATCCGTCCGGCCCCGTTTTGCTGCCTCCATGGTGATATACTGCACTTCGGAGACACGGATGCCGGTAGCGCAGATCGTCTCCATAAGCAGTGCCAGCCGCTCCTGCCCTCTGGAACGGGCTGTCTCCATCAGACGTTCGTACTCCGGACGTGTCAGCTCCCGGGCCGGGTCCCGGAACAGCCGGCGCTGGACTCTCAGAAATTTTACCCGGCACCCGTCCCAGCCCAGAAAGTGAAACAGGCCGTTGAGCGCCGCCAGCATGGCATTGACCGTTGCCGGCGCATAGTCCTGCGTAAGCAGATGCTCTTTCCAGGCTGCCGCCGTCTCCTTTGTCACCGGAGAGCCGTCCAGCCAGACGGCGAATGCCCGGATGTGGCGCAGGTAATTCTCGATGGTACCAGGGCTGCGCTCCTCGGCACGCAGGTGCGCAGCAAAGGCTGTGAGTCGTTCACTGGAAATCGTAAGTTCAGACATTTGCAGACCTCCTCAACAAAAAAGATCCTCCTTATTTTACCTTACAGACGGCGGTTTTATGTGCCGGGGATATTCTCCTGAGCCTTCGAAAGCCGAAAAAAGCGGGAACATCTACGTGATGTTCCCGCTTTTTCCATGTCACAATATCGTTTTTCTGCCGGAGATGTCTCCCGCCCTCCGCCGTATTGCGGCTGTGCTTTGATCAGCCAGTCCCGGGCTTCCTGCAGCTCCCGCCTCCGGCGTGATCTGCAGCTGGTAGTTGACCCGGCCCAGGAGCTGAGCCAGGTAGCGGTCCTCCGGTCCGTCGATCCCGGCTCGCGCCATGTGGCCGGAGATGCCAAATTTTTTGGCAGAAATGCAGCTCCTGGCGCAGTGCACGGCGCTCTTCGGACGGGACATTGCACTTTTTTGTTGACCACAATACCTGTCACAAGCCGCCGGCGGTCTGCCGGGGAGCCATTTGTCTTTCCGGGATTGAGATAGAACCCCAGCGCCCGCAGCCGGGGCTCCACGCACCGGAGCACCTCATCCCGGGCGAAATCGCCGGAGAACGTCATGTCGTCGCAGTACCTGGTGTAAGCGATCTGCCTCTCCCGGCACCAGGCCCCCACCTCGTTGTCAAAGTCCCGCATAAGGATATTGGTGATGCAGGGGATGTGGGCGCCCCCCTGGGGCAGCCGATCCCACCCTGTAGCACAGCATAGCCAGCAGAATACGTAAGTTCTCTGCATAAACCTCAGCTGGAAAGGCAGTTTCCTTCACAGCGGAATACAGGATACTGTCAAAAAAATGACGGATGTCCAGCTTCAAAACACAGGGCTTTCCCCATTGATGGGGCGCAGCATTGCACAGGGTGCTGCCGCCGTATCGAGGGCCGGGCGTGGGGACACAGGCATGGGACCAGCAGCACCTGCAGGATCTGGCGCTGGATGTGCTTCAGCAGCGGGTCCGGGACCGACAGCTCCCGCACCGCCGGAGGACTTGGGAGCTGCCTGCGGATGTAATGGCGGTCCAGTGTATTGCTGACGGCATACAGCGTCCCGGCGGGGGTCCCCAGATCCCGCACAAGGGAGTGAGAGCTCCGATAGACAATCGCGTCTCCTCCCTTCTCGCCTGCGGAGCGATACAAATTTGTATGGGGAACCGCGCGGCGGTATCTTCCAGCACATCGCAGGTGTGCTCCAATACCGCAAGCGGGCTCGCCTGCGCGAAGCGCATACGCCAGAATCCAGCCAACCGGCCGCGACTCGCGGCCGGCGCCCGAAAGGGGCTGCAGCTATCACCCCTGTCAGCAGGCATGGTGCGAACTTTATCAGAATTATAGCAGATCGCCCGCCGCTGTCAAGAGGCGGACAGCAGCCACAGCTCACAGCGGAAGACCTGCCGTCGTACCGTCTGGGACACCGGTCTGGGACCTTTTTCGATCTCCGCCTGGAGCACACATCCGGCTGCACCTTTACGGGCAATCGGTTCCGTTTCAACTGCACCGATGGCACTCCCGGCCACTCCCTATACAACGAAAAATACGTTTGAATACAACGGCATCGCCGTCCTGCTGAAATCGGTTCCCCAGACCCCGCGCCGGACTTTCAGAACAGTGTGTTCCCCGGCAACGACACCGATATCCGGCTGTCCCCGGCGGGTGGGGCCCACCGTGAGTCCCCGGGCGTCCGCCCCGGCATTTTATCAAAAATCACGACTGGTTTTTATGGAACACTGCCAAACTTTTTATAGGGTTGCATCCGATACTTGACAAAAAAAATATCCAAATTGGTATTCTCCAATTAACAATACGACACATAAAAGGAGAACGCGGCATTGGTCATTACCCGGGAGACAGATTACGCCCTGCGCATCCTGCGGGCACTGTTGGATGGAAAACTGCATACCGCGGGACAGATCGCATTAGGATGAACTCCTCCCCAGGCCTTTGCCTATAAAAATCCTGAAAAAGCTGGAGAAGGCCGGACTGGTGGAGGTGGTC
>VOFB01004623.1_pt1 | contig 13352 bp, 28 predicted proteins | sample 5384141 | NCBI WGS metagenome assembly VOFB01 (sample SAMN12384721, study PRJNA508395) | human gut metagenome | isolation source: healthy gut A | host: Homo sapiens | reverse complement strand
AATTTTTTCATATTTTTCCATTCTTCTGTTTTAAAAAACCAATAGAAGCAGCTTTCTTGTTAATGTCATCAGGCACAATTTTCCCATTAGGTGCAATAGTTGGGTATTTATGAAACATTGTAATTTCTGGATATAATAATATTCTAAAATTTGCCGGCCAGTTTTTATTTCATTTAATAATGAGCATTTACTAGAATATCCCTCTGCATCATTATCAAAAATTGCAATAAAATTTGCTCTAATTTTTGAAAAATAAAAAAGTTTTAAGATTTTTTATTACATATGATGTTCCTCCATCTCTTTTTCCACCAGATTCATCACTGAAATCCATAAAATAAAATAAATCTGAAAGATGAGGATATAACTGTGACATCGCAAATTCTAAAATATCTTTATCGCTTGACCCTTCAACAAGAACAATTGTTTTTGAAACGTTCTCTGTCGCTGCTAGTGCTTTGGGAATACAATCATCTGCCCAATTATCCAAATTTGAGAAATCAATATTATCTCCATATCATTTGCACAATATTCTAGTATAAGTCTGTATACATATTTATAATTGATTATTTCAGGATTTAAAGCATAAAATGATTCGCTATCCTCATCTTTCAAAGAATAAAATATAACTTTGTCACACTCTGTTGTAATATTAACCTCTGAAAGTGTTCCTCCAAATTGTATGTTTCCATTTGCAAGTTCATAAGAAACAATTTTTTTCATTGCATTTTTCCATTTTTTAATGAAACATTTTTTCTTAATCCGAATTTCATTATTCTTGTCCTCTTCATCATAATCTCCCTGTAAATGATACAAAAAAGATGAGTAGTCTACTGCTTGAACCATTTCATCATTAAATATTTTTTTCAAAATTATTAAGTCCAAATCCCTGTGCATCTAAGCGTTCTTTTGCACGCCGAACAGTCGTCCTATACATATATTTAGTGTATGTTCCGGCATCTTTATCATCATCGTCTATATTACAATTATTTACTACAATAAGGTCATTTTTTGAAAAAACAGACTAACGATTTTGCTATCCAAATAGTTTCTAAACCAATGTAATGATAAATTTCCAATTACTATATCTGCATATTCACTCATAATTAGCTTCACACCTTTTCGCTTCATTATTCTTTTACAAATTCATAAAATACAAATCTGCTCTATTGATAATGATATCACAAAAATGTTCTACTGCATATTTTAATTCAATTTTTGAATCCACTCTCTGCTTTCTTTGGGTGCATTTTTACAAAAATTCTGCATCCACATTTTATGCAAGCTAATTTCTGATTCTGTATTTCCTATGTTTCCAACACAGCCCCCATTTCCTGAAGTGCTTCCAGACAATCCCATTCCTTTTGAACTCTCCTGCAAATTCCATCCACACTTTTATATGGTATTCCTTAAAACCAAAATGGTAAATCAAGTAGGTCAACCTGTCAAAATCAGCTAACGGCATTTTTTTCTTTTTTCAGCAATAACCTTTTATCATGCTCGCTGCATAGATATAAAAATGCAAGCTGTTCTATCTTTGCCTGCTCCATATATTTCTCCCTTCTCTTCTACTTTGTCTCACTTTTTACAACCGATTCTACCTTGTCCAATCGTTAAAATCAATACAGATGGTGCAAAAAGTGAGACAGGCCATCCTTTTACCAGAGAGGAAGAGATTTAAAATGCCAAAGCCAAGGACACAGTCTGGTGAAAAGAATCTGATCAGCCAACGGTTGATTGAGCTTCGCAGGACTCACAATATGTCTCAGCGTGATCTTGCCTATAAACTCCAGTTAGCTGGTTACGATATGGATAAAAATGTAATCACCAGAATCGAAACAAACAAGCGTTATGTCACTGATCTTGAATTAAAAGCCATTGCTGAAATCTTTCAGGTTTCATACATATTTCTCATTGATGGCAAAGACGAATAGAAGTGACAAATGGGGAAGTTCAATCGTGCTTCCCCATTTTATCCGTCCTTATTACAGATTCAGTAGTTCTAAGATTTTCTGCATACCGGCCTGATATAAAAGATTCCGCATATAATATCCATCTTTCACTGACTTCAGTAACATATGCGTCTATCGTTTTTCGCTTTTCTTTTGCTAATCCCATTGTCTGAACCTGTTCTTCATATTTTGATATTTTTTCCAGCATTCCCTGGTACGCTATATTTTCTTTCAGCTGTTCTTCGACCTCATCAATCCAGGTATCCAGCAGCAATTCCAGCAGTTTCTGTGTGTCACCGTCATCCTTTCCCAGTATTGCTTTTTTATTTTCCCCAGCATAGCTCCATAAGAAATCATTTGAGCCTGTCCCATATAAAATGGTACTCTTCTTCTATCATTTCCTTTTCGCTCTCCAGTTGGAAATATCGATGTACTGCCTTATGCTCTTCTTCCGTTAGGCTGATTGACTGATTCGTCTCCATAAATGTTTCTATCACTGGATACTTTTCTGTAAATTCCAGTATTTTCTTTTTGCAGTCTCTGGTATTCCGCATTATGCTTTTTCAGATAGATACATACCTGTTCTCCTATCCGTATCCCCAGACATTGCTCGTTCCAGATGATATCTGGCTGTACTGACATATCGTTTTCTCCTTTCTGTATCGTTTCCCTGTTCCAAGCACAAGACTATACCACACTTCTGGAAGAAAGCTATTCAGCAGATCTACTGAAATGACCTGGTCAATACTGTGCAATCTGTTCTTTCTCTATAATAAAAAACGGCATGGAAGAATCCTATTCTTTCATACCTACTACCTGCTTCTATATTCAACTAGATACACATTCTTTTTCCATTATCTGTGTATCATGTACCTATTTTCCTCTAAGAGTAAACTGGATACACTCTATACACGCCTACCATCTATACCTCATTTTACGTCAAGTATCAGGAAAGGAGCCTGGTGTGACACTGCGATCAGTACATTCAGCTTTGCCTTCATTCCGGTGGAAAATTCTTTTAGCTTCTTATCAAGTGAAAGGTTCAATTTTTGCATGATCCGAGAAACTTTTCTTTTTCAAAAGACGGATATACATTGCTCAAAACCGGAACAATATCTTTAATTCTTAAATATTCATTGAATCCTGCATTTGTAAATGCTACTCCAATCTTCTTTTATCCTCTCTCGTCAGTTGCTGTGGTTCTTTTCCAAAAGTGTAATCCGACCGGAATCTCCCTTTACCAGTCCTAAAATTGCTTTAAAAAGCGTACTCTTTCCTGCTCCATTTGCCCCGACGATTCCTGTGATCTGTCCCGGTTCAACGCTCATGGTACAGTCCAATTCAAAATCATCATACCGCTTCCTGAAATTTTCTATTGATAACATAACTACTCCTCCATGATCAGCTCAAATAATTCCTTCAGTTCCTCATCTGTCATTCCGTTCCTTCTGCCTTTCATCACTGCAGCTTCGAGATCCGCTTCTACTTCTCTGCGACGTTCTTCCAGCATAAGTTCCTTATTCGAAGCTGTCACATACGTGCCTTTCCCATGCACGGTTCTCGTCATTCCTTCCTCTTCCAGCTTGTCATACGCCTTTTTCACCGTCAATGCACTGATCTTCAACTCTTTTGCCATCGCCCTTACAGATGGAAGAAGATCACCTTCCTTTAATTCACCGGAAATGACCTGTGCTTTGATCTGCTCCATGAGCTGCTCGTAGATCGGCACCATAGATGAATGGTTAATTATAATCTTCATGACCTGCCTCCTTTATGCAAACAGTATATAACAGTGTTAAACTGTTGTCAACTGTTATATACTGTTCATATAAATAAAAAATGCAGAAACTGTCTTTTTACAATTTCTGCACATTTAATCATCATATGATTCCAACTGCTTCATTCACAGTCTTCACACCAACAAGCCGTATTCCTGAATTTCCTTTACCATCTTCAGTGAAATTTCGGGCAAGATACATGTCTCAAACCCAAGCTTCTTCGCCTCTGCCACACGCTGTTCCGGCATATTCACAGCACGTACTTCTCCACTTAAACCAACCTCTCCAAAGACAATCGTCTTCTCATCAATGGGACGGTTTCGATAACTGGACACCAGTGCCATCACAATCCCAAGATCGATCGCCGGCTCGTTCATCTTGATACCGCCTGCAATATTCACATATGCATCGCAGTTTCCAAGTGACATTCCCAACCTCTTCTCAAGCACTGCCATCAAAAGATTCACCCTGTTATAATCAATTCCAACTGCTGTTCTTCTCGGCATTCCGAAATTTGTTCTGCAGACCAGTGCCTGTATTTCCAAAAGGATCGGTCTTGTTCCTTCCATGGAGCATGCAACAACGGACCCGGAAGCATTCTCCGGTTTCCCACTGAGCATAAACTCAGATGGATTTTCCACTTCAGCAAGCCCGTTCTGACGCATCTCAAAAACACCGATCTCATTGGTTGATCCAAAACGATTCTTTACTGCACGCAAAATACGATACGACGCATGACGATCTCCTTCAAAATAGAGCACCGTATCCACCATATGCTCCAATACCCGCGGACCTGCTACCGTTCCCCTCTTTCGTTACATGTCCGACAATAAAAATGAATGCACAGTCCTTTCGCCAACTGCATAAAAACATTGGTTGACTCCCGCACCTGGGAAACACTTCCCGGTGCCGAAGTTACATCCTCGCTGTACATTGTCTGAATAGAATCAATAACGACCAGTTCCGGTCGCTCTTTTTCTATCACACTGCGGATGATCCCCAGGTTTGTCTCGCAAAGCAGCAGAAGGCCAGACGTAAAATTTCCCATCCGGTTCGCACGCAGCTTAATCTGTGCCTGCGACTCCTCTCCGGAAATATACAGGATCTTTTTCATCTGTGCCATTCTTTGGCATACCTGTAATAAAAGTGTTGACTTTCCAATTCCCGGATCGCCTCCGACCAGTACCAGTGATCCCGGTACAATCCCGCCTCCGAGAACCCGGTCCAGCTCTTTGATCCCGGTCTCACCCGTGTATCATCATCTGCGGTCACTTTCGGTCAAAGGAACGACCTTTGCCTCGTGAACTGCTCTCGCTGCAACGGTCGTTCCCTTTGTGATCCCACTGTCTATCCGCTCTTCTACAAATGTATTCCACTCTTTACATGCAGGGCATTGACCAAGCCATTTTGCTTCTTCATGCCCGCAGTTCTGGCAGAAAAATACACTTTTCTTTCCTTTTGCCATCTAGCTTCTCCCAACACTGTACGGATCAGCAGATCAGCACTTTACTACTTTGATCGCTGCACTCTGATCTGCTGAAAGTTCTACACTTACACTGAGCTTTCCGCTCAAATTTGTATTCATCTTTCCTGCAGACTCCCCATCGATCAGTACTTCATACTCACTCTCCGGCTCCAGTTCCAGTGTGAACTGTACATCCTCCGGTGCAGATACTGTAAAAGTAACCTCAGCATCGGTCTCTTTAAAATTTTCAACCGTACTTCCTGGTACAGACTCGTAAACGAACATACCGTTCTTCTCAAGTTTCGTAATCTCTGCAAATGTCTTTACTTTATAAATATCTCTCAAATTCAAAGTTATCCTTCTTCGTCTTAGTTGAAGTGTATAATCTCCAAAACTCAGTGTTCCGTCATTTTCTGCACGCAATAATTCTTTTACTGTTGCCATTTCTTTTTTCCTCCTGGGTATTTCAGAATATCTCTTATATAAGATGTTGGGATAAATTGCCCAACTATGATATCTTTGTATCATTATATAATAAATCCATTTCTTTTTTCTATACTAATTCCGCTTTCATCCTATGAACTTTTTATGAAAAAATGAATTTCTTTTTGGATGCTCCTGCCTCCACATGATCTCCCGGCCGGATGTCACCGTTCAGGATCGCATCTGCCAGTTTATCTTCCAGTTCCGTCTGTAATGCACGACGTAGTGGTCTTGCACCATATTTCGTATCAGGTCCCTTTTCAACGATCAGCTCTTTTGCAGAGTTTCTCAGTTTCAGATGAATATTCATCTGCTTCTCAAGCCGTCCGGTAAACTCATTGCACAACAAAGAAACTATTTTCTTCATATTTTCTTTGTCCAGTGTATGGAATACGATCATCTCATCAATTCGGTTCAGAAATTCCGGCCGGAAGATCTGCTTGACCTCTTCCATAACACCCTGCTTCATTTTCTTATAATCTCCGGCTTTATCTTCTTTTGCAGCAAAGCCCAGCTTTTTCGGATCAATGATCGCTTTTGCACCTGCATTCGAAGTCATGATGATCACTGTATTGGAGAAATCTACTTTTCTTCCCTGTGAATCTGTGATACGCCCGTCATCGAAGACCTGAAGCAGAATATTGAATACATCCGGATGTGCCTTTTCTATTTCATCAAAAGGAGAACAGAATACGGATGTGTCCTGACCTGGTCACTGAGCTGTCCACCTTCTTCATGACCGACATATCCCGGAGGGGAACCGATCATCTTTGATACAGAATGCTTTTCCATATATTCGGACATATCTACCCGGATCATTGCCTGCTCACTTCCAAATACAGCTTCCGCCAGCGCTTTGGAAAGCTCCGTTTTTCCCACTCCGGTCGGACCTAAGAATAAAAACGAACCGATCGGACGCTTCGGGTCTTTCAGACCGACTCTTCCACGTTTCACTGCTCTTGCCACAGCACTGACCGCTTCGTCCTGTCCGATGACTCTCTTCTGAAGAATTTTTTCCAGGTTCTTTAATCTTTCTGTATCACTTTCCGTCAGTTTGCTTACCGGAACTTTTGTCCAGACTGATACTACCTCTGCAACTTCATTTTCCGTAACAGATGGATGAAGTCCCGCCTGCTTTTTATCAAACCGCTTTTTCAGAGCTGACAATTTCTTTCTTGCTTCGTCCTGCTCCTTCTGGATCAGGGATGCCTCTGCGAAATCTCCTGCTACGATGCTATCCTCTTTCTGTTTCTCGAGGTCTTTGATCAGATCTTCCAGACTTCGGAAATTTTCCGGGACTTTGTAGCCTTTCAGACTCACTTTTGAACACGCTTCGTCCAGCACGTCGATCGCCTTATCCGGCAGATGACGATCCGTAATATAACGTTCTGACATAAGTACTGCTGCCTCAAGTGCTTTCTCTTCGATCACTACTTTATGGTGTGTCTCATACTTTTCTTTCAGACCTTCAAGAATTTTCCGGCACTGTTCCTGCGTTGGTTCTTCCACAGAAACAGGCTGGAAACGCCGTTCCAGGGCTGCATCTTTCTCTATATATTTCCTGTATTCTGCAATCGTAGTTGCACCGATCAGTTGCAATTCTCCTCTGGACAGCGACGGCTTCAGGATACTTGAGGCATCAATCGCACCTTCTGCACCTCCCGCACCGATCATCGTATGGATCTCATCCAGGAAAAGAATGATATTCCCCGCTGCCTTTACCTCTGCAACCAGTCCTTTTATTCGCTCTTCAAACTCTCCACGATATTTTGAACCTGCGATCAGTCCTGGAAGATCCAGCGTATAGATCCTCTTTCCTTTCATCTTTTCAGGTACTAACCCGGATGCGATCTGCTGTGCCAGTCCTTCGATAATGGCAGTCTTTCCAACTCCAGGCTCTCCTACCAGACAGGGGTTATTCTTCGTCCTTCTGCTCAGGATCTCCATCAGACGATACATTTCCTGCTCCCTTCCGATGACCGGGTCCAGTTTTCCTCTTCTGCACGGGCTGTCATATCGGTACAGAACTGTTCCACCATTGCCCCGCCTCCATGAGGCTCATCCTGAAGGCTGTCCTGATATTCTTTGGGATCGATCCCTACTGCGAACATAATATCCTGAAATAACTTCTGAAGATTCACATTCAATGTGATCAGGATCCGCGTCGCTACACAGTCAACATCCCGGATCATTGCCAGCAGCAGATGCTCCGTTCCGACATATTCTGTATGCAGTCTGCCACACTCCTGTTCGCTGCTCTTCAAAAGGAACTGGAATCTCGGACTCTGCTCCGGTCTTGTACTGACCTTCACCTCTTCATCCGGTGCTACCAGTTCATCGATCAGGCGTGAGATCTTTTCTGCATCCACACCGTTCTTTGCAAGCACCTGTCCGGCTACTCCTGAATACTCTTTCCGAAGTGCAAGCAGAAGATGCTCTGTTCCTATATAAGGATGCTTTCTCTCTCTTGCTATTTTACCGGCCTGCTTTATCACATTCTCCATCGGCTTTGTATAAGGTATCTGCATCTTTACCTCCTCAACTTACTCTTAATCACTCATAATCATCAAATATCTCATCTACCAGCTCATGCACTTCACTTCTTGAGATATTCTTACAACAGCCACGGGCAAGTACAATCCGAAGCTGTCTCCGCATCTCCTCCAACTGCTCCAGCTTATCCACGTCCAGTGCGATCACCGCTCCTCTTCTTTTATCCAGACTGATATAGCCTTCCCTTTTCAGGACGTTATACGCTTTATTCACCGTATGCATATTCACACCGACTGTATCTGCAAGCTGCCTGACTGACGGCAATGAATCTCCTTCATGTATCACCGAGGTAGCAATCCCCATGATGATCTGGTTACAAAGCTGGATATAAATTGCTTCATCACTGTTAAAATCTATTTCTAATATCATGCCGCTTCCCCTTCCTCTGTTGTGTTATATCCATACTAGCACAATCTCCTGTTTTCATCAAGTGCAAAGAAAAAAGGCAAAAAGCCCGTTAAAGAACTTCTGCCTTTTCATTTTTTCCTTTTCGGGAACCGGATCTCAATCTTTGTTCCCTTGCCCGGTTCACTGCTCACAGTAACCTTCGCTCCATGCAGGATCGCTCCGTGCTTCACAATAGACAAGCCCAGTCCTGTACCGCCACGCTCTTTTGAATGGCTCTTATCCACCCGGTAGAATCGTTCAAAGATCCGTTCCTGATGTTCCTCCGGGATTCCGATCCCCGTATCGCTCACACTAATCTTTGGCCCGTCCAGCGTATTTCCGACCCAGACCGAAACACTTCCACCATCACGGTTATACTTGATCGCATTCTCAGTAATATTATAGATCATCTCATCCAGAATCTGCCGGATTCCATGACAGAATACCGGTTCTCCACTCAAAGCCACTGAAATTTTCTTCTCTGAACACTGCGGGGAAAGACGGCTGACGATCTCACGGGTCAGCTCATAAAGCTCCACATCTTCTTTTTCCAGTTCTACTGATTCTTCATCCAGTTTCGATAATTTAATGATATCTTCCACCAATGTGATCAGCCGACGTGCTTCCTTATAGATCCTTTTGAAAATCCAGGGATGTCCTCTGCACGTACCAGCCCGTTCATCATGATCTCTGCGTAACCGGAAATCGACATCAGCGGCGTCTTTAGTTCATGGGAAACATTTGCAGAAAATTCCTTTCTCATATTCGCGACCGCTTCTTTTTTCTTTATTCTGCCGGTCGATGGCTTCCAGAAGCGGTACCATTTCAGGATAGATCACATTGTTCAGCGGATGCTCCAGATCCAGATGCATCACCGGTTCCATCAGACGCTTCGTCTGCCAGTTTGCAAGGAACAACGCCAGTGCGATACCGATCACAGATAAGACCAGCATAACCGGAAGGATATTCCATGCGGTTCGGATCAGGCTGTCCATCGGTCTGGCAAGCCGCAGCACACTTCCATCATCCAGGCGGATCGCACAGTAGTATAATTCTTTTCCTACCGTATCCGACATACGGATATCCTCCCCTGTCCTTCCGCCAGTGCCTGCTTTACTTCAGCTCTCGACTTATGGTTCTCTAGCTTTTTACTGCTGTCCGAATCATACAGAACATCTCCACTCTGGGAAATAAATGTAAGACGGGTGTCCTCATCCGCCTTTATCATTGGTTCTAATTTTTCAGATATTCTTCTCCTGCGACATCCACACCGCTGCTGAGATAGACCGCTTCCTGCTGTACTTCCTTTTTCCAGGATTCCGAGATTCTGATTATACAGAATCACTGTCATGATGACATAGAAAGGAAATAATGTCACCAGCAAGATCAGCATCATACTTTTCTGGATTTTCTGCTTCATTATTCTCCTCCCACACGATAACCTACTCCGCGTACCGTCTGGATCAGATCACCCTTTTCCCCCAGCTTCTGCCGGAGCGTACGCACATGGACATCCACGGTTCTTGTCTCACCGTCAAAATCATATCCCCAGATCTCAGTCAGAAGCTGGTCGCGTGTCAGGACGATTCCCCTTATTCAACATCATCTTTTCAAGCAGTTCAAACTCCTTTAATGTGAGAGCTACTTCCTTTCCATTCACCGTAACTTCATGCTTTTTGATATTCATGCAGATTCCGGAAAGCTCAATCTGTGATTTTTCTTCCGTCTTTCTGCTTCTTCTCAGGACTGCCTTGATCCTGATACAAGCTCCATCATCCCGAATGGTTTCGTCACGTAATCATCCGCTCCCGAATCCAGTCCCATCACCTTGTCATACTCCGAACCTTTGGCAGTTACCATGATCACAGGAATATCCTTTGTCTTTGAAGAAGATTTCAGCTTCTTTAAAAGCACCATTCCATCATCCCCGGGCAGCATAATATCCAGCAGGACCAGCCTGGTGTATCAAATGCCAGAGCTTCCATAAAAGCAGCTCCGTCCGCAAACCCTTTTGCTTTGAGTCCGGTCGTCTCCAAAGTATAAATTACCAGCTCTCTGATATTATCATCGTCTTCCACGCAATAAATCATCTCAGTACTCTCCTTTAGCTTTCATGCAGTGCAGCACTGTCCTTATGAACACCTGTAATAGAAAATTCCACCCACTCAGCAATATTCGTGGCGTGGTCTCCGATCCGCTCCAGATATTTTGTCACCATGATCAGATCAAAGATCCGGTTTCCCTGTTCTCCATGCTCTGCTTTGATATAGGCAATCATCTTATCGCGGATCTCATCAAAATACGCATCAATCTTATCATCCGAAGCCATCACTTTCCTTGCAAGCTCCAAATCTTTTTCCACATATGCCACTACACTGTCTCTGACCATCGTACTGACTCCGGTTGCCATTGCACCGATTAAATCAATATCCTGTGCCACATTCTCATATTTTGCAGAAATAATGATCTCTGCGATATCGGAAGTCTGATCCCCGATCCGCTCCATATCTGTGATCATTTTCAGTGCCGCAGAAATTCTTCTTAAATCTTTTGCCACCGGCTGCTGCTGGAGCAGAAGCTTCAGACACAGACGCTCAATCTTTTCTCCATCTGATCGATCTCTTCATCTTCCGCTACTACGATCCTTGCCTGTCCGGCACTTCCCTTTTCAGTGCCTGGGTTACCTTTGAAATTGCAATCTCACACAATTCTCCCATATGGGTAAGCTGTTCATCCAGATGATGCAACTGCTGATCAAATCTATTACGCATAATTTAACCAAACCTTCCTGTAATATAATCCTCTGTCTTTTTATTCGCCGGAACGGAGAATAAAGTCTCTGTATTATTATATTCAATGACTTCTCCCAGAAGGAAAAACGCCGTATTGTCAGATACACGGACAGCCTGCTGCATATTGTGTGTTACCATGACAATAGTATAATCTTTTTTCAGTTCTACCGCAAGATCTTCGATTTTGGAAGTAGAAATCGGATCCAGTGCTGAGGTCGGTTCGTCCATCAGAAGAACCTCCGGTTCTACCGCCAATGCACGGGCGATACACAGTCTCTGCTGCTGTCCCCCCGACATTCCCAATGCACTCTTTTTCAGACGATCCTTACATTCTTCCCAGATTGCCGCATTTCTCAGTGACTTTTCTACAATATCATCCAGCTTTGCTTTTGACCGATTCCATGTGTTCTTGGTCCATAAGCAATGTTGTCATAAATGCTCATTGGAAATGGATTTGGCTTCTGGAAAACCATTCCGACTCTTTTTCTGAGCAGATTGACATCCATTCCTTTGAAGATATTCTGTCCGTCAAGAAGAATTTCCCCGTTAATACGACATCCCTCCACAAGGTCATTCATACGGTTGATCGACTTTAACAATGTAGATTTACCACATCCGCTAGGGCCGATAAAAGCAGTGATCTTATTCGCCTCGATTTCGAGATTCACATTCTTGAGAGCTTTAAAATCACCATAATATAAATCCAGATTTTTGATACTTAACTTCGACATTCTTTTTTTCCTCTCTATTTTTCGTCAGCCGCTTTGCGATCATGCCCGATAAAGTATTGATCACGACAACCAGGATCAGCAGGATCACTGCCGTTGCATACGCCTGGTTCATATACAGACCTTCACTGGAAAGCATATACATATGCACTGCCAGCGTACGACCCGACCCAAACGCATTTTCGGGATCTGTGCTACCGTTCCCGCCGTATAATGCACCTGCCTTCCCGGTACTTCCTCCGGAACCGATTTTAAAGCTTCTTCCGTTGTTCTCATAGTTAATGGAAGAATCATAATGGATAAGGTAAACGCTCCTGCCAGGATTGAAAATCCCCGTGCAGTGCATTCACAAAGAACAACATACCGAAGGCCATACGATTGACGGGATTCCCCGACAGGTTTCCGTTGTCAGACGGATCACGTCAATAAATTTGTTTCCTCTTCCTGCATATTCCACCAGAAAAACGGCTGAGAAGATTCCAAACGGAACTGCAATAAGCAAGAAAGCAGGGTCATCACTACCGTATTAACTAACGCCGGAATAACCGAAGCGTTCTCCGATGTATAATGTAACGAGAACAGGGACGGTTTCATATACGGCAGACCGTTGACCAGAATATAGATAATCAGAAAGATCAGCACTGCAAATGTCACCAAGGCTGCCAGCATGACCAGAAGCATTAGGACGAATGATCCCGGATGCTTCAGGTACGAACGCATCTTGTCGCGTGCCGACAAACAGTTCACAGCATTCTCATTCATGTTCACCCTCCTCTTCAACAATGCCACACTAAAGTTAATAATCAGGGATAAAGACAAATAAGACAACCCCGGTAGCAATCAGTGCTTCTCTGTGCAATCCGGTTGCATAGCCCATTTCAATGACGATATTTCCGGTCAGTGTACGCATTCCCCAAAAGCATATTTGAAACCAGTCTCGGCTGATTTCCAACAATCATGATCACTGCCATCGTCCTCCGATCGCACGTCCGATTCCCAGCACACCCTGCGATCACCCTGATTTTGCGGCCGGGATGATCACGGTAAAAAATACTCTCTCATGCGCTGCTCCCAGAGCCAATGCACCTTCATAATACTGTTCGGTACAGCCCTCCGCATGGCACTTTCTGTTGTTCCGATGATCGTTGGAAGAATCATCATGCCTAGTATGATCGAAGTTGTCAGCACGAGCAATACGTGTAACTGGAACGAAGCAA
>VOFB01001261.1_pt1 | contig 13356 bp, 18 predicted proteins | sample 5384141 | NCBI WGS metagenome assembly VOFB01 (sample SAMN12384721, study PRJNA508395) | human gut metagenome | isolation source: healthy gut A | host: Homo sapiens | reverse complement strand
ATCAGTACTTCGTTCGGTTACGTGTGCTAAATCCATCAGTTCTGCCGTCGTATAAATTCCATCCCCGCCTACCGGATCGCTCAGATCCACATGCTGCTCCTCTGGTTCATTGCCGGAACAGGCGGCCATGAACGCCATGCAGGCCACAAAAATATAAAAAAAGCCGTCGCTTCATGCGTTTCAAAAATCCTTTTCAGTATTTTCTTAATAGTGTACCACAGGAACCGCATTTCTTGCAAAACGGACGGACGCATTGGCTCCTAAGGCCGGGCAAAAGCGTTCCATAACATGTTCCGCGGTACGCATGCCGTCCACAGCCGCGCTCACAATCCCCCGCATACCCCGCGCCTTCGCCCGCAGGATAAAAACCGGATAGACCCGGAGCTTCCCCATTTTCGTTTCTTACGATGCGCACAGGCGCGCTTGTCCTGCTTTCCACTGCGGTGATGACAGCATCCGCCATGTCAAAGCCTTTCAGCCGGCGGCCAAAAGAGGATGCCGTCCCGTACGCCAACAGCCATAAAACCGGGAAGGCATGCCGCAACATCCGTGGCACGCACGCCAGGCGCATAGGTCGGGCGAACGGCTCCAAAGCCGCTGGATGCGCGCCCTGCGAGATAATCTCCAACCTGCGACGCAGGAGCAATAAAGCCGCCGCCCCCCCGGCGGAACGCCTCCCGTTCCAATGCCTCGCGAAACCGGAGGCCGGCAAGCGGATCGGCTGCGCCTCACGTGCATCGACTTGCACCACAACCGCAGCGTTAGGGCGACACCGTTCCGCGCATAGCAACTCATACCGTTTGTGACGACTCCGCCCTGTTCGGACGCGCAACCACAGACCCGCCGGGGCACATGCGAAGGTGGCCTTACCCCACGCCCACCGCTTTGGTCTGCAGGTGGTATTCTGCTGCGCCAAGGCGTGGATGCCCAAAGGCTCAAATTGGCTCGGTCAATCAATTCTCGCGGATGCTCAATCCGCGCCCGCAGCAAAAGGCTTCGCCTGCATCAGAAGGCCGCTTTCCGCAAGCATGCGATAGGTATCCAGAAGCGCCATGGCCAGTTGCCAAAATGCGCCCACAAAGGGATTCGCTCACGCCCGGCAGCGCTTTGACCTTGCACACTGCGGACAAACCGCGTCCCCGTTCCCTTTCAAAGCCGGCCAAACGCGTTTCAAACACCTCCCATGCGCAGAATCGCAAGGCGCAGGTTTTTACGACCTGCAACTTATCCGTCCCCGATATGCGGCGGCCATGTTTTTATTTCCTCCGGGGCGCCATGCTCCCGCGAAGATCGAAAACCACTTCTGTGCGCGCGCGTCCGCTTGATTCGCGTGGTAGCTTCCCCATCGGAAAACGTGCCCGCACCGCTGCTTCCCGAAAACCGCGTTGCTCGCTTCGTCAAGAACGCCAGTCTTCCATGCGACATCCGTTTTCCGCGCATCGACTTCCCTGCCCGTTCCAGTACAAAGCGGGCGGTATCCGTTTGGCAAGTTGATAGGCCGCAAAAATCCCCAGCCGGCCCAAGCCCCACCACAACGATGGGCGCCTTGAGGCGGCTCAGAAAGGAAAGACTGGCGTGGAGACTCCTCCGGCGCACGTGCAATGCAATACCGGAACGGCGCAGCACGCGTGCCTCGTCCTTCTCGGAGGCCAACGGTTACCGTAGGTAAAGACAGATGTCTTCTTTTTTGGCGCATCAAGAAATACGATTTATGCGCAGCGTATGGATCGCGCTTTCGGGCATAGCAAGAGCCCTCGCCGCAAATTCCTTGGCGAGGACTCCTCCGCGTTAAGCGGCAGTTTCAGTTCCGACAAAATCAACGCCATACATATTCCTTATTCGATGGTGACCTGTATGGTCTCATCGGTTGTAAATTCATATTGCAGATCTGAGGGCATCCTCTCCATCGATCTGGAGCGCGAGCTTTACATCGTGTGTGCCTGCGGCAAGCCGTCACATCAGCATAAACCTTCATCGCCGCGGGTAATGCCCGCCATGACTATTGAAGCAGAGGATTTAGAGGCGTAAGGCAGGGAATGCGTTTGGTTTGATTTTTTAGGCAATGTATGTTAATATTGTAGATAACCTAAATATTTGGAGGACTAATTTCAATGAAGAAAAGATTAATGGCAGCCGGACTTGTTGTACTTATGGCAGCGACAGCTTTTACCGGATGCAGTAAGGTTAAGAAAATCGACGATTCAACGGAGGCGACAACAGCTGAGGCTGAGACAATGGCACGTGTTGATGTTGACGTAGATATACCTGATTTCAGCAGCTATGTGACACTCGGTGATTATACCGGAATCGATATTGATGTGACAGCGCCGAAGTTACAGACAAACAGTTAGAACAGGCTAAGCAGAATGTGATCAAGAACAAGACCACGCAGGAACATGTTACGGACCGCAAGGTACAGGATAAGGATAAGATTCATCTTCAATATACCGGATATCTGGATGACAAGGCATTTGAAGGCGGAAGCACCGGTAAGGACGGAACCGATTATACTATCGGAGGTAATTACATTCCTACACTTAACGACCAGCTTATAGGGCTTGAGTGCGGCAAAGGAGTATTCACTTAATTGTAAATTCCCGGACAATTACGGCAAAGAGGAATTAAACGGCAAAGATGTAGTATTTAAAGTTACGGTAGATTATATTTACGGTGATGATATTGCCGGAATGGAATGATGATTTATCAATACGATAACAGAAGGCAAATATACTACAACGGCAGATTACGAAAGAGTATATGAAGGAATCTCTTAAGTCAAGCAATGAAAGCAAGCAGAACGAATCATACCGCGCAGCATTGTGGGCAAAAGATTATTGATAATACCAAGATAAGTGAATATCCTCAGGATAAGCATGATGAGGTATATAACCAGTTTTATGAATATATGGTAAAACAGCTATAAGAGCATGGCTTCAAAGTATTCTATGAAGTATGAAGACGTACTTAAGGCATATGGTATCACGGAAGATGATATTAAGAAAACTTGTGAAGAACAGGCGAAGTCACAGCTTGAATATTGTATGGTAGCATATGAGATAGCATCAAAGGAGAACATTGAACTTTCTGATGATGAGTATAACGAGATGGCTGAGAAATACGCCAAGTATGTGGGATACAGCTCAATTGCTGACATGCAGAAGGCAATGTCACAGCAGTACCTTTATGACAGTTTCCTCATAAGCAAGGTAAGTGATTATCTCAGTGATAAGAACAATATGGTAGTTAAGGATGCTACCGAGGCTACAACAGCAGCAGAATAACCTGAACAAGGGGGCGATGGGTTGGATACAATCAGAGAAGAATTAGAAATTTACAGAACAGTTGCATCCATGACAGGAGCGATTTTTGTACAGATACGAAATCGCTTCTGACAGCATGGAATTTATTTTGGTCGTGCCGAAGCGTTAAGATATGGCTCGACCATTAATAATTATGTACAGATGTTGTACAGACAGAGAGATGCCGGCACGGGGAGCGCAATCAATGTGGATGACCTTATACAGGGACTTAAGAACCCGGAGAAGGGATATTTTGAGTGTAAGGCGAGACTGAGTAATTTCGCTGGTTTTGCCAAGTGGTATGATGTAATAGGGAAGACGACATTTGATGACAATAATGAGCCGCAATACATAATTGGCAGAATATCCGAGGTGGCTGATGCCGGGTACGGCGTACAGACCGATAATACGGACAATGAGGATTATGATAAGTTTACGGGACTTCTGGGTAAGGCCGGAATTATACGCAGACTTAATGAAATGTGTATGTCCGGAAATGGAGCGGAAGCGGCATTTGCGGAATTTAAGGTAGAAGGTATAGAGACATATATCAGTGGCGACAGCATGACAATCAGTATCGCAGAATGTTTCAAACGCATATTTCCTTATAATGCATATGTCGGTTGTGCATCGCAGAACGAATTTTTATGTAATATATAATGGCGACAGGATTAATAATGAACTGGCTATTGCATTTGCGAGACTCAAATCCGAAATACAGGAATCATAGGAACGGCGGCATATGCGCCGGAACTTGACTGCGGTGTATATATAGGAAGTTTCAAAAAGGCCAGGAATTTGACATAATGGAAAAGGCACATATGTCATTGCTGAAGGCCAAATACCACCATCCGGGAACACTTGTTGTGTACTCCGATGAGATAGAAATGGAATTTGATGAATCTAAGAGAAAGCTGGAAGATGTTGAATTTGACCATAATCTGGTTGAGAGTGCATTAAGCATTATGTCCGGAAGCGGAGAAATAGGCGAAGCAATCAGCCTGATTTTTACCCAGATAGGCGAAAAATACGGTATCGACAGGATAGCGGTGCATGAACTTGATGCCAAGAATAAGAGTGTTAAAGTAACATACAGCTGGGTTTCACCGAAATGCCCGGATGTGGAATGCAGAATCCATAATGTTCATCTTGTCGGATATGATGACCTTGAGAAAATATATGAACAGCGCAAGATTATTATAGTTTCAGATACCAAGAACCTTGAGACTCATAAATTCTTTGCCAAGATACAGGCGATGGGACTTAAGTCATATGTGCAATGTGTTTTTACGGGAAAACACCATAGCAGCGGCTGCATAAGTTTTGAGTGTTTTGGCAGCAGACATAACTGGAACGATACTGAGATTAAGACATTTAAGCTTATTTCCCAGCTCGTGTCTTCATTTTTGCTCAATATAAGGGAATACGAGGAAATCCTTCTCGAACGTGACAGCAATGAAGGCCGGGATGCGCTTACGGGACTTTTGAAACAGGAAGTTTTTATTAAGGAAGCGGCCAAATATATCAAATGTTGTAAAGATGAGAAGCTTGCTGTGGTATATACCGGCATGAAGAATTTTATGTCAGTTAATTCAAGATTCGGATATGCCGCCGGTGATAATGTCCTGAAGGAATACACGAAGGTACTAAAGGAAGATGAACGTTTCATAATGGGATGCAGGGTTAATGCCGACAATGTAATAATACTTGCAAAAATATTTGACAGACGCGGCAACAGACTTTCGGCAGCACTTATCAACAGGTTAAATGACGTTTTCGCAGATGGATGCGAGCAGTTATGCCCGGGATTGGATGTATCGATAACGGCCGGAATGGCAATCATTGATGATGTGTCAGAACCGGTAGAACATTACATTGATAAGGCATTATCGGCAAGAGGCAGAGCTGTCAACGGAGGTCTTGACGGAGTTATCGCGGATTAACGGCTTGACGTACGTCACAGAATATAATATTATGATAGGGTTCCGTCAGGAAATGACGGAAAAAAGTGTTGCATCCCGAGTTATGCGGGAGCGATAACGGAAAGGAATAAAATGAATATCAACAAGAAAACTATCAGCATGGTTATAGTCGCTGCACTTGCGGCATTGCTCATTATCATGACAGTGACCCCAATCGGCTATATACCAATCGGACCACTTGCAATAACCGTTAACATGATACCGGTTGCAATCGGGGCAGTAATACTCGGACCTTCGGGAGGAGCAGCCTTGGGATTGGTGTTTGGCCTTACTGCATTTGCCAACGCAGCAAATGTGCTTGGAACACCAAGCATTGTAGGAACAACTCTCTTTAGCGTTAGTCCGTTCCTTACGGCTGTTGTATGTATCGTACCGAGAGTCCTTGAGGGAATCTTTGCAGGACTTATATGCAAGGCATTGAACCACACACCGGTTCCGAAGGCTGCTAATTATGCCATTACCGGTTTTGCAACAGCATTTTTAAACACGCTGTTATTTATGGGAACGCTGATTATCTGCTTTGCACCGACCCTCAGAGCTAACAACTGGTGGGTAGAAGGCCAGAATGTATTCGCATTTGTTGGAGCTTTTGTAGGAATCAATGCTGTATTGGAATTTGCTTTTTCGACGGTAATTACTTCGGCAGTCGGTTCGGACTTTATAAGGCCGGACTTGTAATGGTTAATGCAAAGAAAAAGACTGCATAAGACAGATAAACTGTCTGAGGAGACGAAATGCTGCTTGCAATAGATATGGGAAATACCAACATAGTAATCAGCTGCATAGATGGCAGAAACATTGCTTTTGTTGAAAGAATAAGTACAGATATATCAAGAACGGAACTTGAATATGACATAAGTTTTAAGATGGTATTCGAGCTTCACGGGATTGGCTCGGATTCAATTGACGGAGCAATCCTTTCATCTGTCGTGCCGCCGCTTACGAATGTAATAAGCCATGCGGTCGAGAAAATTACCGGGAACAAGCCGATGATCGTCGGCCCCGGCATTAAAACAGGACTTAATATTCATATGGATGACCCGGGAAGCGTCGGATCTGATTTGATAGTGGGCGCAGTTGCGGCAATAGAACGTTACGGTGCGCCTGTTACCATAATAGATCTGGGCACAGCTACTACAATAGCGGTTATAGACCGCAAAGGAAGTTACGCCGGAGGAATCATTATCCCGGGAGTGCGGGCATCGCTTGAGGCATTGGCGTCATCCACGTCGCAGCTGCCTAAGATTGGCCTTGATATACCGAAACATGTCATCGGCAAGAATACCGTCGACAGCATGAAGAGCGGAATTGTTCTCGAGAAATGCGGCTATGATAGACGGTATGATTGACAGAATACATGAAGAACTGGGATATGAGACGAATGTGGTCGCTGCAGGCGGAATAGCAAGATTGATAATTCCTGCATGCAAACACAGAATTCTTATCGATGATGAACTGCTTCTGCACGGATTAGGCATTGTTTACCATAAGAATCATTGAGAAATGGGATAAAAATAGCTAATTGTGCCAAATATCCTTGACAAATCGGCATAAAACCATTATAAATAGTTTGTGGGTAATACGGACGGAGTATAATCGATATTATCGGATCTGTTTTACACGAATTATAATTTTGGTATTAGGAGGAATTAATACATGAACAAGACAGAATTAGTTGCAGCAATTGCAGAGAAAACAGAACTTTCTAAGAAAGATGCAGAGAAGGCTCTTAAGGCTTTCACGGATGTAGTAGCAGAGGAGTTAAAGAAAGGTGAGAAGATCCAGTTAGTTGGATTCGGTACTTTTGAAGTAGCTGAGAGACCTGCAAGAACAGGACGTAATCCAATGACAGGAAAGACTATCGAAATTGCAGCATCTAAGTCTCCTAAATTCAAAGCTGGTAAGGCATTAAAGGACAGCCTTAACTAATCAGAATATTAGAGATTATTAATGATTGACGCCTCAATATCTATTGGGGCGTTTTTGTGATTATATATTAAAGGAGTTTATGATGAGACTTGATAAATATCTTAAAGTATCCAGACTTATAAAGAGACGTACAGTTGCCAATGAGGCATGTGATGCCGGAAGAGTGCAGATTAACGGAAAAACTGCCAAAGCATCTGTCGACGTTAAAGTAGGTGATGTCATAGAGATTCAGTTCGGTACTAAGAATGTTAAAGTTGAAGTTACGGATATAGTTGAGACGACCAAGAAGGACGAAGCCAAAGACCTGTTCAGATATATTTAAGTCATAAGCACAGCGCCGCGCGCATATATTATACTAAATATGCCGAAAGGAATGACGCAGCTATGGATGATAAGAATCCTGCCGGAAACCACAGGGCAGCTTTTTCAGACAGAAGAAACGGATGTGTTACCGGAGTTAAAGATGTGATTTCATTTGACTTAAAGACAATTGTTCTTGAGACGGTCTGCGGAATGATGGTAATCAAAGGACATGACCTGCATGTGAACAGGCTTTCGGTCGATAAGGGCGAGCTTGATATATCGGGTACAATAGATGGGATTAATTATTCCGATGTGAATTCATATGCCAAGAAAAGCGAATCGTTATTATCCAGACTGTTTAAATAATTGGCGGAATTTATAGTTGAGGAATTATATGTTTTTCTGGTAATGATTGCAATAGGCGCTGCCATGTCGGCAACTTATGATGTGCTGCGGATAATAAGGCGAGCGGTAAGACACAGTGTGGTCGTTACGTCATGCGAAGATGTCCTGTACTGGATCATATGGGCATTTTCGGCATACCGGATATTCCTGTTTATTAACGATGGCTGTTTCCGGTCTATATGATTGCCGGCATACTGATTGGGTGCGCTGGGTTATTATATGATTGCCGGCCGCTTTATTGTTCCTTTCATGGGCGGAATAATAATAGCTGAACAGCAAGGGTGTCCATTGTAAGATGGAATCTGAAGGAAAGCTGAAAGCAAATCTCTGGTCCGACGGACAGAAATCACATATAAGGCTAGGCTACGAGAGATAAGTTGGCTAAAAGCAACGAAGTCTAATAACTATCACATTTGTAGTAGCAGAGTAAATGTGGCGGATATATGGAGGGAAAGAGCGTGCACCTTAAGCGTGGAGGTCTCACAGAGGTTCCATTAGCCTAGTAACAACGAACTGTGAGAAGTCAGCAGAGCCCATAGTAGCGAGGAAGTTTCTGTAATGGAAATGGAGTGAAGGGGTGAACAATCGATAAGTTTTAGTATGTCTCGTGTTGCAGAAAAGACAACATCTGCCGTAACCAATCGGGTAAAGGGTGGTCAATTCGAGCGAGGCGGAAAGGAAACAACGCATGGAAACAAGTAGTCTCATGGAGCAGATATTGAGCAAAGACAATCTCAATGCGGCATATCTGCAAGTCGTCAGAAACAAAGGTGCAGAGGGAGTGGACGGAATGCAGTACACAGAACTTAAAGAACACCTTGAAAAGAACGGCGAAATCATCAAAGAACAGTTGAGGAGAAGAAAGTATAAACCTCAACCAGTACGCAGAGTAGAGATACCAAAGCCAGATGGCGGTGTCAGAAACCCAGGGAGTACCAACAGTAACAGACCGATTTGTACAGCAAGCCATAGCACAGGTATTAACACCAATCTATGAGAAACAATTCCATGAACATAGTTACGGATTCAGACCGAATAGATGTGCACAGCAGGCAATCATCACAGCATTAGATATGATGAATGACGGCTATGACTGGATTGTTGACATTGACCTAGAGAAATTCTTCGATACAGTAAACCATGATAAACTGATGACCTTAATCGGTAAGACAATCAAGGATGGGGATGTAATCTCAATCATTAGAAAGTTCTTGGTTAGTGGAATCATGGTAGATGATGAATATAAGGAATCAGTGATAGGAACACCACAAGGTGGAAATCTATCCCCACTTCTTGCAAACATCATGCTGAATGAACTGGATAAGGAAATGGAACAAAGAGGATTGAACTTTGTTAGATATGCAGATGACTGTATTGTTATGGTTGGAAGTGAAATGTCTGCAAAGAGGGTGATGAGAAATCTCACGAAGTTTATTGAAGAGAAACTGGGGCTCAAGGTAAACATGACAAAGAGCAAGGTAGACAGGCCAAGCGGTCTTAAATACCTCGGATTTGGATTTTACTTTGACAGCAGAGCACACCAATTCAAGGCAAAGCCACACGCTAAATCAGTAGCGAAGTTCAAAGCAAGAATGAAACAACTTACTTGCAGAAGTTGGGGAGTAAGCAACTCTTATAAAGTGCAGAAACTCAACGAACTCATCAGAGGTTGGATAAACTACTTCAAGATAGGAAGTATGAAAACCTTGTGTGCGAAGTTGGATAGTAGTATCCGATACAGAATGCGCATGTGCATCTGGAAACAATGGAAAACTTCACAAAACAGAGCAAAGAATTTGATGAAACTTGGAGTGAATAAAGGGTTAGCATGGTCAATGGCTTATTATGGTGCTCATATAGCACGAGTATGTCATGGTGGCGCCATGCATAACGCTATAACAAAAGAGAGATTAACTCGATTTGGATTAGTCTCAATGTTAGATTACTACTGCTTCGGTTCCGCTTCTCATATTGCCGATGCACATCGTGCTGGCATATGCATGTCCGTAATTTTATGGAATGTCTGGACCTGCATTGCGCATACAAATGAAACAAGAGCATTGGCTGCAATGTTGATTCCGGACGGCATGAAGCCGACACCGAACAGGATAATTATTTCAGCGATAAGAATCAGCTGACGCCAATGGATTTTCTCATACATCTTCATACGGTAGTGGATATTCTCGGCCACAAATGTTCCGAGGATAAAGGATGCTACAGGAATCAGATATTTCAGGCAGATGCCCCAGTCGCCGCTGAACATGTGTGAACTCATCAATACAATGTTACCGGTCTGGGCATTTGCAAAGACAGCATCACGGCATCTGTAGGTGTAAGCGTCCTGAAAACCTCCGGACAATACGATAAAAAGAGCAGTCCGGAACGAGTCTGACATCTGGCGTCCGTTGTGTATTTTGAATGCCATATTAATCATCACCTTTGTTTATTTTGCGGTTGTATTGTAATATATATTCCGATATTAGTAAAATATATAAATAATATGATGTTGATATAAAAATCATATGTTAATAATCTGATTGAAAAAAGCCTGCAATATAGTACAATAAAGGAAATCTTAGCAATTACGAATAATTGCGGACAGGAGGAGGCACAATGGATTTTATCGTATGGATCTGGCTGGGACTGCTGGTGCTGTTTATAGTCTTTGAACTTATGACGACAAGCCTTACGACTATATGGTTTGCGGGCGGTGCGCTTGTCGCATTTGTGATGGCTCTGGTGGAATTGCCGGTGTGGGCACAGATTGTCGCATTTTTTGTTGTGTCAATTGTGCTGCTTATTTTACGAGACCGTTTCTTACGAAATTTCTCAAAGTGGGCGGCGAGAAGACCAATGTGGACAGTCTTATAGGACAGACTGCAAGAGTCATTGTAGATATCAATAATAATGACTCGATAGGATATGCTCTTGTGGGAGGACAGGAATGGACAGCAAGAGCCGAGAATGATAATGATATAATTCCTAAGGATACCCTAGTGGAAATAGTCGGGGTTTCCGGAGTTAAACTCATTGTCAGAAGCAAGGAAGAGAAAATATGATAGTAATGGCATCAACATCCGCTTATACAGTGGGTATTGTAATCGTTGTAGTTATTGCACTTTTGATTGTGGTATCATGTATTAAAATAGTCCCGCAGGCAAGTGCGGTTATACTTGAAAGACTTGGAGCATATAAGGCTACATGGTCAGTCGGTATACATTTTAAGGCACCTTTCATTGATAAAGTTGCCAGAAAAGTGAGCCTTAAAGAGCAGGTAGTGGATTTCGCACCGCAGCCGGTAATCACGAAGGATAATGTAACCATGCGAATTGATACCGTTGTCTTTTTTCAGATAACGGATCCTAAGCTTTATGCCTACGGTGTTGAGAAACCGCTTATGGCAATTGAGAATCTTACGGCAACAACGCTCCGTAACATAATAGGTGAACTTGAACTTGACCAGACACTTACATCAAGGGAGATCATTAATACCAAGATGAGAGTTTCGCTTGATCAGGCGACTGACCCATGGGGAATCAAAGTTAACCGTGTTGAACTTAAGAATATCATTCCGCCGGCGGAAATCCAGAATGCAATGGAACGCCAGATGAAAGCCGAACGTGAACGCCGTGAAGCTGTTACAAGAGCGGAAGGCGAGAAGAAAGCCAATATTACGGTTGCGGAAGGTAAGAAACAGTCGGCGATACTTGAAGCGGAGGCTGAGAAAGGCTGCAATACTCCGTGCAGAAGCTAAGAAAAAGCTACTATCCGTGAAGCAGAAGGCCAGGCAGAGGCTATCAGGGCCGTACAGATGGCTAATGCAGAAGGTATCAAATATATCAAAGCCGGAGCCGATGAAGCTGTCATAACGCTTAAGAGCCTTGAGGCTTTTGCCAAAGCAGCGGACGGCAAGGCTACCAAGATTATTATTCCATCGGAAATACAAGGAATTGCAGGACTTGTCAAGTCAGTAACGGAAGTTGCCGCCGATAATAAAACAGAATGATATCATACAGGAAGGACACGAAGATGAATTTAAAGGGACGTAATTTTTTAACACTTAAGGATTTTACACCTGATGAGATATTGTATATGATAGATCTTGCCGCAGATCTGAAAGATAAGAAGAAAAAGGTGTTGTCATGACGGATAAATATGCCGGAAAGAACATTGCGCTTATATTTGAAAAAACAAGTACGAGAACAAGATGTTCTTTTGAAGTTGCAGCGCATGACCTCGGAATGGGAACGACATATCTCGACCCGTCAGGCTCACAGATCGGCAAGAAGGAAAGCATTGCCGATACGGCGAGGGTACTCGGAAGAATGTTTGACGGTATCGAATACAGAGGATACGGACAGGAAATCGTTGAAAAACTTGCGAAGTATGCAGGAGTCCCTGTCTGGAACGGACTGACGAACGAATATCACCCGACACAGATGCTTGCCGATGTTCTCACGATAAGAGAGAAACTCGGAAGGATCAAAGGCGTTAATCTTACTTATATGGGCGATGCGAGATATAATATGGGCAACTCACTCATGATAGTAAGTGCCAAGCTCGGTATGAATTTTACCGCATGTACTTCAAAGGATTATTTCCCGGATGAAGCACTGGTTAATGAATGCCGTGAGATCGCCAAAGAGACCGGCGCAACAATAACCCTTACAGAGGATGTTAAGGCAGGAACAGCAGGGGCTGATGTTATTTACACGGATGTATGGGTATCGATGGGCGAGCCGGCAGAAGTATGGGCAGAAAGGATCAAGAAACTTTCTCCTTATCAGGTCAACAAAGCCGTTATGGATAATGCGGGCAGCCAGCAATATTTATGCACTGTCTTCCGGCTTTCCATGATCTTAAGACCAAGGTCGGCAAGAACGTATATGAGCAATTCGGTATGTCGGAACTTGAGGTTACCGATGAAGTATTTGAATCGGAACAGTCGGTCGTATTTGACGAAGCAGAGAACAGAATGCACACAATTAAGGCAGTGATGGTTGCAACATTGGGTGATTTATAGTATTATTACAGGGGTAGACTTTTAGTTTGTAAAGAAACAGGAAGGTGTGCCCCGTATGTTTGCATCAGAGAACAAATTTCAGAAAATAATAAGAACAATTCTTGATATTCTTAATGTACTTCTTGGCGTAGGCGTAGTTGTCCTTGCCGTTATGGCATTTATCAATACTGACAATAATAAATGGCTGTTCCCGATTATATTTATGATGGGTGGTGTTATGAATTTATTCACCGGAATCAAGGCTATGATGACGGACAGGAAGGTAACCGGTATCGTATCTGTGGTTGCTGCGGCCGTGCTTTGCCGTTATCAGTATCATGAGTTATATCGCAATCGGAGGCAGATAATATGAAAGATAAGGTTTTGGCAGTTCTTAAGAATACTGACGGGTATGTGTCCGGACAGGAGTTATGCG
>VOFB01001640.1_pt1 | contig 13360 bp, 17 predicted proteins | sample 5384141 | NCBI WGS metagenome assembly VOFB01 (sample SAMN12384721, study PRJNA508395) | human gut metagenome | isolation source: healthy gut A | host: Homo sapiens | reverse complement strand
TCTCCATCGGAGATGCCCTGCTCGTCAGCCGCGTGCTCGAGGGCGAATTCCATCGACTGGCGCCGCGTTGTCCCCACAAACTGCGGCACCGTCCTCACCGCGAACGTCGCGGAGCTGACCTCCTCCATTGAGCGCGTCAGCCTCATCATCTCCGAAAAGGTCAAAAGCCCCGTCCGCTGCGTCTTCGGCGACAATATGGCTGACTTCCGCACGGCGAACACCATCGGCTCCGCGCACGACACCTGCTCCATCGCCGGGAACGGCGGCGAGCTGGAGATCGGCTTCAACAGCCGCTACCTCCTCGATGCGCTGCGCGTCATCCCGAGTGAGGAGGTCACGCTGGAGCTGCAGAACGGCCTGAGCCCCATCGTCTTCACCCCGTGCGACAAAAAATATGACTTTGCCTATATGGTCCTGCCGGTCCGCCTGCGCAGCAACAGCTAAGACCGGATGAACGTTCCTTTTCTTGTCAGCAATATTCTCTCCGGCGTGGGCATGTGCGCGATGCTGGCAAGCACCGCCCTGCGCAGCCGGAGAAAGATCCTCGCGGTCCAGTCCGTGAACCACGCCCTTTCCATGGCGGCCTGCTCACTTTTGCGCGGCTGGAGCGGCGCGGTGCAGGAGGCCGTGAACCTCGTGCGTGACCTCGCCATTCTGCTGTTCGGCAAATTGAACCGCTTCTGGCAGATCTTTTTCGTGGCGGCGGCGCTGGGACTCGGTGCGGCGGTCACGTTTGCGGGAGGCTTTCAGTGGTACGGCCTGCTTCCCGTTCTGGCCACGGCCCTCTATTCCGCCGTCGTCGTCCACCCGCGGTGCAATGCCCGCTGGATCAAGGCCTCTACGGCCGTCTGCACGATGATGTGGGCGGTCTACAGCCTCTTTATCCGCAATTATGTCTACGTTCTGACGAACGTCATCACCTCGGTCTCCGCCGTCCTTTTCCTGCTGCGGAGCCGAAAGCAAGGAGAAACAACCGTATGAAAGTTCGTGTCCGGCGGGTGTCCGCCGAGGATGTCCCCGTGGCCATCACCACGGAATTTATCAAGCTGGAGAGCTTTTTGAAGCTGGCAAACGCCGTCCCGTCCGGCGGCATGGCGAAAAACTTCATCCAGAACGGCGAGGTGCTCGTCAACGGCGAGCCGTGCACCATGCGCGGCAAAAAGCTCCGTCCCGGCGACGACGTCCGGTTTGACGGCGTGACCTACTGCGTCCGCGCCGCGCATGCAGATTGACCGCCTCAGCCTGCGCGGCTTCCGGAATTACGAGGATGCGCAGGCGCAGTTCGTCCCCGGCGTGAATCTCCTCGTCGGCGGGAACGCCAACGGCAAGACGAACCTGCTCGAGGCCGTCAGCTATCTCTCCACGGGCCGCTCGTTCCGCACCCGCCGCGAGGCGGAGCTCATTCGCTTCGGCGCGGACTTTGCGGAGCTGCGCGCGCAGGTGCAGTCGCAGGAGCGCACACGCGAGCTGCGCGCCGTGCTGTTTTCCGGCAGGCGGCCGCGCCAGCTGTGGCTCGCCGGGGTCAGGCAGCGCAGCCGCGCCGCCCTTTCCGGCGTGCTCACCCGAGGGCAGACGCGCACGGCCGTCATCTCCCTCAAGCTCGCCGAGCGGGAGATCTTCCACGACGAGTTTGACGAAACCCCGTGCTCATGCTCGACGACGTGCTGTCCGAGCTGGATGCCGGGCGGCAGGACTTTGTTTTGAACCAGCTCCGCGAGGGGCAGGTCTTTATCACCTGCTGCGAAACGGACCGCCTGACCAGCCTTGGTCAGGTGCTGTCCATCCGCAGCGGCACCATCGGAGGGGCGCAGTAATGTATCTATCCATCGGCGGCGATATGGCCGTGCGGGACCGCGCCCTCATCGGGATCTTTGATCTGGACAATACGACCTGCTCCCGCGACACGCGCGCGTTTTTAACGGCCGCGGAGCAGGGCGGTCAGGTGGTCGACGTCTCCGGCGCTCTGCCGAAGAGCTTCGTCCTGCCGAGGAATCGGCATGGACCGCGTGTATCTCACGCAGTTCAACGCCGCAATTCTGGAAAAGCGCATGGAACAAAAGGAGAACACAATTCATGTCTGAAGAACTGCTGAATACGACTGTGGAACAGGAATACGACGCCTCGCAGATCCAGGTCCTGGAGGGGCTGGAGGCCGTCCGGAAACGTCCGGGCATGTATATCGGCTCCACGTCTGCCAGCGGCCTGCACCATCTGGTCTATGAGATCGTTGACAACGCCATCGACGAGGCGCTTGCCGGCTTCTGCAACCACATAACCGTCACGATCAACCCCGGCGACACCATTACCGTTACCGATAACGGCCGCGGCATCCCCGTGGACATCCAGGCCCAGACCGGCCGCCCCGCGCTCGAGGTCGTCTACACGGTGCTGCATGCGGGCGGCAAATTCGGCGGCGGGGGCTATAAGGTCTCCGGCGGCCTGCACGGCGTCGGCGCCTCGGTCGTCAACGCGCTGTCCGAGTGGCTGGAAGTGAACGTGCATAAAGAGGGGAAGATCTATCAGATGAAGTTTTCCCGCGGCAATATCACGCAGCCCATGACCGTCGTCGGCGAGACGGACCACACCGGCACGACCGTGCGCTTCAAGCCCGACCCCGAGATGTTCGACACACTCTACGACTACGAGACGCTGCACACGCGCGCATGCGCGAGCAGGCGTTTTTAAACGCCGGTCTGCGCATTGAGATCACCGATCAGCGCGGCGAGGAGCCCGTGAGCGAGTCGATGTGCTACGAGGGCGGCATCCGCGAATTTGTCGACTTCATCAACAAAAACAAGACCGCGCTGCACCCTGAAGCCATCTATATGTCCGGTGAGCGCAGCGACTCCATGTGCGAGATCGCGCTGCAGTATAACGACGGCTATAACGAGATCATCGTCTCGTTCGCCAATAACATCCACACGCCGGAGGGCGGCATGCACGAGACGGGCTTCAAGGCGGCCCTGACCCGCGTGCTCAATGCCTACGGCAAGAAGACCGGCATCCTCAAGGAGGGCGACAGCATCTCCGGCGAGGACAGCCGCGAGGGCCTTACGGCGGTCATCTCCGTCAAGCTCACGAACGCCCAGTTCGAGGGCCAGACGAAGGCTAAGCTCGGCAACTCCGAGATGCGCACGCTCGTCGATTCCGTCGTGTTCGACCGCCTGTCGCAGTTTCTGGAGAGAAAACCCCGCCGTCGGCCGCATGATCATCGAAAAAGCGCTCACGGCCTCGCGCGCCCGCGAAGCCGCACGCCGCGCACGCGAAAATATCCGCCGCAAAAACGGGCTCGAGGGCTTCAACATGCCCGACAAGCTGCGCGACTGCAACGAGACGGACCCGCCAGCCTGACCGAGATCTATATCGTCGAGGGCGACAGCGCAGGCGGTTCGGCCACGCAGGGGCGCGACTCGCGCTTCCAGGCCATTCTGCCGCTCTGGGGCAAGATGCTCAACGTCGAAAAGGCGCGTGCCGACAAGGTCTACGGCAACGACAAGCTCACGCCCGTCATCACGGCGCTCGGCGCCGGACTGGGCGAGGAGTTTGACATCAATAAGCTCCGCTATCACAAGGTCATCATCATGGCCGATGCCGATGTCGACGGCACCCACATCCGCACACTGCTGCTGACATTCTTCTTCCGCTTCATGCGTCCGCTCATCGACGGCGGCTATGTCTACTCCGCCATCCCGCCGCTGTATAAGCTCAACCGCGGCAAGACGTCGCGCGTCGCCTTCTCCGACGAGGAGCGCGACCGCATCTCCGCCGAGCTCCGCGCGGACAATCCCAATGCCAAGGTCGATATCTCCCGCTATAAGGGCCTCGGCGAGATGGGACGCGAGAAAAGCGCACGCTCAAGCAGATCCGTCTTGAGGACGCCGTCAAGGCCGATGAGATCTTCACCCTCCTCATGGGCGAAAAGGTCGAGCCGCGCAAGGAATATATCGAGCAGAATGCAAAGTATGTTGTGAATCTGGATTATTGATTCTGTTTCCGGGCCTGTCCCTGCGCCCCGGCGAATGCGGCAGGCTTCCCGTCTTGTCATTGCGCAGCTTGGCTCTCCCTTTGGGAGAGCTGGCGGCGCAGCCGCCTGAGAGGGAAAATCAGCCCTCCCCTTGATTGCTATTGCCATTCAAAAGTGCCTGCAAGGCCCTCTCAGTCACCTTCGGTGACAGCTCTCCCGGAGGGAGAGCCAAGGACGCTTTCGCTCCTCGCAATGACACGGGAGGGAGGCGCTTGCAAGTTTGTCCCTGCGCCCCGGCGAATGCGGCAGGCTTCCGTCTTGTCATTGCGCAGCTTGGCTCTCCCTTTGGGAGAGCTGGCGGCAGCCGCCTGAGAGGGAAAATCAGCCCTCCCTTGATTGCTATTGCCATTCAAAGTGCCTGCAAAGGCCCTCTCAGTCACCTTCGGTGACAGCTCTCCCAGTGGGAGAGCCAAGGACGCTTCGCTCCTCGCAATGACAAGTCGGAGGTGCGTACCATTTGAACAACGGCCTGAGCTTATCGGCAGTGCCTGCAGGGCCCTCTCAGTCACCTTCGGTGACAGCTCTCCCAGTGGGAGAGCCAAGGACGCTTTCGCTCCTCGCAATGACAAGTCGGAGGTGCGTACCATTTGAACAACGGCCTGAGCTTATCGGCAGTGCCTGCAGGGCCCTCTCAGTCACCTTCGGTGACAGCTCTCCCAGAGGGAGAGCCATGGGCGCTTTGCTCCCCGCAATAACACAATAAAAACCCCTTCAGATAAGCAGTAAAACCAAATCAAGGAGGAAAAACCTTGGCACATCATAAAAAGGACTACCAGCCGGAGGACATCCGATTCCCGGATCAGGCGATCGTGACCTCTGAGCTGGTGCATGAAATGAAAACCAGCTACATGGAGTATGCCATGTCCGTCATCGTCGGCCGCGCGCTGCCCGATGTGCGCGACGGACTCAAGCCCGTGCACCGCCGCATTCTCTATGCCATGTATGAGGATAATCTGACGGCTGACAAGCCCTTCAAAAAGTCCGCGACCTGCGTCGGCGACGTGCTCGGCCGCTACCATCCGCACGGCGACGCTTCGGTCTATGACGCGATGGTGCGACTTGCGCAGAACTTCTCCATGCGCTACATGCTCGTGGACGGGCACGGCAACTTCGGCTCCGTGGACGGCGACCCCCCTGCGGCCTACCGCTACACCGAGGCCCGCCTCTCGAAAATCTCGAATGAAATGCTCCGTGACCTCGAAAAGGACACCGTGGACTGGGACCCGAACTTCGACGAATCGCGCAAGGAGCCGCGCGTGCTCCCCAGCCGCTTCCCAAACCTGCTCGTGAACGGCTCGAGCGGCATCGCCGTCGGCATGGCCACGAATATTCCGCCCCACAACCTCACCGAGGCCATCAACGCCTGCCTGTGCGTCCTCGATAACCCCGAGGCCACGCTCGCCGACCTCATGGAGCACCTCCCCGGCCCGGATTTCCCGACGCGCGGCCTCATCCTCGGACGTGCCGGTATCCGCGCCGCCTATGCTACCGGCCGCGGCCGCGTGACCATGCGCGCCCGCACCGAGCTGTGAGGAATTCGGCCAGAACCGTCAGCGCATCATCGTCACGGAGATCCCCTATCAGGTCAACAAGCGCATGCTCATCAAGAATATGGCCGATCAGGTCAACGAGAAGCGCCTCGAGGGCATCTCCGACATCCGCGACGAGTCCGACCGCACCGGTATGCGCATCGTCATCGAGCTCAAGCGCGAGGCAAACGCGCAGGTCGTCCTGAACCGCCTGTTTGCCCAGACCCAGCTGCAGACGACGTTCGCCATCAATATGCTGGCCCTCGTGAAGAACCAGAGCCAGCCGAAGGTCCTCTCCCTGCGCGAAATTCTGGACGAATATCTGGCCTATCAGGAGGAGGTCATCCTCCGCCGCACGCGCTATGACCTGCGCAAGGCACAGGAGCGCGCTCACCTGCTCGAGGGCCTGCTCATCGCGCAGGATAACATCGACGAGGTCATCCGCATCATCCGCACGAGCTACGACAACGCAAAGGAAAACCTCATGCAGCGCTTCGGCCTCGATGACATTCAGGCCCAGGCCATCCTCGACATGCGCCTGAAGGCCCTGCAGGGGCCTCGACCGCGAAAAGCTCCAGAACGAATATCAGGAGCTGGAGGACCGCATCGCCTATTACGAGCGCGTGCTCGGCGATATGGGCCTTGTCAAGTCCATCCTCAAGGACGAGCTGACCGCCATCCGCGATAAGTACGGCGACGAGCGCCGCACCGAGATCCAGGATGTAGAGGACGAGATCGACATCGAGGACCTCATTGAAGAAGAGGACTGCTGCTATACCCTCTCGAACGCGGGCTATATCAAGCGCCTGCCCGTCGATACCTACCGCACGCAGCGGCGCGGCGGCCGCGGCGTCTCCGGCCAGAGCCTGAAGGAGGAGGATTACGTCAAGAACCTCTTCATCGCCTCGACGCACGACTATGTTCTGTTCTTCACGAACACGGGCCGCGTCCACCGCAAGAAGGGCTACCAGATCCCGGAGGCCGGGCGCACGGCGCGCGGCACGAACATCGTCAATATCCTGCCGCTCGAGCAGGGCGAGCGCGTGACGGCCATGCTGCTGACGCGCGAATTCACGGACCATGAGTACCTGATGATGGTCACGCGCGGCGGCACCGTCAAGCGCATCCGCAGTCGACGCCCTGAACTATACCGCCCGCAAGGCCGGCATCCGCGCCCTGTCGCTCGACGACGGCGACGAGCTCATCGCCGTCCTGAAGACGAACGGCAGCGACAATATTCTCCTTGCTACGCGGCAGGGCATGGCCATCTGCTTTGCCGAGACGGACGTCCGCCCCATGGGCCGCGACGCAGCCGGCGTGCGCGGCATCCGCCTCGACGACGGCGACGAGGTCGTCAGCGCAGCCGTGGCCGCCGAGGGCAAGAGCCTCCTGACCGTCACGGAGAACGGCTACGGCAAGCGCACGGCCGTCGAGGCCTACCTGCGCGGCGAGGACCGCCAGCCGCAGACGCGCGGCGGCAAGGGCCTGCGCAACTACCGCCTGACCGAGAAGACCGGCCTTGTCGCAGGCGCGGCCATCGTCGATGATACGAACGACGTCATGCTCATTGAGTCCGGCGGCGTTGTGCTGCGTACTCCGGCCGCCAGCATCAACCTCTACGGCCGCGATACCCAGGGCGTCATCCTCATGCGCATCGAAGAGGGCAACCGCGTCATCGGCGTCGAGGCGATCTCCAATACGGAGGAAACCGGGGAAGAATAAGAAAATCGCGCAAGACGCCCCGCTTTGTCATTGCGCTCCTTCGAATGCGGCAGGTTCCCAAGCTTGTCCCTGCGCTCCTCCGAAGGAAGCAGGCCCCCAAGCTTGTCATTGCGAGGCTCCGCAGGAGCCGTGGCAATCTCGCAGTACACGCCCGGATAACAGGAAAGCCCCGGCGAATTCGATAGTGCCTGCTTGAGATTCCCACGTCGCTTCGCTCCTCGGAATGACACGGGAGGGAGGCGCTTGCGAGTTTGTCCCTGCGCCCCTCCGGGTGAAGCAGGCTCCCAGATTTGTCATTGCGAGGAGCGAAGCGACGTGGCAATCTTGGGAAGGCACCCCGATCTGTACCGGCCGCCGTTAAAACAGTGCTGGCCCCCGACTTGTCATTGCGAGGAGGCCGGAGGCCGACGTGGCAATCTCGGGAAGGCACTGCCGTTCGGAACGAGCCATCGTAAAACGGTACGCACCTCCGATTTGTCATTGCGAGGAGCGAAGCGACGTGGCAATCTCGGGAAGGCACTGCCGTTCGAACGAGCCATCGTAAAACGGTACGCACCTCCGATTTGTCATTGCGAGGAGCGAAGCGACGTGGCAATCTCGGAAGGCACCCCGATCCGTACTGGCCGCCGTTAAAACAGTGCTGGCCCCCGACTTGTCATTGCGAGGAGCGAAGCGACGTGGCAATCTCGGGAAGGCACCCCCGATCCGTACTGGCCGCCGTTAAAACGGTGCTGGCCCCCCGATTTGTCATTGCGAGGAGGCCGGAGGCCGACGTGGCAATCTCGGGAAGGCACTGCCGTTCGGAACGGGCCACCGTTAAACCGGCATGCACCCCCGATTTGTCATTGCGAGGAGCGAAGCGACGTGGCAATCTCGGGAAGGCACCCCCGATCCGTACCGGCCGCCGTTAAAACGGTGCTGGCCCCCGACTTGTCATTGCGAGGAGGCCGGAGGCCGACGTGGCAATCTCGGGAAGGCACCCCCGATCCGTACCGGCCGCCGTTAAAACGGTGCTGGCCCCCCGATTTGTCATTGCGAGGAGCGAAGCGACGTTGGCAATCTCGCAGTACTCGCTCGGATAACAGAAAAGCTTCGGCGAATTCGACCCCCAGAAAGGCAGTCAAAGCATGAAACAGTATTATGTCTACCTTTTGACCAACAAAGGAAATACTGTCCTGTACACCGGCATGACAAACGACCTGCAAAGAAGATTGTACGAACACCGCGAAGGCCCTGTAGAGAGCTTTACAAAGCAATATCATGTTCATAAATTAGTTTATTTTGAAACAACACCGGATGTGAGAGCAGCAATCGAGCGTGAGAAGCAGATAAAGAGCTGGTCCCGCAAAAGGAAAGATGCGCTGATAGCGACGATGAATCCTGAATGGGTGGATCTGTCTGCTGATTGGGAAATGTAGCAATTCCCGGAAATGGCATATGGATTCGCCGAGGCTGCCCGCCGACCGCATCGGTTCTCAGATTTGTCATTGCGCCCTCCGGGTGGGGAAAGCCCCCCTGACTTGTCATTGCGAGGCTCCGCAGGAGCCGTGGCAATCTCGCAGTACACGCCGGAACACAGGAAAGCCCCGGCGAAAGCGCAACTGCCTCCCCGAGATTCCCACGTCGCTTCGCTCCTCGGAATGACAAGTCGGAGGTGCGTGCCATTTTAGCGATGGCCTGAACCTATCGGCAGTGCCCGCAAGGCCCTCTCAGTCACCTTCGGTGACAGCTCTCCCAGAGGGAGAGCCAAGGGCGCTTCGCGCCTCACAAATTTGTCCTTACAAGGCTTCGAATGCGGGCATTTTCCCCCGCCCCATTCCCAAAATACACACAAAGGAGATCACACCATGTTCTGTACGAAATGCGGAAACAAGATCCGGGATGACGCGAAATTCTGCACGTTCTGCGGTGCGCCGGTGCGCCGTCCTGTCCCGCCTGCTCCTGTCGAGCCGCAAACGCCCGGCTCAGTCCCGAATGCCGGGGAAATGCCTCCCGTCGAACCGCCCGTTCCCGGCGTGACTCCGCCTGTGGCCCCCGTTCTGGATGAGCCCGTCATTCCTGCGGAGCCTGTCCTCCCCGAGGAGCCGGTCATCCCTGAGGAGCCCGTCGTCCCTGACGAGCCCGCCGTCCCCGAGGAGCCCGTTGTCCCCGAAGAGCCCGTCGTCCCCGAAGAGCCGTCGTCCCCGAGGAGCCCGTCGTCCCCGAAGAGCCCATCGTCCCCGAGGAGCCCGTTGTCCCCGAGGAGCCCGTTGTCCCCGAGGAGCCCGCCTTCTCCGACATGCCCCCCATTCCCCCGGAGCCGCCCGTCTCCAACATGCCCCCCATTCCCCCGGAGCCGCCCGTCTCCGACATGCCTCCCATCCCGGAAGCTGCCCCGCGCAAGCGCCGCAATACCGGTATGCTCGTCTCACTCATCGCGCTGGGCGTCGTGGTCGTCGGCGCGGCCGTCGGCGGCTTCCTGCTGTGGCACGGCATGAACGCCAAGCTCGAGCGCGAGCGCTCCGACCATGCGCTGGAGCAGAGTCAGGCCGAGGCCCAGCTGAGCGACCTGCAGGACGCCTCGACCAGTCCAACGAAAAACTATGACGCCCTGTATCACGACTACTACGACCTCGTGCAGGAATACTCCCCCTCCTGCAGCAGCAGAACGAGAACGTCTCCGACCTGCAGGCCCAGTACGATGCCCTGTCCGACGCCTATGACGAGCTGTCCAAAAATTACAACGAATTTGCCGATATGGCAGAGTTCTACAACAGCAATGCCTGCGTCGCCAGCGACGGCAACGACTATTACCACACCTACGCCTGCGAGGACTGGGACCGTCAGGCCTTCTACATCTTCAACACGGCCTATGCCGAAAACGAGCTGGGACTCAAGCCCTGCCCGAAGTGCCGCTGAGGCACGGGAAAGGATCATCCATGGAATCGAGATTTTCTGTAGACACGACCATTGACGCCGATATCCAGTATGAGGCGTCCAAGAGCCTCATGCCGCGCTTTGTGCAGCTGCTGACGTGGGTCTGCTTCGGCCTGTCCATTGTGCTGCTGGGCATCATGATCTGGCAGTACGTTATGACGAAGAACACCATGCATCTCGTGCTGGCCCTTCTGCTCGTGCTCGTGGTGGGCTATGCCCTGTTCAACCAGCTCCGCGGCCCGCGCACGGCCCTGCGCCGCTGGCAGCAGAACATCCAGACGAAGTACGGCTCGAACGCCCTGCACCTGCACACGGATTTTTATGACCTCACCCTCGCCCAGACCCTGCAGGAGAACGGCGAGGTCCTCGACGCCGGGTATTCCACCATCACGGAGCTGCGCGAGACGGAGCATCTGTTCCTCCTGCACTGCGGCCGCCAGCAGTGGTACTTTGTGAATAAGGCCGGTTTTACGAAGGGCACGCCGGACGAATTCCGCGCGTTCATCTCCGAAAGGATCGGGGGCTGATCATGCGCAGCAATTCCGGCAAGCCGCTGGGCATTTACGTCCACATCCCCTTCTGCAAGAGCAAGTGCGAATACTGCGACTTCTACTCCCTCGGCGGCAGCCGCGACCGCCGCACGACGGACCAGTACCTGCAGGCGCTGGCCGACCACATCCGCGAAACGGGCCGCCTCGCGCCGGACTACACGGTCGACACCGTCTACTTCGGCGGCGGCACGCCGAGCTTCTTCGGCGCGGAGAATCTGGAAAAAATTCTCGACGAGCTGCAGAAGCGCTTCCACTTCGGCGCGGACCCCGAGATCACGCTCGAGGCCAACCCCGACAGCGTCACGCCGCAGGGGCTCAAGCGGCTGGTCCGCGCGGGCTTCAACCGCATCTCCATCGGCGTGCAGTCCGATCAGGACGACATGCTCAAGCGCCTCGGCCGCCCGCATACCTACGAGCAGGCGCGCATGGCCGTCGTCCGCGCGCGCGAGGCGGGCTTTGCCAACCTCTCGCTCGACCTGATGTTCGGCCTGCCGAACCAGACGCTCACCGGCTGGCGCGACACGCTCGAGAACGTCCTGCGCCTCAAGCCGGAGCACATGTCCTGCTACGCCCTCAAGGTCGAGCCGAACACGCCCCTGTGGGAGTACCGCGACTGCGCCAACCTCCCGAATGACGACGTGCAGGCCGATATGTACCTTGCCGCCTCGGAAATTCTGCAGGACCACGGCTACGAGCACTACGAGATTTCCAATTTTGCCAAGCCCGGCTTCCGCTCCCGCCACAATCTGAAGTACTGGACGGGCGGCGAATACCTCGGCTTCGGCCCATGTGCCGCCTCGGACTTCGCGGGCAAGCGCTTCACCATCGAGCCGGACCTGCGCACCTATGTCGAGGGCATCGCCCACCACGGCTCCGTCCTCTCGGAGTGCGAGACCATCCCCCCGCGCGAGCGCGCCGGGGAGTACGTCATGCTCCGCTCGCGCATCGTCTCCGGGCTGGACGCGCAGGAGTACGAGCGCAGCTACCTGCTGCCCTTTGCGCGCCGCTGCAGCAGCTGCTCGAGCGCTTTGCCGCGCACGGCCTCGCCGCGCAGAGCGGCTCCCGCTGGTACCTGACCCCGCGCGGCTGGCTCGTCTCGAACCGCATCATCCTTGCGCTGCAGGATGCACAGGAAAAATCCACCCCGCTGGCCAAAAGCGGTAATGCGTTGTAGGGGGCCGGGCTGTCCCCCTCCCGGCGCACCGCTGCCGATCCGAACAAGCTATCGTTAAAGTGCTAACGGCCCCCAAATTGTCATTGCGAGGGCGCTTTGCGCCCGTGGCAATCTCGGGAAGGCATTTGCAGCCCGTACCGGCTATCGTTAAAACGGTAAAGTCTCCCGACTTGTCATTGCGAGGGCGCTTTGCGCCCGTGGCAATCTCGGGAAGGCATTTGCAGCCCGTACCGGCTGTCGTTAAATGGTGTGCACCACTGTAGGGGCCGGGCTGTCCCCTCCCGGCTGTGCACTTCCGACCCGTACCGGCTATCGTTAAAACGGTAAAGTCTCCCGACTTGTCATTGCGAGGGCGCTTTGCGCCCGTGGCAATCTCGCAGAACCGGGGTGGATAACAGGACACTTTCGGCGAAAACGTAACTGCCTTCCCGAGATTGCCACGTCGGCCTGCGGCCTCCTCGCAATGACAATTCAGGGAGCCTCGCGCCATGGAATCTATACCGCAGCACGGCCAGCCTGCATGGCGGTCAGTGACCGCCTTGTGGAGGAGCATTAAACCGCGCAAGGGCGCTGGTGCACCACGGCACCACCCTGACGTGTCATTTCGAGGAGCGAAGCGACGTGGCGCCCTGGGCGCGAAGCGCGAGGAAGTGCCCTTAGGGTGCAATCTCGGGGAAGGCATTTGCAGCCCGTACAAGCCATCGCCGAACGAACACGCCGCCAAGTTTGACTGTGAAGCGGCGGTCAGTGACCGCCTTGTGGAGGAGCATTAAACCGCGCAAGGGCGCTGGTGCACCACGGCACCACCCTGACGTGTCATTTCGAGGAGCGAAGCGACGTGGCGCCCTGGGCGCGAAGCGCGAGGAAGTGCCCTTGGGGTGCAATCTCGCAGAACCGGGGTGGATAACAGGACACTTTCGGCGAAAACGTAACTGCCTTCCCGAGATTGCCACGTCGGCCTGCGGCCTCCTCGCAATGACAAATCGGAGGCTGTTGCCATTTTGACGGCGGTTTGTACGGACTGCAAGTGCGTCGCCGGGAGCGGCGTGCCGCTCCCCTACATTGGCCGGTACCGTTTTAACGGTGGCCGGTACAAATCGGCAGTGCCGGGCCGGGCTGTCCCCTCCCCAACATTCGCTCCATCTCCATCGGCTAATCTCGCTGAATTCAGTGGTGTTTTTCGAACAAAATGCAGTGATTTTCCCCACTTGATTTCTTTCACCTGTGTTATAATGTTAACGGTAAAACTCTGCGGCGGCGCATTTTCGGGAAGAAAACACCGTGCCCCGCAACGATAGCTGCATGCGGCCCTTCCACTGCCCGCACTGCCGAAAAATACAAAAAAGGAGTGTTTTTCACAATGGCTCTCGTTACCAGTACCGAGATGTTCAAGAAGGCCTATGCCTAAACGGGCTGGCGCCATCGGCGCCTTCAACGTCAACAA
>VOFB01001888.1_pt1 | contig 13373 bp, 20 predicted proteins | sample 5384141 | NCBI WGS metagenome assembly VOFB01 (sample SAMN12384721, study PRJNA508395) | human gut metagenome | isolation source: healthy gut A | host: Homo sapiens | reverse complement strand
CATTAATATCATCATTCTACCATAATTACACTTACAATCCTACTTCATTCTATTAAAATTGATTTACAGAAGTTATAATTAATTTGCTTTGAGAATGCAGATTGATTTTGTCATTCTCTCATAGGCGTCCATCCCAGAGTTTCATCTTTGGTTCTGCCACTTGTAACATGGATTGACGAATTTTTCACAACCCGGATATTGCATGCCACACAGTCTTGGCTCAATAAAAATAGAACTGTTTTGTTTTCAGGATTTTGGGAGCGGCCGGTCCTTAGAAAGCAACAGTTTCTAAAAGCCAATTTTTTTGAAATTTCGATGACATATAGCGACAACAAGCGCGAAAACAAACAGTTCGCTCTGAAAACAAACAGTTTGTTGGCATGCAATTAACATAACCTTAAAAATCCATAACACCACCTACAGGCGGCAGTTCCTAAGTGAAACTCCGGTTTTAGAATGGAAGTCCCCTAAACCACCCATGCCACCGGTGATTTTTGCCATAGAGCTCTGGCTTTCCTCATCGAGTTTACGGAATGCTTCATTGGTAGCTGCCATGATAAGATCCTCTAACATCTCGATATCATCCGGATCAACAACTTCCTCGGATAATTTGATCTTTGTCACTTCATGTTTTCCAGAAACTGTTACTTCAACTGCTCCGCCGCCTGCTGTTGCAGTTACTTTTTCTTCTAACTCTTTCTGAGCTTCCTCCATCTGACGCTGCATACGCTGTGCCTGTTTCATCAAATTATTCATATTTCCAGGCATACCACCTGGGAATCCACCTCTTTTTGCCATTGTAATTCCTCCATAATTGTTTTCAACTCATGATATATAAAGACTGTCGAGCAAGGCTCGTATAGATAGCGATCATGAAGCTATGCTACATGATAATATAATTTTCCAGATTCGTCCAGCTGGAAATTAGAAATCATCTTCTTCAATCTCAAAATTGATAAGTTGTCTGAGATCCGGATAAATCTCCTCACTCGCGTGTCCGGTGTCATTTTGTTTCACCTGAAGTTCCACTTCTTTTCCAATCCGCTCTGCAATCATCATTTTCAGACTGTCCTGACATTCTGAACGATTTTCCGAAATGTACTCATACGCATTCGGATCTTCAAATACCAGAAGCAGACAGTTATTTGGTCCAAGTGTTGGAACTGCCTTATTCAGATATGTTTTGGTAATTCCGGTAAGCTGGGACAGGATTCCCTTCCAGTTTCCAATAATCTGTTTGACTTCCTCCGGGATTGCTTTCGGAGCTCCATTTTTGCAATTTCTTCCGATGCAGTTACCTCACTGCCCTGCCTGGGGCTTTGGGATTGTGCAACAACAACACCTTTTTCCAGCTTTTTTTCCAGACTGTCCACACGGTCTACGAGCGATGTATAATCTTTTTCCATTTCTGGTTTACATAACTTTATTACATTTATTTCAATCAAAATACGCTTCTGCGTTGCATATTTGATCTGATTGCTGAGTTCTGAAAAAATACGGATGTATCTCATTAAGATTTCCGGATCGACCATTTCCGCTTCTTCTTTTAACAATGCAAGGTTATCCGCAGAAATGTCAAGTACATCTTCCATATTATCTGAGCTCTGGACAAGAAGAAGATTTCGCAGATACCATGTAAAATCTGTGACAAACTGCCCCATCTCGCGTCCTTCAATGACCATCCGTCAATCACCTGAATTGCCCCGGTCACGTTTTTATCCAAAATCTGTCTGAGCAAGCGGCTGAACACTTCCGTATCTACTGCGCCAAGCGTCTCAAGCACTTTTTCATATGTCAGTTCCTGCCCCAGATAGAATGCAATGCACTGATCCAAAAGGCTCAATGCATCCCGCATGGAACCATCTGCTGCCTTTGGCAATGTAACGGATTGCCCGCTCCTCCACATTTACCTGCTCTTTTTCCATAAGATCCGTCAGGCGTCCTGCAATCGTATCAATGGAAATTCTCCGGAAATCGTATCGCTGGCAACGAGATAAAATCGTTATCGGAATCTTGTGTGCTTCCGTTGTGGCAAGAATAAAGATGACGTAGGACGGCGGCTCCTCCAGGGTTTTTAGCAGTGCGTTGAACGCTCCCGCAGAAAGCATATGAACCTCATCGATGATGTATACTTTGTATTTTCCCTCGGTCGGACGGTATTCCACTTCCTCACGGATCTGACGGATATTGTCCACGCCATTGTTGGACGCCGCATCGATCTCGATCACATTCATGGAACTGCCCGCCGCAATCGCTTTACAGGTCGGACATTCCCCACAAGGGCTGCCATCCACCGGATGCTCACAGTTGACTGCTTTTGCAAAAATTTTTGCGATCGTCGTTTTACCGGTTCCTCTTGTTCCGCAAAATAAATAGGCATGTCCGATACGATCTGCTTTTATCTGGTTTTTCAAAGTTGTTACGATATGATCCTGCCCTTTTACATCCTCAAATTCCTGTGGACGGAATTTCCGGTACAACGCCGTATATGACATGCTGTTTTTCCTCTCTTAGTTATGCCCGGCTCTGACGATGCAGATTGCCGGGCATTCGTTTTTATGTTTTTAATCACCAAAACTGATTCCGATACGTTTTGCCTCCTGAATCATCTGGCAGTCCGGATCAACGGTTTTCAATTTGCCGGAAACCTCTGCCAATGGCACACGTTTTGTCTCTCCATTGATCATTGCAATCATGCAGCCGTAATCTTCCTCAATGATTGCCTGTGCTGCTGCAGAGCCAAGTCTGGTACAGAGCACTCTGTCATATGGACATGGGCTTCCGCCCCGCTGTGTATGTCCCGGAACCGTAACACGGACCTCAACGCCTGCTGCTTCATAAATCTGATCCGCAATCTCATAGGAAACGGACGGATATTTGCGGTCGGCCACTTTTTGCCTTGTATGCTTTCTTTGTCAGGGATGAATCCTCCTTGGAAATCGCACCTTCCGCAACTGCAAGAATTGTAAATCCTTTTCCTGCTTTTGTTCTCTTGTTGATAGCTCCTATCACTTTATTGATATCATATGGGATCTCAGGAAGCAGAATAATATCGGCACCGCCGGCAATTCCTGCATGAAGTGTTACCCAGCCTACTTTGTGTCCCATTACTTCCACGATAAATACACGGCTGTGAGAAGTGCTGTCGTATGAATGCAGTCGATTGCCTCTGTCGCAATGTTGATCGCGCTCTGGAAACCAAAGGTAACATCGGTTCCATAAATATCATTATCGATTGTCTTTGGAAGATGAACCACATTTAAGCCCTCTTCCCGGAGAAGGTTTGCCGTTTTCTGCGTTCCATTGCCGCCAAGGATCACAAGACAGTCCAGATTTAATTTATGATAAGTCTGCTTCATTGCCTCTACTTTATCGAGACCATTCTCATCCGGCACACGCATCTGTTTGAATGGCTGACGGGAAGATCCTAAGATTGTTCCACCTTTCGTGAGGATTCCGGAAAAATCTGCTGAAGTCAAAAGACGGTAATCTCCATAGATCAGCCCTTTGTATCCATTGTGAAATCCGTATATCTCAAGTTCATCAACATTTTCACTCAAACCTTTTACCACACCACGCATAGCAAAGCATTCAGTGCCTGACAGTCGCCGCCGCTTGTAAGCATTCCTATTCTTTTCATACGTAAACAGTCCTTTCTCAACGCTATATTAAATGATTCCATTGCTAAATAGATTATAATATATTTTTTTTGCGCACACAACTATTTCAAAGCTTGCAGATTATAGAAAATATGGTATACTAAACAAGTATTTTTTATACAAAAAGAAAAGCGTATCACGTTTTTCTATGGAGATATACCCAAGTGGCTGAAGGGTCCGCACTCGAAATGCGGTAGGTCGGTAAATGTTCCGGCGCGCGAGTTCAAATCCCGCTATCTCCGCTGAGCCAGTGTCTTTACTGGCTCTTCTTTTATTATACCTAATTAACCAGTTCTCATTTTACTATCTGAGGGAAATAATATGGAATTCATGAATGCATACAAGCATCTTGAAAAGTTATGTGGTGATATTTTAAATGATGAACGCCGAATCTCTGCTTACATTGATGAAATGGCAAAAATTTCTGATGGTTCTACTAAAGTACACAATTGGGATAATGATCTGAAAAAACTAAAGCATTACCGTTGGATCAGGAACCAGATTGTCCATGAACCGGATTGTCGGAAGAAAACATATGCCATCCAGACGACGTTGCATGGTTAAATAATTTCTATTCAAGAATTATGAATCAGACTGATCCGCTTACACTTTATTCCAAAACAACAAAGCTAACACTTCGGCTAAAACACAAAAAAATACTAATTGCTCTCCACAGGGGAAAAAAATACACCGTAAAACAAAGTGTTCTGCTAATTTTACATTATTTTTATAATTTTAATAGTTTTAATCTTTGTTTTACTTATCGTTATGTTCCTTTTTCAAAAGTAGCGACTAAGAATTATTTTTTGCAAAAGAAAGAGAAGGGCATGTGAAAAACAAAAGTTTTTTCACGCGCCCTTTTCAATTATACGATTGCCTCTATTAATTTCTTTTCTTTTATGTGAACTTCTTTAACACCAATCTGCTTATTTTATTAAAACAAAAACTCAGCATATATCCTGTTTGTAAATGGTAATAATCAAGGTACTCCGATAATTAGAGCTATCCATTTTTCACAAATTGATTTTTATCTTGTAAAAGCAAAGATCATACATCTTACTATTTAAAAATTCTTCCGAAAGAAAATAATTATACAAACCAGTCTCAAAAATTCTGTTGGAAATCACTGCTGTATCGTTTTCCCTTTTATAAAGCCAAACATTTCTGCCATCTCAATTGCAGGATTCAGCGGATTGTACGGAATCATTTTTCCGTTAAACAATAATGCATAAATTACCTTTCTCAGTTCCGAGGATAATCTGCCAGTTTGTTTACCAGTGATTCAAATAAAGTGTTTTTTTTGAGCAGTATATTTACCGCTTTTAATAAACCTTCCTTTGTCCATGAATTGTTCAGAAACTGTGGTTCTTCTGCTACGATCTCATCGATTAGTTTACATAATTTCGATACTAAAAAATGGATACCCGGATGTATAATCGAAAATCATTCCGGCAATTGCATTAATATCTATTCCTGTTTTATGATCTCCCTCATATTCCTTAAGCATACCTGCAATATCTAGTGCCGAAAAAACTCATATCTACAAGATAGTCTCTTTGCTATATTCCATGGACTGTTTAATTTATGTTCACCATTTTCAGAAATTTTGCGTTTAATATTTTTTGATATCATGTACTCTGCTAATATCACAGATTAGAAAGTCGCCTTTCTGTCCCTGTTAATATAATAACCACGTAACTGCGCCAAAAAATCTAAAAACACCTGATTATTAGATGCACTGTCAACTTCATCAATCAGAAGCACTATTTTTTTATTTGATTGCTCACACCATTGGCTCAGACAACGAAATAATCTTGAAAGCGTAACCTGTCTCTCATCCCCATCCGCAAAACCCTGCAAAGTTGTTTTTATTGTATCTGGAATTTCTTCCGGGAAACGCATACAATCTAAAATTTCCCATGAAAATGCCATGACAAATGAATTTTCGTTTTCGAAATCTGCATAACTCATACGCTGAAAGTCCAGACTGACTACCGTATATTCTTTCTGAAGAAATTCCTCTAAAGCACGCAGTGTTGTTGTTTTGCCATATTGCCTTGCACGGTTAATCGTAAAGTATTGTCCCTCATCTACCATATTTTTTATCTGCGTAGACGTTCTGAGATATTAACCATATAGTGTAGATTCGGTTTACAATCTCCATTTACATTAAAAATTTTTGCCATGAATACCTCTCTTTTCCTGACAATAACATGATATATTTCTAATTATAAGCTATCATTTTAGGAAAGCAACAGCCACCGGTTCCGGTGGCTGTCTTTTTTCGAAAATGCTTTATTTCACATCTGTCACTTCGTAACCTGCATCTACAACTGCCTGTTTTAATGCTTCTACAGAAGCATCGCCTGTTACGACTGCATTTTTGTTTTCAAGGCTTACGGTAACTTCTGTTACGCCTGCGACCTCTTTTAATGCTTTCTCTACATGTGCCTGGCAATGGGCACACATCATGCCTTCGATTGAAATTGTTGTGGTCATAGTTGATTCTCCTTTATCATTGTTTGTTGATTTTATATTATTATCCAGTGCATTGTGCTGGTTAATATCTGCAATTGTACTTGCAGACGACATCCTGATGCGGTTCACTTTGTGTCTTTTTTCGCATCGTGCAGTTTTACCCATCTTAACCGGAGTGCATTACTTACCACACATACGCTGCTCAGACTCATGGCTGCTGCACCTAACATCGGGTTCAATTTTATCTGGAAAAGCGGATACAAAACACCAGCTGCAAGTGGGATTCCGATACTGTTGTAAAAGAATGCCCAGAATAAATTTTCTTTGATGTTGCGGATCACGGCTTTACTTAATTTTACTGCACCTACAGCGTCAAGTAAATCGTTTTTCATCAGTACGATATCAGCGCTCTCGATCGCTACGTCTGTTCCTGCCCCGATCGCAATTCCCACATCTGCGGAGGCAAGTGCCGGCGCATCGTTGACGCCGTCACCGATCATCGCTACTTTATGTCCTGCCTGTTTTAAGGCTGAGATTTTCTCCTCTTTCTGTGTTGGCAGAACCCCGGCGATCACCTCATCGATACCAACCTGCTCCTTGATCGCCTGTGCGGTCACTTCGTTGTCACCGGTTAACATAATGACATGTATGCCGTAATCACGGAATTTCTGTACCGCCTCTTTACTGGTCGGTTTTACCACATCTGCAACTGCCACAATTCCAAGGAACTGTTTTTCATCTGCAAAAAGAAGTGGTGTCCTGCCCTGTTTGGCAAGTGCCTGGATCTGGTTTTTCTGTTCTGTGGAAAGGCTGATTCCTTTCTCTTCCATCATCTTCTCATTTCCGGCATAGAATAGTGTGTACCGGACACTGTACCTTCTATTCCTTTTCCAAATAAAGCGTTGAAATCTGTTACTTTTTCCAATGCAATACTGTTTGTCTCGCAATAGTTTACAATCGCCTCGGCAAGCGGATGTTCGCTTCCCTTCTCAAGACTTCCTGCAATCTGAAGAAGCTGCGTTTTATCTGCATTCTTTCCGGCAACACAGATAATATCTGTCACGACCGGTTTTCCCTGCGTGATAGTTCCTGTCTTATCTAACACAACGGTATCGATCTGGTGTGCTGTCTCTAATGCGTCACCGGATTTGATGAGGATTCCGTTCTCCGCACCTTTTCCGGTTCCAACCATAATTGCAACCGGTGTTGCAAGACCAAGTGCACACGGGCAGGAAATCACAAGCACTGCAATCGCAGTTGACATTGCAAACTCAAACGTTGCACCGGAGATCAGCCAGATAACTCCTGTGATCAGTGCAATGGTAATAACGGCCGGCACAAAGACTCCGGCAATTTTATCCGCCATTTTTGCAATCGGGGCTTTGCTTGAGGAAGCTTCCTCAACCAGCCGTATGATCTGTGCGATTGTGGTGTCCTCGCCGACTTTGGTTGCTTTTGCGCGGATCAGACCGGATTTGTTCATGGATGCAGAGACAATCGTGTCTCCCTCCTGTTTTGGCACCGGAATACTCTCACCTGTGATCGCCGATTCGTCAAAAGAAGATTTTCCCTCCAGCACGATACCGTCCACTGCAACCGATTCACCTGGTTTTACAAGAAAAATTTCTCCTTTTTCCACATCTGTTGCATCAATGACCTGCTCCACACCATCTCTTATGACCGTCACTGTCTTTGGCGCGAGATTCAAAAGCTTTGTGATCGCCTCGCTTGTTTTTCCCTTGGACTTCGTCTCAAGATATTTTCCAATGGTGATCAGTGTCAGGATTGTTCCGGCTGACTCAAAGTATAAGTCGTGGGCATACTGATGTACGACCGCCATGTCGCCATGTCCCATCGCATAACCGATACGGTAAATTGCAAAAATACCATAGAGAATTGCCGCACCCGCACCGATTGCGATCAGGCTGTCCATGTTCGGACTTCTGTGCCATAATGTTTTAAATCCGTTTTAAAATATTTCTGATTTGCGATCAAAATTGGCAAAGCAACAGTAAAAACTGTGTAAACGCATAGGTGATCGCATTCTCATTTCCATGCAGAAAGTTCATGGTAAACGGCGGCATCGGAATGTTGAGCCACTGATATATCATATGTCCCATGGACACATACATCAGCGGTATCCAGAAAATCAGCGAAACGATCAGCCGCTTTTTCATGTTTTTCACATTCTGCTCTACGGCTGAAAGTCCGCTGTTTTCCTGACTGTCCGACTGTCCGGACGTTTTTGTCCCGGATTTTGCGTGCCCGTCTTTTACCGCCGCACCGTATCCGGCATCCTCCACTGCCTTGATAATACCTGCCGTATCAAGTTTATTCTCATCAAATTCGACCTGCATACTGTTTGTCAGCAGATTCACGCTGACATTTTCCACTCCGGTAAGCTTTCCCACACTTTTCTCCACATGGGATGAGCAGGCGGAACAGGTCATGCCTGTAACATCAAATCTCTCTTTCATGTATGTCGTCCTTTCCTGTTATGTTCTGCTTTTTGAATATCCGGAGTTCTGCTGAAACTTCGGATATAACTTTCAGAGCGCACTATTTCATCAGTTTCTTCAAAAGTTCGCACAATTCATCGACTGCCTCTTCATTTCCTTCGCGGATATCCTCCGAAACACAGGTTTTGATATGTCTTGCCAGAAGTTCTTTGTTAAACCCATTCAAAGCCGCCTGGATTGCTGACACCCTGTGTGAGAATATCCACGCAATAACGATCGTCCTCCACCATCGCCCTGATCCCACGCACCTGTCCTTCAATACGGCTCAAGCGTGTCATGAGCGCTTTCTTCTCCTGCTCATCACGCTGTTTATGTTTTACATTGCCATCCTCATTGCCTTTACAACAACATGTCATAACTTCCACATCCTTTCTGTCCATCGCACCCTCATTTTGTTATCTGAGTATTATTTTCTACCACTTATGATTTTGTCATTCATTATATTTTGCATACCCCTGTGGGGTATATTGAATATAGTACAGGATAACAGAAAAGTCAAGCATCATTATTTACTATTTTTCTCATTAACAAATTTTCTATTACCGTTCACTTGTCTTTCGTTCCCATAACAATTCCTAACTTAACAATGCAAACAATATAAGTTCATGATATAATGTGCGTAAGCAATGAGCAGTGCCATAGACAGAGAAAATATTTTCTGACTGCTTGCAGGCAAGGAAATATTTTTCCTGTCTATGATAGGGCGAATGCCCGACAGCCAGGAAAATCTCTGATTTTTCTGGCTGGCACTGCGGACTGTGCTTCATGATATAAGAAAGACTATAACGGATAATTGCGAAACTCATCAAAGCATAAATAAAATTGTGAAAATCAACAAAAGACATGAAAGACATTGGGGAACCGCCGGTTCTTAGAAGGTAGGTACAACTGCAAGTTGTGCCTAGCTTCTTAGCACCGTTGCGGGTGACACATAGCGAGAGCGTGTCTTGCATGTTTTTGTTGGTTTTGAACAATTTAAAGCATCTTAAGCAGAGTTTCGCAAACACCCAAACCCCAGAGAAAGGACTTCCCTATGCTTTTGAAAAAAGAAAAACCCGCCCAGATTGATTACCTCGAAAATTGGCCGGAACATTATTATGAAATAGAAAATGCCAAAGAAAGAAAAGAGATTCTCGCTCAGGCGATCAGCCGGGAGCTGGATCTTCCAAATGATAATTACCGTATGAAATTGTTGGAAAAACGTTATGGAAAAGACGGCAAGAACGATGCCTTCATGAAAGCATGGATGATGATCAAAGCATCCGGTGCTGCCGGAATTTCTTTTTTCAACAAGCGGCATCTGCAAAAAAGAATTAAAACAATATATGAAAGATCTCTGTCTGCTCGAATACGCACCTGAGAATGAAACAGAACAGGCAGTTCTGCTGACAGAGTGGGAAAATTTTGCGAAAGTTCTGCTTGCCTCCTGCACGGGAAGCAAAACTTATTGCTCCACTCTTTTGGCATTGTGCCGATCAAAGATGCATCCGTTGCAAGAAAAATCGCGGAAGAGATCGACTTCGTCACAAGAACTTACCCACAAAAGCTCGAACTTGCTGACGAATTCGCTCCGTTCCGCGAAGTGATGGTCAACACCTACTGTAATATGATAGAAAATGGTTCTTCCTACTGGTACGAAGTTGTAAACTCCTGATCAGAGTAATCCCTGATGAGAATCAATAAAATCAGATTAATCCCTGGATTAGGATAAATAAAATCAATACCGGAAGCACAAACTGGAAATATGGTTTTAATCCTTTTGCGATCTTAAGACCTTTTCCAGTATTTGCTTCTTCCAGATAGTTATCAAATCCCCATCCCCATTTTGTGACGCAGAATAACAGATAAATAAGGGAACCACCCGGTAGCAACAGATTGCTCACAATGAAATCCTCACTGTCTAACACATCCCTGCCACCGATCAGGTGCAGATCACTCCACACATTATATCCAGTACACATGGCATGCTGGCAATCAGTATGATCACACAGTTGACCAGTGCCGCTTTTTTCCGATTCCAGCCAAACATATCCATACAAAATGACATGATGTTTTCAAATACCGCAATAATCGTGGAAAAGCTTGCGAAAGTCATAAACAAAAAGAACAGTGTTCCCCATATACGACCGCCTTCCATATTTACAAATACGTTTGGAAGCGTGATGAAAATGAGTTTTGGTCCTGCCCCCGACTTCCACGCCGTAGCTGAAACATGCCGGGAAAATGATCAGTCCAGACATGATTGCCACAAATGTATCCAGTGCACAGATTCTGGCACCTTCTCCTGCAAGGCTGTTATCACGACCCATATAGCTTCCAAAGATCTCCATGGCTGCAACTCCGAGACTTAAGGTAAAGAACGCCTGATTCATTGCCGCTGAAACGACATTTCCAATGCCCACTTCCCTCACCGTTTCCATATTCGGAATCAGATAAAAACGGACACCCTCGCCCGCACCGGATAATGTAAAACTGTGTACCGCAAGGATCACGATCAGGCCAAGCAAGGCACTCATCATGACTTTGCTTATTTTTTCCAGACCATTCTGCAATCCTCTGCTGCACACAAAAAAGCCCAGAATGACCGTGAGTATCATCCAGAAGCTCATCTGCAACGGGTCTGCAAGCAGGTTGGAAAATACTGCTCCGGCAGCCTCCGCATCCATGCCAGCCTGAAACTCACCCGTCAGGAATTTATAAAAATAAGTTATCATCCACCCGGAAACTGTCGTGTAATACATCATCAGCATGTAGCAGCCAAATATCGCTGCCCAGCCGTGAAGATGCCACTTGCTTCCCGGTTTTTCTAATGCCTTGTAACCTAACACGGCACTCTTACGGCTTGCACGTCCCACGGCAAGTTCCATCGTCAGAACCGGAAGTCCCATGGCAATCAAGAACACGAGATACAGCAGGACAAATAGCCCTCCGCCGTTTTCGCCCACGACATAAGGAAATCTCCATACATTTCCGATTCCGATGGCACATCCGGCACTTACCAGAATAAATCCCAGACGTGATTTGAAAGATTCTCTTTTCATGATCTGACCCCTGACTAGATGTTTAACAGATCACTATAAACTTTTAATGCTCCGTCTGTCTCATGTGCAAGAACACGTTTTGCAAGAACTTTACCAAGCTGTACACCTTCCTGATCAAAACTGTTAACATTCCATACGAATCCCTGGAACATAACTTTGTTCTCGAAATGAGCAAGTAAAGCACCAAGTGTCTTAGGATTTAATTCTTCTCCGATGATGATAGAAGAAGGACGTCCTCCCTCGAAATTCTTGTTGCGGTCGTCGTCTGCCTTATCCACATGCAAATGCTACGATCTGGGCTGCTACGTTTGCACAGAGCTTCTGCTGGCTGGTGCTGTCCTGGATAACTACATCTGTACCAATCTGGTTGTTCTTAAATCCGATAAACTGAAGCGGTACGATGTCTGTTCCCTGATGAATAACTGATAGAAGGAATGCTGTCCATTTGTACCAGGCTCACCGAAGATCACCGGTCCTGTCACGTAATTTACAGGCTCACCAAAACGGTTTACAGATTTACCGTTAGACTCCATGTCTAACTGCTGTAAATGTGCAGGGAAGCGGCTCAAAGCCTGGGAGTATGGTAAAACGGCTGTAGCCGGGTAGCCGAGTACATTACGCTCATAAACTCCGATCAATGCGTCGAGCATTTCCGGATTCTCTAACATATTTTTATTTAAAGAAAGTTTGTCTTCTTCTGCTGCACCGTCTAAGAACTGTGCAAAAACGTCCGCTCCGAATGCCAGTGACAGTACAGCGCCGCCAACGGCTGAAGTCGATGAAAAACGACCACCGATATAGTCGTCCATGAAAAATGCAGCCAGATAATCATCACTCTTTGCAAGAGGAGATGTCTCACTTGTAACAGCTAACATATGCTTAGAAGCATCCAGTCCTGCATTTTTCAATGCATCTTTTACAAAAGACTCATTCGTCAATGTCTCTAATGTTGTACCTGATTTTGATACAAGTACGAAAATGGAATGTGCAACATCAATAGAAGCTAAAACTGCTGCTGCGTCATCTGGATCAACATTGCTGATGAACTTTGCTTCCATCTTGAAGGTGTTGTTTTTCTTTTTGCCCAGTTCTCCAGTGCAAGATACATTGCACGTGGTCCAAGGTCACTTCCGCCAATACCGATCTGAACTACAGTTGTAAACTTTTCACCTGCTGCATTTGTGATCTCTCCGGCATGTACCTTGTTTGCAAAATCTGCAATTCTATTCTGCTGTTCTACATAAAAAGAACGCTTGTCTACGCCATCTGCCTCGACTGCATCCCCAGCTGTCCGCGTGTCATATGATGAAGCACAAGACGTTTCTCCCTGTATTCACAACTTCACCATTATAAAGAGCTGCAAATTTTTCAGAAAGCTGTGCTTCCTCTGCTAATTTTGCAAGTGCTGCAAGTGTGTTATCATCCACTTTTTTTGCAGCATAATTATATGCAAGTCCCTCTGCCATCGGTGTGCTGTATTTCTTCACACGCTCTGCGCCGTTTTCTCCGGACATTACTTTTGTCAGGTCAACCTCTGCAACCTTTGACAATTCTTCAAAAGAAGTAAGGGTATCTAAATTCTTCCACTCCATGGTGTTATCCTCCTTGTTTTATTTGCCTTTTTTTACTCCTTAATTTGCCTTTTATTTATACAACCGTGAAAAATTATACTATTA
>VOFB01002955.1_pt1 | contig 13375 bp, 10 predicted proteins | sample 5384141 | NCBI WGS metagenome assembly VOFB01 (sample SAMN12384721, study PRJNA508395) | human gut metagenome | isolation source: healthy gut A | host: Homo sapiens | reverse complement strand
TTGTCCGTCATCTGAAGCGTGCCGCCGTCGATCACTTCGGCATTGTCGAGCAGCGCATCCCGCTGCGCCGTGAGTCGCGGATCCCAGCTGGCTTTTTCATGGCTGCCGTCACAGTAGGGCTTGCGGCGGGAGGCTCCGCAGCGGCATAGCGCCGTGGGTTCCGATTCGGTCGAGAAGTGCCTGCCCTCCTGAAAATACCAGCTGTCGTTGGACTCGTCGGGCATGATGAACTGTTCGGCCAGCGGCGGCCTCCCGTATACCAGATAGGGGCCAGTTTCGGTTACGGTGATGCTGAACCGCTCCTCTGCGGGGAGCTTCCCGTTTCAATTTTCAAATTGGACATGTTGGACATACTATTTGAGTTTATATTTCGTTTGGGTGTAGGCGGCAATAATATTCCCAAATCCCGACGGATGAAATATTTGGGATGCCTTTATAGGATTTATCCCGCTTTTTGGTATCTTTGCAGAGATTTTTTAAACTGACATAAAGTAAATTTGGGCAATATGAAAGGATTCGTAAAACTGATAGCCGTGGTCGTGACTGCGGCGGCGTTTGCCGTGTCGTGCAGTAAGGACAAGGATTCGGGCGCCGTATCGTTCGACAAACCTGCGGTCTTCATCGACGCGCCGAGCGGCATGGCTACAGTGGGCTTCACCCTGCGGAACATCAAGACGCTCTCCGTTACGAGCCAGCCCACGGGCTGGGACGAGCCGATGCTCGACCAAACCACGGGCATGCTTACGGTCATAGCTCCTTCGGCCACGGCACTCGAAAAGGGTACGGCCGTCGAATCGGGTACGGTCGTGCTGGCCGGGGTCACTCCGGGCGGGACGAGCGTTTCGGGCGTGCTTTTCGTCGGCGTCGTAAAGACCGTGGACCTGAGCGCGGCGGGCGTGGCCAACAGTTATATGGCATCCGTGAAAGAGACCAACTACCTGTTCGACGTCATGCACAAAGGCGACGGTTCGCCGCTGGCGACGGATCATCTGGCGTTATCTGGAAATCTGCGTCGGGACTGGTGCAGTATCTGCAGATGGAGAACGGCAAGGCGTCGTTCTACATCGGAGCCGACACCGAAGACAGCGACAAGATCCTCAAGGGCAACGCCGTGATCGGCGCTTACGATGCCAATGACGAACTGATCTGGAGCTGGCACGTCTGGGCGACGGATTACGATCCCGAAGGCGAAAACGGGTCGGTCGAGCTGAACGGCTATACGATGATGACCCGCAATCTGGGCGCGCTGGCCAACGGCAATGCGACGACGTCCGAGATACTGGCCTCCTACGGTCTTTATTACCAGTGGGGCCGCAAGGATCCGTTCATCGGTCCGAGCACCTATAAGATCTCCAGCGGTCAGGGCGCCGCCATGTATAACGACAGCGGCAGCCGCACCTATGTGACGATGGTCGCGTCGAGCGCCGAGACCGGAACGATGGATTATGCCGTCAAACATCCGCTTGCCTTTGTTACGGGCGTCGCCGAGTCGAATAACGACTGGCTCTGGAGCAAGTCCGATGCCGGTTGGTCGTCGGACGGCGATGCCGGCGCAAAGAGCGTGAACGACCCCTGCCCCTACGGCTGGCGCGTCGCTCCTTCGGCCGCTTTTGCCGGGCTTGAGATCGTCGGAACTCCCGCCGCGGGCGACGAGGAGAAATTCGGCTGGACGCTGACCGACGGAAAAGCCGAATCGTTCTTCATGGGCGGCGGACGCCGCCGCTACGACGACGGCAAGATTCAGAATATTTATATTCCGAAGGATGAAGCGAAGATGAAGTTGTATACCCGTGCGGATATCGCGCAGCCTTTGGGAGGGACTTTACTGGACTACCGCCGTGGACGGCACGCAGTCGAACGCGCTTCATTTCTGGTACGAGAAGCTCACCGGGACGGGCGGCATCGCGCCTGCCGAAGCGTATGCCCGCGCCAACGGCATGCAGGTGCGCTGCGTGAAGGTGAAGAATCTGTAGACGACCGATATGCAAGACAAAGACAACGGGCCGGCAACATGCCGGCCCGTTGTTGTTTGGTATAACAGTTGCGGTGTGGGACGGTAAACTACCGGGTAATGAAAATCAAAACAGGAAAAGGTACGATCTCGCTTGCGGTATTGCTGGCGATCTGGTCCGTGTCGGCGATCGCCTCGCTGCCGGGACTTGCCATATCTCCGATTCTGGGGGATCTGAACCGGATATTTCCCAAAGCCACCGACCTCGAAATTCAGATGCTGACCTCGCTTCCGTCGCTGCTTATCATCCCTTTCGTGCTGCTTTCGGGACGCCTCTCCGTGGGCAGGGACAAACTCCGGATTCTCACCGTCGGACTGGCGGTCTTCTTTCTGAGCGGCGTCGCCTGCATCTTTGCCAAGAGCATGGCGTGGCTGATCGTCATCAGCTGTATCCTCGGCATCGGCGCAGGCATGGTGATTCCGCTTTCGACGGGACTTGTGGTCGATTACTTCACGGGCGATTACCGCGTGCGCCAGCTGGGCTACAGTTCGGCGATCAACAACCTGACCCTCGTGCTGGCCACCGTCGTCGCCGGCTATCTGGCCGATGTGAACTGGCATCTGCCCTTTCTGGTCTATACCCTGCCGGGCGTCTCGCTGGCCCTGTCGTTTTTCCTCAGGCGCGGTCGCTCCACTCCCGAACCGGAGCAGAGCATCCAGATGCGCCATAAGATGATCGACCGCCGCAAGCTCGTCGGGCTGATGCTGTTCTATTTCTTCGCCACCTACGCCGTGCTGGTCGTGACGTTCTACGCCTCGTTCCTTGTCGACGACTACAAGATAGACAGCTCGTTCTCCGGCGTGCTGATCTCGCTTTTCTTTCTGGCGATCATGGTGCCGGGACTCTTCATCGACAAGATTATCCGGCGGCTGACGCGCAGCGTCAATCTCGTCTCGCTCGCATTGATCTGCGCCGGGCTGCTCTGCGTGGGTATTTTCCGCGACAAGACGATGCTCGTCGTCGGGGTCCTTGTGCGCGGGCTTCGGCTACGGCGTGATCCAGCCCGTCATTTACGACAAGGCGGCGACGATCGCTCCGCCGCGCTCGGCGACGCTGGCGCTGTCGTTCGTGATGGCGATGAACTATCTGGCCGTGATGGTCTGTCCCTTTATCGTGGACCTTTTCCGGCATCTGTTCGGAACCCACAGCGACCGTTTCCGTTTTTCTTCAATGCGGCGCTGGTGCTGGCGCTCACGCTCGTCACGTTCCGCCGCCGGGACGATTTCATTCTCGGACTCGACGAATCCTATTACAAAAATTAGCGGAAACACTTGATAATAACGTAAAAAGGTTTATTTTTGTACTGAAAAGTCACTTTTTACGATTATCAAGAGATGAGAAAGATTTTGTTCATGGCTCTGGCGGTCCTCATTGCGGCCGGCTGCGCGGAGTCCGAGAAAGGTACGCTTTGCGTGAAGATCGCTCCGGCTATCCGTACGCGCGTCACGGGTCTGCATTTCGATACCGGCGACCGTATCGGTCTGACGATCTCAAAGGGAGTGCCCCGTACGCCGAGAACGTGCCGATGACCTACGACGGCACGGCTTTTACGGCGTCCGGGCTGTCGTGGTACAACGACCTGAATGAAAAGTCCGTATTGACGGCCTATTATCCCTATGCCGAAGGCGGAAGACCCGACGAATTCACCGTCTCCTCGGACCAGACGCAGGGCAACGGGTCGTCCGACCTGTTGGCGGCCGTGAAAACCGACGTTACGCCCGTTTCGGCGCGAACATGAACTGGCGGTCGTAGCATTCGCCCCGGATCACCACGCCGTTGTATTCGTCATCGACGCTGTAGATGTATTTGCCGGGGGTGACGAATTCGGGCATGACGAACATCGTGAACTTCCGGTCGCTGACCTTGACCACTTGGGCGACCAGTTTGATCTTGACCCCTTTTTCGCGGGCGTACCGGATGTCCGAGTCGTGGATAGTCGAGATGCCGTAGGTGAAGATCCGGTCGGGATGGACATACACTCCGAGCGCGTGAACGGTAATGATGACTAATTTGAAGAGCGAGTCGTAGCCTTCGATGTCGAACGAAGGATCGCTCTCGGCGAATCCCAATGCCTGGGCCTGGGCCAGCGCCGCGTCGTAGGACTCCTGGTGGTCGAACACCCGCGAAAGGATGTAGTTGGACGAACCGTTCAGGATGCCTTTGACTTCGAGCAGCAGGTCGTTGTCGTAGTACTCCTCGAGGTTGCGGATCACGGGGATCGAGCCGCACGACGAGGCGTCGTACAGCAGTGCCACATTGTGTTTCTTTTGCAGGTCGATCAGCTCCGGCAGGTGGCGGGCCAGCATGGCCTTGTTGCCCGAAACGACGGGGATGCCTTTCTGGAGGGCCGCCTTGACGATTTTGTAGGAGGCCGCCGCATCGTCGATCACCTCCACGATCAGGTCGATCTCCGGATTGGAGAGGATCACCTCCGGATCGGTCGTGAAATAGGACGCGTCGATGCTGCGGGGTTTGTTCGACCGCACGCAGATCTTGACGATTTCCGCATGGGCGTTGCGGGATTTGCTGAGTACCTGGAAGATGCCTTGTCCGACTACGCCGAAGCCGAAAAGGCCGATTTTGATCTTATTCATGAGTTGGATGGATGAAAGGGTTGAGGATTCGGTTCAGTTGTTCGTGCTCGACCAGAAACCCGTCGTGTCCGAAGGGGGAGTCGATCTGGTGGTAGGTGCTGCGCGGCAGCATCCGGTGCAGCGCCTGCATTTCGGGCACGGTGAAGATGAGGTCGGTCGAAATGCCGACGACCAGACATTCGGCCGTGATTCGTTGCAGCGCCGCTGCCACGCCTCCGCGCTGGTAGCCGACGTCGTGCGTGTCGAAAGCGTTGAGGATCTTATAATAGGAGTAGGCATTGTAACGCCGGCAGAGCTTTTCTCCTTGGTACTGCTGGTAGGTGCAGGCCCGGTGAGAGGAGAAGTCGTCGTTCTCGTCCTGCTGCGAGAGGTCGTAGCCTTCCGGTCCCCGGTAAGAGAGCAGCCCGATAGCCCTCGCCGCCGCGAGTCCCTTCATGCCTGCCGTAGCGTAAGGTTCCCCGAAGGTCGAGTCGGCTTCGATGGCCATGCGCTGCGTTTCGTCGATGGCGATGCTCCAGGGTGACGCTTTGGCAGCCGTGGCGATCAGGACCAGCTTGCCGATCCGTTCGGGCTCCTGGACGGCCCATTCGACCGCCTGAAAGCCGCCGACGGAGCTGCCGACCAAGGTGTGGATGCGGTGGATGCCCAGAATGTCGGCCAGCAGCCGGTGCGCCCGTACCATGTCGCGGATCGTCAGTTCGGGGAAATCTTTGTAATAGGGGCGTCCGGTCGCCGGATTGACGTGCAGCGGCCCGGTCGTGCCGTAGTGCGAGCCGAGTATGTTGGCGCAGATGATGAAATGCTCGGCGGGGTCGAGGAATTTGCCCGCTTCGACCGTGTGCGGCGAGGAGGCTTGTTCGGCCGATCCTTTGACGCGGAAGGTCAGTACGCCGCCGAAACCGTTGGTCGATAGCCACGCCACCCATGCTGTTGCCGTGACCTCCGATCCATTTGGTCGCTGCGTGCAGCACGACATTGGCGCCCCATTTGATCGGCTGGCAAAGGTAGCCGCCGGCTCCGAACGTATTGTCGGCGATGACCGCGATGCCGTGTTTGCGGCCGATTTCGGCGATCGCCTCGAAATCGGGGATATTGAAGGCCGGGTTGCCGATCGTTTCGATGTAGATGGCCCGCGTACGGTCGTCGATGAGTGCCGAGATGCTCTTCGGGTCGTCCCCTTGTGCGAAACGGACCTCGATGCCGAGTCGGCGGAGCGTGTATTTGAACTGGTTGGTCGTTCCGCCGTAGAGGTAGGAGGTGCTTACGATATTATCGCCTGCCTGGGCGATGTTCGTGATGGCGAGCATTTGGGCGGCCATGCCCGATGCCGTCGCAACGGCTCCGGTACCTCCTTCGAGGGCGGCGATGCGCTCTTCGAAAACGGCGGTCGTGGGGTTGTTCAGGCGGGTGTAGATGTACCCCGGTTCCGTGAGGGCGAAAACGGCGGCGCTCTTTTCCGCACTTTCGAAGGTGTAGGCCACCGTCTGGGCCATGACGCTGCCCGCCGGGGTCAGAAACCTTTATGTGCAGACTACCCTGCCCGACGGTACCGTGTCGGTCAGCATGCAGCCGGTTTCCGCGGCACTCAACGTTGCGGGCGCCGTAATGAAAAGCGCTGAAGCGCCGAAAATCCGCACTTCCGCGGCTACACGCAGCGAAAGCTCGTCGATGCCCGGCTATCCGACGCTGTCGGTCAAGGCGGAAAGCGACTTCGCCGAGGGTGCGGTTATCCGCCAGACGCCGGCGGGCAATATCGACCTCGGAGCCAGCTGGATCGCCAAACCCTATGCCGCGGCGGCGGAATATTACATTCCCGCGGGCGCCGAGATTACGGGCAATATCAATTTGAACGGCAAGTTCTCGCCCCATTCCGCTCCGGTTCTCTACGTGGCGGGCAAACTGACGCTCAATGCGTCGGTTACTATCGGACAGGCGACCCTTGCGGTGCTTCCGGGCGGTGAAGTATATATCAGGGAGGCGAAAGCCAACCTCCAGCAGAATGCGGTCTATCCGGCCATCTATGTATTCGAGGGCGGTACTTTTACGACCGATCAGACGAGTTTCTCCTGCAAGACCGTCGTCAACGAAGGCACGTTCGTTGTCAACGGACTGTTCAACGTCAACACCTCCTGCGAGTTCTACAACGGAGCGTCGGCCGCATTGCAGGCGGGTGAAGTCGAAGTCACCAACAAGGCGAAGCTCTACAACGACGGAAAGATCGAAAGCGCCGATTTCCAGCTCAACACCTACGCCGAGCTTCACAACTGCGAGAACGGCACGGTTGCCATTGACGGGACCTTCTACGTGACCAACTATTCGGTGACCTACCAGAAAGGTGCGGCCACGATGGATAAACTCGAAGCCCGCGGCGGCGGTATGGCCGCTCTATGTGAACTGCCATACCGCAGCGGACGACGTCATTGCCGAAGGGGCGAAGTTCTACATCGCTTCGGGTTCGGGTCTCGACGCCGGAACGGTCTATTTCAACAGCAGTACGGAGCTGTATGCCGCAGCCGGCTCGATCTTCTCGATGGACGAATACAATGCGAGCAGATCGGGCGGCAACGTGCGCATCGTCAGTCAGGCGCAGGCCGACCAGCCGATGGCCGTGGTCGTGATCCGGGAGAAGGGTGTCAGCTCGCGTTATTACGGCACCAAGTTCGAGGGTCTTATGGAGGTCGTCTACGATAATGCGGCCGATGCGAAATACGTCATCGACGCCGGCAGCCTGATTGACGGCGCCGTGATGCGCGACAGGCAGACGGTCGTGATTGCCGAGAGCAAATGTAACGGAGGCAAGGAGCCTGTGACTCCCGATCCGGAGACGGAACCCGAAATCATCGAGGTGATCGGTGCGCCCTACACCTATTGTTTCGAGGACGGCTGGCCGTGGATCGGCGATTACGATATGAACGACGTGGTCGTCGTGACCGGCATCGACCGGCTCGTGAACAAGGAAAGCGGCAAGGTGGGTTCCATCCGCATCAACTGGGAGCTGAAAGCCGCCAGCGCCGCGCACCTCAATGCGTTCGCCGTGCAGCTGGACAAGGTCGCCGCTTCGCAGGTCGCCAGTGTCGAGACGACGAACACGGCCTTCGGCAAAGGCGCATTCGCTGGACCAGGTCTCGAATCCGGCAACGAATATGCTGTCATTCCGCTCTTTAACACCGCGCAGGAGATTCTCGGCGAAGACACCTACATCAATACCTCCAAAGGTACGGCGCCCGTTCCGACCGTGAAGCATACGACGACCGTGACTTTCACCCGGCCCGTCGATGCGGCTGCGGTGCTGGAATCGGCCGTCAACGCCTTTATCGTCGTCAATTCGAAGAGTTCGGGCGTATTCAGCCGCGATACCGAGGTGCATATGCCGACCTACAAGCCGACCGGATTCGCGGTCGTTTCTGGGCAATACGTTCGCCGAAGCCGAGCCGTACAAATACTTCGTGTCGAAGGGAACGGGTATGAAGGACAACTACATGATGTGGCGTTCCGGATGATGAGGTCCCGCGTCGTGCGGATGATTTCTTCGCGTGTTACCCTGCGTTTCATTGTTATTTATCGGTTTCGGATTCGATTTCACGGCCGCCGCCCAGGGCATGGTAGAGATCGACGATAGCCTGAATCTCCGAGAAACGGTCGTTGATTTGCGACAGTTGTGCCGACAGCAGGGTTTGCTGTGCAGTCAGCACTTCGAGGTACGTCGTGCTGCCGTGGCGCATCAGAAGCTGGGTGCTCTCGACGGCAGTTTCCAGCGAAGCGACCTGTTTCTGGCGCAGATCGACTTTGGAGCGTGCCGACTGGCATTTGGCGAGGGCGTTGTTCACTTCGGCTCCCGCGTTGAGCAGGGTCTGCTGGAACGACAGCAGGGCCTCCTGCTGTTGCGCTTTGGCGATTCGAAGCTGTGCCTGGTTTCTGCCCGCGTTGAAGATGGGCTGTACGAGCGATGCCGCAGCGTTGAAGATCCATTTGGCGGGATCGAGCGTCGTAACACCTCCATCGTTGGTCCAACCCAGCGTACCGCTCAGACTGAGGGCCGGATAGAACGCCGACCGGGCTCCGGCCGTGTTGTAAAAGGCCTGTGCCAGCGAGTATTCGGCATTTTTCACGTCGGGACGGTTGGAGAGCATCTGCGCGGGAATGCCGACCACCAGATTCTCCGGAAGAATTTGCTCGTCGAGCGTGCCGCGTTCGAAGCTGCGGGGAGCTTCCCCCAGCAACGACGAGAGGCTGTTTTCCATTTCGCGGATCTGGTACTCCAGGTCGAACAGCGAGGATTCGATCGAATAGTAGCTTGCTTCGGCTTGAGAAACCGCCGCTTCGTTGGTCATACCCGCCTCTTTCATGGCCCGCATCGTATTGACGGTTTCGAGCCATTTTTCAGCGGTTTCTGAAGATATCTCGTACTGAGCGTCGAGCATCAGCAGCGTGTAGTAGAGATTGGCGACGGAGGCGATGACCTGCGTGCGGACAGCCTGTTGGTACTCCTGGCTTTGTGCGAGAAGAGCTTTCGCCCGGCGCTTGCTGTTGGTGAGTTTGCCGAAAATATCGACCTCCCAGCTGGCCGTTGCGGGAACGGTGTAGGTCCACGTGGCGTTCCAAGGGTTGGTCAGGCTGCTCACGCCTCCGTTCGGAGCGAAGTTGAACGAGGGCAGGTATGCCAGGCGTGCCGACTTCAGCGTCGCTTCCGCCTCTTTTACGCGCCAGTAAGCCGACTGGAGGTCGGTGTTGTTGTCCAGTCCCTGCTGAATGAGCTGTTGCAGGTAGGGATCGGTGAACATCTCCTGCCAGGAAATGTTACCCAGGGTCATCGTATCGACCGTTTCGACTCCCTGGCCGTAAAGCCCGTCGGTTTTGATCTCTTCCGGGCGCGTGTAGGGCTTGTAAATGCCGCAGCCAGCCATGGCGGCTGCGGCAAGTATGATGATTAGCTTTTTCATGGTTTACTTCTTCTCTTCGTTTTCTTTTTTGCTGTCTTCGATCTCGGCTTCGATCATCCAGTCGGGAGTGTTCGTGAATTGGATCGGTTTGACCTTCTCCTGCAGGTGCTGGAAGACGATGAACAGGGACGGCACAAGGAACAACAGAGCCAACGTACCGACGATCATACCGCCGACGACGCCCGAACCGAGGGTCGAGTTACCGTTGGCGCCCACACCCGTTGCGATTACCAGCGGGATCATACCGAACACGCAGGTCAGCACGGTCATCAGGATAGGACGCAGACGGGCTTTGGCGGCCGAGAAGGCGGCCTGCGAGAGGCTCATGCCCGACTTGCGGCGGTCTGCCGCGTACTCCGTAATCAGAATCGCGGTTTTCGACAACAGACCGATAATCATGATAAGACCCGTCTGGAGGTAAATGTTGTTCTCCTGTCCGATGAGCTTGACCAGAATGAACGAACCCAGCAGACCGCACGGTACGGCCAGAATGACGGCGAAAGGAATCAGGAAGCTCTCGTAAAGAGCACTCAGAATCAGGTAGATCAGGATGATGCAAATACCGAAGATGATCGCCGTGTTGCTACCTGTCTGACTCTCCTCGCGCGTAAGTCCGCCGAAGTCGTAGCCATAACCCTTGGGCAGCACCTGTTCCGCTACCTCCTCGATGGCCTTGATCGCATCGCCGGTCGAGTATCCGTCGGCGACGGTACCGCTGATGGCGATACTGTTATACATGTTGAAGCGGCTCAATACCTCCGATCCATATACCTTGGTGAGCTTGACGAACTGACTGATCGGTGCCATTTCGCCGTTCTGCATCCGCACGTACACGTTGTTGAGCGATTCGGGATCGAGTCGGTATTTCGGATCGGCCTGGATCATCACGCGATATACTTTCGAGAAGCGGTTGATGTTCGACACGTACTGTCCGCCGTAGTAGCCCGAAAGGGTCGAAAGAATCTCTGTCGGAGAGATACCCGCGCGCTTGGCCTTCGCCGCATCGATGTCCACCATATACTGCGGGAAGTTGATGTTGAAGGTCGAATAGGCCATCTGGATTTCCGGCCGTTGGTTGAGCGCATAGATGTATTGCAAATAGATGTTGTAGAAGTCCGTTATGTCGCCGCCCGTCTGGTCTTGCAGATACATTTCGAAACCGGTCGAAGTACCGTAACCGGTGATCATCGGGGGAGCGACGGCGAAGATCTGCGCGTCCTTGATGTCGGCGGTCCGGGCATAGATTTGGCCGATTACGGCATTCACGGCGTCGGCCTTGTCGGGACGCTCCGACCAGTCTTTCAGTCTGACGATGCACATACCGTACGAGTTTCCCTGTCCGGCGATCATACCGTAACCGGCTACCTGCTGGAAGTCGCGGATCTGGGGAATGCTTTTCAGACGCTCGCCTACTTTGCCCATTATCTTGTTGGTTTCGGCGAGCGAGCTACCCGGAGCCGTCGTTACGTTGATCATGATCGTACCCTGGTCCTCGTCGGGTACCAGACCGGTTTTGGTGTTGTTCATCAGCAGCACCAGCCCGATCATTGCCAGACCCAGCGTTGCCCAGGTGAGCCATTTGTGCTTGATGAATACCATGACACCGCGCTGGTATTTCTTGAGCACGGCGCTGAAGGCCGTATTATAAGCCTTGCGGAACCGGGCCGCGAAGTTGTTCTTCACATTGCCGTCTTCATCTACATAGGGTTTGAGCAACAGGGCGCAGAGCGCCGGGGAAAGAGTCAGTGCGTTGAGTGCGGAGATACCGACGGCGACGGCCATCGTGATACCGAATTGCGTATAGAACGTACCTGAGGTTCCGCCCATCATCGACACCGGGATAAACACGGCCATGAAGACCAGCGTCGAGGTGATGATGGCCGAAGTGATGCCGCCCATGGCATCGACCGTAGCCAGGTACGATGACTTGTAGCCGCTGTCGAAGCGTGCCTGGACGGCTTCGACGACGATGATCGCGTCGTCCACCACCGTACCGATGGCGAGCACCAGCGCGAAGAGGGTCAGCAGGTTGATCGAGAAGCCCGCGAACGAAAGGAAAGCGAACGTACCCACCAGCGACACGAGGATCGAAATGGTCGGGATCAGCGTCGAGCGTATATCCTGCAGGAAGACGTAAACCACTAAAATGACGAGGATGATGGCCTCGATCAGGGTTTTGATCACTTCGTGGATCGAGGCGTACAGGTAGTCATTCACGCTCATCAAGTGGGTTATCTCTACGCCTTTAGGGAGTTCGGTTGCAATTTCATCGAGCATCGCGTCGATTTCCTCGACGGTTTGTGTGGCGTTCGTGCCTGCGGTCTGGAAGACGAGCGCCGAAACGCCGGGATGACCATTGACCATACCGTGATAAGCATAGGAGTCCTGTCCCAATTCAATGTCTGCCACATCTTTCAGACGCAGTACCTGACCGTCAGAAGTAGCTCGGATTACGATCTCCCCGAACTCTTCAGGTGTCATTTTACGGCCACGGTATTTCATGGTATATTGGAACGTGTTATCTGAGTTCTCGCCGAACATACCGGCTGCCGATTCGATGTTTTGTTCCGCCAGAACGCCTGTAATGTCCGAAGGAATCAACTTGTACTGGGCCATGACGTCCGGCTTCATCCAGATACGCATTGCATAATCGCCACCGAGAGCAAAGAATTCTCCGACGCCCTGGATACGCTGGATGCGCGGTTTGATGTTGATATTGAGGTAATTCGACAAGAAATTTTCATCGTATGAATCGTCTGGACTGCTTAGCGTGAAAACTTTCAGCATCGAAGACTGACGCTTCATGGTCGTAACACCGATTTTTGTAACTTCGGCAGGGAGCGATCCGGTTGCCGTCGCTACTTTATTCTGTACGTTGACGGCCGCCATATCCGCGTTGGTGCCCTGTTTGAAATAAACCGTGATCGATCCGCTACCGGCATTCGATGCTTCGGATTTGATGTACATCATATTTTCCACGCCGTTGATAGCCTCCTCAAGCGGAATGATGACGCTCTTCTGGATGGTTTCGGCGCTGGCGCCCGGATAGCTGGCACGCACCATCACCGTCGGGGGCGCGATGTCGGGGTACTGCTCGACGGGGAGCGTCGCAACACCGATAATACCGCCCAGGACGATTACGATGGAAATGACCGCCGCCAATACCGGGCGGTCTATGAAATGTTTTAGTGTCATATTTTACTGCTCTTTTGTAGGTTGTTCTGCAGGAGCGGTCGCGGTCGTTGCGGCTCCTTTGGGTTTGATCGGGGTTCCTTCGCGCATCAGACCGACGCCTTCGGTCACGATGACTTCGCCCGGGGTGAGTCCGGCGGTGACGATGAAATTCTTGCCGTCGCTCTGGGGCGATACGGTGATATTCTGCGAGGTGGCTACGCCGTTCTCGACCTTATAAACGAATTTCTTGTCCTGCAATTCGAAGGTAGCGACTTGCGGAACGGTGACTACGTTTTTGTAGATGTGCGGCAACAGGACATTACCCGAGCTACCGCTGTGAAGCAAGCGTCCGGGATTGGGGAATACGGCGCGAAGCTGTACGCTGCCCGTCGAAGTGTCGATCACGCCGCTGATCGATTCGATGCGTCCCTCCTGGGAGTAAAGCGATCCGTCGTTGAGCACAAGCTGCACGTTCGGCAACGCCGCCAGCGCTTTGTCCATCGAGCCGTATTCACGGGTCAGGTCGAGCAGTTGATTCTCCGTCAGGGAGAAATAAACGTACATATCGGAGTTGTCCGATACGGTGGTCAGCGGTTGGGGAATCGATGCGCTCACCAGGGCACCCACACGATACGGCAGGACACCGACTACGCCG
>VOFB01001009.1_pt1 | contig 13389 bp, 20 predicted proteins | sample 5384141 | NCBI WGS metagenome assembly VOFB01 (sample SAMN12384721, study PRJNA508395) | human gut metagenome | isolation source: healthy gut A | host: Homo sapiens | reverse complement strand
ACCGCCAAGTCGATTTTGATTTCCTGCGGTGCAAGGCTTGCGCCCCCGATGACACCTTCACGAAGTTTGATAAGCTCATCGCCACCATCCGAAGCCGGGAAATCTCGGCGTCAATCATCTTGCAGTCCCAGTCTCAGCTCCAGAACCATCTACAAGGATGCGGCGGACACCATCACGGGCAACTGTGACTGCACACTTTCCTGGCGGCAAGGAGAAATCCTACGCTCAAGGAAATCAGCAGAGGTGCTGGGCAAGGAGACAATCGACTACAGCACCTCAGAAACCCGTTCCAACAACAACTCTTATGGCTTGAATCCATCAGAAGACCGGCAAGGAACTGATGTCTCAGGACAGATCACCGTCATGGACGGAGCTAAGTGTATTTTGCAGCTTCGAGGCGATTCCAATAAGAAGAACGCCTTTGACATCGAAAAAGTACCTGTCACGCCAGCTGAAACTCAGGCTGGAAGAGGAGTACAGGCATTCGAGGTGTCCATAAGCGATAACCCGCAGGACGATGAAGCACTTCTGGAGGAATGGACGGATAGCACTCAGCTTCAGGCGGCCGGATATGGCGGCCTTTTATAATATACGGAGGTATTCTATGGCTTTTTTCAATTCTGCAATTACCGTTCTCCAGACCCTCGTGATCGCCATCGGCGCTGGCCTTGGCATCTGGGGTGTGATCAACCTGCTGGAAGGCTATGGCAATGACAATCCCGGCGCGAATGCTCATGTGCCATAAAGTAACACACACAAGAATTTGATAGACAGCAGTCTGCTATTCCGTAAAAATAATTTATGCGCTGGTATGGAGTGACTTGACTATCGTCAATGTTTGTGGTATATTTATATCATAAAGAGTGAAATATACCACATAACAGGAGGATAGGTTTATGAAATCAAAACGCTATTTATATGGGCTTATGGGCTTGCTCTCTCTATTAGGGTTTATTGGCATTTTCACAGAAGCGAAGTCTTTTCTTGCCTTCTTTGCCTTTGCAGTTGATTTTGAATATTTCTTCATCAAATCAGATGAAATGTTGGAGGAATACATGAATAAGTCAGCTTCACGCGCATTTTACTGCGGAATGATTTCCGTGGCACTCGTTTCTTTTGTTTGTTTCTTTGCTGGGCTAAAGGAAGAAAAAGAAGCACTGATAACAGGTCTTGCTTCTGGTTGGGCGGTATCCGTCGCAATCTATGCTTTATCTACTGCTTACTACGGCTTCAAAGAAAAATGGGGGCTGGAGAATGATAAAGAATAGAATTAAGGAGTATCGAGCCAAGTATGATATGAAGCAGGAAGATTTGGCAAAGTTAGTGGGCGTTCGCAGAGAAACCATAGGGAATTTAGAAAAAGGCAGATATAATCCATCACTGGTATTAGCGTGGAACATAGCAAAAGTATTCAATGTTTCAATCGAGGATATTTTTACCGTTGAGGATTAAGTCATAAGTTGAAATAGCAAAGCCAGTCGAGCCAGTCAACGGTCAAGATGAACGGCGCATACGCGCCGCCGTTGACAGCCCCGCCCGCCTTTGCTGGTAGGCAATCAAGGGGCGACAGCAAAGAGGGTGCTGCCGCCCCGAACTATTATCAGAGAGGGGGAATTTCCATGACCGAAGATGAAGCCTACAAAGTGCATATCCAGTACACCTTTAACGCCTTTTGTAAGATTGTCATTCGTCACGCCGCCATAGATGAAATTTTGAAGCTGCGCCGGAGGTGGGAACGGGAAGTTTCCCTTGACTATCTGATGAATGAGAAGTTTGTCCAGCTTGCCGAGCCGGAGCAGCTTGAAGAATATCTTTTTACCGCCTGCGACCAAACCGCCATTTTGTACCATGCGGAACTTGCCGCCGCCCTTGCCCTCTTGCCGGAGCAGACACAGGAAGAAATTTTCCGTTGCTATTTTCTGCGCCAGCCGCAGCGAGTGATCGGCGCACATATCGGCCGGACACGCAGCACAGCGGGTCGGCATATCCAGCTTGCTTTGAAACGGTTGCGGCGGCTCATGGAGGGGAAAGACCATGAGTAAACTTCTCCCCTATGAAACAATCGTCAAAGCCCATGAGGGCGACCCGGACGCAATCGACACCGTCCTTTCCCACTACGCCGGATATATCCGCTATTTTTCCAAAGTACACGGGCAGGTCAACGCCGAGGTTGAGGAATATGTGAAGCAACAGCTAATTGCCGCGCTATTCAAGTTTCACTTTGACCGATAGAATGAGGTATAATCAATCTGGCAATAAATTAGAAGTCAAGTTGGAGGAATAAATTTATGATACGTCCTTTATCAGAAAAAGATTATAATATAGCGATTGATATAGTAAATACGAATTGAAAAGGACATATTCAAACTATGTAAATCCACTTTTGCTAAATGAAATTGGCTGTAAAGAACGTGCAGAAGAACTAAGGCATGACTTTCAATCAAAACGGTTGTCGGAATATGTTTGGGAAGAACAAGGCCAGATATTAGCTCTATTATCAATAGGTGATACAGCAGATATAGATAAAAAAGGAGCTTTTGAGATTTGGCGTATTTATGTAAGGCCAGAAGCGCAAGGACATAATATCGGTAGCAAATGTATTTTATTTGCTGAACAAGAAGCTAAAAGACAAGGTTATCAAGAAATTGTTATATGGGCATTTCAGGAAAATACGACCGCCATCTCATTTTATCAAAAGAATGGTTATGTGATCGATAAAAACGAATATTTGGGTGAGCCGTATTTAACATTTGGAATACGTTTAATAAAAACTCTGATGTAACTCTTTTGTTATCAAGAAATGGACGCAACAGAAATTGGAATTTGTGGGGGAATAGAATGATTCATCTGGAAAAAATAAATGGCGAAAATATCTGGGATATTCTAAAGCTAAATGTTTCAGATAGTCAGAAAAATTTTGTCGCCAGCAATAATATTAGTATTATTGAAGCGTATATCGCTATTACATCCAACGGATATGCTTTTCCATTTGGAATTTTTGAAGGCAATAACCCAGTCGGCTTTGTGATGATTGGTTATGACAAAGATGACTATTGGAAGGATGCACCTGCCATAGCAGAGGGGAACTATAACCTGTGGAGATTGATGATAGATAAGAACTATCAAAACAGAGGATATGGGAAACAGGCAGTAGAACTTGCTTTAAGATTTATCAGAACATTTCCCTGTGGTAAAGCCGATTTCTGTTGGCTGTCATATGAGCCAGAAAATGCGGTTGCCAAATCACTGTATGCCTCTTTTGGATTTATAGAGACTGGAGAAAAAGACGGAGAAGAACAGATTGCTGTATTAAAACTCTAAGACAACTTTCCATTTACCGTGGAGTTGAACAGAGTGACAAATCCTAATTTCTCGAGCTAACCTGCCCCCAAACTTCAAAACTGAATACCAGCCGCCACCGGCAGCCAGCAAAAAGCAGTAAGTCTGAAAAAGATTTGCTGCTTTTTTTGTTGTCCATTTGGCAAAATCGCAAAGTCACCCGTAGTAGATAGGTGAAGCCAGAAAAAGCTGCCTGCTCCGTTTGGCAAATTTCAAAACGCGGTGTTGTAGGGAGTGAAAGGAAAAATTCTCTGCCCCGCCGGTTGCCAAAATCCTGTTTCCCGGATTACTAAGGCAAAAGAAATTTTGAAAAATCCCCGTCCAGCGGGTAGCTGGCGGCCTTTGAAATGTATCTTTGGCGAAAGAAAAAAAGACCGCGCACAGCGGGCTGAAAGCCCCGCCCTATTCGCTCTATGTACGGAAAAAACCGACAGGGGCAGTCTGCGGCAGTTACAGAGCAAGTTTCTACCACGGTGCCAAAATCCGCAATTCTGCGGTTTTGCCCCTCGCGGGAAACTTGTTGGGGAGTGCCTTCCCCAAACCCTGCTATGCGGCTTGCGCCGCTTATCCCCGCCGCGCTCATGCGGCAAGAAAGGAGGTCACGACCATGCGAAAGAAATACAACACACCCCACCGCAGCCGCGTTGTGAAAACCCGGCTGTCCGAAGATGAATACGCCGACTTCACAGAGCGGCTTGCGCCCTATGGTATCAGCCAGTCGGAATTTCTCCGGCAGGCGATACGGCGCACCACCATACGCCCCGTTATCCATGTGTCGGCGGTCAATGACGAACTGCTCTCCGCTGTCGGGAAGCTGGCCGCCGAGTACGGCAGGATCGGCGGCAATCTCAATCAGATTGCCCGGTATCTGAACGAGTACGGCGCACCCTACAATGCGCTGTCCGGCGAGGTACGCGCCGCCATAGCCGACCTTGCCGCCCTCAAGTATGAAGTCTTACAGAAAGTAGGTGACGCAGTTGGCAACACTCAAGCATATCAACTCTAAAAACGCCGACTACGGAGCCGCCGAACAATACCTGCTGTTTGAGCATGACGAGTTTACCATGAAGCCCGTCCTTGATGAAACCGGCAGGCTTATCCCCCGCGAGGACTACCGGCTGTCCACACTGAACTGCGACGAGGGAAGATTTTGCCGTTGCCTGTATGCGGGCAAATCTCCGATACGGAAAGAACCAAAAACGGGAAGATGTGAAAAGCCACCACTATATCATTTCCTTTGACCCACGGGACGGAGCGGACAACGGCTTGACCGTAGACCGGGCGCAAGCATTGGGCGAGAAATTTTGTGCCGAGCATTTCCCCGGACACCAAGCCATTGTCTGTACCCACCCGGACGGGCATAACCGCAGCGGAAATATCCATGTGCATATCGTTATCAATTCGCTGCGGATAGAGGAAGTCCCGTTCCTGCCCTACATGGACAGGCCAGCCGACACGAAAGCCGGTTGCAAGCACCGCTGTACCGACGCGGCCTTGCGCTACTTCAAGTCCGAAGTCATGGAGATGTGCCACCGGGAGGGGCTTTACCAAATCGACCTCTTGAACGGCAGCAAGAACCGCGTCACAGACCGGGAGTATTGGGCGCAGAAAAAGGGACAGGCCGCGCTGGACAGGCAGAACGCCCCCATGATTGCAGGCGGTATCACGCCCCGGCAGACCAAGTTTGAAACGAACAAGGCGAAGCTGCGGCAGACCATACGCGCCGCGCTGTCTGGAGGCGGCCTCATTCGAGGACTTTTCCTCTCTGCTGCTGCGGGAGGGCGTGACCGTCAAGGAGAGCCGGGGGCGGCTGTCCTATCTCACGCCGGACAGGACAAAGCCCATTACCGCCCGGAAGCTGGGCGACGACTTTGACCGCTCCGCTGTCTTTGCCGTTTTGGAGCAGAACGCCGCCAAAGCCGCAGAAAAGCCCGCAGCCATACCCGAATACCCCCGGCATGGGAAAACCGGCATACAGCCCACAAAAGTCCCACAAACCGCCCCGAAACAGGACGGTGTGCAGCGGCTTGTGGACATTGAGCAGAAAATGGCCGAGGGCAAAGGCCGGGGCTATGAACGCTGGGCGACCATGCACAATCTCAAACAGATGGCCGCGACGCTGAATGTGTATCAGGAATACGGCTTTACTTCCCCGGAGCAGTTAGAAGCCGCTGTTGATACCGCCTATCAGGAAATGCGCCAGACCAGCGGCAAGCTGAAAGCACTGGAAACCAAGCTACAAGGGAAAAAGGAGTTGCAGCGACAGGTACTTGCCTACGCCAAGACCAAGCCCGCCCGCGACGGGCTGAAGGCGCAGAAATCGCCGAAAGCCCGCGACGCATACCGGCAGGCACATGAGAGCGATTTTATCATAGCCGAAGCCGCCGCCCGGTATTTCCGGGAGCATGGCATTACCAAGCTGCCCGCCCGGAAAGCGTTGCAGGACGAGATCGAGCAGCTTGTCTCCAAGAAATCCAGCCTGTATAACACCTACCACGAACAGAAGCAGCGGTATGCGGAGTTGCAGACGGTCAAGCGGAATATCGACCAGATTTTGCGCCGGAACGAGCCGCGCCGCAGAAAGGAGCAGAGCCATGAGCGATAAGTTACCGCGCATGGACTACCGCCAGCACCGGCGGGCGCGGCGGCTGGTACATGAGTGTTGTAACTACGACGAGGGAAACTGCCTGCTGTTAGACGACGGGGAGCCTTGCGTGTGCGTCCAGAGCATTTCCCTTTCTCTCATGTGCCGCTGGTTCCGTGTGGCTGTCCTGCCCCTTGACGGGGAACTGGCCGCAGCCCTCTTGCACCGAGGGAGCCGGAAACGCTGCGCCGTCTGCGGGGCGGCCTTTGTCCCCAAATCCAACCGGGGGAAATACTGTCCCGGCTGCGCCGGACGCATGAAGAAACTCAAAGCCGCCGAGAGAAAGCGGAAACAAAGGCAGAAATGTCACGCTTTAGAGCCTTTCAAACCCGCATAAATCAAGGCTTTTTTCGTGGGTGTCAAAGGGTACGCGATACATTTATCCTTTTCCCCCGGAAACGGCGTTCTAAATGCGTACAAACGCCCCAAATCCACCCAAAGGAGGAACCATGTCAGACAACCGAAAATACTACTACCTGAAGCTGAAAGAGAATTACTTTGACGAGGACGCTATCGTGCTGCTGGAAAGTATGCAGGACGGTGTACTCTACTCCAACATTCTCTTGAAGCTGTACTTAAAATCGCTGAAAAATGGCGGGAAGCTGCAGCTTGATGAAAATATCCCCTACACCGCGCAGATGATTGCCACCATTACCCGCCAGCAAGTCGGCACTGTAGAGCGAGCTTTGCAGATTTTTATGAAACTGGGGGTTGTGGAGCCGTTACAAAACGGCGCACTGTATATGAGCAACATTGAACTGATGATCGGCCAGTCCTCTACCAAGGGGGAGCGGAAACGGCGGGCAAGGCTGACTTTGCAGGAGCAGAAAGCCTTGCCAAAGGCCGGGGCGGACAAATGTTCACCATATCAAGCGGACATTTGTCCACCAGAGTTAGAGATAGAGAAAGAGAGAGAGATAGAAAAAGAGAGAGAGCGAGAGTTAGATACGGGACAAACCGCCCGCGCCGCCTATGGCCGGTATGAAAATGTCTTTCTTTCGCAATCAGAACTGGACGGGCTGAAAGCAGACCTGCCCGGCAAATGGGACTATTACATTGACCGGCTATCCTGTCATATCGCGTCCAGCGGCAAGCGATACCGCAGCCATGCCGCCACAATCTACAAATGGGCGCAGGAGGACGCAGCCAAGAAAGCCCCGAAAAAGGGCATACCAGACTACTCATGCAAGGAGGGCGAGAGTTTATGAAGAACGAAATCAACGCTGTTTTGGAAAATATGACGGCTGCCACCCCGGAGCCGGGGGACTACACCGGCGAGGACGGTTTACTGTACTGCGGCAAGTGCCGCAAGCCGAAAGAAGCCTATTTTGCGCCGGATAAGGCCGCTATCTTTGGCCGTGACCGCCACCCGGCAGAGTGCGACTGCCAGAGAGCCGCCCGCGAGGAACGGGAGGCCGCCGAGAAGCGGCGCAGGCACCTTGACACCGTGGAGGAACTGAAACGCCGGGGCTTTACCGACCCCACCATGCGGGACTGGACTTTTGAGAACGACAACGGCAGGAACCCGCAGGCCGGGATTGCCCGCCGGTATGTGGAACACTGGGAGGATATGCGAGCCGACAATATCGGCTGCCTGTTCTGGGGCGGCGTGGGAACCGGGAAAAGCTACCTTGCGGGCTGTATCGCAAACGCCCTCATGGAGAAAGAAATCCCCGTCCACATGACGAACTTTGCCCTTATCCTCAACGACCTTGCCGCCAGCTTTGAGAACCGCAACGAGTACATTTCCCGCCTTTGCCGCTATCCGCTGCTTATCCTTGACGACTTCGGCATGGAGCGCGGCACCGAGTACGGGCTGGAGCAGGTTTTCAATGTGATTGACAGCCGTTACCGCAGCGGCAAGCCGCTGATCGTCACGACCAACCTCACGCTGGACGACCTGCGGAACCCGGAGGACACCGCCCATTCCCGGATTTATGACCGGCTGCTTTCCATGTGCGTCCCGGTACGCTTTACCGGCGACAACTTCCGGCAGGAAGCCGCGCAGCGGAAAATGGAGAGCATGAAGAAACTGATTACCGACTGAAAGGAGTATTGCCTATGGCAGATAACAAGCAGCACGACCCCCGCACCGCCCGCCGCCCCGACTGCGTGACGGAAATTCGCATGGGCAATTCCGTCCTTGTCGTGTCCGGCTATTTCAAGAAAGATACCACGACCACTGCCGCCGACAAAATGGCGCGGGTACAACCACCGCCGCCGACAAAATGGCGCGGGTACTGGAATCGGAAGCCGCTGCTACACAGGAGCCGACCTATCCGGCGTGAACCGGGGAATGGAAAAGCGGCCATGCCGGGGAGCATGACCGCTGGAACGAAAATCGGAAGTGCTTTAGCAATTCTTAATCTCATTCTCTATAAAATAATTTGCAATTTCAAAGGCTTTTATTCTTCTCTTTGCCAATGTGATTTGTGATTTATAACGCTCGGAATTATCCTTTGATTCAAATGTTTTTACTGTTTCTCTTAGCTTGTGCAGAGTTGAATCAATTTGCCTTTTGGCCGCGGTTAATTCATCTATTGTATACTTCATGTTTTCTCCTTTAACTTCTTTTTTGTTAAATCAGAGTTTTTGTGTTATGAACTTTTCTACTGCAAATATGGGACGACAACCCATACCATAAAAATCGGAAAATTGAAAAGCTGTAAAGAAGCAAATTTAACGCTTTTGCCGCTGTACAGCCCCCGCCGTTCCGTGGTACAATGAAACCACGGAATAGTGGGGCTGGCTGTCGGAAACGGAGGATTTTATGTTAAGACAAGCCACCCAAAACCTCATTACCGCCCTTTATCCGAGATTGTCCCACGAGGATGAATTGCAAGGCGAGAGTAATTCCATATCGAACCAAAAAAGGATACTCGAAACCTACGCAAAACAGAACGGCTTTACCAATCTGCGCTGGTACACCGACGACGGTTTTTCCGGCGCGAACTTCCAGCGGCCCGGATTTCAAGCCATGCTTGCGGACATTGAAGCCGGGAAAGTGGGTACGGTCATCGTCAAGGACATGAGCCGGTTAGGGCGAAACTACTTGCAGGTAGGGTTTTACACGGAAATGCTGTTCCCTCAAAAGGGTGTGCGTTTTATCGCTGTCAACGATAATGTGGACAGTGCCAGCGAGGGCATGGACAACGATTTTACCCCGCTGCGAAATCTGTTCAATGAATGGCTGGTGAGAGATACGAGCAAGAAAATCAAGGCAGTGAAAAGTCAAAAGGCATGAGCGGCAAGCCTGTTACCAGCAAGCCGGTTTACGGCTATGTGATGGACGAGGACGAGAATTTATTATAGACGAGGAAGCCGCCCCGGTGGTGCAGCAGCAGATATACCAGCTTTGCCTTGCCGGGAACGGCCCGACCAAGATTGCCCGTATGCTTACGGAGCAGCAAATCCCCACGCCGGGGACGCTGGAATATCAGGACAGGCAGCACCCGCCGTTATCACCCAGGCTATGAGTGCAAATGGGCGACCAACACCGTCGTTCATATCCTCGAAAACCGAGAGTACACCGGATGTCTGGTGAACTTCAAAACGGAAAAGCCTTCTTATAAGGTCAAGCACAGCATAGAGAACCCCGTCGAGAAGCAGGCCATTTTCGAGAACCACCATGAGCCGATCATCGACAAGGAAACATGGGAACGGGTGCAGGAGTTACGCAAACAGCGCAAACGCCCGAACCGCTACGATGAAGTGGGGCTGTTCTCCGGGATTTTGTTCTGCGCCGACTGCGGCCATGTGCTGTATCAGCAGCGGTATCAGAACAAAGACCGCAAACAGGACTGCTACATCTGCGGCAGCTACAAGAAGCGCACCCGCAACTGTACGGCGCACTTTATCCGCACCGATCTGTTGACCGCTGGTGTCCTGGCAAATCTCCGGCAAGTGACCGAATACGCAGCCAAGCATGAGAGCCGGTTTGTGAAACTACTTGTCCAGCAGAACGAGATCGGCGGCAAGCGAAAGACCGCCGCAGCCATCAAGCAGCTTGAACAGGCGCAGGAACGCATTTCTGAAATCAGCCGCATTATCAAGCGGCTGTATGAGGACAATGTAAACGGCAAAATCAGCGATGAGCGTTTCATGGAACTGTCGGCTGACTACGAAGCCGAGCAAGCGGAGCTGAAAAAGAGAGCCGCCGCCCTGCAAGCCGAACTGGACAAGTCACAGGCAGCTACCGTCAACGCCGAGAAATTTATGGGCATTGTCCGCAAGCACCTTGCCTTTGAAGAACTGACCCCCACTCTCTTGCGGGAAATGATCGAGAAAATTGTGGTGCATGAGTGCAGCTATGATGAGAACGGCACCCGCAGGCAGGACATTGAGATTTATTACAGCTTTGTCGGCAAGATTGACTTGCCCGAATAACCGCCCGACCTATCCGACACAATGGCCAAGTGTCGGATAGGAACGGCAAAATTTTTTGCACTTCTATTGCTTCTTTATCACACATAATCACACGCATCCACACGCTCCCGCCTCGCGCGGGAGCGTGTGAGAAAGGATTCGTATGGATGTAATCAAAAAAGCAATCGTGGATTGGCTGCGGGAAATTCTGATCGGCGGCATTACCAGCAACCTTTCCGGAATGTTTGACAGCGTAAATGAAAAGGTCGGTGAGGCCATTGTCGAAGTCGGCAAGTCACCCTCCGCATGGAACAGCAGCATTTTTAACATGGTGCAGAATTTATCCGAAACCGTGATGATCCCCATAGCCGGTGTCATTCTGGCGTTTGTGATGACTTTGGAGCTGATTCAGCTCGTCACAGATCGCAATAATCTCCATGACATTGATACATGGATGTTTTTCAAATGGTCGTTCAAGACGGCGGCTGCCGTTCTCACCGTGACGAACACTTGGAACATCGTCATGGGGATTTTTGACGCGGCGCAGAGCGTCGTGAACAGCGCAGGCGGCGTTATCGTTTCCGATGCGTCCATCGACATCAGCAGCGTTGTTGCCGATCTGGAAACACGCCTTGCAGAGATGGAGCTTGGACCGCTGTTCGGATTGTGGTTTCAAAGCCTGTTCGTCGGGATTACCATGTGGGCGCTTACCATCTGCATCTTCATCATCGTGTATGGACGCATGATCGAGATTTACCTCGTGACCTCCATCGCGCCCATTCCTATGGCGACCATGATGAACCGCGAATGGGGGCAGACGGGGCAAAATTATCTGCGCGGTCTGCTTGCACTCGGCTTTCAGGCGTTCCTCATCATCGTCTGTGTCGCCATCTATGCTGTGCTGGTGCAGAATATCGCCGTCGGCAGCGACATCAGCTATGCGATCTGGACGTGCATGGGATATACGGTGCTACTCTGCTTCACGCTGTTCAAATCCAGTTCCCTCGCCAAGAGCATCTTCCACGCACATTAAAGGAGAACAATATGGCTTATGTACCCGTACCGAAAGACCTGACGGCAGTAAAAAGCAAGGTCTTTTTGAATCTGACCAAGCGGCAGCTTATTTGCTTCGGCGGCGGCGCGCTGATCGGCGTTCCGCTGTTTTTCCTGCTCAAGCAGCATATCAGCACCAGCGCAGCCGCACTCTGCATGATCTTTGTCATGCTGCCCTGTTTTCTGCTTGCCATGTATGAAAAACAGGGATTGCCGCTGGAAAAGATTCTTCGCAATATGATCCGGGTGTATTTCATCCGCCCAAAACACCGCCCCTACGAAACAAACAACTTCTATTCTGCCCTCGCGCGGCGGCAGGAAAAACTGGACAAGGAGGTACAACGCATTGTCTACGGCAAGGCGGCTCACAGGAGCAGACAAGCGGCAGATTGAAGCAGCAATCGCCAACGCCAAAAGACAAGACAAAAGACACAAATCCGCGCAGGATTCCATTCCGTTTCAGCGGGTGTTCCCAGACGGTATCTGCCGTGTGACAGATACTTATTACACAAAAACGATTCAGTTTCAGGACATCAACTATCAGCTCTCACAGAACGAGGACAAAACCGCCATCTTTGACGGCTGGTGTGATTTCCTCAACTACTTTGACGCCTCGGTACATTTTCAGCTAACGTTTCTCAACATGGCGGCAAACAAGGATACCTACGGCACGCAGATCACCATTCCGCTGCGCGGCGACGAGGATGATGCCATCCGAACCGAGTACACGCAGATGCTCCGTGACCAGCTCGCCAAGGGCAACAACGGACTTATCAAGACAAAGTATCTGACATTCGGCATTGAAGCGGACGGAATGAAAACGGCAAAGCCACGTTTGGAGCGCATTGAAACGGATGTTCTCAACAACTTCAAGCGTCTTGGCGTTGCTGCCGAGCCGCTGAACGGCACAGAGCGGTTACGGCTGCTGCATGATATGCTCCGTATCGACGATCACGCGCCGTTCCGTTTCTCGTGGGATTGGCTGGCACCCTCCGGCTTGTCGGTCAAGGACTTCATTGCGCCCAGCTCCTTTGAATTTTCCAAAGGAAACTACTTTGGCATCGGGCAAAAGCGCGGCGCGGTTTCGTTTCTGCAAATCCTCGCGCCGGAGTTGAATGACCGGATGCTGGCGGATTTTCTGGATATGGAAAGCTCGCTCATCGTCACGATGCACGTTCAGTCGGTCGATCAGATTTCTGCCATCAAGACCATCAAGCGCAAGATCACCGATCTTGACCGCATGAAGATCGAGGAACAGAAACGGGCTGTCCGCAGCGGCTACGACATGGATATACTTCCCAGCGACCTTGCCACCTACGGCGCGGAAGCAAAAAAAGCTGCTGCAAGAGCTGCAATCGCGCAACGAGCGAATGTTCCTGCTGACATTCCTTGTGCTCAACATCGCGGACAGCGTTCCAAAGCTCCGAAACAACGTGTTCCAAGCCTCCAGCATTGCACAGAAGTATAACTGCCAGCTTGTCCGGCTGGACTTCCGGCAGGAGGAGGGATTGATGAGCAGCCTGCCGTTGGGATTGAATCAGGTCGAGATTCAGCGTAGCCTCACGACATCTGCCGTCGCTATCTTTGTGCCGTTTACCACGCAGGAGCTTTACCAGAACGGCAGTGAGGCGCTGTACTGCGGTTTGAACGCACTTTCCAACAATCTTATCATGGTGGACCGAAAGTTCCTTAAAAACCCGAACGGCTTGATTCTCGGCACACCCGGCAGCGGCAAATCCTTTGCAGCCAAGCGCGAGATCGCCAACGTCTTTTTCGTTACCAACGACGACATTATCATCTGCGACCCCGAAAGCGGAGTACGGTCCGCTGGTCGAGCGGCTGCACGGGCAGGTCATCAAAATCTCCCCCACCAGTCCGCATTATATCAACCCGATGGACTTGAACCTCAATTACTCGGACGATGAAAACCCGCTGAGCTTGAAGTCGGATTTCATCCTCAGCTTGTGCGAGCTGATCGTCGGCGGCAA
>VOFB01003852.1_pt1 | contig 13421 bp, 22 predicted proteins | sample 5384141 | NCBI WGS metagenome assembly VOFB01 (sample SAMN12384721, study PRJNA508395) | human gut metagenome | isolation source: healthy gut A | host: Homo sapiens | reverse complement strand
ACAATAATTCCCCTTGATTCCAGAATACGTCTGGCCACAAAAGTATTGATCTCATTGTCCTCTGCCAGAAGCACCGTCTGCCTTCAGGTTCTGTTTTGCCATGACTGCCTGTGGCATTTTTTCCGAGCATCGACGCCAGAGATCGTAAGCGGCAGATCGAGGATTACCCCGGTACCCTCTCCTAATTTACTGTGAATTTCAATCGTGCCGTGCATCATGACCACCAGTTTCTTTACGATCGCAAGTCCAAGACCGGTTCCCTGCCATTGCAGGGCAAGCGTACGGTTCCCCTCCTGCGAAAACGGTTCAAACGCATGCTCCAGAAATTCCTCACTCATACCGATTCCACTATCCCGCACCGTAAAGCGAACCCATTCAACGTTTCCTTCCGTGCGGAGCCTTTCGGTCAGAAGCCACACATTTCCGCCCTCCGGCGTGTATTTTTGCTGCATTGGACAGCAGATTGAAAAAAATCTGCTTGAACCGCACCGCATCAGTGTATATCATTTCTTCCATATGCTGCAGATCACACCGGAACGTAATGTTTTTCTGCTCCATCAGCGGGCCGATGGTGGTATTGATTGCCGTTCCAAACATCTCTCTGCTCATCTGCTCCGACTTCAGGTTCAGATTGCCGCTCTCTATGCGTGAAATATCCAGCATATCGTTGATCAGTCCGAGCAGAAACTCACTTGAGGATTTAATCTTATCCAGATATCCACAGATCATCTCATCCTGACATTCCTGCCTTGCAACGGATGTCATGCCGATAATCGCATTCATAGGCGTCCGGATGTCATGACTCATATGGGCCAGGAATTCACTCTTGGCGCAATTCGCCCGCTCTGTTTCCTCAATTGCCCGCTCCAGACGTTCCTGCTTCTTCTTCTCCTCCGTTACGATGTCCTCGATGTCCACACAGCTTTTGAATACCGTCCCCATCTGCTTATCCATATCGGTATAACGGATCATTTTACGCCGCACTGAGCCATCAGACTCTCTCACATCAATTTCCTGTATGTAAAGTGGCTCTGCCTCAAGGTTACGACGGATTTCCTCTGTCTGCATTGCCCGGATGTGTGCTTCCAGCTGATCCGTCACTGCGACTCTTGTAAGATAATCACGGATATCCGCATCGTAGTCTGTTCCTCTGGCGCTCGGACACATGGAACTTTTTCCTGCGCCATAATCTCGAAATGACCATTCTGCAGACAGATGTATTCCACATAATCATAGTCGAACTCAATGATCAGCTGCATCATACGGTCACGGTTTTTCTCATGCGTGACATCCCAGTTATTGTAAAAGGCAAACAAATCTCCCGTATCCAGCTGCGGTACAATCCTCACGTCCACACGCACCCAGATAATGTCGTCCGTGTCCCGCCTCTTTGCCCAGTAGTAACGCGATATCATTTCCTCCCCCTGCCAGTAGGCTTCCATCAATGCCTCTGGCTGTAGATCCGCATACGTCTCCCCGGTCATATGAATTTCCGAGAAAATCTTTTCAATGCGCTTCCGGTAGTCTGCTTCCTCACGCAATTCTTCGGTAAAATCGCCCAGACCATTGTATTTGACGGATTCCACATAACGCTGCGTGAGATTGACGCGGCTGGTTTCCAATATTCTCATCTGTCCCTTTCTGATCCAATTCTCTGTCGATTATCATACTTCCATCTCCTGCCATACATTATCCGCAGTTTATTTTAACCCTGCCGACCGGCCATCGCTCTTCTCTCCTCATACTGTTCATAGAAGTCCTGCTCCGGTTCATATGGTTTTATAAAAACAGATTTAACAAAAACATATTGATCGTCTTTGCCTCCTGTTCACCAATTCCGTCTTTCATCTGCTTCTCCAGCTGTTTCCGCAGGCCATGCCAGTCCATCAGAAACCGTTCGTATCGTTCCATCTGTGGAGTATCGAGCCATTTCCCAACCTTCACTTTGCTGCGCCCGGGCTTCTGACAGGCATCCATCTGCAGAAAGTAGCGGAGCCTTCCTCATAGATTCTGCCAAGTGGAAATACACGACACAACCCGGGACGCATTGCGTGGATCCTGCATCTTCCCTGTTCATTCAAGAACACACACTGCTCTTTTTTCTCCGTCCATCCTCAGGTTCGGAAGAATCACGCCGTCCACTACCTGCAGCTCTATCGTATCGGCAAGCAGCTGCTCAAAATTTTTCCCGGTCACGGTCGTCAGACGCCATATATCACAGGGATCAAGCACAATGGATGTCCCCATTTTCTCACAGCAGGCATGGCATCCCGCGCAGTCTCCGCACGCCGCCCGAACCATATCATTGCAGCCATATATTTTTCCATCTGATATTTCCTGCAGATCCTGTAACATTGCAATCTCCTCATTTCTTTTTTCTGTGTCTATTCTAACTGTTTTTTGCAAAAGAAGCAATAAACTCACATAGCCTATAGAGTGAAAAAAAACCGCCACAAAAGTGACGGCTTCATAAATCCTGATTTTATAATATCTGTTCTATGCCCCTATGCAGCAGCTTTCTCAGAATCATTGTCTTTCATGACAAGCTTTAAGAGAATCAGGGGTGATCAGCGTCGTTACAATAACAACGAGAACGATCGGAGCAAACAGGACATCATCTAACATACCGCTTGCATATCCCTTCTGCGCCACAATCAGTGCAACCTCACCTCGAAATCATACCGATACCGACCTGGAACGCTTCCTTTCCGGTACATCCGCATATCTTTGCACCCAGTCCGCATCCGACAACCTTGCTTAAGATGGCGATAACAAGCAGAATGATTGCGAAGATCCAGATGCTGGCATCCATTCCGCCGAGTGTTACCAAGACCTACACTGGCAAAGAATAATACCGGTGAGAAAATCGGTAAGACGGGATCTCGCATCTTCTTGCAACATACGGTCCAACTTTCATCGTGCAGAGCATCAGTCCTGCGAAGTAAGCACCGGTAATATCTGCAATACCGAAGTATTCCTCTGAGATATCAGGAAAGAATGAAGCAGAGCGCTACCGCAGATGATAGCGGTTCTCTTCTCATCCTGCTCTTCCACAAATACCTTTAACTTTGTAAGCACGAAGATCAATACTGCAATAAATACGAAATACAGTACAATCTTTAACACAACTGTGATCGGGCTTACGCTGGTATCCTTAAGCTGGTTACGATTGGTGAGTACGATAATACCGATGATATCATCGATAACAGCTGCGCCAAGGATTGTCGTTCCGACTTTTCCTTTCAGCTTGCCCATCTCACGCAGCGTCTCAACTGTGATGCTTACAGATGTTGCTGTCAATACAACACCGACGAACACTGCCTTTAACACCTCATCGTAATCGCTGAAGTCTGTGTGGAAGAAAAATGCATACCCCAGGAATCCACCAATCAACGGAACAATCACACCGATCAATGCTGTTACGAAAGATGCCACACCGTTTTTCTTAAGTTCGACAGATCCGTCTCCAGTCCTGCGTTAAACATCGGGAGGATAACACCGAGCTCTGCCATCTGCTCAAGAAAAGACGCCGGTATCTCCGGTCAATGTAATCAAATTCAGACAGGACGGTCCTAAGATCACACCTGCAACTAATGCACCGACAACCGCCGGCATCTGAATCTTGCGGGTAAATAAACCCAGAATCTTGGTTGAGATCATAATAATCGCCAAGAACAGTAAAAATGAATACGATTCCATATCTATACTCCCTTTCTGTTAATAAATTATTAAATATGTATAAAGTATTCTTATAGCATAGCTATTCTAACGCTTTATCTCACAAAATGTAAGTGGCGTTTTTCAAGAAAAAACATCAAAATAATAACATTTTTTAGAATTTTCAACAGATTTTCGGGGGATTTTACAGAAGATTTCGTTCGCATGGAATATATATTTCATTATTGTGTGTCCACAACTTCAACTACTTTTTACCTTTGCTTCTTCGACATATCTGTCTCATGCACAAAACTCTTGATGTTGATAAATGCACCAGCAAAACCAAGTCACATCAAAGCTATTATTTCGTCCCCCCTATTACGTAGTGAAGAGGGATAGTTTTTAGTATTTTTCGCTATCTCGAAGATGTAATAGTTGCGACTTTGGCCAGAAGTGGTAGATACAAACGTGTTTTCTTCTGCAGAGTACGAAACACAGCCATGCTATCCCTTCTATATTATTAGCGATATTTCAACCCACACTCCCCCTCACAGGGAGCGACATTATATCACAAATATAGTAAGTTCAACATATAAAACTGCATTTTACATTCTTTGTATGTTCCCCCAATGAAAAACCCCCGGGACATCTCTGTCCCGGGGGTTTTTCAGGAGTTTAGTTATGAAAATGTTAATCTATATAAAGGAATCTTCACCGAAAGGTTCTGCAGAAATATGACCTTTATTCCACATCTCTGAGCTGCTGGGAACGAAGCTCTGGGAAACCGTCCTCAGCTCCTTTCGATGATGTTAGTATACGGAAAAAATGTGTCCGAAGTATGTCGATTTTCATAAAGCTTTCTAAAAAACGTTCAATGTTATTTAGATTTCTTTAATATTTTATTTCTATTTTTTTTATAATTGCCTGCACCGTGCCCGACTGGAGCAGCCGGATCTCCAGCTGTTTCATCTGCTCCGACGCAAGACTGTTGCACAATTCCACGGTTCCCTTGCTGCGCTCTGCCACTGCACAGACCGCAATCCTTAAGCCTGCGTTCTGTCTCCCGCGCGGTCCCCGCCCGCCGTCAAAGATCTGCACTCCGGCTCCAAGAAGCTTCTGGATTGTCTCCCGCACAAACGGATAATGCGTGCAGCCAAGCACGACACAATCCACCGGATGGCTTTGGTACGGTTCAAACAGATTTGCAAGAAACGCTTCGAGTTCTGCGCCCTCCAGCACGCCCTGCTCCACATACCCACCAGCCCCGGACACGGCAGCCGGAGAATCTCGGCATCCGACTCAAACCGCTGCATCAGGGCGTGAAACTTCTCCTCGCGCAGGGTCATCGGTGTTGCCATGACCAGAACACGCGGTGTCCGCCCGCGTGCACTGCTGGCTTTAATGCCGGCTCGATTCCGATTACCGGCATATCCGCATATTTTTCCCGAAGGATCCGGATGGCCGCGCTTGTCGCCGTGTTGCATGCCACCACGAGCGCCTTTACGCCGCGTGACAGCAGATATTCGGCATCCGCACAGGTCAGCTTCTGCACTTCCTCCAGCGTCTTTGTACCGTAGGGCGCATTCTTAGAATCCCCAAAAAAGATATAATTCTCGTTCGGCATCTGTGCCACCAGTTCCCACAGCACACTGATTCCTCCGACTCCCGAATCAAACACACCAATCGGACATTCCTGTCTGTTTTCATACTTTTCCACTGCTATTCCTCCCAGACTGCCTCGCTTCCGTTCTCCGTGCGTGTGACATAAAGTCTGTGTTCTATCTGTTCTTTTTAATTCTGTCACATGGGAGATGATTCCCACCAGGCGCTCGCTTCCGCGAGCTGTGACAATACTTCAATCGCCTGTTTTCTGGACTGCGCATCCAGCGTACCGAATCCCTCGTCGATAAACATCATATCCAGATGCACGGCTCCGCCTTTCGGATGGCAATATCCGAAAGGCCCAGCGCCATGGCAAGCGCTGCCAGAAACGACTCGCCGCCGGATAAGGTACGGATATCGCGCTCACTGTCCGTGACCAGACTGTACACCGACAGATCCAGACCTTCGTTGGATTTGCGCCCGCTGTTTTCCGTCTCTTTTAGTTTTAGCATAAACTGATGTCCGCTCATCGTCAATAGCCGTCTGTTCGCCTCGTAGATCACCTGCCGGAAATACCGGCGCTGCACATACGTCTCAAAATCAATCTTCGCCGAGCCCGCCAGGCGCCCATCCGCCGTGCAGTACGGTCTTTTCAGCACCTGGTTTTCCGCATCGAGCCGCTCGTGTGCGGCGAAATATTCCCTGCACCGCTCCACCACTTTCGCATCCGTCTCGTATGCGGTGTGCATTGAAAGAATCTCCTCGTGAAGCTCCTGCTGGCGCTGTTTTTGCGCCTCCAGTTCCGTCTCCCATGCCAAGATCCCGATCTCCTGCTTTCCCCGGTCAGCCTCTGCATGGTCAAAAGCCTGCCTTCGCTTTCCACACGATTCCGGACGTATGCCTCGGACTGCTGTACGAGCGTCTCCCCGACCGCTCTCTGTTAGGAACGCCTCGTGGTATGCCTCCTCCGAAGAAAATCCGGCATCACGCAGCTCCTGCCGGTATTCTTTCTCCAATTCCAGACACTCCTGCACAAGTCCGGCATTCTTCGTCTGCTCCTGCGTCAGCATTCCCTCTTGTCTGGAAATGTCTTCCTTTTTCTTTTTGCAGTGTTTCCTCTGCATCAGCAAGGCGCTTCGTCCGCCGGTCTGCCTCATCCGTCAGCTGCTGCAGCGCTTCCGCTGCCCTTTCTTTCGTCTCATAGGATAACTCCGCGCGGATCCGTGCCGTTTCCCGCTGGCCTTCTTCCCAGTCGCGCTTGAGCGACTCAAGCTTCAGGCGGTCCACCGCCTCTCCCGTTTCCCCGGATGTTTTCCCCTCCCGTGAAAATCGCTCCGCCTGCCGTCCACGCTCTGTCAGAAACCTCTTTTTTTGCTGCGGTTCTTCTGCCGCCTGCTGTGCGGCAAACGTATAAAGTTCTTTCTCTCCGTCGCCGCACGCATCTCCCGCAAGCGCCAGAACTGCTGCTTCGCCTGCTCCAGACGCAGTTCCTGCTCTGCCGCCGCGCTTTTCTGCCCGTCAAATTCCTCGATACGCAGCATCGCGCGCCGTCTCCGCCTGCTCCCGCTGTTCCTTCGCCGCCTTTACTGCTGCTTCACTGACCGCATTCTCGGCAAGGGACGCCGGATGCAGATGTGTCGAGGAGCCGCAGACCGGACAAGGCTCTGCCTCCCGCAGATTCTGTGCCCGAATTCCCGCCTGTTCCTTTAAAAACAGCTGGTACGCGCTCATATTCCGCAGACGCCTCCGTGGATCGGGCGGATGCCCGCTCCCACGCTTTTGCGGCGCTGACATACTTCTCCTCCAGCAAAGCTGCCTGTTTTTTCCGCGAGCAGCCGGCTGGCCCCTTCCCGCACCGCACGCTCATAATACTGCTTCGCCGACTCGTACGCCTGCTTTGCCTGCCGCTCCTGTTCTACCGCCTCTCCCAGGCGCTCATACACCGGGCTGTTCCCGGATGCGGAGCATTTTCTCCGCGTCGGCTTCTGCCGCATCGGCGCTCTGCGTCTTAAGCGTATTAAAGTCCTGCTCCTGCCTGTCATGTGCTTCCTTTTCCTCCGCGATAAGGCGCTTCATCCGCTCCACCGTCTCGTCGGACTGCCGCCGCTCATCCAGACGCTCATTGCAGCGCAATTCCTTCACATGCACCCTCTCCGCACGTGCTGCCGCCTCCAGCTGTTTTTTCCGGCGCGCTTCCACGGGCTCTTCTTCCTTTAACTTCTGTACCTGCTGTTCACAGTCTCTTAACCCTTCAAACAGTTCATTGACTTCCCTTCGCCTTAGAGATTTCCGCAGTCAGCCTCCGGATCTCCTCCCGCACGGTCTCCTGTGAAGCCGTCAGCTCCTCTCCCGGATACCGATCTGCTCCACCGCTTCCGGAAGCGGAAGTTCTTTCAGTTCTTCGCGCGGCAGAATCACGCGCGCCCTCTCCTGCTCGGCAGCCCGCTCATTTTCCGCAAGCACCCGGTCCATCTCCAGTGAACGCCGCTTTAAGTTCTCCTGGATTCTCCAATATGCGTCTGTGTGAAATAATTTGGAGAAAATTTTTTCCGGTCGTCCGACTTTGCATACAGAAGTTTTAAAAATCACCCTGCGCGATCATGGCGGTCTGTGTGAACTGCTCCTTTGTCAGTCCGATCAGCTCTTCGATCTTCGCATCGGTCTGGCTCCTTTTTCCGGATACACCGTTCCGTCCGGCAGCGTCAGTTCCACAACTGCCGGAACCTTCTGCTCCCGCAGTTTTCCGTTTTTTCAATTCTTTTTACGATCTTATATTCCGGATTTCTCCGCACGCGGTATACCTCGCCCGCATACAAAAAAAAGAGAATTCCACATAGGTCTCCGTCACACTTTTGGCATACTGGCTCCGCATCATGGCTCCGCTTCTGCCTCCGCCGCTCGCCTCCCCGTACAGCGCATAGGTGATGGCATCAAAAATCGTGGTCTTCCCGGCACCGGTATCCCCCCGTGATCAAACAGTCCGCCCGTCTGCACCGTAAAATCAATCTCCGTGCGTCCCGCATATGATCCGAACGCTGACAGGATGAGTTTTTTTCAGGCTTCATTCGTCCCCCTCCATTTCCTGCGCAATCACCTGACGCATCAGTTCCGCTCCTCAGGCGTCATCTCTCCCGTTCATCTCCGCAAAAACATGGCAAACGCCTCCTCCGGCCGCACTTCGGCAAGCTGCTCTTCCGTGTCCGACAACAGCTTCCTCGTCCGCGCGTTGTCGATCCGTATCTCCAGGATGTGGTCGTATTTTTCCTCCAGACGCTCCTTCGGCTGGAACGCCTCCACATCATCCGTAAGTGTGATGCTCACAAATGCGTGGCAGACCTCCTCCCCGCCTGCTCCAAAATCTCATGCAGCGTCCCGGTCAGCTTTTTACCTCCCGCACCGGCGTAAGCGGAATCTGCCGGATCACAGGCGGCTGTCCCTTTTCTCCCAGTTCCACGACCGTCACGCTCTTCTCCTCCCCAGCCTCGCTGACGGAATACGGAAAAGGCGTCCCGCAATAGCGGTATTTTTCTGCTCCTATATGCTGTGCACGGTGGATATGTCCCAATGCTGCATAGTCGAACGGCGCAAGCACACCGGCATCAACATTTTCAACACCACCGACATAGTGGATTTCAGAGTCGCAGGTCGCAGGCTCCTTTCCGCCCGCCGTATAAAACTGGTGTGACAGGATCACGTTTCTCCGCGCCGGATCTATCTCCTCGCGCTCAATCAGGCGCCTTACCGCCATGTCATAGCCTTTTATTTCCTCGTCAAACAGCTTTCTCCACATAACCCGGCTTCACAAACGGAAGCAGATAAAAATCCACCTCACCGTATCCGTCCGCAAAGCGTCACGCGGCGGATCGTCTCCCCCTCCTGCATCGGCGGAAGTCCCGCGATATATACCTCATGTTTTGCAAGAATACTGCTGGCAAAATCAATTCTTCTTGCACTGTCATGATTCCCCGCAATGATCATGACCGCAATCTGCGGCTCTATCTCGCATAATGCAGACAAAAACGTATCAAAGACAGACACTGCCTCCGCCGAAGGCACCGGTGTGTCGTAAATGTCTCCCTGCAATCAGGATGGCGTCCGGGTGCCCGCTTTCTGCAAGCGCCACAATCTGTGCCAGCATCTCCCGCTGCTCTGCCGCGAGATTGTAGTGGTGCAGCTGTTTTCCTATATGAAGATCCGACAAATGAAACAGTTTCAAATCGTTTCCTCCCCGCTAAGCTTCTGTTAAGTTTCTTTTCTTTTCTACGTGATAAAAGTTTTCATTCACCGTCGTTCATGGTATAATGAATCTATAAACAGTGAACCTAGAGTAAAGACGAACGCCCATGCCTGCATGCGGCGGACGGATGTGGCAGCATACTACGGAGGTGACAGACGATGGAACAACCACAGGATTTGTTGGGAACTATAAATATTGTGAAGAATGCAAACGACCGCTTCCATTGACATATAAAGAGAATCTCTGCCGTCATGTATCGAGACAGAAGCTCTTCCGCGAAGTCAAAGAGTACATCCGTGAGAACGATGTAAATGAATACGATGTCGCACAGCACTTCCACATCCCGCATATGCAGGTCAAAAGTGGATCCGCGAGGGGCGCATTGAGTACAAGGATGACCATCTGAACACGATTACCATGCACTGCACCAGATGCGGCGCACCGATCGCTTTCGGGACTTTATGTGCCAAATGCATGCGCCAGAAGGATGTCTCCATTCACTCCTCTGCCCGTGAGGATATCTCAGACAGCCGGATGCGTTTCATTGAAGACTGATCCACGGATCTGTCCTGATTCATCATATATGATATAAAAAGGTGTCCCGATCGCTTTACCGATCCGGGCCACCTTTTTTGTTTTCTTTTATGACCGCACGCGGATACTTCACCATGACTGCGTCGAGCATCTCCTCATCCGGTTCAAATTCATAGCGGTTGATTCCCTTTTCCCTTTAAAAACAAGCTCATAGATCTTCGTGCCGCTCTCGCCGGAAGTCAGATCGCTTACAGGCAAGTGAATTGTCATTCTCGTACTTGTATACACTCCGGTCCCCCTTCGGTGCCAGTGCAAGAACATCTTCCATCTGGACTCTTCAAGCCCCTTTCTCTTGCGCTTCGCCTTGATTCTCGCGAAACGGAACTCTCCGTCATAATAGGTGTACTCATACTCAATATCAGAGCGGAATGCTGAAAATACCAGATGATGGCAAAAATAATTGCCGGCACCGCAAATAAAATCGGCACCCACATCGCAAATAAAAAGCACAGGCATGCCAGCACAAACCATACCACGTTTAAAATCTTCTTCACCATGGATTTCTTTCTCCGGAACGATCACTAATTTCTCGTGCATGTAAAACCTCTTTCCGCGCAGTATCACATCTGCGCCTCTTCCTTCAAAAACTGCTCACTGTGCTATATTTTAGCATGTATCCCTTTTCCCGAAAAGCCCTTTTTGCGTTTATTTTTCAAAAATTTAAGATTCTTACAAAACTTTTTTCTTGACATCCTAAAGGCTTTCCTGTAAAATAAATTTCTGTGAGACGCCCAGTTAGCTCAGTTGGTAGAGCAGAGGACTGAAAAATCCTCGTGTCTCTGGTTCGATTCCGGAACTGGGCATTGTATGCGGGTGTAGTTCAATGGTAGAACACCAGCCTTCCAAGCTGGATACGTGGGTTCGATTCCCATCACCCGCTTTTCTTATTGAGAGAGCATAAAAAGACAGAGCAGATCGAGAGATTCTCTCACTGCTCTGTTTTTTATAATTTTTTCATTCTTTTTTCCTTTTTAACCTTCCATTTCTATGTTATTCTTGTACTAGTTCATTTTAGAAACGGAGTACCATTATGGAGAAAAGGCTGATTTTCATTCACTTTCCGCAAGGCGAAAGTGCAGTATGTCTGGGATTATTACAAGTGGCCGATCGCGGCTGCGATCGCTGCGCTCTGCTTTGTCATTTACCTCATCTATCATTACGCGACCTACCGCGACCCGCTGTTAAACGTCATCATGATGAACTGCAACGATTCCATAACCGCTGACAGCAAGGGCTTCGATGAATTTCTCGAAGCCTGCGGCTACGACCCGAAGGAAGATTCCGTCTCCCTCACATCGTCCTTACAGTTCTCGGACGGCGAGTATTCCACGTCCTACAACGACACGCAGGTGCTGACGCTGATGCTGGCAGCCGGCGGGCAGGATCTCTTTTCGGAACCGGCGATGAATATCTCGATTACGCCGACCAGGGGCTCTTATGGATCTGTCCACCGTATTATCCGACGAACTGCTGGACCGCTACCAGGATCATCTCATCTACACGACCGAGGACGGTGCCGTCGCTTCCTATCCCTGTGCGATCGAGCTCACCGACAATGCCTGGCTTCACAAGTACAACTATTATGATTCCTGCTATTTCGGCATTCTCTATCAGAATCAGAACTTAGATGCCGCCTTACAGTTTGCGGACTTTCTTCTGAATTATAACGACTGATCGTTTTCTCTCCTGATGCTGCCGGCAGCAGAGCGGCTGATTTGTTTTTCAGATCTCTACTTCAGGATGGCAACACCGTACGCCGGAAGCGTCAGCGTTCCATCCTGCCAGGAAGCCGCACGGGTTCCGGTCAGCAGTTCTCCTGCCAGCTTCAAATCCCCGCTTTCACTGTCTGCGGATATCTGTGACAGATCCACGGTGCGCTCGTCCTTCGTGCAGTTAAACACGACGATCACCGAGGAATCCTGCCAGTTCTTGCGCAGCACGCACACTGCGTCATCCGACAGATTTTCAAGGAACTCTGCCGTTCCATGCGAGATCTCCGGATAGGCATTCCGCAGACGCAGCGCCTCCTTCACATACCAGTAGATGGAATTGCCGTCGTCCTGCTGCTCCGCAAGACTGTCATAGATCATCGTGATCGCATCCATATCCTGCGGTCCGAGGCACATCCCCTCTGCACCGGCATCCTTGCTCCAGTACATCGGCGCGCGCTTGTTCTCATCTTTTCCGGCACCTTTCATTCCCAGTTCTTCTCCATAATATAAGAAGCTGCTTCCGGACATCAGAAGATTCATCGCCTGCGCCAGTTTGGTCTGCGCCTCCATAGTATCGCCGGAGTAATACCCTGCGCCCCTTCCCATATCATGGTTGGTGTAAACGGCGCATCGATATAGCTGTCACTGTAAGTTCCCAGCGCGTCCTGCAGCCGCACGATCGCTTTTCCGTAGGAAGAGGCACCGCTCGTTCCCTTGACCGCCTTCGCAATCACACCGTCCTTGTCTGCAAACGCAAAGTCAAAGCTGCTGTCAATTCCGCTCTGGTAATACTGTGCGTATGTCTCCAGATCCGACCACACCTCTGTCACAATATACGCATCACTCTTCTTTCTTTTACCATATTATTAAACCAGGATAGAATTTCTATGTTCGAGTTGATGCTTCCGGTCTCATACTCTTTTGCCGCATCCAGCCGGAAACCATCTACACCCTTTTCCAGCCAGAAATCTGTAATCTCATCAAACTCCTGCCGCACCGCTTCACTCTCCAGATTCAGATCCGGCATCTCGCTCCAGAACTGTGCCTCATAATACCAGTCCGTCCCTGCCAGCTGGCAGTATCCGCTGCCTTTCTCCCTGGAAAATGATAATAATCCACATACGGGCATGCCTCTGTATCCGGCTCCATTCCCTCCGGCAGATCCTTCCAGATACTCTGCCGCCGTCTGAAACCACGGATGCTGCGACGAAGTATGATTCATCACAAAATCAATCATGACACGGATTCCCCGTTCATGGCATGCGTTCACGAATGTCTCGAAATCCTCCATTGTGCCATACTGCTCATCGATCGCACAGTAGTCCGTCACATCATATTTGTGGTAAGTCGTCGCCGGCATCACCGGCATCAGCCAGATCCCATCACATCCCAGATCTGTATCCGTTGCCGGATTACCGTCATTGATATAGTCCAGCTTCTCCGTCAGTCCCGGAAGATCTCCGATGCCATCCCCATCGCCGTCATAGAAGCTGTAAACGAACACCTCGTACCAGCTCCGGTAGAGATCATCCGTTCCTGCAGCTTCTGCCGGGTTTACCTCACGCATCAGAGACAACGCCGTCTCTTCCAGGTTCTCCTGTGCTCCCGCCTGCGCATCC
>VOFB01004630.1_pt1 | contig 13437 bp, 27 predicted proteins | sample 5384141 | NCBI WGS metagenome assembly VOFB01 (sample SAMN12384721, study PRJNA508395) | human gut metagenome | isolation source: healthy gut A | host: Homo sapiens | reverse complement strand
ATCCATTGCTTCGTTCAAGTTACGTATTGCTAGATACGCCCACGCAGCTCCATCATGGCATAGCCGCCCGCTGAGGAAAGCTGGCGATGTTGGCCTGCCTGAAGTGCGCCGGGTGTAAACCGGCGCCTTTTGATTGTGCCCACTCTGGCTGGAGTCTTTAAGTATTCCTGCTCTGAAACTGGCGACGGCCTGCTCCAGGACGGCAGTTCTTTCTGCCAGAAATAATGAAACAGGCCGTCGGCTTAAGCCGGCGGCTGTTTCATTCCGGTTATGTGGTGGCTTACCGGGATCGAAAGCTCTGCGCCATGCCTCATCCGTCACGGTTCCGGCCACGTGATAAATGCGATTTCCTCCTCGTCCACCTCGAACTTCATTGTTGGTCCCGCCGATGGTCACATAGTCTAAGCTCCCAACGGCATTGTTGTCTCAATCCCGGAAATGTGATTTTCGGGTGCTTTCTCCATGCGGTTGGCCATCAAATGTGATCGTCTCCGTCAGGTAATTCACTGGTCCTCCCAAGGCTCCTCAGCGTGAGCGTCCTCCTGCTGGGCAGACGGTTCTTCCGATGCGGCGCAGCCGCCGATTCTACGGCAGGGGTCTCGGATCCGTCCCCTCACTCTCCGCGGCAGACGCGCCGCGGGCAGTGAAAGCAACGCAACAGTGTGAGGGCATTGGAAATCTACATCCGATTCTTTCGCGGTAATTCTCCATTCCATATTCATCCGCAGCACCCGTCCGGGCGCCTGTTCCTTTGATACCGATACCATAAGCCCCTGTTTCCCGCAAAGCAGCCGCAAAAAGGCATCATTGTTGCATCATTTCCCTTCTGCGGCACGGGAGGCCGGTTCCTTCCCGGAGGGTCCCACAAATCCCATCAGCCCACACTGACGCGCCCGCTGCGTCTCCACCTTCCATCTGGGGCCGGGCCGTACTGTCAGATCTCAGCCTGAGACCTCTGCGGAAGGCCTGTCCAAGCGCTTGCCGTGCCCAGGGAACCCCTTGCCGAGCGGAGTGTGGAGTCGATCCACACCAGCCCCGTGCCCTTGTCCACCATCATCTGGTCATCCCGGTGCTCCGGGCCGCCCCGCAAATACAGCATACCGGCGGCCAGACTGCCGTCGGCCTGGATATACACCACGCCGCCTCCGCTAGGCCTTGCTATGCTCCTCCGTCTGTTCCAGCAGTTGGGTGGCGGAATAGACGTCAGCTCCGGATACCGGATGGTCCTGCCCAGCAGCTCCAGCTTTTCCGGCAGCGACGCCCCGCCCGCCAGCCGCCTTTGCCCCCTGCGGAAGAGCAGGTCAGTAATTTATTCCCCACAATGGCCCAGTCTGCCATCGACAACACTGAACACCACATTGGGCCTGCCGCTGGCGGACAGGGCAAATCCTGCCTTGCTGGGGGCCAGCCGGGGTCCGCCCCGGCGATCTCAGAGACCAGCTCTTCTGAGAAGATCCGGGTCCGCTTCCAGTGCGATCAGGTCTCCCGACTCCACAGATTCCCCTCCATCGGAAAAGCCGATGTACAGGCGGATACGACGCCAGGTCCGCCAGCGCCTCCAGATTCTTTTCCCGCCACTGCGGCCTGATCTGCTTTCTGCAAATGCTGTAACAGCCTCCGTATCTATGGAAAAATTATCTGTATACTGGGGCGCTTCCGTATCCACCGTCACTCTCTCGGGGTCGGCCCCCATCTTCTCCAGCGGCCTCCTCCGCGGGCTGCTCCGCCACTGCGGAAGCACCTCCGGCAGTACTGCCGCTCTGGCCGCAGCCTGCGAGGACAGGCACAGGAGCCCTGTTAATGCCAAGAAAATGAGCTTCTTCTTCTGCATCGTTTATGATCCTTTCCTCAAGATGTTTGCCGGCGTCATCCTCTGTGGGACTCGGCTGTCTTATAAGACGCCCCCAAAGGGCAAAAAAGTTTTGGCGGCCGCCTCTTCCACCTCCGGAGATCTCACGCCTCAGGAATGCCGGCTTGCGACCGCTGGCCACAGAAAGTCCCGATGCGCCGCCGGCCGTCAAAGGCCATTAAGGAGAACGATGCCTCCCGACGCTGAGAATCAAATTCTGCCAGAGTACGCGCGCGGTCACCTCGCCGCCGGGGCAGGTGAGCCGTGGACCAGGCGTGCTCCAGAGCCGCCCAGTCGCGCTGCTCCAGCTTCTCCGTCCACTTCTCCACCTTGTCGCCGCTGACGGTCACCCAGGTGTAGTCGTGGCTGTTGGTCAAGCCTCCTGCATGTCGGCATAGAACCAGTCCTGGATTGTTGTCGGGCCAGGTGATCACTCGTCCTCGTCCAGCAGCCGATCCTCATCCGGGGCTGCGGCCCAGGGCGCGGTTCACGATCACGCAGGCCTGTGCCCGGGTGATGTTGGTGTTGGGGCGGAAGGTCCCCGTCATTAAAAAGCCCTCGATCAGGCCCCGCGGGCTGCCGCCTCTACGTACTCGGTGTACCAGGCGTTAATATCCATCGGTGAAGTATCCTGTTAGTCACTCCCGGGTGGTCTCAAAAAGCCCACCGCGATCTTGGCGAATTGGGCGGCTCGGGTGATCTTGGCATAGGGCCGGAAGGTCCGTCCGAGAACCCGTCGATGATGCCCATGTTGGTCAGGGTGGAGATGGCGTTGTTGCACCACAGGTCGGGCTGCAGTCCGTGTAGTCGTTGACCTGGCTCCAGTACTCCTCCCGGGCCTCGTCGGTGAGCAGCCGGAAGAAGATGGTGGCCACCTCGGACCGGGTGATGCTGGCCTCGGGGCGGCATGGTGCCGTCGGGTAGCCGATGATGTAGGCCAATGGTCCTCCGTGTTCAGGGGTGGGCCGGCTGCCGTCCTCGTCCCGCCGCCTCCGGTGCTGCCGCCGCCCCGCTGCTCTCCTTCTCGTACACCAGCACGAAGAAGGGAGAGCCGGCCGGTGAACCAGATGACCATTCGCCGTCGCGGGTAACGGATCTTTTCACGGTATGCGCGGTACCAGCCAAGTCACCTGTGTCGCTGGCGCTCTCACGGTCCATGCGGTATAGTGTACCAGGTAGAACGCGCCGTCCTCGTCGGCGTTGGCGGGCATGGGCCAGTAGATGGTCAGCGCCTGCTGGTTGCCCCAGGGTTTACCACGGTGTTGCCGTTCTGGGTGTCCACCAGGTCCAGATAGGCCATCTCGTACTGGGGAGCGGATAGCGTGTTGTCCACACGCGACTTTTGCAAGGGCGTCAGCGCCCATGGCGGCATCGAACGCGTCGCTGTTGGAGACGCTGTCCACCAGCAGCTGCACGCGGCCGGGATCCACCTGGACCTCACTGTCATTGACCTAATAGGTCACATTGCCGTTGTCAACGGCAGTGATCTGGGTCGCGTCCACAGTGTCGGCGCTGGTCACGATCTCGTTGGTGGAAGTTGCCCTCGTCTGTGACGCTCTTGACCAAGAGATGGCCGGTACCGATATCAACGCTGCAGACTAGCGTATCACCGCCGGCGGAGAACCACCGCCTGAATCTCGCTCTGGTTCAGACCGCCGTCGTAGATGGTCATCTCATAGTTGGCGGAAACAACGCCCTCTTCCCATTCGGATGTTGTCGGTAGTGACGATGTTGCCGTCATCTGTGAACTGAGCCGGACCTTGACGCCTTCATTTTCACCCTCGATTTGGTTCGGGCTCAGGCTATATACATAGCGGCTCACGTTGCCGGTTGCATCTCTCAGTAGACGCCCTGGTCCATCAGATCCCAGCGGCGGATCGCCGCACCAGTCTCCTGGTCATAATAGTAGAAGCTCAGGTAGTCCGCCAGGTTTGCAGCCTGCGTCAGGTCCACGCCATGGCTGGTGAGCCACTTCCACAGAGTCGGGCAGATCGATGTGATAACCTGCTCCGGCAGCCCTGTTCCCGTGCTGCCGACAAAATCGCCTGCATCGTCCAGCACACCGCTGTATCCGGTTCCGCCGGTGTAGATCCACGTCCGCCGGCGTGATGGTGATGGCATGAAGGCTTCACCTCCACGGGGTCGCCGGGACCTCCACCGGGGATCCTCGGATGTTCCGTGTCCGTGACTACCACGGTGTTCACGATCTTCTGGTTCACATCGCCAGTGAGGTCTGATAGCTGGCGTACAGCGTTGCATAGGTCCAGCCTTCGACACATAACCGGATTGGTGACCGTATTTGCCCTCCTCATCTGTCAGCGTCACACCTTCCAACTTGTCAGTCACATCCAGGGTCAACGTCTCATCCGTCATGCTGGCAATGGTGATGGTCCAAGTGATGGGATCGCCCACGGTGACAGAGGTCTGATCCGGCTCTTTGATCACCATAAAACGGCCGTCTCCGGGGATCGGGCTCGGGCTTTCGGGAGTCGCCTGGAAATCCCAGCGCCCGTACAAAGTGGTGTCGGCATCGATGGCAGAAATCGTTCCGCCGTAAGGGACACCGACTTTGTCATACCAGCCGATAAAATACCAGGTCCCCTGCTCGTCTGAAACCTGCAACACTGGGCGGCTGAATGGTGTAATTGCTGCCGGCAGCCAGTGTTTCCGTTTCAGGCAGTTCCACGCCCTCCGGGTGATCGCCGGCCCACGCATAGGTAACCGTGACCTGGGTCGGCACGACCCCTGCGGGGTGGAAGGTCACAACAAAGAGATCCCAATCCTCTACCGGGTCTCCGATCTTCGAGCATCACAGTCCTCATAGTTGCAGGTCCAGCTGGGATCCCCATAGCCTGTATCAGGTGTTGCCTCCAAGATATCGCCTTCGGCCAGGCGATACTTGCCATCTGCATTAACCTCCACGATTGCCGTGTAGGTGGTCTGCTCATTGCTGAACGTGCCGTTTTCTCGCAAGGAAAAATCACCGAGATGGTATTCCCCGGCTCCTCTCCAGCTTTCTGGAACTTCGCTGTGAAGGTGGTGTCCTCGTCGTAGGGCAAGCCTGCCAGGTACTCCATTCCCGCGTCCGTGTCAGTGCTATGATAGTAGTCATCGGTCCACTCCACGAACTCATAGCCCTCTTCTGCTGTCGCCACAGCTCCCGTCGGAGAGGCCATGCCGGTCTGGTCTCTGGTGACGACTTCTTTCTCCAGGCTCACAAAGCCCATAGCGTGATCGGCACTGACATAGGTGAAGACAATCTGGTCCTTGTCGGGGTCCCGTCGGGTTTCGTTGTCGGGACCCAGCCGTCGATGTCATAGTAGACGTCGATGGAGTTATGGCCTGCTTGGAGAGTCTCACCGCCTATAATCTCGACATTGTTCAGTTCCGCCCGGTCAAAGATGTAGGTGCTACCGTTATGAGACGTCCGGTCAGTGTTATACAACCCGCTGACCGGCGTGCCTGCCGTGGACGGCCCATATCCTTTGGGATCGGTCTTCTGTTTCTTCATTCCCATCTCGGTCCAAATAATGGTACACGACAGTGTATGTGCACTCGTCGGGCGTCACCGTGCCGTCGGTGGTTGCGGTGAAGACAACGTTGTGCCCAGGCATGTAGAACAGGCCCTCAATAATGTCGCTTTCCTGAAGGTCATTTGTAGTCCATTCAGTAGCGTCTTCTGCCTGCTTCTTGATTACAACGGTTTCCCCGTACGTGTAGGACTCTGGTTCAGCGTAGAGAGTCCCGTCCAGAATAGGTTACGGTAAATTCCCGTTCTGTGCGCGTATACTCCGCTCTATACGTAATGTCCCCGGTTTACAGTATCCGCTATTTCAGGAGACCATCCGGTAAACTCATACGAATAAAGTTCGCTGGGTTCTTTAGTCGGATCCTCAATTCTCGGTGTCTTATCGCCGTAAGCCAGCCCGGGAAATACGGTCTGGGGGAACTTGTTGTTGTGCCGCCATTCAAGTCGTAAGTCACCGTATAGCTGTTGAGCTGAGAGAAGCTGCCCTTGATCACAACAGCATGATCGGGCATTGTAAATGAACCTCCACCAGCGCAACATCTTCAGAATACCAGCCGCTGAAGCGTAATCTGTGACATCCGGCATTTTGCCAGTTCCACAGTCTCACCGTACTTGCAGGTCTGTTCACCCGGCACTTCCGGCGCACCCGCAGGGACTGTACCTTCATACTCATACGTCACTGTGTACTCGTTCCGGTCGTAGTACAGCTTCAGCACCAGCGTGCCGTCCTCGGCGATGATACCGGAGGAATTCGAACGGCTTTCATTATAAGTGAAGCCTTCGTATTCCTTGATTTCAGCAGTGGCAGTATCTCCGACAGTACCAGAGGGTGTCAATGTATCATCTGCAACGATCGAGTAGTTATCATCTTTCAAATTCTGCTGATAGTACTCTACCCGATAGCTGGCCGTGGAGGACTTCCACTGGGCGTACAGAGGGTCACATCGGTGTTTTTGATAGTGATGGCATCCCCGCCGCATAAGGCGTTCCGGTGCCGTGCTTCTCGGTGTTCCACCCGGTAAACTCATACCCCGGCCGGGTGAACATGTTTTTGAGCACCATGGCCTCGCCGCCGGTGATGTAGTACTTGGGGTCCGTGACCGTACCTCCGGCATCATCGGCGTTGGCAACATACAACACCTGATACGTCTCCACCGGCGCTTCGGGGACTCCGTCAGCTCCAGAGACTGATTCGGCTTCTCATCCACCATGTAGCCGCTCAGACCGGCCTTGTGTTCGTCCGTGTCATTTTGTCACATAGGTCTCGGCGGCGCTCCAGCTGCCGTTTACATCGGGCTGGATGGGGAACGTCAGGACCAGCTTGCCGCCGGACCAGGTGACAGTACCGTCCTGATTGGTGGTCTTCGTCACCGCGTTGGCTGTGTAGTCAAAGCCCTTCACAGTGATGGTCTTGCTGTCGGCATTTACCACAGGGGTAACGCCTGTAAGCGTCTCTGGCTCATACCACGTATAGCTGCCGTCCGCGTCCTGGCCCTTGACCTCCGCATACTGGACCATCCCCCGTCAGAACTGCCTGTCAGCCCCTTCGGGAAGGTGAAGAACTCCGACAGCGTGTCGGACAGCACCGTGTTCGCCGGCCGCCACCTTGGAGGTGCTCACGTTATCGGCGATGGTGCTGAAAGCGTTTTCCAGCTCCTCGGCATCGTCCGCCGCGAAGTAGTAGTTGCCTTCCGTCACGCGGGTGCCAAGATTGCAAAAATTCCAGCTTGCTTGTCCGAACCGATTTGTTGCCGTGGCATTGGGATAGTTGGAAGACACACCGTTCATGTACTTGTTGAAGTTGTCCCGTATATCATCGGGATCCGCATCCTCAAACATACCGATGGTGTACACGGTCACGCCGTTGTTCTTCAAATCGTGGGCCAGATTGACAGCGGTTGCTGCGACATCGTCATCAAAGTCATTGCCGTGGTTGGGCTCACCATCGGTAAAGACCACCACGACCTGCTTGGCGTCCTGCCGGGCGCCGGTCAGCGTCGGATCCGACCCACCACTCGCCGCCGTCGTGTCTCCACTGTCCGTCCAGGACGTCCTGCGCAAGGGTCAGGCCGTAGTCTACGCTGGTGGCGCCGGCGGGCTCCAGCGCTTCGATTGCGCCGGTCAGTGCTGAACGCCCGCCGCATCGACGGTGGTAAAGTCCTTGACGATCTGTGTATAGTTGTAGGCATAATAGTCGTCTTGGCGGTCGTTTCCGACGCTGTCCGCGTAGGGAGTCATCCGCAAACTTGACAATGCTGATTCGGTGGGTCACGTCATTGTTGCACCCGCCGCGTTTTCGGCCACTTGATCAATGAAGCCGTTTACAGCGCTCTGCATGGCCTCCATCTTGGAAGTCGTTATCTCTTGGCGCGTGTAAAACTGTACCTGTCCAAAGGTTGGCATTCTGGTTCCTGCTGGTAGTACCGAGCTGATTCCAGTCCCGGTAAAACCCGCTGCCGGTATAATACCCGATGGAATATTGCCGGTTCCCCCAAGAACCATCACTTTCAGCTTCCACTTCGTAGTAGTTGCCGTCATCATTTTTTTAATGATACGGCGACCACCGAGACCCGTTGATGTCGCTATACGACCATCTCTGTTCATCAGTGGGGTATATTCCCACGTAGCTCTCTCCCAGGTCATCATCCATCGACCCGGAGACATCCAACACCAGCACAATATCCAGCGGTGTGGTCTTGCTTCCCTTGGTCACCTCGTTGGTGACATAGGCCTCCAGGGTCAGGGAATAATTTCCGTCCTCATCATAGTTGACCGTCTTGTCCACCACGACGCCGTCGTTGCTCTCTGTGGGACCCGGTCGCTCCCGTTGCCGCCGCCAGGGTCTTCTGCCGCCAGGGCAGCAGTGGGAACCATTGTCAGCATCATACAGAGGACCAGAAATGCTGACAAGATCCGTTTCTTCATCACTTCTCCTCCTTTTATATTTCAGTGATCTTATATGTAAACATCCTTATGGATGGAATGACCGGTTCCCTCCGCCCACCCGGCGGCCAGCTGCTCCGTGTCCAGCATCCGCTCGTAGGACTGCTCCGCCAACAGGCGCACGCCGCGCTCCACCTCCGCCTGGGTAGCCAGATACAGCTTCCGCAGGCACCGGGCGTTCCCTTTTCCTCCTCTACCCGGGCGTCATGACACAGGGGTCTGGATCTCCTCCGTCACCTGGGTCCGGCTCATGCCTTTCCCGTTCCGGGTGCAGAACACCGGCCCCGCCGTCAGGGCCCCTGCCGCCGGGCGTAGTCCAGCAGCTCCCCCTGCAGACAGGCGGGCAACGGGACGTACCGCCGCTCCCCGCCGGTACGGACCGGCAGGCGCCCGGCCCGCACCCGCTCAACGGTCACCTGAGGCAGCTCCCCCACCCGGATGCCCGCCAGGGCGAATATTTTCACCAGCAGGTAGGTCCGCTCCTTTTCCAGTATCCTGGCAGCCTGCAGCAGCCGCAGATACTCCACCCGGCTCAGTTCCGGCTGGAGGCCCTTGTCCGCCTCCAGCTGCCCCACCAACTGCAGGTCCCGCCGCCCCATGTACTCCATCAGCCCGTTGGCGGCAGACAGGTGGGTATTCACGGTGCTGGGGAATACCCTGCCTCCAGCAGGAATGCTCGCCAAGCAGCCAGCGTTCCCCGGGAGATCTGCTTGTCCGGGGGCAGGTAGTCATAGAGGGCCCGCAGCTTGGCACTGTACATCTGCACCGTGCCCTTGCGGCGTCCCCTGCCGGACAGGTCCGCCAGATAAGCCCGGATGGTCTCCATGCTGAGCTCGGCGCCGGGCCAGTTCGGTGTGCGGTGTGTCTCCCGCGGCTTCAGAGCCTCTGGACTCCTCATCTCCCCGCCTCCTGTCAACAGAATCGCCATTTCCTCCTGTAAGGGACCGAAACGGGGCCTGCAGACCAGGGGCAAATGTGGCTAAAAAAAAGCCCGCGCAGCCTGCGCGGGCTCAAAATGGCGCAAAGACAGCAGCCGGACAAAATTCGACGCTTTTCCGGCCATTTTATGCTGCCCAAATCGGTAAAAGCTCTTGCGGCTGGCGGTGCTTTGTGCTAGAATTTGGTTACTGTTAAAATCAATTATGTATGTCTGGTTATTTTTTTGCAGCCATCCGCATCGGAATGGCGATTCTGTCCTATTTCTAACAGACCAGCCCCAGCCGTGCCAGAGTCCCGGCGTGCTCGGTGCCCGTGGAGATCAGGTAAATCCGGTCGTCTCAATACTGGAGTGGCCCAGGACGTCCGCCAGCTTGGCCACGTCCCGGCAGACACGGTAGAACGTCCTGGCGAACAGGTGCCGCAGATTGTGGGGGAACACCTTGGTGGGGGCCACCCCCGCCTTGTCGCACAGCGCTTTCATCTCCGCCCAGATCTGCCGGCGGAGATGCCTTTTTCGTTTCTGGTGAGAAAAATCTCGCCGGAAGCGATTTTTTTGTTTCCTGGCGTATTTGAGGAGCTTGCGGCAGAGCTTGCCCGGCAGCAGGATGGTCCGGATCTTGCCCTTCAAGGAGATTTCGGCCCTTCCCCGGTACACACGGCCTCCACGGTGACATAGCGCACCTCGGACACCCGGATTCCGGTGCCGCAAATGGTTTCCAGCAGCAGCGCCAGCCGTTCCCGGCCCTGGGTGCGGGCGGTCTCCAGCAGGCGGAGGTACTCCGGCCTTGTCAGCTCCCGGCCGGCATCCCGGAACAGCCGCCGCTGGATGCGCAGGGGCTTCACCCGAAACGCCGGCCAGCCCAGAAATACAAGGAACCGGTTGACCGCCGCCAGCTTGACGTTGATGGTGGCCGGCGCCAGCTTCGCCTCAGCAAGGCGGCCTTCCAGGCCCCCGCCGCCGCCTTGACGCCGCCCGGCCGTCCAGCCAGGCGGTAAAATCCGCCGCATCCCGCAGGTATTTCTCGATGGTGGCGGGGCTCTTTTCCTCCCACACCAGGCGCTGCCTGAACGCCTGGAGCTGTTCTCCTGTGATGGTATAGTCTTGCACTGCATATCGCCTCCCGTACAATTATCCTCTATATTTTACCTTCCGGCCGGCTGTCTATGTATCCAATGGATTTTGCGCGGCAGAACACTGCTCTGACACCGACGGATAGGCCCCGGCCCTCTGCTTGCATTGCGGCCGATTTGACGTATTCTTTAATAAAAAGGCAGGTGCCAAAAAAAGGGAGGGATCGCCTTGGTGCGGACCGCAAAGCGGACGCCTCTGATTCACGCCGGACGGGCTTTTTGTACTGGCCCTGGCGGCCGGACTGGTGCTTGTTGGCTGCATGGAGTGGAGCCGCCGGAACCAGGAGCGGGACCGCATGGGCTATGTCGCCAGCGCCATCGGGGCGGAGACGTATGGTTTATGCTCTCCGAGATGAGCAAAACCCGCGTTCTGGAGGCCTATCTCATCCAGACCAGCGGGGGACTATTCGGACTTCGGCAGGGTCGCCCATGTCCTGCTGCGGGAGGACTATGTGCGAAACGTCCTCTTCGCGCCGGACGGGATCGTGGACGGTGTCTTTCCCCTGGAGGGAAACGAGGATGTCGTCGGGCTGAACATGTACGGGGACGGGGCCGGCAATCTGGAGGCTCAAGCTGCCATCGAAAAAGAGGCGCTGTATATCGCCGGCCCCTTCCAGCTGATCCAGGGCGGCCTGGGCATCGCCGGGCGGCTGCCGGTCTTTCTGACGGACGAACAGGGCCAGCGGTATTTCTGGGGCATTGTCTCCGTGACGCTGGACTTTCCGGCCGCCCTGTCCGGAAGCCCCGTGGAGCGGGTAAATGCCCAGGCTTCGCCTGCCAAATTTGGCGCATCAATCCGGACGACGGACAGAAACAGGTGATTCTCGAGACGGCGGACCCGCTGCCGGAGGGTGTGCGGACTGTAGACCACGCGCAGGAGCTGTTCAACTCTGTCTGGACCGTCTCCCTGGCGCCCCTGCGGCCCTGGTATCTCCAGATCAGCCTGTGGCTGGGGGTGGCGGTGAGCCTGCTGGTGGCGTTGCTGGCTGCGGCGGGCGTCTACTACGCGGGCCCGGCTGCGGCAGCTGCAGCTGGAAAAAATCCCAGCGGGCCATCCAGCAGCTGCAGGAGCAGCTGGAGCGGGAACAGGGCAATATGCTGCTGAACCAGATCCGCTCCCACTTCTTTTACCACACCCTCAACGCTCTGCAGGCCCTGATCGTCCTGAAGCCGGAGGCGGCCTACAAAATGGCCGGAGACTTCGCCCGCTACCTGCGGTTCACACTGACTCCGTCACTGCCGACGGCGGGATCGGCCTTCCGGGAGGAGATCCGGGCGGTCCGGGCCTATGCGGATATCAACCAGCAGCAGCTGGGGACCGGCTGCACATGGTCTACGAGATCCCGGACGTGGACTTTCCCATCCCCCCTGCTGACCATCCAACCCATTGTGGAGAATGCCATCCTCCACGGCATCAAGCCCAAGGTGGGCGGCGGGAACCGTCTCTTTGAAGCTGAAGAGCTGCCGGACCACTGGCAGGTCACGGTGACGGACGACGGCGTGGGCTTCGCCTGGAAGCTGTCCGAGAGAAGGGCCCATCGGGCTGGAGAATGTGCGGCGGCGCATAGCCTGCTTCCCCGGCAGCGAGCGCGATCACCAGCACAGGGCATGGGCACACAGGCTGTCCTGACTTATGGAAAGCGGGGAAAAACATGGAAAATCTTTCAAAATCGACCTGAAAGCGTACGGTTTCCGTACGCTCCATCTGGTACAATAGAAACATAAGACAGGGGTGACCGCGATTGAAAACCATTCTGGTGGACGACATGCTGCTGGATTGCAGCTCTTCCCGAGCTGAAATGCGGACATGCCTGATTTTGAAATTGTGGGGAAATTCACCGATCCCAACGCGGCAATTGAGTACGCCGCCGGCCATGTGGTGGATTTTGCCCTGCTGGACATCGACATGCCGGGGATGGACGGCATCCATCTGGCCCAGGCCCTGCGGCGGCTGCGGAGCGACATCATCATCGTCTTCGCCACGGCCCACCCGAAGTTTGCGGTGGAGGCGCTGAAGATGAAGGCGGACTACATCATCTTCAAGCCCTTTTGACCGGGAGGACATCGCCGATGTGATGGAGCGGGCCAAGCTGCTGCGCCGCCGCCAGTGCAAGCGCATCCATTTCCACACCTTCGGGGCCTTCGACATGCTGGTGGACGGCGAGCCGGTGCACTTCCGCCCGGCAAGGCCAAGGAGCTGATGGCCTTGTGCGTGTATCGGGACGGGCGGCCGGTGTCCATTCACGAGATCGTGGAAAACCTATGGGGAGAGAACGCCGACGGCACCGGCTACCGCCGCACCATCAAGGAGCTGGCAGACACCCTGCGGGACTATGGCGCGGAGGAGATGTTCCTGCGCAGCCGGGGGAGCCTGCAGGTGCGGATGGACCTGGCGGACTCGGATTTTCAGGCATTCATGAGCGGCGATGAGGGACGCCATCTGCCAGTTTCAGGGGGTGTTCATGCAGCAGTATTCCTGGGCGGAGCCCATGGTCTGCACGCTGCAGGAGAAAAGGAGCTGATGCTTGCCCGCATGGGGAAGCACCGCATGTAAGGAGGCTGAAACTTTGGATGAGTTACTGAGAATGGAGCACGTCAGCAAACGCTTCGGCGATTTCTACGCCAACAGGGACATCAACCTGTCCGTCCGCAAGGGCGAGGTACATACCCTGTTAGGGGGAGAACGGCGCGGGAAAGAGCACGCTGATGAACGTCTCATCGGGCTGTACCAGCCCACAGAGGGAAAGATCTTCCTGAATGGAAAGGAGGTCCGCATCGACTCTCCCGCCCAGGCGGTGAAGCTGGGCATCGGTGCATCAGCATTTTATGCTGGTGGAGGCCATGACGGTGTTCGAGAACATCATCCCTGGGACCGGAACACCAAGGGCATTTTCATCGACAAGGAGGCCCGGAAGAAGGAAATCCTGGATCTGGCGGAGCGCTATGGTCTGGACGTGGAGCTGGACCGGCCCATCACGGAGATTGCCGTGGGCGCCCAGCAGCGGGTGGAAATCCTGAAAACCCTGTATCGGGGCGCGGAGCTGCT
>VOFB01004660.1_pt1 | contig 13442 bp, 15 predicted proteins | sample 5384141 | NCBI WGS metagenome assembly VOFB01 (sample SAMN12384721, study PRJNA508395) | human gut metagenome | isolation source: healthy gut A | host: Homo sapiens | reverse complement strand
ATCTGCTCCTGCATATCCGCAATCTGTTCATTGAAGCGGTTATTGCGCTTCTTGAATTCCTGAATTGTGATTGCGTTGGCGATACTGAGTTCCAGCAGCTTATCCTTTTTCCCTCCAGTTGGCTGATCTGGGTGTTCAACTGGGTGATTTGTCCGGGTAATCATGCTTCTGCTGAACGCCGGAAACACTGTCCATCACAAGTCGGACAATCTGCTTTTGATTTTTCACCAGCTTTTGGAATTGGTCTGCCAGAATTGCGTCCAGCTCCTTCGTTCGGAGCGTCGGCAAATCGCAGCCGGCTTTTCCCTGCTCACGGTACATCCTGCACTGCCAGAATTCTGTGTGCCCCTCCACGGTTTTGAAGCTCTGCCGGTGAAAGGCGGTTCCATGCTTTCCGCAAATGATTTTCCCGCTGTATGGATACCTACTCTGATAGCCTACGCCATAGGCTTTCGTTCTGGCGCTGCGTTTTTTAAATATCTCATTTGCCTGATTCCAGAGTTCTTCTGATACAATCGCAGGGATATTAGGATCTGGGTATGTTACCCACTCACTTTCATCAAGAAATGCCGTTTTTTCTTCCGATAATCCAAGGATTGTGTCTTATTACCACAGTACCACCCCTTGTACTTTGGGTTTTGCAGAATATGGCCGATGGTGACGGAATTGAACTCGTTTCCCAAAAGACTTGTGTATCCACGGCGAGTCAGCTCCTGTGATAACTTGCGCAGGCCATAGTTTCCGGTGGCATAGAGCTGAAAAATCAGCTTGACCGCTTCCGCCTGCTCCGGGATGATTGTCAGCTTGCAGTCCTTCTTATCGTAACCCCATAAGCGATTATTTCCCAAAACATGGCCGTTCTTGATAGACTGCCGAAAGCCAAATTTTAACCGCTCGGATAGTTTTCGAACTTCGTCCTGTGCCACACCAGCCATGACGATCAGCCGAAACTCACTATCGCTGTCCAGTGTGTTGATATTATCATTTTGGAACAGTACGCCCACATTGTTGTCCAGCAGCTCCTGTGTATATTGGATACTGTCCAGTGTGTTGCGGGAAAAAACGGGATATTTCTTTTGTGATAATGAAGTCAAACATCTCTCGTTTGGCATCCTCGATCATGCGCAGAAAACTGTCACGCTTATAAGTGCTCGTTCCAGAAATACCTTCATCAATGTAGCCGGGAACATAGGTCCAATTCGGGTTCTCTTGAATGAACTCTGTGTAGTATTGAATCTGGTTTTCAAACTACCCTGCTGCTCCACCTTTTCTGTAGAAACACGCGCATAGAACGTGACCCGGAGCGGCAGATCGTAAATGGTTTTTCCCTGCCGAATCTGCTCTCGAAGCCATCTAATTGTTACCATCCGTACTGACCTCCTCAGTTATTTTGTTGACGGTTTCAGTATCAGATGTAAATTGCCGTTTGTCAAAAAACGGGAGCTGCTGGCAGAAACATACGTTTCTTCCGAAATCAACTCCCGCTTCCATAGTCGTTTTAATAAAGCCAAAGCAATCTCGCGATCAACCTCCGTCACTGTCTTAGCCCCCTTCCTTATATGCTTATGGGATATGAGCCGAAAAAATGATGGACGGTCATCGCAGATATTCTTCCTTGTGTTTCATTTTCAACAGAAATTCTCCAATCTACACGGCAATATAGCGCCGCCCTTATACTCATGATATTTTTCGCCTCATTTGTAAATTGTTATTGGCAAAACCGGATGGCGGCTGGCAGCCGCCCACGGGAATCTCCCCCCGGCCCATGCTGATGGGTGCGCCGCGCAATGCTTTGAGGGCGTTCAACGCGGGAGTATCGTTAGCTGAACGGAGGTCATGGCCATCTGTGATGCCACACACAGATGCAAACTGGCTGAATCGCTCGCCCAAATTCTCCTTTCCGTGCGGATCATGGCGCGCCATTTGCTGGGCTTTGCTCCGTTCAGGTTCGTTATCCGGTTGCCTATGAAATTTTCAAGGTACAGCAGATCCGCGCTTTCAGGCGCGTGTGATATTTGGCTGTGGATCAGCCGGGAAAGGCTCCTATCGGGCGATAAGATCCTTTCCTCGCGGATGCACTGAATAGCCCGTTGCAGAAGCGTGGAAAGGGGGACACGCTCCTGCACGGGCTGCTATGGGTTTTTAGGCTGTTTTGTTTACCTTGAAGTCAAGAATCTTGGTAATCAGCTTGGTTCGCATCCTGCATACCTTTTCTTCATCGAGGCAAAGGTGCGGAACACCATTTTCGTCATACAGGGTTCTGGTTGCCAGAGCCGCAATATAACGCTCATAGTGCTTCAGCACAGCATTGATCGCGTCCACATTGCCGGACGCTGCCGCTTCGATGGTTGAGTAAGGCAGCAGAGATGCAGCGGCATTACTCAGATTGCGCGCCATCTTCCGTAACCTCCATTTCTTTTTTCAATTCCTTGAGGGACTGAGCGCGCTTGTATTGCACGGTACGGCGTACCATGTCCAGCTTGTCCGCAATTTCCTGATCGGTCATATCAAGGAAATAGGCAAGCAGAACAATGTCACGCTTATCATCCGGCAGCACCGTCAGGGCATTGGCGAGAACTTCGTTTTCGATTGCCACATCATAGCCCTGCACACGAAAATGCGTCTGCTCGGACGGATACTTGTCCAGCACATACATTTGGCGCTCCTGCTCCTCTGACAGCTCCGAAAGGGATACCTCATGGTCGGAACGCCACGCGATATGACGCTCATAATCGCGGGCTTCTTCACGCAGAACCTTCCTGCAAAAGCTGTCGAACTGATGTCTAACGGTTTTCTTTTGGGATGGTGTCAGCTCCAAGAGTTGTTCACCTCCTCTCATGCACCGAGAGGCCGGCTTTCTTCCCCTTTCGCTTTATCCCGAATGGAAGGTGCGGTTTTGGCAAAGTTTTCGGAAATATTTTTGAAATTTTCCAAAAATATTTCCTCGATGGGGGATTCTGGATTTTCCGCCCCGGAAGAGTTTGTTTCAATGCCTGAACGATGATCTTTGAAACAAGACATTTTTTCCACTTCCTCCATTTCTGAAAGAATTGAAAACCCGGTTTCAGAAGCTGGAGGAGGACCCCATGAGAGCGGAGGATAGAAGTGGCGTTCGGCATCAGTTTCACGCCGTCACCCTGCAAGATCCCCGCAGCAAGCGCCCAGTTCATCGCGGACACAGCGTAGCTGGGAACAGACGCGGCATCTGCATAGCCGGAGAGCAGCTCCTGCATCGTCACAGCCTCCATGCCGTTCGCCGCCGCATAGCGGAAGAGGAACGTCACAGCCTGCGTTCTCGTGCAGGGATCGTTCGGGCTGAACTTGCTTGCGCTCGTGCCGGTGGTGATGCCGTTTTCAACGGCCCACGCCACGGCCTTGGCGTAGTAAGCGTTGGACGCCACATCGTCAAAGCCCTTCATGGTCTTCGGCTCGGGAGAACCGGCTGCACGCCAAAGGAACGTGACGATCTGCGCGCGGGTGCAGCTGCCGTTCGGGTCGAAGGCCGCAGCGCTCATGCCGGTGGTGATGTTCTTCCCGACCGCCCAGACAACGGCGTCCTCATAGTAAGCGCCCGCGGGAACATCGGTGAAGGGGTGCTTTCCGGTGGTGGTCAACGGCTTGAACGTGGCCGCCACGGTGACCTTGGAATCGGGCATGACGAAGGTATACTTGCCGTTCTTCTCGGTCAGCTTGATCTCCTTGTCCTTGCCGTCCAGAACGGTGAGGGTATCGAGCACATAGCCCTTGTCGGGATCGACCGTCAGGGTGACGGTGGTGCCCTTGGAGGCAGTCTTGTGGCTCGCGGTCACGTCGCCGTTCTTGGCGCTCTTCACGGTGATGGGATAGGTGGTCGCGCCGGTGCCGGTGCCGGTGGAGGCGTTCTTCTCAAAGTTCGCCTCGATCTCGACATCCGTGGCAGGCATGATGAAGGTGGTGGCGCTGGTCTCGTTAGCCAGCGTTACGCCGCCTGCCTTAACGACCCACTTGACGAAGTGCTTTCCGGCAGGAGCCTGTGCCGTAACGGTGACCTCAACGCCCTCCATGGCGCGGGTGATGGAGTGCCTGCGGCAACGGTTGCCGTGCCGCCGGTGACGGTAACGGCGTAATCCCGCAGGGCGGGGATCTCGGTGTTCTCGTTGCGCTTAGCATGGCAGCCGGTGCATTCCTCGTGCTGCAAGCCGGGCTGATTCAGCGCCGCTTCCTGATCCACGACCCATACCCAGGTATGCTCGGCGGTTTCGGTGTAGGTGGAACCGTTCGTCATCTTGCAGACGTTGCAGTGACGGCTGTGTGTGCCGTTTTCGTTATCCGCCCAGTTCGTGAACGTATGAGCCTGAATGTTGTAGTCGTCGCCTGCCGTGCACTCCTGATAGTGATTGCCGGGATCCAGATACAGGTACGGCTGATCCTCGTAGCTGTGCTTGTGATCGACCAGCACGGTGCAGGTGGCTTTCATCTCTTCGCCGCAGGAGACCGTAATGGTGGCCTTGCCCTTGGCAACAGCGGTCACCATGCCGGTGCTGCTAACTGTTGCAATTTCCGGCTTGTCGCTCGACCAAGTCAGGCTGCCCGGTGCGTTGGCGGGCTGCTTCACGGCGGAGAGCTGGAAGGTGTCGTCGACATTCGCCAGATTTACCTGCTTCGGGGCAACGGTGAGGCCGGTAAGCGCAATGACGGGAGCCTCGGTCACGGTGACATTGAAGCGGGAAGTCTGAGAAAAGTGTTTGATGGGTTGGCCTTCCTTGACGGCAACCAACCCAGTCTGGTTTTCTCCGATGTGGCATGAGCCGCTTTCGGCTTAATGATCTTGCCGTCCACCAGCTCAATGTTGTCGTCACTGTCTTATACGAAGCACCGTAGGTTCCGACCTCGACAATGCGCCATTCCAGATGATAGCCGCTGTTCGCGGGCAGCAGAGTCGGAAGATCGGTGGGAAGCTTCGCCTCGTCTTTTTCGCTCAGGGTAATATCCTCGTATGTGTAAACATTCTCAAGCCTCAAAGCATCTTCCACATTGGTCTCATCGTATACAACCACATCCCACCGACCATATTTGGAATCCCCGGGTCCAGAGTAACTGGCGTCCAGCGTTGCGCTGCCCTTAGAAACGCCGTTAATCGTGATGGAATGTTTGGGGAACGCTGCGGCATTCTCGCCACTTTCGTCAATTTTGTCATCGGTGACAGTAATGCAACCTGTTTCCGTGCCGCTCCTCTCCTTAAAGGTGATCTCCTTCCAAGAATTGGCGTTGCTGGGGTCTGCGCTGACCTCCAGCGTAACGCTCGCCATTCTTGATGTAGATCTTTCCGTAGCTGCCGTAGCCTTCCAGCAACACGCGATCCAAAGGAACATAGCCAAACAGCTTGATGCTGTTTTTGCTCACAATAGAGCCTGCCGTATGGGTCTTGGTCTCCTCGAAACGGGCGAAAACATAATAGGTTTTATCGCTCGTCAAGCCGGTTACGGTATCAGAACCGATCTGATTTTCGTTCCACTTCGGCGTATCAGTCTCGCTGTAAACATACTCGCAGTTGGGGTCGTAGTTATTGATTTTGAAGCCGGTGTAAGCGCCAGCTTCATCCTGTACGGCCTCAAGCTCAATAACCTTGGGATAATCGTTGTTGGCGGCCTTGTTGACCGTCAGCGGCGCGCCGACGATCTCGCCGAGATAGTTCTCCGCCGTGACTACCACGCGGATGCGGACATTCGCGCCCATGTCAGCCGCCACGGGAGTATACTTGCCATTGGTCGCGCCGTCAATATTCGTCCATGTGCTGCCGCCGTCCGTGCTGCGCTGCCACTGGTACGACTTGGTGGCTTCTGCGGGGGTCACGCTGGGAGCGGTGGAGATGGGGCTGCCGAAGACGATGCCGCTGGTGTAGTACACCGTGCCATCGATGGTGGGATCGGGTGTAGGCACCTCTGCGGGCTTCACCACCAGCTTAACGATATGCTGGTTGCTCATGATGCCGACATTGTAGTAGCTGCCGTCCTTTTGCAGATTCAGGTGCAAATCATAGGAATAGACCTTCGGGTCTGCACCTTTCTTAATGGTGATCGTATGCGTGGTTTTTATCGGCAGCGATGTTCTCCGTTTCCTGTACTGCGGTAGAACCGGAGACATAATGCTCGCACTCTGCGTTATAGCTGTAGTGTGCGTCAATCAGCCCTGCGCCAGAGGATACCACTCGAACTTGAGGGTATGCGCCGTGTCGTTGGTAATCTCCACAGCCGCGCCATTCCAGTCCTTGGCGTAGTTGATGGGGTTGCCGTCCAGCGTGACGGACTTCATGCCCCATGCGTTGGGGATGATTCGGACGGGGTTGGAAGCAGTGCCCTCCAACCACATGTCATAATCATAATCACCTGTCTTTTTCAAAACACCAGTTTTTGCATCGGGACCGGCAAAGGTGCCGTCAGGCGTAACAACTGCGCTGTAGCCAAAGCACTCGTTCAATCCCAGCGCAACATTGGGGTTGCTTTCCGGTTTATCGTAAGCAGTTATTTTGTAATCTGCATGAAGGTTTAATTTGCCCTTAAAGGTGCCGCCATTCAAACGGTACGGCATATAAAGGCTCGTTTTCCAATCCCAGTCCTGCAAATAAACATTGTCCTCAAAGGTACCGCCGTTCACTGTAACAGTAGGATCAGAATTATTCTTCTTTGCTACATACAGCGCTTGCACACCCTTCTTGAAGGTGCCTCCGTTGATTTGAACAGAGCCGTTTTCGGCCTGACTTCCGGTCAGCTTTACACAGCCGTCAAACTCGCCGCCCTCGATGATGACCTTACCGGTGCTGCCTTTATCAAGTTCTGCACACAGAGCGTAGCCATTGCCATCCAGATCAAAGGCATAACCACTATCAGAAAACTCCGGCTGGCTGAGTTTCACGCCGTCTTTGATCGTAACATTGCCGTTTTTACAATAGACGGCATTAAGCACATCACTGAAAGGAATACCTTGTACGCTAAAAGTACCGCCCTCCAATGTCAGACTGCCGTTTCCTCCGACAAAAAAATCAAGTGGTCTATCCAACCGCCTTTTACGGCACCGAAAAGGCCGGTGATCGCACCGGTTTTGGCGGTGCTGCTGTCCTTGATGGTCAGGCTTCCGCTTACTACCTGTATGAAGTAGGGGTTAGCTATCTTCATTTCCAGATGCAAGGTTTTGCCATTCAGGTCAAGAACAAAATCTTGATCCTTAAAGTCCAAAAGATCGCTTGTATTCATGGCGAGACCGTCGTGCAAAGAACTGGTGTCAATGTCCCGTCCCAGCTTGATGTTTTCTGCTTGTTGTTGACTGCCGTATGCAATTCCTCAAAGGTATTGACGGTCATCCATTCCGCCGCGCTTCGCCGTCACGCCCATGGCGGGCACGAGGGAGAGCAGCATCACCAGCGTCAGAAGCAGACTGGTCATTCGTTTTCTCATGTTTTTCTTCCTCCTTCATAGAAAGAATTTGTTGTGCGCCGCGTTTTGTCCCCGGCCCGCGGCCGCCGGGTAAACCGCCTAAGGCGGAGCCACGGCGAAGGCCGTGCCCTTCGCCGTGGACGCCGGGCGGCGCCTCTATTGGCCGCCGCCCGAGGCATGGACGGCTTTCCCTCGCCGTCGCTCGCCCGGTCCCGCGCCTGTGTGCGGGGGCGTGGAAGCACAAAACCCCCGTATATGATCTTGTGCCATCTCCATCACCCCTTTGCCGCACAGAATGTTGATTCTGTGCGCAGCTGACTATAAAAAGTCCATATTACCGCTTACATAATATCATACAGTTTGAGATTTACAATCGGATTTTGCCAAAAGCCCGTCAAAAACCGAGAAAAAGCGAACCCGAACATACAGAATTGGCCGGAAGATTTCAACGCAACTTTCTCCCGGTCTTATTCTGATGCCCTTTTGCTATATCGGGGTGGAATATCTGGGAAAGCTGTGGTGATTCCTGCTCCGCCTGTCACAGAATCAACATTCCGTGAGCAGTTGTCGGCAGACCCGTTCCACGGCCTGCGCATGGCGTCTGCCGCCGTCCAGCGTGTAAATGCGGGTGGTATTGATGGAGCTGTGCCCCAAAAGGTCGGCAAGGCGCAGGAGATCCTTTTCCATGGCGTAAAAAACACGGGCAAACAGGTGCCGCAGCGCGTGGGGGAAAGACCTTGCCCGCATCCACTCCCGCCCGCCTGCACAGGCGCTTCCATCTGCCGCCAGACGGCGAAGCGATCCAGCGGCCCCCCCGTGGGCATTGAGAAAGAGACATCCGGTGGAAACGCCGGATGTTTTCATATATTGCCGCAGGAGCTTTCGCAGCGCATCCGACAAAAGGATCACACGGGTCTTGCCCTTGCTGCGCACCGTCGCCCGTCCCGTGTTCACCGCTTCGGCGGTGATGTGCCGCAGCTCGCTCACGCGGATGCCGGTGCCGCAGATGGTTTGCAGCACATAGAAAAGCTGCGTCCCCCTGGCCGCTGCCACAAGGCGGGCATATTCCTCACGGGAAAGCTCCCGTCCCTCGTCGGCAAAGAAGCTGCGCTGCACGGGCAGGGGCTTCACGCGGCAGTCGGCATGGCCAAGGAAGCTGAGATAGCTGTTGACCCCAGAAAGCATGGCGTTGACGCTGGCGGCCTTGTATCTCTCGCTCAGTGCTTCCTTGTAGCATACCGTCCGCTCTTGGTGATCCCGCGCCCGTCCAGCCAGCGCAGGAAGGCGCGGACATCCCGCAGATACTTTTCTATCGTGGCGGGGCTTTTCTCGTTTTGGCGCAGGTGGGCTTCAAAGGCTTGCAGTTCGTTCATGGCGTTGCTCCTCCGTATCGTTTTTCTTAGCTTGCTCGCAAACGTATTGTACGATACGGGGCAGATGCGCCCGCGCAGCGAAAAATGCGTCATAGGATTAGCCTTTTTTATGCTCCACGGGCATAGCCCGTGGCTGCCTGTTTTCAACAAAGGAAAAAGAGAGAACGGAAAACCCGTTCTCTTTTTTTTCAATAGGGCAGTGGTTGCTTACCTGGCGCTCGCTGCGCGGTAGAGGAAGGTGACGATCTGACCGCGGGTACAATCGTTGTTGGAGCCGAACAGGCCGCCGCCGATACCGCCGGTGACGCCGTTCTTCTCCGCCCAGGTGACCGCCGCCGCATAGTAAGCGTCAGCTGCCACGTCGGTGAAGGCAGAATTGCCGCTGACAGCGGGGCTGCCGCCTGCGCGCCACAGGAAGGTGACGATCTGCGCGCGGGTGCAGGTGGCGTCCGGGCTGAACATGGTGTCTCTGGTGCCTTCGGTGATGCCGTTTTCTATCGCCCACAGCACAGCGTTGTAATAATAGCTGCCCACGGGGACGTCGGTAAACGGCATGACGCGGGTTTCAGGCTCGGGACTGCCGGCTGCACGCCACAGGAAGGTCACAGCCTGCGCGCGGGTGCAGGGCAGGTTGGGGCCGAATGTATCGTTGCCGATGCCGCCGGTGATATCCCTCCCGACTGCCCACATCACGGCATCGTAGCAGAAGTCGTTGGGGGCCAGATCGGAAAAGGGGTTGGGGAGGTCAGGAAACTCTTCCTTGAAGCTGGCCTCCACGGTGACCTTGTCGGCGGGCATGGTGAAGGTATACTTGCCGTCGCCCTTGTCGGTCAGCTTGCGTTCCTTGTCCTTGCCGTCCAGAACGGTGAGGGTATCCAGCACATAGCCCTTGTCGGGATCGACCGTCAGAGTGACGGTGGTGCCCTTTGGCAGCGGACTTGTGGCTGGCGGTCACATCGCCGTTCTTGCTGTTCATCACGGTGATGGGATAGGTAGTCGTGCCGGTGCCGATGGGGCCGGTGGGGGTGTTCTTCTTGAAGATAGCCTTGATCTCCACATCTTCATTCGGCATGATGAACTTGTTGTTGGTGATTACAAGTCCTGCCGGAGATTCGACCTGCCATTCCTTGAAGTGGTAGCCCCTGTTGGGCGTAGCGGTCAGGATTTCCGTGAGCGCCTCGGCAGTGGATAGGTCGGCGGAGGCCGTGCCGTTGCCGTCCGTTTTCACGGTGACGGTGTAGGTGGTGGGGGTAATAACGCTGTTTTCCCACAGCGCCTTGATTTCGGTATCCCCGAGCACGGTGTAGGAATCTCCTACCTTGTACTCTGTGCCGCCGATCTCCCAAGCCTTGAACTCCTGATCGGCGGGAGCAGTGAAGCCGCAGTCGGGCAGGATGTAATTCGTCTCTGCCTTGACGGTCACAGAATCCATGTTGCCGCTGCCGCCGCCTGCGTTGAAGGTGATTGTACAATCCGCAAGCGGCGCACCCTCACCCACAGTGACCACCGCATCGGAGCTGGCAAAGTGGTTGTGATCCTCCGCATAGCGGACGAAGTAGGTGCCGGCGGAGAGACCGGTAATTTCACCATCGGGGCAGACCGTGTAGTTGCTTCCCGTCGTCGCACGGTATTCCATCGTTGCATCCACGCCTGTGATTTTTCCGTCGCCGCCCTCCTCGGTAGGCGCGACACCGATCAAGCCGTTAGGCGCTTCCTGCGTGGCTTTGCCGATGCTCCACGCCGCGGTCACGGCATCGGTGCTGCCGTCCGCCCATTTGCCGGTCTTGGACGTGACGCTAACGGTGTAATCGCCCGCGTCCGTGGCGGTGTTGCCGGAGATGTCCATAGTGGCGGGATCATAACCGCTCACGTTCGCGGTATGCTCAGAGCCGTCGTAGGTGTAGGTTCCGGTGACGCTGATGCTGGGCTTGGCGGGATCGGTGGGCGCAGGCGGTGCACCCTCCTCGAAGATTGCTTTGACCTCCACGTTGTCGTTCGGCATGAGGAACTTATCGTTGGTGATTACAAGTTCCGTCGGAGATACGGCCTGCCACTCCTTAAAGTGGTAGCCCTCGTCGGGCGTTGCGGTCAGGGTGATCGTCGCACCGGCCGCAGCCTTTGCAGGAGAGGCGGAAGCCGTACCGTTGCCGCCGCTGGTCACGGTGACGGTATACTCGGCAGGCGCGGGAGGCGCGTCCTCCCACAGCGCCTTGACTGTGATGTCAGCGGTGACGGTCACAGGGGCGTTCACCGGATACTCCGTACCGTCTATCTGCCATGCCTTGAACTGCTGATTTTCGGGGCGGTGAAGCCGCAGGCGGGCAGGATGTAATTTGTCCCGGCCTTGACGGTGACGGAATCCATGTTGCCGCTGCCGCTGTTGCCGTCAAAGGTGATAGTGAATTCGGCAGCGGGAAGCTCCTCAAATATAGCCTTCACATCAACGTTTTCCGCAGGCATGGTGAACTTATTGTTGGCGATTACAAGTCCTGTCGGAGATTCGACCTCCCACTCCTTGAAGCGGTAGCCCGTGCTTGCTTCGGCGGTAAGGGTGATCTCCGCACCGGCAACAGCCTTTGCAGGAGAGGCGGAAGCCGTACCGTTGCCGCCGCTGGTCACGGTGACGGTATGCTCGGTAGGCGCAGGAGGCGCGTCCTCCTCGAAAATTGCTTTAACCTCCACGTTGGCACTCGGCATGGTGAACTTATCGTCCTTGATGGTCACGCCGCCGCTGATGACCTCCCACTCCTTGAAGCGGTAGCCTCCATCAGGCGTGGCGGTCAGGGTGATTTCCGTACCAGCCACGGCCTTGTCAGGAGATGCGGAAGCCGTTCCGTTGCCGTCCGGGCTGATGACCTTCACGTGGTGCCACCTGTATGTTCTGACTGTCGCCGTAGTTTCGTTTCCAGCGTTGTCAGTCGCGACCACGGTATATTCCGCTCCCGCGTCATTGTTGCCGCCATCCGGCGCGGGGAGACGATAGGTGGGGCCGGCTTGCGGCTCGCCGTTGATGGTCACCGACTTGATGCCGGAGGACGCTTCACCATCCAGCGCCGGGTCGCTCACGGTGAAGGTGTACGCGCCGGGATTTCCATCGAGGGTGTCCTCGACGGTGTAGCTCTCACCGTCCTTCAAACCCTCCAGCACCGGCGCCTTCGTGTCCGTTCCCATCACATGACCGCACACAGTGCAGAGCTGCTTCTGATTGCTCCAGTCGCCGGGGCTGTGCTTTCCGTTTTGCTTGGACATTTCCGCGGCGGGGTCTCGTGCGCCGCATTTCTTGCAGGCCCAGATGTGGCAGTCGTCCCTGATCGCCCAGCCAAATTCATGGTCGTGTGTGCTTTCCTCACAGCGCAGCTCCAGCTCGCTAATTACTCTGCCGTAATTGTAGGCATACGGCAGACTCAACCGCTGCAGGTCCACGTGCCCAATGAGAAGCTCCGTCGTGGTGCCCCAGCCCCGCTCATACTCTCTCTGGCTGCGGCGCCACTGCCACCCTGTCGCGCTCAGCCGCACGGACTTCCCGTCCGAGGCTTCGATTTTGATGTTCTCTTCTAAAGTCATTGCAAATTCCTGATCTTGCATCACTGTCATCCAGTGCACCCACTTCGAGCCTCTTCCGACCGCGGATGCAGGCTGATAATTATAATCATAATCGGAACTCGGATAAAGCGGAAGGGCCAGCGCAGTCAGCGTTGTGTCCTTGATCAGAATGTTCCCACTGTTGCCGTTCATGCCGCCACCGATGCCTGCGCCATAGTAGCCCTGCGCCCTCACCACGCCGCCGGTGATGGAAATGTCATAGCCCGAACCGTCTCTTCCGCCACCGATTCCTGCGCCGGCATAGTTACTCCAGGCTTCGACCGTTCCACCGGAAATCTCGATATGATGCGCATCTTCCGACTTGTTCTGTCCGTCTTGATCGCCGCTGCCGATTCCTGCTCCGCCTGACTCGCTGCCGGCATTCACCGTGCCGCCCTTGATATAAATAAAGCGTCCGGGGCCGCCCTGGCCGCCGCCGATCCCTGCGCCTTCCGAAACGGACCGCACCGTCAGCTTGCCGGAATACACATAAATCCACTCGCCGACGCCGCCCTGACCGCCGCCGATACCCGCACCGTATACGCCGCTGATCGCAAGAATCTCACCGCCATAGATATTCGTCGCCAGAGAACCGAAATGAAGGTTCATGCCGTGTCCCTGCGAGAATTTCTTGATTCCGACCTTTGAGCCTCCGATGCCAGCGCCATACCTGCCGCCTTCACACGTGAGCTTTGATCCCCGTCTGCACCAGAACCCGGAGATAACCATCGGTTTTGTTTTTCTGCAGCGCGGCGAAGTTCTCCGCGCCGATCAGCTCGCTGTCGTTGCCGATAAAGTACAGACAGGCAGAGGCGCCACCGTAAAGCTCGATGGCAGGGCCGTCCTCGGGTGCCTGAAGGCGGACGCCGTCCAGAAAGATGTGCGGTGTATTGTTCTTGCCATCAATTTTGATCCGGTACTGAAAATACCAGTTCGATCTGTGGAGCCCTTGATCAGATAGGTCTTGCTGTCCTTGATTTTCAGTTCTCCGTTCTGTTTCGTAAGGTCCACTGTCTTGTCAAACGTCGTTGGGACGGAAAAGCTTGACATCCGGTAGCTCACCCGCAGCAAAGGCGGT
>VOFB01004060.1_pt1 | contig 13443 bp, 18 predicted proteins | sample 5384141 | NCBI WGS metagenome assembly VOFB01 (sample SAMN12384721, study PRJNA508395) | human gut metagenome | isolation source: healthy gut A | host: Homo sapiens | reverse complement strand
GATTTACAGGCTGATAGTCAATTCCCATATTGCGTTTACTGTCCGCCTGTGTGCTGACCTCTCGGAAAGATATCCGTCAAAGAGATGTCCCAGCGCTTCCGCGGATATTCCTTTGCCATTATCCTCCACTGAAAATACAGCGGCGTCCTTTTCCTTTTGCACATTGACCTGTATCTGATCCGCTGTCATGCCATGAATTGCAGCATTTTCCAACAAATTGATGATAACCTGTTCGATCAGCATGGCATCCATCGGAACAAATAACAGCTCCTCTGGCACGGAAACTGAAACCTTGATGTCCGGAAACCGCTTTTTAAATTTCCGCACCGCTTCTGCCACAATCTCTTCAGCGGCTTCCTCAGTCTTGGTAATGCGCGTCTCTCCGCCGGACATCCGGGTTACCGAAAGCAGATTTTCTACCATCCGCACCAGCCACTGCGCGTCATCACGGACTTCACGCAGCAATTCCCGCTGTTTTTCCGGAGGCAAATTATCGCCGTTTTCCAATACAACAGAGGTCGCGCCAACAATTCCCGTCAAGGGTGTACGCAAATCGTGAGAAACCGCACGCAGCAAATTCCCTCTCATTTTCTCTTTTTCAGCCTCTATCCGAATTTGTTCCTGCCGTTTTAATTCGCGTTGTCAGGGTACTAGTCAGAATTGGTCGCCAGCATACACAAAAAAAGTAAGCGGATACCCGGAAATCGTAAAGTCAAAGGCAAAATAGGGATAGGTAAATGCAAAGTTCACCATCACAACGCTAACTAATGACCCCAAAACACCATACAGATATCCTGTTGTAAACCGTGCAATCAAAAAAACCGCCAGTACAAAAAACAGTAGGCACAAAAACGTCGCTTTGTTCAAACAGCTTCAACAAAAAAGTAACGACGCATGCCGCACCTAAAATTACAAGAGTCACACCGGTGTCTCTCCAAGAAAACGGAAAAAGCTGTTTCAGTCTTTTGAACGGGTTTGTTTTCATCAATCAGGATTATTCCTTTCGGACAGCAGCGTTGCTCTGTCATAAAATTTTCCGATTTATAAAAAAGGAGACGGCTTCCTTGCGGAGTGTCTCCCTTTTGGGGCAATAATTTCAAATTCTTTCGGCAGAAATCCGGCCGGTGGAAAAAGCTAAAAATTATAATGCTGTTTCGTAATAGCACATATCAACAGTTCACGCAGCTGGTGGGTCGTGGGTTTTCTTGGGTTAGTCAGGGGTGCAGGCATCCTGCATTGCGGTGGCAATTTCATTGCGGTATTTTTTATATTCTTCCTCGCTGATCCCCTGTCCGCGCGCAGGCTGGTGGGAATATCCAGCGCATTTGCAAGATCCTCAACCCGTGCAATCAGGTTTTTCACACTTTGCCGGCCGCTGCCTGCGCCGACATGGAGCATTTTGGCAATAGCCGTATATTTCCCCATAGCATAGGAGCAATCATCCTGAGAAAATCACCCGCAGGCCTGCATTAAACGCAATCACATAAGGGAGGATAATTGCATTGCTCCGGCCGTGCGGAATATGCAGCTTTGCGCCGATCGCATGAGCAACGGAATGGTTGATGCCGAGCTGTGCATTGTTAAACGCCATACCAGCCATACAGGAAGCATTGTGCAGCTTTTCACGCGCAATAATGTCATTTCCGTTGTCAAACGCCTTGGGAAGATATTGGAATATAATCTCGATTGCCTTTTCAGCCAGTGTATCAGAAAAGTCGGTCGCGTTGAGCGAAACATAGGCTTCAATAGCATGGGTCAGGACATCCATACGGTATCAGCCGTTACGACAGGCGGAACACTCAGGGTCAAACGCGGATCGAGCAGTGCGATATCGGGCAGCAGCAGTTCATTGACGAGCGGATATTTTACACCCGCCTGGCGGTCAGTAATAACAGAAAATTCTGTCACCTCAGACCCCCGTTCCGCTAGTTGTCGGTATGGCAATAAAAAGCGGTTTTTCTCTGCTTTTGTCCAGTATAAAAATAGTTAATGGATTTTGCCGAGTCAATTGCCGAACCGCCGCCCATTGCAATGACAGCATCAGGCTCATGGTCGAGGATTTTCCAACCCCTTCCACAATGACTTCAACCGGCGGGTCTGGAACGACATCACTGAAAATCCGATTGTTCTACTCCCATTTCATCCAACACATCGGTTAACAACTTGGACATACCAGAAGAAACCACAAACGGGTCTGTGATAATACAGGCATGCTTTATATCATAATTTTTCAAATACTGGAATGCATTCACACCAGAATATACTTTCGTTTTACAACAAAGGAACTCATAATATCCTCCAAAAGCGGCTTGGTCTAAAGCATAATTTTTTATTTTCGTATTTTATATTATAGCTTATCCGAACAGCAAAGTCAAGATTACAGGCCACGACCTTGCTGCTCTTTTAATAGTACTGATTTTTGGGAAACTGTCATGATAAAAAAAAAAATAAATTAAAAAAGGCTATTGTGATGTCAGCATAGATATGCTATAATTAATCAATGTAGTGTAGAAGGGTAAATTTATGTACTTAGTTGAACCAATTGTTTTATGATAAATTGTCATTATATTTTGAGCAAGCTGTAAAATACAGCTTGCTTTTTATTTTTTTACTAAAAAAACAGATATAAACATAAGTACACATAATTACCTTCTACACTTATCGACATTATCAAGGGGAACTTTTATGTTTGGTTCTAAAGAAAAAATTGGGAAGCCCAAAGTGTCAGGGCGCTTGCTGGCAATCGCGGTGGTATTCGCTGTTTTTGCGGCCTTGCGGTTTTTGCAAATACGTCAGATGCTGTCGCAATTGTTACTGGCACCGACGGGTCAACGGTTTCATATACATCGCTGGAGGCTGCCGCAGACGCTTGTGTGGATGGGGACACCATTGATCTGCTGGCGGATGTTGATTTGACAAAGGCGATTAGCCTGAAAGGGACAGTTACGCTTTTGGGAAACGGTCACAGTCTGACCATGAAAAACGCCCGCGAGGGTACCTTTATCTACCTTTCTGCCAACGCAGAACTGAACTTGGGTCAGCCTGATGATACTGACAAAAGCAGCCTGATTCTTGACGGGCAGGACCGTATGGATGCGACGCGCTCGATGGTATATGTTGCAGCCGGTAGTACCCTGAACATGTATGACGGCGTAGTGCTGAAAAACGCGGGCGGCCCAGGCGGTTCTGGTTCTTCCTGTCTTGTCAGCTATGGTACATTTTCGGATGTACGGCGGTGAGATCAGCAAAAATTACAACCAGATTCTCGGTATTGGCGGCGCTGTCTTTTTCATCAGGGGCAACGCTGGAAATTTCGGGCGGAAAAATTCTCTGAAAACAGTGCGACGGGAGATTTGCAGTACGGTTACGGCGCGGCAATTTATGCCGCTGACTGCGCTGTTTCGATTGCCAATTGTGAATTCAGTGGCAATACGATCATAGGAGAAAAAAGAGGGGTATGGCGGTGCGCTCCTGCTCGATGAGCCGCGCGGGGAGGTTACGATATCAAACTGTCGGTTTACAGGAAATCATGCACCGTTTGGAGGCGCGATTTATATTGGCGGAACTGCTGATGCCCCTGCCATGCTGAAAATTGACAGCACTGTATTTTCAGAAAACAAAAGGCCTGCTGGGCGGCGCAATTACCGCTGTCCATGCGGATGTTACAGCAGATGCAACAGTCATTACGCAAAACACAGCAGCTGAGGTTGGCGGAGGCATTTTCCTCAAGGTGCATCAAAGCTTGACATGAGAAACACCACGGCAATTTTCGGCAATACAGCAGAAACTGCCGCAGACGATATTTATGCCTCCCGGCAATGATACGGTCATCACACTGCTTAATGCCCAGACAATGAACGGCAATATTCCGACCGAAACAGGGTTTCGGTAAACGGCTGGTATGAGGATTTTGCGGCTGAGGATGAGAATTATCGTCCGCTCACCGAAAATGCCGATTCCCTCCCTGCACGCTTTCAGGACGCAGCTACGCCAATCAAAGTGGCTGATACGACATTTGAGGGGATTATCTCTGCTTAAAGGCAGCCGCTCTTTTTACCGTCACCTATTCTGACGGAGAGAACGGAACTGTTTTCCCGGAGCAAAAAACGAAAATATTCGCCCGGTGCTGAAACGCCCGCTTTTCAGGGGACTCCCTCCCGCGAAAATTATCACTTCGTGGGTTGGGAACCAAAAGTAAGCGACGTCGTGACGGCTGATGTGACTTATAAAGCAAAATGGGCGGCGATTTCCAGCCAGCCGGAAAAACCGCCGACAGAATCCAATCCCGAAAATCCGGCTGTATCTGAACCAAGCCAGCCGGAAATCCCTGCCACCGGGGGCGGAAATGCTCTTTGGCTGTTAGGACTGCTTTTTGTCATCAGCTTTGGAGGACTGACTGCTTTTATCTTTATAAAAACGCATAATAAATACAACAAATAAAAAACATAGCTGATAGCAAAAAACCGCGGCCCCGACAAACGGGACCGCGGTTTTTATGCTGTTTTATTCTGCACTCAGACCGAGATATAATAATTCATCTGTGTTCAGCCGTGGTATCGTTTCTGCCCCCAGGCTGTCTATAAGCGCCTCCTCGGTTTTACAGCCGACAATCGGAATCGTCACAAAGGGTTGGCTCAACAAGTAAGCAAGCGCAATCTGATTCACAGTTGCGTTATTGGCGTCAGCCAATTCTTTGACTCGTTTCAGTTTGAGGAAGTTTGCTTCATTGTCATCTACCGGCATTTGATTTGCTGCCGAAGGGTTCTTTTCCAGCTTTGTAAAAACCCAGCGCCTGAGCAGAATAAGGAATCGCCGCCATTCCGGTTTTGAGGTGCATCAGATACATTTCAGCTTCCATGGGTACCAAAGTCTGATCCGGTATTTTATCGGCATTGATGGTAGCCAAACTCCACATCGGCTGGTTGGCCTTAAAGGGTTCCAAGCCATTCTCCCGTGCATATGCGTTTGCAGCAGCTATGCGAACTGCCGTCCAGTTAAAGCACCGAGATAACGGATTTTCCGTCACGGACAAAGCTGTTCAAGCTTTCCATGATTTCTTCAACTGGCAGCGCTTCATCGTCTCGATGCAAATAGTATAAATCAATATGGTCTGTTTGCAGAGCACGCAGACTGCTGTCGACATCTGCGGCAATGTCTTCTTTGGAGAGACGGGAACAGGAGCGGTCAGCCGGCGGATGCGCCCCTTTGGTAGTGACAATCATCCTGCCGCTGTTTTTGCGCTCTTTCATCCATTCCCCCAATGATACGTTCATTTGTATTAAGGCCGCCATCCAGCCAGCGCCCGTAAACATTTGCTGTATCAATAAAATTGCCGCCCAAACTATAAAACAGGTCAAATATCCGGAATGCCTCCTGCTTGTTATCTGGATGGCAGAAACCTGCGCCGCCGAGGCAGATGGCGGAGGGAGTTAAATCGGTGCCGGAATGTTCGGTATTCCATTTATGGCGACTCCTTTCTAAATTTTTATGTCTTTGTTTTTCAAACGGTTCAAAAGTCTTTAAACGCCCCTGCTTCTGAAAATCCGCACAGATATCCTGTAAAGGACAGGCCGCGCAGTCCGGTTTTCTCGCCTTGCAAACCTCACGACCGAAGTGCACAATACGGTGACAAAAATCGCCCGACTCATCAGGCGGTAATACTTTTCGTAATGAAGTTCCACTTTATACGGATCGTTTCCGTTTGCCAGCCCAAGCCGGTTTGTGATCCGGATGCAGTGAGTATCTACTACTATCGCGGGCTTGTGAAATACATCCCCTAAAATCAGATTTGCGGTCTTCCGTCCGATTCCGGAAAGGGAGGTTAGTTTCCTCTATGGTATCCGGTAACTGAGAGTCAAAATTTACAATCAGCTGGGTACACATCTCTTTAATGCTTTTGGCTTTGTTTTTATATAATCCGCAGGGGCTTGATAATTTCTTCAATGTCGTGAATATCCGCAGCAGCAAAATCTTCCAAGGAAGTAAACCGCCGGAACAAGTCTTTTGTGACAATATTGACCCGTGCATCGGTACATTGCGCTGAAAGGCGGGTAGATATCAAAAGTTCATACGGTTTTCATAAACAAGAGAGCAGACCGCATCCGGATATTTTTCTTTCAGCCGCTCCACCGCGATCAATGCTTTTTTTTTTTGTCATTCCGACACTTCCCTTCTTATTCCATAAAGTCCAATAGTTGATTCGCTGTTGTAATCACAGCATCCGCATGGTTTTCCCGAAGCTCTGCCTCATCGCGAAACCCCCACAATACACCCACCGTAAAAACGCCTGCGTTTTTTCCCGTTTGTATATCTGTTGCCGTGTCACCAGCATAGACACATTCAGTCGGTTTTACACCGAGTTCCTTGATTACTGACAGCAGCGGCTCCGGGTCCGGCTTTAGCGGCACGCCTTCCCGCTGGCCGTAAACAAGGTCAAACAGTTGGTTTCCGAACAATTTTTCTGCCACCTTGCAGGTAGTGCTGTGTGGTTTATTAGATAATACAGCGAGTTTAATATCATTGCTTTTCAACTTTTTGAGCATCTCAGGAATGCCAGCATAGGGGTACGGTCAGATAAAGTGGGTTATCATCATAGCTCTGGTTGTAAAGAAAGCACCGGTTAAACACCTCCTCCTGTCAATACCGTTTTCCCGCAGCATCCGTCTAACCAGAATCTTTGCGCCATTTCCCACCATATAGCGGTATTTTTGTTCCTCAATCGGTTGATATCCATAGGTTTCCAGGGCGCGGTTGCCAAAATATGCGATACTGGTCAGCGTATTGGCAATCGTCCCGTCCAAATCAAAAATATATGCTTTTTCTTTGCCATTGTGTTTTCCTTCCTCTGTGAGCAAGCGCGTGAGGACGCGCAGCTGGTTTGCCGGACAAAATTTGTATCAATGATCCGTTATATCACCCTATGTGAAAACGAACGCACACACAGCAGAGCAGACTTTGCTGTCAATCTTACTGACTGCGGAACTGATAGGCATACAGCCCAGCGTAAATGCCGCCCTTTTCGAGCAATTCAGCGTGGGTGCCCTGCTCTTTGATTCCTTCATCAGTGATCACCACGATCTCGTCCGCATTTTTGATGGTAGAAAGGCGGTGCGCCACAATAATCGAAGTCCGTCCCTCGGATAATTCCTCCAAAGATTGCTGAATCATCATTTCGGTGGCATTATCAAGTGCAGAAGTAGCTTCATCTAAAATCAGAACAGGTGGGTTCTTAAGAAATGCCCGTGCTATTGAAACCCGCTGTTTTTGCCCGCCGGACAGCTTGACGCCCCGCTCTCCGACATAGGTGTCATATCCGTTTTCCATCTGCATAATGGCGTCATGAATATTTGCCCGCTTAGCCGCTTCTATAATTTCTTCTTCGGTTGCATCCAAGTTGCCATATGCAATATTTTCCCGAATCGTGCCGGTAAACAGAAAGACGTCCTGAGCGACAATGCCGATATTTTTACGCAGCGTATAGCGGGAAAGCTCCCGGATATCATGCCCGTCTATTTCAATGACGCCTTCGCTGATTTCATAAAACCGGGGAATCAGATGGCACAAGGTGGTTTTCCCCCCGCCCGACGGACCAACCAATGCAACTGTTTTTCCTTTTGGAATATGAAGGGAAAGGTCTTTTAAAATCGGGTTTTCCGGCCTTCTCCTTCCCGATAACGAAAGCTCACATGTTTAAACCGGATATCGCCCTCCAGTTTGGGAAGAGAAAGTTCCCGGCCGGTTTCAGGCTCTTCAGCCTCTTTCATAATCTGGGTGAATCGTTCAAAGCCTGACATGCCGTTCTGAAACTGCTCAAAAAACTGCACCAGTTTTTTGACTGGGTTTAAAAACATGTTAATATATAACAGAAAAACAGTAAACTCCCCGACATCAATGATGTGCTTGAAATAAAAGATACCGCCCGCAATCAATACAATCACATACAGCAAATCCATCATCAAATCCATGCCCGAAAAAGCGTGCCATAACCCGATAAGCTGCCGCACGTGCTTTCTGAAAATTGCTGTTGCAGACATTAAATTTCTCGATCTCACGCTCTTTGGCCGTGTAGGCCCGGGATACCCGGATACCTGCAATCGAATTTTCCACATTGGCGTTGACCTCTGCGATCTCTTCCCGTGTCCATTTAAAAGCACCGTGCATCCCGCCGCATTCGGATGGCAAAATAAACGATAAATGGCAAAGCTGCATAGACAATCAGAGTCAGCGGCAAATTGATGGTGCAAAGAATGATAAAAGAACCCAGCAGCAGAATAACCGAGAGAAACAAATCCTCGGGACCGTGATGGGCAAGTTCGAAATATCCATCAGGTCGTTCACCATCCGGACATGATGGTGCCGGTCTTATTTTCGTCCAAAAAAGGAAAAAAGGCAGCTTCTGCAGTTTTTAAACATATCGCTGCGCATGTCAGCCTGCATCCGCACCCCACAATGTGGCCCCAGTACTGGATAAAATAATTGAGCCCTGCTTTTGCCAGATAAATACAGACCAACAACGGCCCAGACAATCAGACAGCGGAGGTTTTTGGTTCGGTACATAGTCGTTAATAATGTTCTTGGCAATCATGGGATAAAACAAATCACAGACTGCAACCAGAAGGCGCAGCACATATCCGCAATAAATAATTTTATGAGGGTTTGTAATAGGAAATAAACTGTTTAATCATCAATATTCTCCGTTAACTTTGGTTCTTTCTTTTTCTGCCGGAAAGGAGGCGTCCGCCTCCAAAATTCCGTTTCTGACCGCAAGCTTAATAATAAAGTAAAGCAAGATTGAAAATGGTGCGATGGTCAAAAGCGGCAAAAATAATGTATTCCATGCGTCTCTTTCCTCCTTGGTGGTTTTACTGTTTATACAGGCAGATTGATACTATTATTATACCGCCATCTGTACCGTCAGACAATAGATAAAATCACCAAATCATCGGTTTCCCTGTGCCGCATGTCGGCGATACCCAAGAAAAAGGTATAACTTCCTTGCATGTCCTGTTTCAGCCAGCCTGTCATTTTGATAGGCAGAAATCATGTATTTGCAGTAAAATGAAAACTTGATAAACCGAGAAAGAAATTTGAAAGCATTAGGGGCAGTTCCTTGCAGCTTTATGAAAAATCTCTGCTGATAACGGGTATTTTTCATTTTTTATCTTGCAAATCCTGACTTGCTGAAAAAAATCTGATACCGTTTCCTCTTTCGGATGCATTGAAAAGCTTCCGAAATCATCCGTTCTGCTCCCGCTTGCCAAAGCAAAATTTATACCGCCTTTGCTGTTTATTTTACTGAAAGCCAGACCCCCAAAGAAGCTGAAAAAAGCAGAGCGAACGACTGCGGGAAGAACGGCAAAAAACCGCAGGAGCATGACTCTGAAAAATCACCCCCGCCTGTTGTGATACAAGTCAGCAGGCGGGGGTGGTTCTTGTTACTGCATCTTCTGCTCAGTACATTCTCCTGCCAGCCGGAAAACAGTTTTGCCAGTGTGACCGCAGCCACAAAGGGCCAGCACAAATTCGGCAGCCAGCTGGGCATGAGGCAAGACCATAGAGCGGAAACAGCCAATTCAGTAAAAACAGCGCCGGAATCTCAATATAATCTTTCGCAGGAAAGCAAACAACAGCGCCATTTTTCCCATACCACAAGCCTGAAAAACTCCAACAGCCAAAAAATCCATACACAAAACGGCTGCGCCAGACAAAGACCGCGCAAAAAACGGCTGCCATAAGCAACAACCTGGGGATCGCCCATAAATGACCGGACAAGCGGCGCGGCAAAAAATCAAATATGCCGCTGTTGCCAAGAGCATCATACCAAGAGAAATTTTTGCAGTATAGGTAAATCCTTTCCTCATTCGCTTTACATTTTTTGAAGCATAATTATAGCCAACAAGCGGCATAATGCCTTGGCTCAGCCCCATGCTGACCTGCATCGGGATCATGGCAAGCTTTTGCCCGATCCCCATTGCCGCCACTGCCTGTTCCCCAAAGCCGGCAGTACAGTTATTCAGGACCGTCATTCGGTGACATTCAGCAGGTTTTGAATCATTGCCCGGCACACCGACAGAACATACACCGCCTGCAATCTGCGGTCAAAGGTGAACCTTTTTGATATTGACGCAGACATAGGTTCTCCCCGCTTTACAAACAACAGCACCGCAAAATACAGGCAAGCCGCACAGTTGGAAAGAAGGTGGCACATCCTGCGCCGGCAGCCCCCATATTTAACCCCACGGCATAATAAACAGAGGGTCCAGGAGAATATTCAGTGCGCATCCGCTCATTGTCCCGATGCTGGAATGAAGCGCGGACCCTTCCGCACGAACCAGATATGCCAGAACGACATTCAGGATAGACGGCGCGGCCCCAAGTGTGACTGTCCAGAAAAGATACCCTTGGGTTGCCGCCCCTGTTGTACTGTCCGCACCTAAAACAGTCAGCAGCGGCTGTTTTAACAGGGTTGCAAAAAGTGAAAACAAGATGCCGCAAAAGCCGCACAATAAAACCCAAAGGCACTGCTGCGATAAACCGTATCATAGTCCTTGCTGCCAAGCGCACGGCTCATCATACTGGAGGAACCCACGCCGAACAAATTGTTGACAGCGTTAAAAGCAAGCAGCACCGGAGCTGCCAGCGTAACCGCAGCATTTTGCACCGGATCGTTCAGCATCCCTACAAAATAGGTATCCGCCAGATTATAAAGCACCATGACCAGCGAACTGAGCACAGTGGGAATACAAAGTTTTAGCACCGCCTTGGGAATAGGTGCCGTCTCAAATAACTCTGTTTTACTTTTCTCCGCCATTTTGATCGTTATGTGATACAGAATTTGCACAAAGCCCCATAAAAAGAACCGGTTTTTATGCTTGGTATCGTTCCTTTCCTTTTTATTCTGTTACGCGCTCCTGCCTTGTCATTTACAAATTTCACCATCAATCATTTCTGGAACACTTTTCTGCATCAATTGCCAGCACCACCATCAGGACGCAAAGCGCATCTCGGGGTGTTCCACATCAATGGTATAGGTATCCGTCCAGTGAAAAATCTCCTTTGACACCACAGCCACTCTGTTTCCGGCAGAGTCAGTCACCGTATAGTCCCACTCAAAAAATCGCCGTCGACCTGCCAGCCGTTGCAGTCAATATGATACTTTTGGCGGAACAGGGTGAATTCTTTGCTGATGCAGCCGACATACCGGCTGCCAAGATACAGTTCAAACTTTGGCAAAAGGGTAAAGACTCTTCCTTTTACCATACCGGCTTCAAGATTGTCTGCATCAAATATTTTCAAAGCAGTGGCCCCACGCCGGTTGTCCCTTAACAGTAAAGACCACATTGCCGAAACAATCGTAAATATCATAGCTGTCAAACCAAGAGAACATGCGTTGTTTAAAAATCAGTTTCAATATCAGGCTGCCTCCTTTTTGATAAAAGAAATCCTTCCGAAAGCGGACAAAACCGGCCGGAAGGACGAAATATGTCTATCCATTTGCCAAGTTCATTTTACCAGCTGCAGCCGGCTCTGTCAGGACACATAAAAAACGGGCGCAGCTTGTGCGCCCTACTTCTTTTTGACAAATTCATTGACCAATTTACCAATAATCTCCTGCTGGCGGGGAGTCAGACCGTCAGCGATCCGGTTCTTTCTGCCGTCTCAAATTCTTCTGCAACTAATTTTAATAATTCCTTTTGCGTGTCAGTGTAGTTTTCGATGATAATGGATTCCTTTTTATCAATGCCAACAAGAAAATCAGAGAAACACGATAAAGCATCGCCAGACTGATTAACGTATCTAAAGTGGGCATAGCTACGTTGTTTTCATAATCACTAATGATATTTTTGCTTTTATGAATCAGCGCGCCGACTTTTTGCTTGTGTTAAATGTTTCTCTTTTCTTAATCGTTTTAAAAGAAAACCGAAGTCATACATATTAACACCACTTTATTTCTTTTTGACAAATTCATTCATCAGCTTGGCAATAATCTCCTGCTGACGGGGAGTCAGACCGTCAGAATGATAAACTGCTGTTTTGTCCTTTAACTCAGAAATAATTAGTTGCACAATGGCAATCTGTTCATCAGTCAAACCATCTGTCAGCATTGCTTTATATTTTTTATTCCCAATAATCGTATCAATCGAGACATTGTATAGAAACGCCAGTTCAAACAACACTTCTGTGGGTGGAATCTGCTCGTTCTTTTCATATCTGCTGATTGTGGTTACACTTTTATTTAACCTGCGCGCCAATTGAGGCTGTGTGTAGCCTTTCTCTTTTCTCAGCTTTTTCAATTGCTCGCCTAAGTCAAACAAAAGCTCATCACTCCCCCATTATAAATTCTATGATTTTAATTCTAGCGCATTGACACTATCGTATATAGTGATATATAATATTTTATATTAACGTTATACGATAATAGTCTTACCGATCATGAATTAAAAAAACAAAAAGGAGTTCAGACATGAAAAAATAAAGTTGGGTGACTATTCCATGTTCTACAGTGTGTTTTACAAGCAGCTAGAGTTAGATGAATATGATGCTTACCGCCCTTTGATAGAAACAGTTATCGAACTGTATACAAAAAGAATTTATGTATTTCTTTTCTCATGAGTCGCCCGCAGCCCGGTAAGCCGCTTTATGCGGGGAAACCAACAAAAAAGAATGGAGCGCTTTTTCGGACATTCTGTCAACTATCGGTTATGGACAGTGCAACGCTGGCGGTCGAAATATTTTATGATGCCAGTGCCATTATTTTTACCACCTGTGCTGATTTTGTTTCCCTCGATTTAAAAAAAGAGTGGGGAGAGATTCTGCAAAATTGAGAGTTTACCATTACAAGCCGCACAGATACAGAACTGTTTGAAATTCGGGCAGGGGTTGGGACTTCCGTAAAAAAACAAGCGAAAAATTCGCCAAGTCCATTATCTGAACAGATAATAAAAAACGGCCGTCGAAGAAAGATTTTATGCTATCATGCACATTTACGTGTCTAAACAGCATCCCCTGCAAAAGCAAATGCTTTTTGCAGGGGATCTCTGTTGATCCTGCTGAAACTACAGAAGAATATCAAATCAAAACCTTTGCCAGAAAATCCTGTAGCCGGGGATGCTCTGGATTTGTAAAAAATTCGACCGGAGGTTTTCTTCTAAAATATTGCCATCCGCCATAAACAGAACCTTTGTGGCGACCTCTTTGGCAAATCCCATTTCGTGGGTAACAACCACCATGGTCATTCCCTCTGCTGCAAGCTCCTTCATAACCTCAATACTTCTCCCACCATTTCGGGGTCAAGGGCTGACGTCGGCTCGTCAAAGAGCATAACATCCGGTTCATGGCAAGCGCACGGACAATTGCAATCCGCTGTTTTTGACCGCCGGAGATCATGGCGGATAAGTATTTGCCTTATCCTCAATCAACCCTTTTTAACAGCCGCATAGCGTT
>VOFB01002501.1_pt1 | contig 13462 bp, 24 predicted proteins | sample 5384141 | NCBI WGS metagenome assembly VOFB01 (sample SAMN12384721, study PRJNA508395) | human gut metagenome | isolation source: healthy gut A | host: Homo sapiens | reverse complement strand
TAATACTTCGTTCAGTTACGTGATACTTCTGGTTTTCAGGAAGTATATCTCTGACTGCTGCCTGTTTTTCATCAACAGGTGCTACCTGAATGGAAGCCCATGACAAAAGCAGACCTGCAATAATCGCGATAACCGCTACAAGAATAATACCACTTTATGTCCAATCCCTCCTATTTAAAAAATGCCGTCTACAAGGCCGCCGAAGCCAAAAATGAACAAGCTACGATAGATGCGGATACCAGTGTGATTGGCAGACCCTGTAATGATTTAGGATATCCGTCTGACACCTGCAAAAAAAGTACCATGGCAACAAGAAACCAACACCTGAACCAAATGAATTGATCAGTGATTCGATATAGTTATAACCAGAGCTGATATTCAGGGTTGTAACACCAAAGTACTGCACAGTTGTTGTGATCAAAGGAAGGAAGGTATACACCCAGAAACCTGATAAAGAGGCGGCATGTTCTTCTTCATGAACGTCTCAATGAACTGAACAAGTGCTGCAATGATCCAGGATGAATACGATTGTCTGTAAGTAACCAAGGCCAAAGTGGATCCAACAGTAATGTCTGGATTGGCCATGTAACAGCTGTAGCAACAACCATTACGACGATAACGGCAGCTCATGCTGACTGCTGTATCCAGTTTCTTGGAAACGCCCAGGATGGACAGATACCAAAGGAATTTAGACAGGATATAGTTGTTTGTCAGAATGGCTGCAAAAGGAAAATTGAAAGTAAACCAGTAATTGACATTATTCACAACCTCCTTCTGATGCTTTCATACAGCTGGCAGCCTGTGGGCAATTACAGCATGATAATAATGTTGCAGGCTCTTTGCCTTTACCTTCAGCAAGACGATTAACAGTGCAATCAACATACCGAATACAAAAGAAACCACCAGGAGCAAGGATGAGAATCAGCATAGGCTGAATCAGACTACCATCATTAAGAACCATGCAAACCATGAACCGTACCAATGATCTCACGGATGGAACCCATTAATACAAAGGGCGATTGTGAAACCGATACCCAGTCCAAGACCATCGAGAATAGATGGAACAACTTTATTCTTGCTGGCAAAACTTTCTACACGGCCAAGAATAATACAGTGCTTTTTAACGATCAGAAGCAGATAATGCAAGCGCTGAATCCAGAGCTGGTACAAACATAACAAACATCTAATAATTTTGTTACGAAACCAACGATGATGATTGTGATGAGAAAGCCGGAATACGAACCTTATCAGGAATAACGTTACGAAGTAACGAAATAACAACATTGGAACCGATCAGTACCAGTGTAGCTGCGGCACCATACCAAGACCGTTAAAAGCCTGTGTTGTAACGGCCAGTGTAGGACAGGTACATAATACAAGACGAAGAACAGGGTTTTTCTTTAATAAAACCGGCTGTCAAAATCTCGCCATAACTTTTCTCTTTTTTAGCCATTAGTTGCACCTCCTACTACAGCATTGTACTGTGCGATTGCATCATTAACATCATATTAGCAACAGCACGTGATGTAATTGCACCGGCTGCCGCCTTACGAATAATACCGCCATCTTTACAACTGCAAAGAACCGCCTTCGAGGATATCACCCTGGCGTCTCTCATCACCGGATGCATCTGTTGCGACCCATTTAGCGCACCAAGACCAGTGTTTCATCAGCAGCTTCTGTAACTTTGACACCAACAACTTTGCCATCGGAAGAAATACCAACCATAGGCAACTAGCGCCGCCGTAACCTTTATTGGAACCTGAGAATACATAACCTGCGCCATTCTTGGCTTCATAATCCACACCGTCAACATTAACTGTTTTCTCATCAAATCATCTGCGTCAGGAAGTACTTCTTTACGGGAAGCAACATTCGCATCTGCCTGATTCTGAGCAATCTTTGGCTTCTGTTGTATTGTTTGTCAGGAACAGAAGTGTTGGCAATGACTGCTACAATGACTAATAATTTAATTGTAGGAATACCAATCGTTTAAAATTCATTACTTAGCCTCCTTTACAGTACCAAACGGTTTTAGGAACTGTAGCTCTCTCAATCAGAGGAACGATGATATTCATCAGAACGATTGGTAAGATACACCTTCCGGAAGGGAAGCAAATACACGGATAAGGCAAGTGATGATACGCAACAAAAAAAGGTGCGTAGATGAATTTGCCTTTATTCGTCAGAGGGCTTGTTACATAGTCTGTTGCCATGAAGATCGCGCCAATGAACAGACCGCCGCAGAGGATCTGAGCAACAGGATCCTGTCCAGGATTGCGGACAGAACAAATACTGTACCAATATAAGTAACAGGGATAATCGGGGAGATAACTTTTTCTTGCAATCAGATAGATACCGCCGATCAAAGTGCCAGGGCTTGTTTCACCTAAACATCCAGGGATGTTACCAATGAACATATCCATGTAAGATGGAAGTGCATCCACACTGCCTGCTGCAATGTTGGCAAGAGGTGAAGCTGTTGCTGTTGTATCCAGCACCAAAACTGCCTGCCGGATACCATGTTGTCATCAGTACCGGAAGAGTTCATCAGAATGATACGAGCCAGCAGAGCTGGGTTAACAAAAGTTCTGACCAAGACCACCAAACATCTGTTTTTACCATAACAATAGCTACCAGACCGCCGATGATCGGAACATGAACTTGAAGAAGGCAGGTTGAATGCCAGAAGAATACCGGTAACCACTGCACTGAGATCACCGATTGTCTGCTCACGCTTCATGACTTTGCGTATGTCAGCGATTAACTACTGAAACATTGCTCTCGGTCGAAGAAATAAATTGATGCAGCCAAAGAAGGAATCAATGCGATGTTAACATCAAGCATGATATTCTTTGTTTTCACCGGACTCGAAAATATGAGGAGATGAAGAAACAATTAATTTACCATCCATTATGTACACCTACTTTCACACGCATTACGAAGAATGGTTTACCAATTCTCTTAGACTGAACAAGTTTCCTGTTTGCCGGACATACGAATGCACATGCAACCGCATTCCATACATGTCATGACGCTGTATTTCTTCAGGTCGTCTACTCTCTTGTAGATTGTAACCGCCTCAAGTTTTGTAGGCATCAGATTCATAGGACATGCATTAACGCAGCGACCACAGCTGATACATGCTGTTGGTTCAAAGATTTGCTTCTGCTTCATCGAAAGCAAGGAAAGCATTGTTCTGTTTCAGAACAGGAAGTCATCGGTCATCAATGCAGTACCCATCATAGGACCACCACTAAATCAGTTTGGCCGGTGTACCTTTGTATCCGCCGCAGAATGCAATAATATCTTTAATCGGAGACACCGATCGGAACTCTGACATTCTTGAAAAGCTTCTGTAATTGCAGAGCCATCAACAGTGACACGCTTTGTTGTCAAAGGAATACCATTCTTCAGATAACCGCCGAGGAAACCTACAGATGCAACGTTCATAACGATGCATCCCATCAGATGGAAGTTTGCCAGGAGGCACCTGACGTCCTGTACACTGTTCAATAAGAACTTTCTCAGCACCCTGTGGATAACGTGAAGGTAATGTCACAACTTCAACATTGCTCATCTGTGCTGTCTTCTCCTGCATCAGTTTGATTGCTTCAGGCTTGTTGTCTTCGATACCGATTAAAGCCTTGTCGATACCGACATATTTCATAACCTGGCTGATACCGTAAAGAACGTTCTCATGGTTCTCCATGATCTCTCTGACATCGGCTGTGATATAAGGTTCACATTCTGCCGCATTGATGCAGAATATTCAAATCTTGTCTTTAGGATTTAACTTGATATGTGCAGGGAAACCGGCACCACCAAGATTACAAGACCTGACTGTTTAACAGCTTCAATAAATTCTTCTTTTGAATTCACTACTGGTGGCTGAATAGCCAGGTCAACAGTCTGTTCACCATCATCGATGACGTTACTGCAATGTACCATTCGGCGTCGAGCGTATGGTTTTTGACCTGTGCCTGACACGCTGGGTCTTATCGGCGCTGACACTGAATACGGTGCTTTCTCCCACAAGCGTACCTACAAACACCTGAACTTGCTTTAACACTGGCATTGCAATGTGCTGTGACATAACGATAGTTACACAGATGCCATTGCCAGCATCTCTTCTCTAAGCATGGTAATGACTGCAATGGTACCCAGGTGCTCCAGGGCTTTTAACAAATCCTAAACTGCCAAGTCCCACTTGATTGTTTGCCATTTGAATCCCCTCTAGATATTTTGGACTTGCGTCCGCAAAACTTTATTATAAACCAGTCCACAGCCTCAGCTGAGCCTGATTATATTCATTTAAACATATCCGAATCTTTGCTAATTCGAAGCTGTTCAGGACATCCGGGTATGTGCATGCCAGATATTCTTGTTCAGCAAAAATCGCATCAGCACCATATTTTTTCCGCCAGCTTCATGCCTTCATCCAGGCCTGACACAAAGCATGCTGTGGATAAAGCATCTCCCATCACACTGTCATCGCTGATGATCGTACCTGCATCAAACCGCTGTCCGCCGGATAACCGGTCCGCGGATCCAATATATGATGATATCATGATCGCCATCCTTCTCAAAGTAGTTCATAGTCACCGATGTAGAAATCGTGATGTCTGACAATGTCAGTACACCGATTGCCGAGTTCTCATCGCCCCGGGGATCCCTCAATGCCACTCTGAACTTGCTGCCATCCGGTTTCTTTCCATAGACATAAATGGAACTGCCGGCAGATATCATGCCGCCGGATGCATCTGAAGATGTCAGTATCTCCTTCGCCTGCTCAATAGCATATCCCTTGCCGATGGCGCCAAGCTCAATCTGAATATCAGTATTCTCTGTGAAAAGGGATACCTGTCTCATCATTATAACGAAGCTGTGTATAATCCACTTTCTTCATGGCCTCGCGCGAATGTCTGCCTGGTCAGAGACCTCCATGGTTGACACATCAAAATCACTGTCCCCGAACCTGTCAAATTCCAAAGCTGTGGAAAGCGGTAAAACAGTGAGATCAAATGCGCCCTGACTATCTTTTGCTGACCCGGAGTGCATCTTCCAGCACTTCTTTAATCTCAGACATATCTGTCTGATGTTCCGTATTAAACTTGTAAGCCAATGACCCTTCTTCCCTCCAGGAAAAGAAGCCTGTCACATCCGTTGATTGCCTGTTCCGCCTGCTGCATAACATCATCGGCATCTGCAAACACTCTGATGTCAAAAACGGTTCCCATCGTAAAGATATATAGGAAGAAGCCGTTCCATCATCTGAGGTACTGCTCTGCCCCGTGATGACTTGCTGACACGCTGTTAACTGAAAACAAACACGATCAGAAAACCTATACCAAGTCTTTTTTCCCATTTGCTGTTCAAAATATACCTCATTGTTACATTTTTAACACGTAAATTGTATAGTATACAAACCTTGTGTATACTATACACATTTTACTATGTAAGCCCGGACAATTTCAAGCACACTTTACAAATTTTAAGTAAAATGCAAAGTTTCATCATTAAATCACTTTTTTTCATGGACAAAATTAGTAATGCTTTTTCTTTCCATGTAATTCCTTATAACGCACAACCATCAGCGCACCAAAGGTAATGGCATCTTCAAATACCCCTCAGATCCAAACCTGTTGGCCTTATTTACCTTGTCAAAGGCGGTATACAAGCGTATTCATGGATATACAATTGTCTTGCAGTCTCAGATACATCTGTGTTATTGTCAAAAAAATTTACGAATCGTTAATAATGTTTCCTCATCAAATCTCATCCGGTGTTGTGCCCGGAAAACCTCATCCATAAACATTTTGCACAGCAGGATCGGCTGATAAATCAATCGCCCAATGCCAAGCTTTATTATGCGCAATCACGGATTTTCTCAAAATCGTAACATCCATTGCCATTTTCGCTTCATTGTAAAATCTTGATATTCTGCACAATGGTACCGTAGGCAATTTGGCATTGATCATGGCTTCTGTATTCAACAGATCGACAATCGTTTTGGCCAGTTGATGCATCTCCTCATAAGTATCACGCTTTTTCTAACTCTTTCACAAGAATAATATTCTCTTCATCCAATCGCTGTAATATAAGCACCATGTCTGCCTGTAAATAAACTCTTCATCACTTCCATGGCATTGCTGTCACGATGTTTGTTTGTCTCAATGACAAATACCAGTCTTCTCGCCTCTTCTATATGCAGCTTCTTTGCTTTATTATAAATATCCACCAACAGCATATTGTCCAGAAGAACATTTTTAATAAAATTCTCTTTGTCATACTTTTCGCTTGTATGCGGACAATAAATTCTGGATCTGAAATGCCACCAGTTTACCGATCGTTATAAATATCATCACCATCACCGTGAATCAGCATGACATATTCAACGCTTGTGCCATCCATAATTTTAAAGCACTGACCATCCTCTGTACAACCTGAATTTCTGCAGGTGAATCAACAAATGCCAATACAGATTCTTTGTACTGCTGTGCATCCTCATTGGTAGCCGCAATCATTGCCCTCTGTGTCCATCAGACACAGATCGGTTCTGGCAATGGATTTAACCCCCTCAATCGTACTTTGCAGCATCTGATTATATGCCATCTGCAACTCCTCCTTTCTTCTGTTATCTGATTTTGAGCTGCTATAATCATAAACCATAAAAAGAGGGAATACAACCTGCATTCCCTCTAAAATTGTTAAAATTCTTTATCTAGTTGGTAATAGTCATCTGTGTCTCTTTGTCAAAAAACATGGATCTTATTCATCAAAAAGAAATACTTTGATATCACCCGGTTTAGCCTTTTGTACTTGGATGTTCACGGCATGTCACATCAAATCCATCCACTGTCAGATACAAAAACACCTCTGCACCCAGCATCTCAAATACACGTACACTTGCTTCTACCGTATTGTGTTCATGTGCGGCTTCATACTTCTCAGATGCAAAAAACATCTTCCGGACGAATACCAAATGTCACTTCCCTGCCGACATAATCTGCCAGTTTCGTTGCCCTCTCTCCGTGTAGGATCACTTTCTGTGATGATCACCATATTCAAGGAACAATTCTCCGCCTTCCTTAACAACTGTTGCATCAATGAAGTTCATCTGCGTGAACCGATAAAGCCTGCTAATGCCATGTTATCAAAAACAGTCATATGCGGATAAAGAGCATAGTTCTGGAAAACCATTGCAATATCCCGGTCTTTCGGAGCAACATCATTCATAAGCTCATCGCCAATGTACAACTGACCCCCCTGTGATTTCTTCCAAACCAGCGATCATACGAAGAGTTGTAGATTTACCGCAGCCAGAAGGACCTACCAAAATCAAAAATTCTTTGTCTTCAATTTCTGGATGCTTTTGTCAAAAGAAACTCCCGGAACTTTGTTGACTTTTTCTCTTTTTCCAATTTTTCTTTGCAGATTGAACAACATTTTTTAGTATTTTCTCTTTTTTCATGGTCAGTTTGGATGCAAAAAAATACCTATCAGATCAATCTGACAGGTATTTTGAGGCAATATAGCATTTGTATATTTGTTGATATTTTTTATATTTTTGAACAGATTGACCATTCAATTGCACTAACAGCAACATCATAGCCCTTGTTGCCAGCCTTTGTACCGGCTCTTTCAATAGCCTGTTCAATATTATCTGTTGTCAGAACACCGAAGAGAACCGGAAGACCTGAAGATAATGAAACAGTTGCAATACCTTTTGATACTTCTGCACATACATAATCATAATGAGATGTAGAACCTTTGATAACCGCACCAAGGCAAAGGATCGCATCATATTTTCCTGTTGCAGCCATCTTCTGAGCAGCCAGAGGAATTTCAAATGCTCTGGTACCCATGCCACATCAACATCGCTGTCAGCAACACCATGTCTTACAAGTGCATCCATGGCACCGCCAAGCAGTTTGGATGTAATAAATTCATTAAAACGTGCGCATACAATACCAATCTTCATGCCCTCTGCGACTAATTTTCCTTCTAATACGTTTCATCTCTATACTTCCTTTCATTTTTATATAAATAATTTATTTGTTATCCTTGTTGTCTTTTTTTTTCGCCTGTTCTTCCTCTTCCAGTGTCATCGGATATGTCAGAAGATGGCCCATCTTCTCTTTCTTTGTTAAAAAGATAGAAAGCATCATTTTTGCCTAATTCCATCTGGATCGGGACTCTTTCAATAATCTTCAGGTCAAGGCTGCAATACCATCAATCTTTTCAGGATTGTTGGTCATCAGTCTCAGTTCATGAACACCGAGATCCCTCAAGAATCTGGGAACCGATGGTATAGTCTCTCATATCTGCCGGGAAACCAAGCATAATATTGGCCTGAATCGTATCATATCCCTGATCCTGCAGTGCATAGGCTTTGATCTTGTTGATCAGGCCAATGCCTCGGCCTTCCTGTCTCAGATATAACAATACCCCTCGGCCTTCCTTTTCAATCATACGAAGTGCTGTCTGGAGCTGTTCACCGCCAGTCACATTTCTGTGAGCCAAACGCATCACCTGTCAGGCATTCTGAATGGACACGACATAATACAGCCTTGCCATCGCCGATTTCACCCATAACCAGTGCCACATGATGTTCACCATTCAGCTTGTTGATATAGCCATACATCATGAAATCGCCGTATTTTGTCGGAAGTTTTGCCTTTGCCACACATTCAACCAATTTCTCATGTTCTTTTCTGTATCGCTTGATCTGCGCAATTGTACAGATCTTCAAATCATGTTCTTCTGCAAAATGCCAACAGATCATCTCTTCTTGCCATCGTGCCGTCATCCTTCATGATTTCACAACAAGACCAACTTTCTTAAGTCCCGCCATCTCCATCAGATCAACAGTCACCTCTGTGTGACCCGGACGTTCAAAAATACCGCCCTTTTTAGCAACCAGTGGGAACATATGCCCCGGTCTTCTGAAATCTTCCGGTTTTGCACCATCTTCAACAACCTTCATGGCTGTCATGGAACGCTCAAAAGCAGAGATGCCTGTTGCTGTGTCTTTTGTAATCGATGGATTCTGTAAATGCTGTACCATGATTATCTGTATTCACTGAGCACATCATATCCAGACCAAGTTTTTCCACATAATCTACGTGCATAGGCATACAAATCAGACCTTTAGCATAGGATGCCATAAAATTCACATTCTCAGGTGTTGCAAACTCTGCAGCACAAATCACATCTCCTTCATTTTCTCTATCTTCATCGTCCATAACCACAACAATCTTGCCGCCACGAACAGCCTCGATGACTTCCTCTACTGGATCAAATTCCTTCATTTCTATAATTCCTCCTACATAAATCCGTTTTCTGCCAGAAATGCTTCTGTAATGCCGCTGGAAGCCGTCTGTTTCTCTTCTTCCGCTTTGCCGAGTAATAATTTCTCGACATATTTACCAATGAGATCACACTCAAGATTGACTGTATCTCCCGGTTTTTCTTAAGTAAAATGGTTTCTTCCCTGTATGTGGGAATAACAGATACCTTGAAACAGCTGTTATCCACATAGGCAATGGTCGAGACTCACGCCGTCAATGGCAATGGAGCCCTTCTCTATCATATACTTCAGCAGATCAGGTTTTGTCTGTACAGTCACCCACACTGCATTATCTTCTCGTGTCATATCGGAAATTGTACCGGTTCCATCAATATGTCCGCTGACAATATGTCCGCCTAACCGGCTCATCGGTGTCAATGCACGTTCAAGATTAACCCGGCTTCCTGCATGCAGTGAAGAAAAAATTCGTTCTTCTGACAGTCTCCGCCATCACATCCGCATCAAAATTATTACCGTGGATTGCTGTTACTGTCAGACAGATACCGTTAGTCGCAATGCTGTCGCCGACCTGAGTCCCTTCCAGTACTTTACCGGCACTCACCGTCAGCCGGTAAGATACCTTTCCCGGCACAAGCTGCTTGACTGTCCCGATTTCTTCTATAATACCTGTAAACATATCATGCCTCCTGTCTGATATAGCCAGTGATACATATATCATTGCCTATGTTTCTCGCTGTTATGCCTGTAAGCTGCCAGGCATCCGTGATGTTCAATTCCATTGCCGCCTACAGGCGTCCTTGCCGCATTGCCGCCAATGATCATCGGTGCAATATACATCTGAACTTTGTCAATAATTCCAGCCTCAAAAGCTGCCGCCGCAAGCGTTGCTCCACCTTCCAGCAAAATACTGTCAATCTGCATGTGACCAAGTTCTTCCGTCAGTTTCTTCAGATCCACATGGCCGTCTTTTTCTTCAATAATTAATATCTCAACACCTGCATTCTGCAGATCTCTGATTTTCTTCTCATCAGCTCTCTCGGCGTACATGCCACAATCGTTCTGATATCTCTGGCAGTTTTCACCAGTATGGCAGTCATAGGAATACGCAATGCAGAATCAACCACAACCCTGATTGGATCCTTTCCTTCAATCAATCTGCAATTCAGCATCGGATCGTCATCCAGAACTGTCTGTGAACCAACCATGATCGCCATATACTGATGTCTGAGTTCATGCACTTCCCGCCTTGACGCTTCGCAGGAAATCCACTGTGATTCTCCTGTTGATGTTGCAATCTTTCCGTCCAGTGACATTGTTGATTTATACAGAACAAAAGGCTCTTTTGTTCACAATATATTTCATAAAAATCTCATTGAGTTTGATGCTTTCTTCTGCAAGAACACCGGTCTTTACTTCGATACCGGCATTGCGGATTTTCTCAATTCCCCGTCCTGCCACCAGAGGGTTCGGATCAAGGGCACCGACAACAACACGTCCGATCTTTTCTCACGATCTTATCCGCACAAGGCGGTGTCTTGCCATAATGAGAACACGGTTCCAGCGTGACGTAAATGGTTGCTCCTGTTACATCCTGGTCACCGGCATCCTTAAATGCCTCAACCTCAGCATGTCCCTGACCGCAGCAATGATGATAGCCCTTGCGATCACCTTGCCCTCTTTAACAATCACGGCACCCACCATTGGATTAGGGTTTGTATAACCACGCCCAAGCTTTGCCATATCAAGCGCCATCTGCATATACTGACGATCTTCCTGATCCCTGTCTGTCATATTCTTCAACCCCTTATCATCTACGTTATAATTTATAGAAAAATTTCCTGCGAAACGATAAAATGCCCCTGAATCTATTCTTCAGAGGCATCACAACTTACATTCAATTGCGCAGTGCGCAGTCAACTTGCAACAAAACTGTATGTACCGGATGTACATACAATGCGATAATAAAAGAAATGCTCCGGTCAATATACACTAACCAGAGCAGTCAATAAATTCAGTCACAAACTTACGTCAATTTATCTTCTTCCATCCAGACTATACTGTCGGCTTCGGAGTCTCACCGAATCAACCTTACGGCTCGTGGGCTTTTACCACCGGTGGGGACTTGCACCCCGCCCTGAAGATTCTATTCATTTTCCTGTGTTATTATACCTCATTATTACCCTTCATACAAGTCTTTTTGTGAATTTTACAATTATTCGAAAATTTTTTCAAAAATACAAACAAAACTGGCAAATCTTTCGACTGCCAGTCCTGTTCATTACTTTTAAATCATTTTAACTTTAGGGAGTTTTTCTGTTTTCACATGAATTATTTTTATTTTTATATTATCAGTGATGCAATTATCTGAGTAATGCACCTGCGATAACCATCTTCATAACTTCAGATGTACCTTCATAGATCTCTGTAATCTTAACATCACGAAGTTTTCTTTCAACACCGTATTCACGGCAGTAGCCATAGCCGCCCATGAACTGAACAGCTGCACGGCATACATCGTTAGCAACATCAGATGCAACCAGTTTTGCTTCTGCAGCATATATACATTGTATGCTTCGCCATTGTCTTTAGCTGTAGCTGCACGCCATGTCAGGAGACGAGCTGCATCAATTCTAGCCTGTAATTCTGCAAATCTGAACTGTGTATTCTGGAATGCAGAAATTGGTTTACCAAACTGTTTTCTTTCTTTGCAGTATGCGATTGCTTCGTCTAAAAGCGCCCTGAGCAAGACCTACAGACTGAGCTGCAATACCGATACGGCCGCCGTCAAGTGCTTTCATAGCAATCTTGAAACCTTTGCCTTCGCCACCAAGTAAATCAGCAGCAGGTACACGTACATCTGTATAAACAACTTGAGTTGATGCACCGCGGATACCCATACGTTTGATATCTGGCTGTACGGAAATACCTGGTGTGTTTCTGTCAACAAGGAAAGCGGACATACCCTTTGTGAGGGCCAGCTTTTTATCTGTTAAAGCAAATACAAGGAATGTATCAGCAAATCCAGAGTTTGTTGTGAAAATCTTGCTGCCGTTGATGACATATTCATCGCCATCTTTAACTGCAACTGTTCTAGCACCTGCAACGTCAGAACCTGCATCTGGCTCTGTTAAACCGAAGCATCCGATCTTGCTGCCGTCAACCAGTGGACGAAGCCATTTTTCTTTTCTTCTGCTCAGGTGTTGCAAATTCTTCAATACTGATGCACATAATGAAGTATGTACAGATACTGTAATACTTGTGCTGGCATCGACTTGGAAAGTTCTTCCATTAAAAGAGCATAGTTCATAACATCAAGGCCTGCACCACCGATTTCTTCTGAGAGAATGGAATACCAAACATACCCAGGCTCTGCATCTCATGGATGAGATCCATATCCATCTTCTTCTTTCGTCCATCTTCTCAGCTGCTGCTTTTACGCGTTCCTGAGAAAACTTACGGTAAAATGCCTGCATTTCTTTCTGTTCTTCTGTTAAATTAAACCCTATCATTGCTTATAACCCCTTTCAGTTTGTTGAAGCATTTTTAGCTAATACTTTTTGTGTGCTAATTATATCCTAGCTAACTATTTATGTCAAATAACTAAATTGTTAGTTTTTCGCAACAGTCCTCTGCCCCATCAGTCCTGACATTACTACCCTTCCACCCCTGCCCTATCTAATTGTCGTCTTCAAGGGGTCTTACTTCTTCGAATGGGATATCTCATCTTGAGGGGGCTTCACGCTTAGATGCCTTCAGCGTTTATCCTTCCCGACTTGGCTACTTGCCGTGACCCTGGTGGTGTTGATGCACCAGTGGTCCGTCCATCCCGGTCCTCTCGTACTAAGGACAGCTCCTTCAAATATCCTACGCCTGCGCCGGATAGGGGACCGAACTGTCTCACGACGTTCTGAACCCAGCTCGCGTACCGCTTTAATGGGCGAACAGCCCAACCCTTTGGGACCTGCTACAGCCCCAGGATGCGATGAGCCGACATCGAGGTGCCAAACCACCTGTCGATGTGAACTCTTGGGAGTGATAAGCCTGTTATCCCCAGGGTAGCTTTTATCCGTTGAGCGATGGCAATCCCACTTTATACCACCGATCACTAAGTCCTACTTTTCGTACCTGCTCCACCTGTCGGTGTCGCAG
>VOFB01004903.1_pt1 | contig 13492 bp, 23 predicted proteins | sample 5384141 | NCBI WGS metagenome assembly VOFB01 (sample SAMN12384721, study PRJNA508395) | human gut metagenome | isolation source: healthy gut A | host: Homo sapiens | reverse complement strand
GTGGACAGAGAAGACCGCAGAACTGCTGCACCGGCATTTGGAAGCTGAGAGCCGGCGGCGCTGTCCCGCTATATGGAATGCGATAGACCGCATCAGAACTCACGCCGCGAAAGGCCCGGCGCGCGAAAAAGCGGACAGTGCGCTACCGCATTTATGGCGTGTTCCTGCTGGCGCTGGGCCTTTTGATGCTGATTCTGGCTTGATGCCGCCAAAAACCACCGATGCGATGATCATTGCGGGCGGAGCCGCGATTATTGCAGGCTTGCTGGAGTTTGCCCTTGCTTGCAGGAAGAACACCGCCGCGCATACCGGCGTCCTGCAAAAAGGAGGCGCGGAAAGCGCTGGAGCTGCGGCGCACCGTTGATTGGGAAAAGCTCAAAACCACCATCCGCTTCGAGGATGCTGGCATAACGATCTGCGCGGAGGAGAACGAAGAACATCTCCCGTACACACGGATAAAGAGCGCCTTTGAATCATTGCATTTGTGGCTTGTGGTCTGCGACGATGAATGCGCGCTGCTGCTCCAGAAAAAGGACCTGAGGGCCGGGAACGCAGACAGCTTCCTCTCTGACATCATTTCAAAAATGAACACAGGAACAGATGCATCCGGCTGAACACGGCAGCTATGTGACGTTACCAGCCCGTTTGTCCCAGTGGGACTTCAACTATGGTCCAGCTATCGACGGAAGCACACAAATGAGCGATTACCAGAAGGATGATCGGAGGCAGATGAATAAGCGAGGGATAGCTTTTATAGCGGTAGATATCAGGGCTGTTGTCAGCAAAATGTAGGAACAAGAGACCAATCGGCAGGCAACGAACATGGGAGTTGAAGCAGCATTTTATATCCGCCTAAGAAAGATCCGGCAGGCATTCGACCACTGAGAACACACCATCTGATACCTCCCCTGTTCAGAGCTTCTGAACAGCCATCCATGTCGAAAGCGGAGAGACTGCGATACAGCAATCTCTCCGCTTTTCTGTCGTGATCTCCTGCTTTGAGCGCAGAGGCGAACCTGCACGGCAATGAAAAACATTGGTTCAATGCCAGGACAGGCGGTTTTTATGGGGTATCCTCACATCCGCGGTACTGTCGTCGCTGCCGAATGGCAGCCCTCCTTCATTCACCTATGGCCGGGCATCGGATGCCCTGACTTTTTGCGGCCTTTTGAGGATACCCCGCCTCCGTCCGCCATCGTTACCCTCTAACATCCTTATGCCCACAGCGGTGTCGCTGTGGGCTTTTTTTTGCGCCCTGTGCGCGCCCCCGCTGCCGTGGCCCTCCTCCTATGTTCTGAAATTTACATCCAACAGATTTCAGAATATGGAGGAACCAAAATGTATGACAGACGGAGCGTCTGCGCACTGAACAAGAAAAACCAGATGCCATTGTACTTCCAGACGCCGATGGAAATCTGATCTGCCTGACCTGTGCTGATTTCACCGATGATGCAGAGTTTCGCCGTTGGAAGAGGTGGTCGGACCAGGACTTTCACGCAGAGGACAAAACGATGTGGAGGAAAGCGACCACACCACATCTATGGACATGGTTCCGGAAGCCGCCCTTGCTGTTCCCAATGAGGAGGCTTTGGCAGCGGAAAGGCAGGTCAGAGAAGATCAGATTCGTTATGCGGAGGCAGCGGTTTCTGGAATCAGAAGCATACTGACTGGGGCACAGTTTTACAGACTCCGGCAGTATTGCATCGAAGGGAAAACAGAGAGCGAAATCACCGAAGCAGAAGGCGTCACACAGCAGGCTGTGTCTAAATCGCTGGTCTCCGCTTTGAAAAAACGAGAAAATTTTTGAAAAGGGGTCCAAAATGGTTGTGAAAAAGCCTGAAAAAGATGATTAGTGAAGGGACAAGTATCCCCCATCTTCTGAACCTTGAAAACACCGCCCAGGCGGTCATATCCGGTGACTGGAATACCTTTGCTGACGGCGCGAGCGTCAGACCGGGTGCGCGAGGACCACCTGTGCGGAGCATTCTCCGCATATTAGACGGCCAAAGGAAGGTGCAGAGCGATACCCACTCAGGTCAAGTGCAGCTTTGGCAAGCTGTTCCGCCATGACCCCGTCAGCCCACAATGATACTCCTGTACGCAGCTTCGAGAGAACCTCGGAGGGGTGAAACTCCCGTGACGCGCGCCAGCGCGGTTCCAGCCGCCGCCCTTGCCTGGGGAAGTAGTGTCGAATACAGGCAGCAACGCAAGAGCAAGAAGGCCGCTCCGCAAGGAGCAGTTCCGCCCCGTTACGGAGCGGCCTTTTCTGCTTTGCGGCAGAAGTATGAGGATCGTCCCCCTTCTCTTTCTCTTTCCCACCATCCATTCTCTTCTCTTTAATCCTCTGAACGGCCTGCATTCACCCCCTCCTTATCCCCGGACGATCCTCATATTTGTGCCGCAAGGCAAAATTCAGAAAAGAGGTACCGATATGGATCAGAACGTCAATTATTACGGCATCATCCTTCTGCTGCGCCAGCTTTTGGAAAACGGCAGCTTCAGCGAAAAGGAGCTGCGGAGGGTGGCGGCACGAATCGCCGCGGACAGCGGCGCGGACATTATGATTTCTCTTTGATTTTCTTCATCTTTCAGTAGCTTTCCAAATAAGGTTGTGGTAGTGTTTGTGTTGCCAAAACAGGAGGTGAGCAGGCATGGCGGAAAAGCATCTGACAGACGGCACAACGGCACTGGCAGCGCAGCCCCGCGTCATCAAGATCGAGGCGGCGGAGAAGCCGCGGAATGCGCAGCTGCGGGTAGCGGCCTATACCCGCGTCAGCTCGGACTCCGATGACCAGCTCAACTCCTTCGCGGCGCAAAACCGCTACTACGCCGAGCTGATCTCCGGCAAGGCTGAATGGCGCATGGTGGATATCTACGCCGACGAGGGCATCACCGGCACCTCCGCCGCAAAGCGGGAGGACTTCCAACGCATGATGGCGGACTGCCGCAGAGGACTCATCGGCCAGATCCTCGTCAAATCCATCTCCCGCTTCGCCCGGAACACCAAGGAAAGTCTGGCGGCTGTGCGGGAGCTGAAGGAGCTGGGCGTCAATGTCCGCTTCGAGCGCGAGGGCATCGACACCGCCAATGTGAGCAGCGAGCTCATCACCGCCATCTACGCCGCCTTCGCCCAAAAGGAGAGCGAATCCATCTCCGGCAATATGCGCTGGAGCTATCAGCGCAGAATGGAAGCAGGGACTTTCCTTCCCTCGTCCATGGCCTACGGCTACAAACTTGTTGACAGGAAAATAGAAATCGATGCTGACGCCGCACTGGTGGTCTGCCGCATCTTTCAATGGTACCTCAACGGTGTTAATAGAATTGCAATCGCAAAAATGTTGAACGAGGAGGGCATTTCCAGCGGCCAGCGAAAAAAAATGGCACAGTGCCTCTGTCCGATACATCCTCACCAACGAAAAATACACAGGAGATTCCCTGTGGCAAAAAACCTACACCAGCGATACACTTCCTGCGACCCGCCACAAAAACACCGGTGAGCATGAACAGTATTACGCAGTAGGAACACATCCGCCCATCATTCCACGGAAAACTTTCGACCAGGTACAGACACTGATGCAAAAGCGCAGCGTCGGGCAGGCTGTCACCCATGGAAGGCTCTGCGTCCGGATGCGCTGCTCCTGCGGCTCCCGCATCCGGGCAAAAAGCAAGTCAATGGCAGATGGTACTGGTGCTGCTGCCGACACGATGAAAAAGGCGACTGCGCCATCAAGCCCGTGCCGGAGCGCAGACGGATGAAGCCTTCTGCCGCCTCTACTATAAGCTCAAGCATCAGAGCCTCCCCATTCTGGAGCAGATGCTCGAGACCCTCCGGACGATCCGTGATCGCAGACTGCTCTGGAGCGAGGACATCGTTTCCCTCAACAAAAAATATCCGAACTCTCCCAGTCAGAATCGAACGCTGGCCTTCCTCAAGCAAAAACGGCCTCGTTGATCCCTGACATTTTTATATCCAAAAGCAACGAGCTGACCCGCCAGCTCCGGCAGGCCAAGCTGGACAAAGAGAAGCTTATGGCTGCCGAGGGGATGCCACCGCCCAGCGGACGCAGGAACTGATAGCCCTGCTGGAGGATGGGCCGGACTTCCTCGACTACCCCGACACAGAGCTGTGCAGCGCGCTCGTTGCGGAAATCATCGTGGAGAGCAATGACACCCTCCGCTTCCGCCTGCATAACGGGCTGGAGCTGCGGGAATCCATTGAGAGGACGGTGCGATAATGGGAAACCGAAAGCAGCCCTTCGGCTACCGTATGACGCTGGGCGAGATCACGATCCTGCCGGAGGAGGCGGAGCTGGTACGGTTTATCTTCCAATGCTACAGCACGGGAGCTACGCTGGGGGAGCTGACCAAGGCACTCTGCCGACAGGAGATCCACTACTATGAGGGACGGACATGGAATAAAAACATGGTCTCCCGTATTTTAGAGGACAGCCGCTATATCGGAGAGAAAGGCTATCCGGCACTCATCGAGCCGGAGCAGCTCCGCACGGCAGCGGAAAAGAGGACGGCAAGAGCCTGCCCCCCGCAGAAAACACCGGCGCAGAAGGCTCTGCGGCGCGCCGCCCTCCGAGCGGGTGGAGAAGATCGTCACCGGCCTGCTCAACGAGCTCATACGCTGCCCCGACCGTATTCAGCCAGCGGTATCCCAAGTGGTCGGCGCTGCCTGCGGAAAACGCGGGAGGAGCTGACCTCCGCACTGGAGCTACAGCCCATCGACGAGGACAACGCCAGAGCACTGCTCCTTCAACTGGCGGCAGAGCAATACGACACCATTGGGAACACAGAATACGAAACCGTGCGGCTGCGGCGGCTGCTCACTGGCTGCAAACCCATGACGGAGTCGGACGCGGAGCTGCTGCAAAGCGCGGTGTCAAAGGTGTGCGTGACGAACAAATGCGTGACCGTGACGCTGAAGAACGGACAGGTCATAGAGAGGAGAGATGAGCCGTGAACGAAACCGCCCCAAGAGTCATTAAGATCCCCGCAAAGCCGGAGTCAGAATGGAAAACGGATTCCCAGCGGCAGCTACGGGTAGCCGCCTACTGCCGGGTCTCCACCAAGGAGGAGGATCAGACAAACAGCTACGAGGCGCAAAAGGAATACTACACCGACAAGATCATGTCCAATCCCGTGTGGACCATGGCGGGCATCTTCGCCGACAAGGGCATCACCGGTACCTCGGTGAAAAAGCGTGAGGACTTCATGCGCATGATCCGCCACTGCCGCCAGAGGAAGATAGACGTCGTCCTCACCAAGTCGGTCTCCCGCTTCGCCCGCAACACGGTGGACTGCCTCTACTACACACGGGCGCTCAAGGAACTGGGTATCGCCGTCATCTTTGAAAAGGAGAACATCAATTCGCTGGAGGAGGACAGCGAGCTGCGCATCACGCTCTCCGGTGCCTTCGCACAGTCCGAGAGCGAATCCATCTCCGCCAATGTCACATGGGGCAAACGCCGTGCCATGGAGAGCGGAAAGGCGACCATCCAGTACAAATACCTCTACGGTTACCGCAGGGGTGCGGACGATAAGCCGGAGATCATCCCGGAGGAGGCGGAGGTCGTCCGCTGGATCTACGAGCGATACCTCGCCGAGGCCAGCACACGGATGCTGCGGGACGAGCTGCATGAGAAGGGCGTGATATATTCCGAAAAGTCACCGCGATGGACGCTGCCTCATATCAAGAGCATCCTGCGGAATGAGAAATACTGCGGCGACGTGCTGATGCAGAAGACCTTTCAGCAGGATGTCATCAACCGTAAGGTCATCAAAAACACGGGGCAGCTCCCCATGTACCTCATAGAGAACCACCACGAGGGCATCGTCAGCCGCGAGAAGTACGATGCGGTGCAGGCGGAGATGGCGCGGCGCAAGGCGGCAAAAAGTCCCTCCAAGAGAGCATCCACCGGTCTTTCAGCCTACACCAGCCGCTACGCCCTCTCGGACCGTCTGGTGTGCGGCGAGTGCGGAACGCTGTACCGCCGCTGCACGTGGACACGCCCCGATGGAAAGCGCGTCGTATGGCGCTGTGTGAGCCGCCTGGACTACGGCAAGAAATACTGCCACAGCTCGCCCACGCTGGACGAGGCGCCGCTCCAACAGGCGATCATAGCCGCCCTCAACACTGTCCTGCCGGACTTGGATGGCCGCATCCGCCAAATCACGGAGGCGTTGGAGGCGGAGGTCATCCGTTCCCCGGCAGCGGCATGAACCTTGGCGACATCGACCGCAGACTGGCAGAGTTGGAGGTACAGTTCCAAAAGCTGCTGGAAAAGGCGGCGGATGATCCCATCGCCTATGGGGATCAGTTCAAGGAGATATTGGACGAGCAGACCGCGCTCAAGGAGCTGCGGGCCTCCATCCTTGCTGAGAATAAGGAACACACCGAAGCGGATCGGCGCATCAGGGATGCCGCGGGGATGCTGGAAAACGCCGTACCACACATCGCGGAATGGGACGAGACTGCCATCCGGCAGCTGGTGGCGCAGGTGAAGGTGATGTCCAAGAATGAGATCAGCGTGACGCTCAAGAGCGATATTGAGATCCGGCAGGGCATATCAGACTAAAAAAGTAGATGGGAAAATGGTATTTGTGACCGGCGATCTGCACGGAAATTTTGAACGATTCAAACCAAAATACTTTCCCGAACAGGCGCAGATGACAAAGCGGGATATTATGATCTGTGCCGGTGACTTCGGCGGCGTGTGGTTTGGCGACAGCCGTGACGATGAAACGCTGGACTGGCTGGAACGCCTGCCCTTCACGCTGGTATTCGTCTGCGGTAATCACGAAAACTATGACGCGCTGGCGAGATACCCCGTAGCGGAGTGGCACGGCGGCAAGGTGCACCGCGTTCGCCCTCATGTGCTACACCTGATGCGCGGTCAGATCTTCGAGCTGGAGGGCTGCCGCTTCTTCACCATGGGCGGCGCAAAAAGCCACGACATCGAGGATGGGATTCTGGAGCCGGATGCCCCGGATTTTGAGCGAAGGCTCATGACGCTCCAGCGCAAGCCCAGAGCGAGGTACCGCATCAACCATATTTCGTGGTGGGCGCAGGAACTGCCCTCCGATGAGGAATATGCCGAAGCGCGGCGAAGCCTCGACGCGGTCGGCTGGCAGGTGGACTACATCATCACCCACTGCGCTCCCACCAGCATCGTCCTCATGGGGAGCCGCCACAACGAGGCGGACTGGCTCACAGATTTCCTACAGGAGGTACGGGAAAGAGCAAAATATCACTACTGGCTGTTCGGCCACTACCACGACAACAAAGCCATTGATGAAAAGCACATCCTGCTGTGGGAGCAGATCGTGCGGATCATCTGAAGCAGGTCAAAGCAGAGGAAAACACGGTGACACCGCCGTGCTTTTCTCTGCTTTGAACGTTGATCAGGCGCACCGCGCCAGAAAGGAGAAAGCCCATGAACATCCGCAAACCCACAGATTACACCACCATGTTTGCCGCGCTGGATGCCGCTGTTGCGGCGCAGCTCCCGCAGATGGAATTGTACTGCGAGATTGGCAGAGTGGTCAGCGGCAGGGGCGAAAAAGGCGCCGCTGTCGCGGCGTCGGAACGCCTGCAAGCGGCCTATCCCGCAGCCGATGGCTTCTCTCCCCGCAATGTGCGCCGGATGCGGGACTTCTACCGGATGTACGGCGACACGCCGGAATTGCTGGTGGAGGCAATGCGTCTGAACTGGACGCAGAACGTGGTCATCATGGAGGCCGAATTGACCATGGACGAGAGGTGCTGGTACATTCGGGAGGCCGCCGAAAGCGGCTTATCCAAAACGGAACTGCTGCGGATGATTGAGAGAGCCGAACATTCGGAAATTGCTCTTGGCGAAAACGAAGATACCTGTTATACTGGAGAAAATGATGAGTTTTCGGAGAAGAATTGGTATGAAGAGTATCCTGTTTATCTGCCACGGCAATATCTGCCGCAGCCCCATGGCCGAGTTCGTGATGAAGGACTTGGTGAAGAGAGGCTGGGCTGGCGTCGCAATTCCATATCGAGTCGGCAGCCACCAGCCGAGAGGAGATCGGCAACCCGGTCTATCCTCCGGCGCGGCGCAAGCTGGCGGAGCACGGGATCTCCTGCGACGGCCACGCGGCGCGGCAGCTCACCAACCAGGACTACGACAAGTACGACCTGCTGATTGGCATAGACAGCGCGAACCTGCGGAATATGTACCGCATCTGCGGCGGCGACTTTGCCGGCAAGCTGCACCTTCTGATGGACTACACCGAGCATCCCCGCGATGTAGCCGACCCGTGGTATACCGAGGACTTTGAAGCGACCTGGCGGGATGTGCTGGAGGGGTGCCAGGGCTTGCTGAAAAGAATTATTGCAGTGAGGTGAATGGAATGGAACAGAATGATAAGATCCAGCTATTCGAGGACAAACGTATCCGCACGGCGTGGGACGAGGAAAAAAAGAGGAATGGTATTTTTCCATTGTCGATGTCTGCGAGGTGTTGAGCGGCACAGATAATCCACGCCGTTATTGGAGTGATCTCAAGAGAAAACTAAAGTCTGAAGGCGCAGTTGAACTGTACGAAAAAATCGTACAGTTGAAAATGACTGCTCCAGACGGAAAAAACGATTGACCGATGTAGCGGACACCGAGCAGCTCCTCCGTATCGTCCAATCTATTCCCTCTCCAAAAGCAGAACCATTCCGAGCATGGTTAGCACAGGTTGGCCGGGAGCGCATTGAGGAGTCCATCGACCCGGAGTTGACCATCGAGCGGGCGTTGGAAACCTATCTCAAAAAGGGCTATACCCGCGAGTGAATCAACCAGCGGCTGCAAGCCATTCAGGTCCGCAAGGAACTGACAGATGAATGGGACGCCCGCGGCGTGCAGAAGGGCGTGGAGTACGCCATCCTCACCGATGAGATCTCCCGCGCATGGTCGGGGATGTCCACCCGGCAGTACAAAAAAATCTAAAGGGCTTGAAAAGGAAAACCTTCGTGATAACATGACTACGCTGGAACTGGTACTGAATATGCTGGCGGAAGCCACCACCACACAGTTTTCAAAGGATCGAAAGCCCACGACCTTCCAAGAGAATCTGGAAGTTGCTAAAGCTGGCGGACAGGTTGCCGGACGAACAAGGAAAGACATTGAGTCACAGTCCAATACGCCGGTCATCTCCCCGAAGAACGCCGCGCAGCTCAATCAGGTCGTGACTGACCTTCTGGAAGGGGCGGCCGCGGATATGAGCGAGATGCCAGAGGAAAAATAGCGTTTTCGCATAATGGTTTTTCACGCGGCCAATTAGCAGCTCTTGAAAGCACCCATTAAAAAGTTTGAGAAAAGTTAAAAAGAACGGAGAATTCCGACTTGCGCATGGCATTTTTGAGCCGGGGTTCAAAAATCTACAGTGGTACGGCATGACAAGTGAACACCACCCGTGTTTCGAACTTTTTATCGAAACACGGGTGGTTTCTTATACGGAAAGCCTTGCGTCACAAGGCTTTCCACTTTTCTTGCATATGTTCCTATATATCACGAAACACCAAAATTGCGAAGATGTTTTTATACGCCAGCATCGCGGTATGAACACGACTTTTCGATATATTTACAGAAGAGGAAATGGGCAGTTTGATGTATGTGAGCGCCGATAGCGATATTAGCTATTTTGGAGTAAGGACAAGATGAAAATAGCCGAGTTGAAGACATCTGACATGGATGCCACGCGAGCTGCAATCCTTTTTGAAACACGGTGGCACCTTATTCCGAATGCCTTGCTATGGAGGACATTTTACAAAAACGTAGACATTTTGTTAGCTGTCGGATATAATAAACCCAAAGAAGAAGTGCTTATGATTTATTCAATCTGCGAAATTCAGCAGCGAATCGCGCCGGTGGCGAAGCAGTACGGTGTGAAAGCGGTATTCCTCTTTGGCTCTTACGCAAGAGGCGAAGCTCGTGAAGACAGCGATATCGACCTGCTGGTCGATACCAGCGGAACGAACCTGCGCACTCTTCGCTCTTTGGGCGCACTGTATTGCGACCTAGAAGCGGCGCTGCAAAAGCCCATCGATCTGATCGCTATCAGCGCACTAGAACAGCGTGCGCAGATGCCGAGCGAGGAAATGTTCAAGGAAACCGTGGTGAAGGAGAGACTGAATGTATATGACGCAGCCTGACCGCCAACACGTCCAACATATCCGCGACTATTGCGAAGAGATCCGCGAAATCATTTGGGAAACCGCGGTCAACGATATTCCCGCCCTGAAGCAGTTCTGCGAGGAACAGCTTACAGAAAACTGAGAATTCAACGATATTGAAGCCGCCTGACAAAAAGGATGATTTCTTATGAAATCATCCTTTTTATTCGTGGGTGAGCGTTTTGCGAACACGCACTGGGATTAAACGTTCTGCTCTGCCGGATGGCAGATGCGTTCTTCTTCCTCATCGTTCAAAGGAATAGAGTCCATCTGCTTCCAGCTCCTTTGCCATGCCCCATGCCAGCTTGAAGCCCGCCGTGAAGCTCATCAACGTGGCCTCCTCCAGTAACATATTCTGTGCGTCCAGCAGACGGAGCAGCTTCTTGCGCTTCTCATCATCCATTCCCTCACGTACCTTTTCACGGGCGGATTGGACAGCGCGGACGAGCCGCTCCGGCGGCTTCTTGTCAAACCGTTCCTGCAAGGCTTTCATGTAGTCGTACATGGTATCCCTCCCTTTGCAGCCACAACACATACCACAACTCACCGCACAAAGCTACTGTTATTTCGATACTGACGATATTCATATCTCCAGCATTCCCTGCAATCCCGCGCTGGCGGCCTTTTTGTTCTTGTCGAAGGCGTGTGTGTAAATGTCCAGTGTGGTGGAGGGCTGACTGTGGCCGAGGATGCCCGCCACCGTTGCAACATCCGTACCGCCTGCGATCATCAGACTGGCGGCGGTGTGGCGGAGGGAGTGGACGTTCAGCTCCTGCGGCAGGCCGTTCTTCTTGAGGATCAGCTTGAAGCGGTAGGTAAAGGTGGTGGGTGTCATGGGGAGCTGCGCTCCCTGACGGCGGAACAGGAAGTCGTCAGCGGTCAGCTCCCGCTGGTCATAGGTTTCGGTGATGTATGCACATTCCTGCCGGTACTCCCGCAGGAGACTTTCCATCTCGGATGAGAAGTACACATAGCGGTCACCTGCGCGGGTCTTGGGTTCCTTTACGAAGATCTCCTCGTCCGTCACCTTGACCGCGTTGCGACAGATGTGGATGGAACGCTGCTCCCAATCAATGTCGCACCATTTTAGTCCGCAGCACTCGCCCCGCCGCATCCCCGTGGCGATGATGAGCTTGAAGTAGGTCTCGTACTTGATGCTCTCGCCCTCCAGCGCGGCAATGATCCTCTGCGCCGTTTCCTCGTCCGCGATTTTCTTTTCGCACTTGCGCCCGGCGTAGCGGTAGGTGCGCCACGCCGGATAGGTGCGCCACGCCGGATTATCGCGAACGCCCTCAATGGTGTAAAGCCACCCTCCACGGCAGGCAAAAGTAAAAAGCGCACTGAGCATTGCACTTGTCCTTGCAATGCTGCTGAGCCTTTCGGTGACCGCCTTTGCGGCGCAGAACGACGTCAGTATTGAACTGGACGGAAAGAAGGTCGCGTTCACCTCAGAATCGGGCAAACCGTTTGTCGATGTGAATGGCAGAACGCAAGTTCCTCTTCGCGTGGTCATGGAGCAGTACGGCTGCGACGTGAAGTGGGACAGCATGAGCAGCACGGCCATCATTACGAAGGGCAGCACCACCGTCACCGCGCTCCATCGGCAAGGGTTACATCACGGTCAACGGGAAGAACGTCCCCATGGACACGTCGGCGCTCGTGCAGGACGGTCACACGTATCTGCCCATCCGCGCGGTGCTGGAGGCGTTCGGTGCGAATGTGAAGTGGGACAACGGTAAGGTCTCCGTCACGTCCGCCTCCGCCGGCGGCTTTGACAACATCTATGTGGATGACGACGGTGATCCGATCTTCGAACTGGCAAACGGCAGCAAAGATCAACGCGGGCAGCGTCAGCAGCGGCAAGGATGGTAAAGACGGTAAAGACGGCAAGAATGGCGTTTCCGTCACCGACGCTTATGTGGACGCAGGCGGTGACCTGATGATTAAACTCAGCAGCGGCCGCACCATCAACGCGGGCAATGTCGGCACGGGCGGCAGTCTGAGCGGCCTGACCTTCGCGGACTATGATGTGGGAACAAAGTTTTACCTCGTCCAGCCGACCGGCAGCTTCACGGGTGCCTGTTGTGTCAAACGGAGCGGAATACGAGGTCACTTTTGACAAGGTGTATTATGAGCTGACGGCGGACTATACCGGTAAGAGCGAAGCGTGGGTCTGCACGGAGAACAACACGGTGTATGCTCCGTATAGAGCAACGATGCACATTGAAGGCTCGATCGATCCTGCGCCTGCGGGATGCAAGCTTTCAGTTTCATTTTTGGTCGCTAACGGTGCAGGCACCGCTTGGGGTATACGGCAAAGATCACTGAGGATGGTAGCTTCGCTGTTTCCGTTACGCAGGGGAAAATGGAACGACTCCATGGAATGCACCCAAAAAAATCTGGTGCTCAACAAGGTGACACTCAGTGGCACTCCGACTGTTGACAGTACGATTCGCAAGCTTCTTGCCAAGGCTGCGGGTGACTGGGAACCGATCAATGGAGATAAGGACTCCACAATGAGCATCTCTGCCAATGGTAAGCTGATTTATAACGGCAACGAGCGTAAGGCAGAATATCTGGCTGGTGGAGACAGATACCTGAACATCTCTGTTGATGGAGAAGTCTATATATATGACAGCCATCGTGATATTATTTATAATGGCTCAGGCAGAAAAGATGATGAGCAATACCGCCGGAGTGGAAGCTATCAAGTGGTGGACCTTACAATGGATAACTTCTTTGACTACTATGAGCTAAAAAGATGTGACGGTAGTTGAACATGATGCTTTTGGTGAGTTAGATTACATTTATGTGGGAAAGGAATTTTCGCTTAAAGGTGAGTACGGACTTGATCCCATCATTGATTCAACTGTGAACATCGAATCCTACTCGAAAGGGGCTTACAGATATTACAAGATTGATTCGGAGAAAGAAACCTATACGATTGGGGAAAAGGTTGGGGACGATCGTTCCGGTACAGGCTCTCGGACTTACCCAGGTAGCAGAGTGACTTCCCTTTGTGGAGATGGATATATGCTTACTCCGCCAAAAGGAGACACTTTCTTTTATGAAGAACTGAGACCTACAAAGGTGCAGGGTACTCTGTACCTCATCCACAACACCTCTACCACCACCGACTGACCCATAGAACAAAATATGAAAAAATCCCGAAAGATTTATCTTTCGGGATTTTTTCAGCCGCTGAGGTTATGGATTTTATCTTGCATGTGCGCGGATCCTCGCGGGGCTAAAAAAGCGCTCGTGCATTTCCATGGCTTTCTGCATGGTCATATCC
>VOFB01002684.1_pt1 | contig 13493 bp, 23 predicted proteins | sample 5384141 | NCBI WGS metagenome assembly VOFB01 (sample SAMN12384721, study PRJNA508395) | human gut metagenome | isolation source: healthy gut A | host: Homo sapiens | reverse complement strand
ACGCAAGGGCGCAACGCCGAGGGCCGTCTGTCCTACTTCGCCATGGACATGTTCCCCTACCCGTCCGGGCAAGAGGGCCTGCATGGCCAGGCCACCCGCTGGGCGTACTCGCCACCGATGTGGCCGCCGCTACCACCGCATGAAGGGCGAGAACGTGTTGCACGCCATGGGCTACGACGCCTTCGGTCTGCCGGCTGAGCAATATGCAGTCCAGACCGGCCAGCATCCGCGCATCACCACCGAGCAGAACATCGCCAACATGCGCCGCCAGCTGCATCGTATGGGCCTGAGCTTCGACAACCGCCGCTCCTTCGCCACCATTGACCCGGGCTATGTGCGTTGGACCCAGTGGATCTTCTCCCGCATCTACGATTATTTACGACGAGGATGCCACCAACCCCGTCTGGCTCAAGGGTGCACGCCCGATCAGCACGCTGGTGGCAGTTCGAATCCGGCGAGCGTGAGATTCCGGATTCGCAGGCAAGCAGTGGAATGATCTGACCGAAGCCGAGCAGGCCGACGTGCTCAACGACTTCCGCCTTATACATCCATCTCCGGTGAACTGGTGCCCGCCGCGCACTGGGTGCGCTTCGCCAACGAGGAGGTCACCGCCGAAGGCAAGTCCGAACGCGTAACTTCCCGGTGTTCCAGCGTGAGCTGCGCCAGTGGTCCATGCGCATCACCGCATACGGCCACCGTCTGATCGAAGATCTTGACGGCATCGACTGGCCGGAAAAGGTCAAGCTCATGCAGCGCAACTGGATCGGCGAATCCCACGGCGCTTCCGTGCATTTCGACGTCGAAACCCCGAACGGCGTCAAGGACATGGAGATCTACACCACCGTCCCGATACTGTTCGGCACCACGTTCGCCGTGGTCTCCCCTTCGGAGGCATCATCTGCTCGAGATGTTCCCGCCGAATGGCCGTCCGAGACTCCGGAAGACTGGAAGGGCGGCTACGCCCTCCGGTCGAGGCTGTGAAGGCCTACCGTCTGGCCGCGGGGAATCCAAGACCGCCAAGGACCGTGTGGACGAGGTGGGCGAGAAGACCGGCCTGTTCACCGGCCTGTACGCCATCAACCCGATCACCGGAGCCAAGCTGCCGCTGTTCACCGCAGACTATGTGCTTATGGATTACGGCACCGGCGCCATCATGGCCGTGCCGGGTGGCGACCAAGCGTGATTACGATTTCGCGGTCAAGTTCGGTCTGCCGGTCACCTACACCGTGCAGCCGCTGCCGGAGTCCGGCGACGATCTGGCCAACTATGAGGGCAAGGCTCCGTTCGTCTCCACGACGGCATCGTCATCAACTCCGCTGTGGACGCCACCCCCGTGCCAAGGGCGACGCGTTGAGCCTCAATGGACTGCGCGTGGACGAAGCCATCGACAAAGGTGAACGCATGGCTGGAAGAGGCTGGTGTCGGCAAGGGCACGGTCAGCTACCGTCTGCGCGACTGGCTGTTCAGCCGCCAGCGTTACTAGGGCGAGCCGTTCCCCGATCGTCTACGGCGAAGATGGCACCCCGCATCTGCTGCCGGACGACCAGCTGCCGATCAACCTGCCGGACGTGCCGGACTGGCCCAAGACTTTCGATCCGGAAGACGCCGAATCCAATCTCGAAAGCGCTGAGCCGCAACGAGGATTGGGTGAGGTCGAAACCGACTTGGCGACGGCAAGAAGACCTATCATCGCGACACCAACACCATGCCGAACTGGGCCGGATCCTGCTGGTACTACATGCGCTACCTCGACCCGACCGACACCGAACACATGGTGGAGAACCGGCCGCCGAAGTGGTGGAAGCCCGGCCGACGCCAACGGAGAGCCGACCTTCATATGGAACGGAGAGCACGCGCCAACCGCGAGTTTGGCAAGATGGGCAAAACACGAAAGAACATCATCACGCCGGACGACATGTATGCGAACTACGGCGCGGACACCTTCCGCCTGTATGAGATGGGCATGGGCCCGCTGGCCAATCCGTCCGTGGAACACGCGCAACGTGGTCGGATCCATGCGCTTCCTGCAGCGCCTGTGGCGCAACGTCGTCGACGAGAACACCGGCGAAGTGTGCGTCACCGATGGTAAGCTCGACACGAAGACGCTGAAGCTGCTGAACAACACGATCGCCGACGTGACCGTGGAAATGGAAGCGATGCGTCCTAACACGGCCATCGCCAAGCTCATCGTGCTCAACAACCATCTGACCAGCCTTAACGAAGTGCCGCGCGCGGCCGTCGAACCGTTGATTCTGATGCTTTCCCCGATCGCTCCGCACATCTGCGAGGAACTGTGGAACAAGCTCGGACACGGCGAATCGTTGGCCCACGCCGAATGGCCGAAGGCCGACGAACGCTATGTCGGCCAGGACACCGTCACCGCGGTCGTGCAGATCAAGGGCAAGGTGCGCGCCAAGCTCGAGGTCTCGCCCGACATCGATCCTAAGGAACTTGAGAAGATGGCGTTGGAAGCCGTCGCCGATCGTCTGGGCGGCAAGGAACCGCGCAAGGTCATCGTCAAGGCTCCGAAGATCGTGTCCATCGTTCCCGCGGAATGATATTTCGAAAAACGGATCCAACGGCTTCTGGTGAGACCTTTGACGGGCTTCCAACAGGGTGGGAACCGTTTCCGCATAAGGCGACACGCCGAACATGTGGATAACTCCCATCCTTCGACCACAGGGGCCGTTTCGACTGGACAACATGCCGCATGCATCTCCACTTTGGATGCATGGGCATTATCGTGCCGCCGGGCAGGCGCAACAGGCAAGCCGAAACCGCATCGCAGTCCGCGCAACGGCTGCGCGGACTTGGCATGCCCGAAACACGTGGAAAGAACGCGCGCGGGCAGAACGTTCGCAACGAACATGCTGTTCCCGCGATATCCGAAACAACCTCAATATCCGAGGTTTCCACAGCGGCTGAAACGTCCACTGCAATCGCGACAACTGAACAATCGCCTGAACCCGCAAAACCCACATTGCGGGATCTGGCCGGCGTCAAGCCTTCCGACAAACCGACTGAACAGGACCGGCCCAAACGCGACCGTCCACGACTCGTCTTCCAACCAATCCACGCGGTCATCGCCATACTCACCCTGTCGTGCGCGCTCTGCGCAAGCCTGACCATGCTCATCAACAGGCCGTCCACTACAGTGCGCTCCAACAATCGCATATCACCCAATCCGAACAATCGAAGGCGAACGGAACCGAGAAAGACAAGACGGCGTCCACGCAAACAACACCAAGCCAGCAGCCATCCACGGAACCCGACAGCCAGAGCGAACCAACATCCGGACCAGCGGAGTCCGCCGATCCGGCTGACGGTCTGCTGAACATCAACACCGCAGGATCCGACGAATTGCAGACCTTGAAAGGCGTCGGCCCCGTGACCGCGCAACGCATCATCGACTATCGCAATCAGATCGGCCGTTTCGACAATGTCGACCAACTGTTGGAAGTCAGGCATCGGCAAAACGCTGGCGAAATTCCGAGACCAAGTGTTGCACACGAGAGGAAACACGTTCGAATGGCGGGATGGGGAGCAGGGGGGGAGCAGGGATTGGCGTCTGCTGCCGGCCGCCCCTATGCGGGTGGGCGGCGACAGCCACGCATATGGGATTTGACTATTGCGTCGAGCGGGATGGTCGGTTCGGCATGCTGCTGCTCGTTGTGGCATTGGCGGTACCGTTGCTGGCATTATTGGGATTATTGGGATTGCCGTTCCTGCGATCGCCTATGCTGCGAGTGCCGGTTGGCGTGCGGCGGGCGGTCGCGGCATGGCATTTCAGCATTATCGTATGCGTGGTCGCGGCGATGGCATGCGCGTCTTCCGCGTTGACCTACGACGTATTGCAATGGAGGATGCGGCCTCGTACGCGGCCAAGAAACGGCGAAAGCGACGTTGTCACGCTGGTACGTACGACATCTCCGCAGTGAATTCGAACAGACGCGCAAACGATTGCCAGATTGATGCGACGATTCAACGATCAAGGCAAAGTCACGCAGCCAAAATGATGCGGGTGCGCGTCTATGCGGACCGGCCGGACTGCGGCACGCTCAAACAAGGCGGCGAATACCGGATGCAGGGCACGCTCGCCATATCGCAATACGGTGCCATGCCGCTATGGCTGACGGACATCGCCTCCGTGGAACGCATACGGGGACCGAACCTCGCATTGCGCACGATCGGCATGATGCAGCAGGCGTTCTTCGAACAGACGTCACGGCTTTCCGACCAAAGGGAAAGTGCTCGTTCCCGGCCTGACCTTAGGTATTCTCAGGCAGGATTACGTTCCTCCAGACAGTGGCAATGGCAAGGCGGGCACGGGTATTGACTCCACATACGCCAATCTGGCTTGAAAACGCCTTCCAACGTTCGGGCATACTGCATCTGATGGCGGTCAGCGGCGGGCATCTTGCGGTCGTCGCCGCACCAGTTGCGCCATCTGCTCGTTCCTGCTGCTGCCCAAACGCGTCACGGCCATCGCCATCGGGCGTCGTACATCATGCTGGCGATGTGCGTGTTCCCATCCGATTCGGTGTCGCGCGCCTGCTCATGGGTTTGGCGGGAGCGGGCTTCTATTCCTCGGCGAAGGCATGACCTATCGCCTCAGCTGGACCACGTTGGGCATGCTCATAGTCAATCCGCACATGTCACGCAGTTTCCGGATTCGCATTGTCATGCGCCGCCGTGCCGGCATCATGCTGTTGCCGGACGTTGAGCAATGACTCTTTACCGTTAGCCTGCCGGCATTCATCAGCGCAAACCATGGCCATGACCATCGCCGCGCAACTCTTCACCTGCCGATCCAGAATTATCGAACCAGAACTGCCCGAGGTCTGCTCGTTAAACCAATGGTCGTGCACCCTTCGTGGGATTCTCCACTTGCCCGGATAACCAGTCTCATATCGCTGGATACTGCCAAGCTTCCGGGTTCATATTCGCCAGCCTCGCCTCGCAGGGGCACGCCATCATGGAATTCGCGGCCCTCACCTCCGGATCAGGAGACCACGTCACCATTCCATGGACCGGAGGCAGGCGGCGCTACCGATCATCCTCGTCGAAATCATCGGATACACGACCGCAGATTCGCCGGAACACTCTTCGCCCGCATCACCACAACGGAACCAAACCCGGGCCGACGCCTCATACACAATCCGATCGAACGGGCGAAAGCATGGGGCGAACGAACCCAACGCTCAAAACCATGAAATGGAACGAATGAATCTTGTCCAATTGATACAGCGAGATTGAATACTATGCCGAAACCATCGCAACAACGCGCCGCCTCATCTACGGGCGACCAACGAGCAGGCCGTACGCGACCTGCACGCCAAGCTGCTTACCAAACACCCCGACGTGGAAACCATCGAACTCGAGCAATAACGCCGATCATTACGCTATTCGACGAAGCGGTAAGCCCATCACTTTCACTTCCGAACGATCAATGTCGTCATCGTATCCAACCTGCAAAAACGCGACGACAAATGGCGAAACCGTGATCCTTCTGCAGCAAACTGCGTCAACAATCCAACCAGAGGCAAAAATGGTCTGCCAACACGAAGAGAGCGGCATCAAAGGCAAACAACTCATCGACCAACTCACACCAAAGCCAGACCGTCAAAAGAAACCGTAGCCGACCTCAAAAAAGCCAGGCGAAACTCAACTTCACCATACAATGCTTCGAACGACGCAACCGCGTAATCGAACCCATGGCCGCACAACAACTCGTGGCCGTACTCGGCGACAAAACCGGCGAACTCGCAGCCATGGCAGGCCAACTCTGCTTCGACTTCGACGACAATCCATAACATTGGAACGCGTCAACCAATACCTCACAGCAAATCCCCAAGTAGACGGCTTCCGTGTCGCCGACCTCGCACTCTCCGGACGTGCCGCCGACGCCATCATCGCCATGCGCGCCTCAATAGAACAAGGCACCGCGCCAATGCACTCATCGGAGCGCTCGCCATGAAACTACGCACCATGGCCAAAGCTCAGCCGTACGCTCCGGCACCATCAGCGAAGCGGAAGCGAAACCAATTCATGGGTGCTGAAAAACGCCACCAGACAGCATGGGCCATGAGACGAACAAATGCTCGCAACGAACAAAGCAAAACCAACGGATCGGACCCTGTCTACGCGCTGGAACGATCCATCGAACTGATCAGCAGCAAAGGACGAACCAACTAACATGAGCGAGGCAACCATTACTGACGCCAACGAAAACACCAGCGAAGGCACTGCCAAAACCGTCACCGTCGAAGCGACAACCGGCGAAGCCATGCGAACTCGGCAAACAAGTCGCACACCTCACCCACGGCGGAGACGTCATACTCCTCTCAGGGCCCTCGGCGCAGGAAAACCACCTTCGCACAAGGCTTCGGCGCAGGACTCAACATCAGCGAACCCATCGTCTCGCCAACCTTCACCGCACGCGAACTCAAAGGCTAATTCCCAGCGGTAACTCCGCCCACCTCATACACGTCGACGCCTACCGACTCGGCGGCAACGCCTACGCCCTTATACCAAAATGCCATCGAACGACTACTCGATGAACTCGAATCCTCGGACTCGACGAAGAACTCGAAGACCCCAGCGACAACACCATCATCCTCATGGAATGGGGGAGAACAGATGGCAGCCGCGCCTGCACCGGAACGCCTCGAAATCCCACATCGACCGGCCACCAACACCGTTAGCACAGACGAAACAAGCAGAGCCGACAACGAACTCACCAGCAACGGCACCCGCACCGTAACCTTCATTCCCGTCGGCGCATCCCTAAAACCTTCGACATCACACGCAACAACCGCTAAACACCAGCAGCAAGCACGATTCCAGCATCGGTTGTACAGTAGTTCCAGCTTGGCATAAGGAGTTTCCACAAAATGCAGACACTGGTGATCGACACCTCCATACGGCTCAACCGTCGGCATGGTCGGACACGACCCCATCGTCGAAACCGACTCACGCACCCACGTCGAAAACTACAGGTGAACATCGCCCGCAACCGTGGAACAAGCCGGCCTCAAACCGGAAAACATCGACCGCATCATCGTAGGCATCGGACCTGCACCCTTCACCGGACTACGCGCAGAATCGTTGCAGCCAAAGCGCTCGCCTCGCCACCGGGCACAGCTTATCGGGCAGAATGCTTCCGCAGGTGCTTGCGCAACGCGGAGCATGACGGCCGCCATCATCTGACGCTCGCCGAACGATGCGACGTAAAGCAGCTGTATTTCACATTGTTGGATGGCAGCGTTGCGAGGCCGGTGGCAACGCAGGCGAAGACCAAGACGCAAACGTTTGAAACGGCTGTGTGGAAACCCTGATCGACATGGATATCGACTATCCCGAATCGATTGCGAACCGTGTCAACGAGGTGCTGGAACGGCTTCGCCATACCGATCCGAACGGGAATATGTAGTCGACGTCGTCGGCCATGGAGCGCGAAATACGCGCAATCGTGGGCAAGCCTTCCTGAAGGCGGCGAAGTGCGCGATCAGGCGCTGTCGACGAGGGCCCGTCCGATTAACGATTCGCGGCCTTCTCGCCACTTCGCAACAGCCTTGGTGAACTGGAGCCGGTTTGAACCGTTGTATTTGCGCAGGCCGACGTGTCGGTGCCGAACCCGTTGAAGCATGTGCTCAACCATGCCGGCGCGGAACGCACGGAGTGACGATACGGCATGATCGTTGATCAATAGCATCGATGAACAGATCGCAGTGCCGCAGATGGGCCGCTTTGGAAGCGCGGACCTGTTCGCAGGGGAGCGTGGAGCGAACAGTCGATTCGCCATAATTCGCGCCAGCACGCACGTATCTGTTCGATATTGATGATGATGGCAAGACCGCGGATTGCGGGATTGCGGGTTGCGTTGTCGTGGATGAGCCGGTTGCTGGATCGGTTGCAGGCGATTCTGCTAGGCAACATTCGCTGTGCGCGGCTGGCGTTGTTTCTGTATACGGCGACGATGCGAAATCATGACGATCGGCGTCGGCAGACGGTTCCAACGGCAGGGAATCGCGGCTTCGTTGATGGAGGCGTTGATTGCGCGCACGTGAGCAGGGGGCCAAACGCATGTTGCTTGAAGTAAAGGAGTCGACAATACCCGGCCTTGGCATTGTACGAACGGTTGGTTTTGCCAAATGGGATTGCGCAAACGTGCTACTACCAGCCCGAAGGCATCGACGCTTTACACCATGAGCCTTGAACCTGGAGCCGAGGATCGTCGGCTTCGCAGCAGCGGAACAATGAAACAGAACAAACAAACGGAACAGCGCAAGCAAAGCAGCAATCAGCAATGAGCGAACCACCGTACTCGGGCATCGAATCCAATGACGAGACCGCGGCTGCGGTAGTGCAGGGCGCACCCTGATTTCCAACGTCGTCGCAGCATCCTCCATGGATGAACACGCGCGTTACGGGGGTGTGATTCCAGAAATCGCGTCACGCGCCCACGCAGCGTTCGTGCCATGTGTTTCCCAAGGCGTTGGCCGACGCGAACATGACGTTGTCTGACGTCGACGCGATCGCCGTGTCCGCGGGTCCTGAATTTGTGCTGGCTGCCTCGCCGTTGGCGTGTCCGGCGCGAAATCGCCGCCCTTAGTGGCGAACAAGCCGATTTACGGCATCAACCATGTGACGGGCATATCGCGGTCACGCAGCCGCAGTTCGGTCCGTTCCCCGAACACGCTTCTGCCTTGATCGCCCGGCGGGCACACGTCTCGCTGCATGTTGGAGGATGTCGCACGCCATATCGACGTGGTCGGCACCAGGCTTCTGATGATGCGGCCGGCGAATGCTTCGACAAGGTCGCCCGCCTGCTGGGCTTCCCTATCCGGGCGGACTGCATGATCGGTCATGCGCAATTGCGACCCGGCACGCCATCAAAGTGCCGCAAGGTCTCACCCAAGGCAAAGTGACAACAGTCCGTACGATTTCAGTTTCTCCGGCGTGAAACGGCTGTCGCGCGTTGGATCGAGGAACAGCAGGCGCAAGGCACGAGATTCCTGTTGATGACGTGTGCGCGTCATGGATTCTGTGGCGACCGTACTCGCCAAGAAGGTGATGCGCGGCTGTGAGCAGTACGATTCGAAGACGTTGATTGTAGGAGGTGGCTTCTCCTGCGAATTCGCAGCTTCGTGCCAAACTGTTGGAAGTCAGTCGTGAGCATGGGGTAGGAGGTGTGCGGTGCCGGTGAAGCTTCAAACTTCGTGCAAATCGACAACGGTGCCATGGTGCCAGGTCAACCTGGCCGAAGTGAGGCGGGGTTCGTAAACCCTGATTTCGCCATCGATTCTGGCCATGCCGTTGACGAAGATCTCCATGTAAGATTAGGCCGAAAGCATCGTATGGAAACGTTTTGTAAAGTCGAAACACACATGTGACACGCTGAAGATTTGAAATCCACAAGTTTTGGTAGTATTTTTGTCTTGTGCACAGCGCATTCTGCGTAGCTCAGTTGGCAGAGCATCCGACTGTTAATGGACGGTCACTGGTTCAAGCCCAGTCGCAGGAGTTATTTGAAAGCCCTCTTGGAAATCAAGGGCTTTTGTCGTATTCGAGGAATCAACGAAGATGCCCATGCAGCATCCCCGGGATTCAGAGGTGCAGGAAAAATGAGTTACATCCAAATCACCAAAGAGAACATCGACAAGGAGCATATCTGCTGCGCGATGTCCGGCAAGCAGAGCCTTGCCAAAAAAGAATGGCTCAAGCAGCGTTTCAACGAAGGTCTCGTCTTCTATCGTAGTGAAGAGCGGGGCAAATGCTTCATCGAATATATTCCAGCGGAAAACGGCATGGGTGCCGATCGATGCGGACGGGTGGATTCATATCAACTGTCTGTGGGTCGCTGGTTCTTTGAAAGGGACATGGGCATTCCAGTAATCTGTTGAACGAATGCATTCGAGAGTGCCAAGGAGCAGGGGACGCAAAGGGCGTTTGCATTCTCTCGTCAGAAGGACGCAAACGAGAGTTTCTTGCCGACCCGAAGTTCCTTACAGTACTCTCGCTGAGGTGGCCGACGTATCCGATTGCGGCATTCAACCCCGCGGCTTTGCCTTTGAAGAGTGCGGTGTTGCCGAAGCTCCAAGAATGCGCTAAGCATCCCAGGTGGGCGAAGACGGGTTCGTGCTCTACTACACTGATCATCGCCCCCTTCACCTGTTATTGGGTTCCCGCGAGTGCGGCAGGTGGCGGAAGAACACAATATTCCATTCAAAACGATTCATATCACCGACAAAGAGACGCTCCAGCATGCCCTGCGCCGGTCACCACGTATGTGTGCTGTTTGAGACGGATTACTGTGGGCATTCAATCCGACAAAAGTTCTATGGTCGGCTTGTAACGCTTCACCTTCCACCCACTGGGGAATCTTCCGCAAGGCAGTTATGCCAGCGGGTGGGTGTTTTGGGACTGGGAGGCGGGGTTATCGCCAACATGTAGAAGATTCCGAATTTGCGTTTGACGGAGACTCTGCTGCCGGTTGCGAGATCTGCGGATCACAGTCGTCGTAGAATGCGATATCCAGACCAGGTTCCTCCACGGCAAAACTTAAGATTTTCCCAGCAAGCGGCGTTTACTATGAACACGCAAGAAAAAACACGGCAAATCATGAAGGAAAAACCATGTGCACTGTTCGTTTCTCCGACGATGAGGGAAATACGTATTTCGGCCGTAATCTCGACTGGAGCTTCTCTCACGGCGAGACCATTCTGGTCACTCCGCGAGGCTACCAGTACGACTATGTGTATGGGGGCCAAAGGTAAGAGCGAAACTGAATGCGGTGATCGGCGTGGGCGGTCAGGCTGACCGTCCCATGTATTTCGACTGCGCTAACGAGCATGGTCTGCTGTTGCCGGACTGAACTTCCCGATATGCCTCCTTTGCACACGAGCCGGTCGAAGGAACCGAAAACATCGCCACCTTCGAATTCCCACCGTGGGTGGCGCGCAATTTCGACAGTGTCGACGAAGTCGAAGAAGCGTTAAAGAACGTGACGCTTGCTCTGCAGGTCGTGCCTGGTCAGCAGGAGTCCTTGCTGCACTGGTTCATTGGCGATGGCACCCGTAGCATCGTCGTCGAGCAGATGTCCGACGGCATGCACGTTCATCATGACGATGTGGATGCTCACTCAACCAGCCGACCTTCGACTTCCATATGGAAAAACTTGCGCAACCATATGTGCGTGAGCAACGACATGGCGGGAGCCGACCACGGGGGCAAGGCAACTGAGCGCATGGGTGCCGGCGTGAGCATGCACGCATTCTGGTGATGTGAGCGCTCGCTGTCGCGTTTCGCACAGCGTCGTTTCATAATTCAATACGCAATTCATCCGCAGCAGAACAACGAGTCCGCCAATGTGGCACGCTTGTTCCATACACTGGCCTCCGTGCAGATGGTCGACGGCTGCGCGCTAGGATGGGCAACGGCCAGTTCGAGCGCACGCCGTTCACCAGCGTTCCGAAAGACCAACACGCATTACATGAACACGTATGAGGATCCGGCGATCCGGCGCTCGTTTGCCATGTCCGACTTCGACATGGATTCGAGCGAGCTGATCACTGCCGATTGGATTCCGGGAATTTCCGAGTTCGAAGATCCGCGGTAATCGCACTATGTGCGATGTATGGCATAAGGACGCAACGTCGCAGCTGGCGCGTTGCGTCCCTTTTTAATCAGTAAAACTGATGAGAGTTTGATTAGTTAAAATGGTCGAGGCATGCTTTAACAAACGTACCTTTCAGGCGTTTTCTCCGTTATGTTCCTTGCGAGTAGGCATGCACCGCGACAGAACACCTGACTTGCGGTAAAGCGCAATACATTTTCTGCGGGCCGACTGGCGACGCCACCGCGCTGAGCGGCCTCGCAAATGGTGCCGATGATGCCTCGCGGGCTGAAGAACGAGTATGCCTGATAGTAGAAGAACAGCAGTGTGAACGATTCCAACCGACAAAGCAGACAGAATAGTGACGCCGGAGCGTCCAACGACGGTAGCGGAACAACGCGAATACCGCTTCGCGGCTGCCGCCTGCACCAACGCGATCACAATCAGGCTCACACTGTATTTCGTGCCGAGCACCACCTCGACGAACGATGCGACTAAAAGCACATAGGCTGAAAGCTCCCGGTTTGCGCACGATCAGAGACCCCAGCGTGGCGGGGAAGTAGAACAAAGCATGAAGCAGCGCCGCTGAGCCAGGAAGAATCAAAGTCAGCAACGGAAAAAGACCATACGAGGCCGTCGAACACCCAGAACATCACTCGACATCACGCCTACTGCCGCGCCGACCGCGATATCGACCACACGCCATGTGAGGGTCTTGCGCGTTCGTGGGTTGGTTTTCAAAGACTGCGCCGACATAGCTCGACAGCTTCAGTCCGTATTATGAATTTCAGAGAGATGGCTTCGCCATATGGCGATAATGAATCTCGTGTTGGTCGATGCCGCGCACCGTGAGTCGGAGATCGCGGCGGTCGCCGTCGGGCCGTTCCTCGACCACGCAGCGGCTCGGGCAGGAACGACGAAAGGCATTATACGACATGCTGCTTGCCGAACATGCCATCATGGATCTCCCTGTGTTCAAAATACCGTTACAAAGATGCCAGTCCAGGGCATGTGCGGCCCAGTCCAGCACACCTGATCCGCAATGATTTCTTATTAAACTCAGCGGCATAAGAGCTTCTTGTCGTGAGACGGCAGTCGGCCAAAAACAGCATGGTCCTATGTTCCTTTACGATGAACACGTCAGTTACTCTTTTTGCAGACGCAACTTAGCTAATTTTCAGGATTACAGGGTTCTCTTTTGCTATCCGATAGCATAGCGACACGCCAAGTAGACTTCAAGACTTTAAGCTTTTAGTGCAGGGTATGAAGTACCACAACATGGCATACGATTCGTGAGGCATCCATGATTTTGGACTTCCCGAATCCACTTTGCGCCACTACGAGCAGATCGGCATCATTGACCCTATCGCACGCGACCCAAGTTCTGGCCATCGTGCCTACACTGACGAAGACATTCAATCGCTGGTCACCATTTCCTGCTTGTCTGCGACCGGCATGCCGCTTGAAGCCATGCGCGAGTATCTGAAAACCGTTTCGACGGAACCGAGGCGCGCGCAGGCAAATGGAGCTACTGGACGCGCAGACATTGCGTTTGGCCGCAAAAGCCGAAAGCATCCGCATGCAGCAAGCCTATGTTTCCTCAAAAACTCTATTGGCGTGCCGTGGCGGAAGGCCATGGCGACGAAGCGCAACGACTTCTGGAAGAAAACCACGATGTCATCGAAACAGTGAAAACCATATTCGCAACAAGACTGACAAGCCGAAGCATCATCGCAGACGTTACTCAATCACCACACAGCAAGGGAGCAACTCATGAAGGCAGCGATCTTCAAGGGGGAGTCGCAGATGGCATGGAAAACATGCCGAACCGACCATCATCGACGGAGCGAGACGCTACCATCCGCGTAGTACGCGC
>VOFB01002609.1_pt1 | contig 13520 bp, 20 predicted proteins | sample 5384141 | NCBI WGS metagenome assembly VOFB01 (sample SAMN12384721, study PRJNA508395) | human gut metagenome | isolation source: healthy gut A | host: Homo sapiens | reverse complement strand
TATTATAAAGCAATAATCAAAATCAATAAAACACAGAAACCGACAAAAAGAAAAACCGCGATGGCCGCTAATAGCCATCGCGGCAAGGTTTTCTATCGCTAACCTTCTTCTCTACTTCCGGAAGCAGCCGTTTCGGCAGCAGGCTCCACCACTATCGTGTATATCCCCGGCAACACAAAGCTACGTCCCAGGTTCCACACCCGGAGGTCGGCCCTGTATGTGCCCACTGGGATCGTATGCTCCTTCGCGATCCGGAACACCCCGGTCAATACCACCTCCACCTGCGAGGCGATCCCGGCCCTCACTTCCCGGCCCGAGTCATCCCGCAAGGCTGCCAACTCATAGTATATAGGGAAAGTACCGATCACCCCTGTATCTTCTCCGATTGATAGGGTATCGTATCCCTGCTACCCGGATCGGCGGCAATCCGGAGCGTATCGGTGACATACCGGCTTCGCCCGTTTCCAGATATCCCTTGGTGATATCATCGCAACTGTAAATCCGATCCTGCCAGGATCAGCATTCCCTAATATTCTATTTTCATAATATATTCTTTTATCATTTGAATTTTAACCGAATTTCCCTTCAACGTCCTCTGTCCTCTCCCCTCACCACCGTCTACCACCGGGTCGACCATCTGAAAGGTGGTCGACAACAATCACCACAGCATTATCGGTCATCCCCCGAGGCCACGTGCCACGTATGACCCGATTCAGGAAGTGGAAACCGATGCCGTCCGCTCCGATGTCGGCATCCCCTGCCAGCCATGCCTTTCACCCGGTACCCGCAAATCCAGACCGTTCAGGGTTTCAAAAACCGTTCCCCTTCCAGCGTACCCTGCACCTCATACGGGAAATCCACCCGCACATGCCGTCCTGCAATCACATACGACAACAAGTCTCCGGCACAATGCATCCGGCATATCCGCCACCGAGCGGTAAACCAGCTCCCCCTCCTCATCCGTCGTTCGCAAAAGGAACTGCACGATACTCAGAATTCGTCAGACCGAACACCGTCATCTGCGGACAATCCGGGTCTTTACCGTCGAACAGGTCCGCCAACCCGGCCTTCCGGACCATGATCACCAGCGAGTCCCAGATTGCCGTGCCGCCTGCATATATTCCCAGGCCGTGCCGTCGTAAACCCCGTTAGCCAGACCTGTATCGTGGAACGTATCTTTTTCACAACCGCCTGTTCCGCAAGCGATGAACATTATTCCTATCATATAATTTTCATATTCCATATATTTTTTTATTGTTTTCCCGCCGGGAAGGCATCCCCCGCAGGAAAACACAGATTATAAATCGACGGCTCAAACTTTCCTACCCAGTAAGCCGTCTGTTTCACCTTCGGGTTATGTTCATCGCATCCAGAGATACCGGCAGGAACAAAGCCCCCGGCCGCCCATCCGTTTCCGTCAGATCACGGAAGCCCCACCAGCAGGTTATAAGTGTGATTGCGCATATAATCGAAAATACCGCACCCCGTCTGAAACAGCAACTCCTGTCGCGTTCCAGCTGTATCGCCCGCCGGAGGTCACCCTCCGCCTCCGAATAACCGGCCACGCCCGCGGCGGCGGACAACATCAGGTCGGCAACGGCCCCTTCACGGTCACCGTCGCCGCCTTCATCTCCGCCCTCAGGAGCAGGATGTCCGGCAGGCGGATCAGTATATCGTTCGCTAACAGCGTACGCGGCGTACCGTCATAAATTCCGCCCGAGTAGTATTCCACCTCCGCCACATCCGAATATGAGGCGGCTCCTTGTGTCACAGACACCGGCTCTTCCTTCATCCGGAAGAAATCGGCAAAATAGGCCTGTAAACGCAGATCCTCCGGCGTGTAAAGCCTTTCCACCGTCCCGTTGCGGATAAAGAATTTACGCCGCGAGGCAGGGGTCGTCCCTTTCAGCACCGGCCATTTTTCGACCGTCCCCCCGATATAGCTCCCGAAATCCTTATACTCCCCCCGGCTGTCGTCATAGCACACCTCGAAGATCCCTTCCGCAGAATTTCCGGCAAGCACCTCCGTACATACCTCCTCCGGGCTGGCCACCAGACGGTAATTCGGGTCCCCGATCACCTTCCCGGCAGCTTCGATCCCCAGCGCATAATATTCCGGTTCCTGCCCGTAGCCCGCTATCCACGCATACACTTCGGCCAATATGGCATACGCCGTCCCCGCCCCGGGATCTGACGGGCCGTAAGTGGTTTACCCTCCGGATCCTTCAACTGATCCGCAGGAGGCAGGTATTCCGCTGCCAGCAGCAGGTCCGCCACGATATGCCCGGCGATCTCCCGCCAGGGCGTGCGCCCCTTCTCGAGATATCCTCGTATTCCAGCACCAGCGGCATCCCCCCACAACCGGATAATCTGGAAATACAGGCAGGCACGGATACACAGCGCCTGACCCATATAAAAACGGTAACGCTCCTCCGGAAGATCGGCCCGGTAAAGATTACCGATCACCAGATTGGCCGCGCTCACGGCTTTGTATTCGTACATCCAGCTGAACTCCACGGCTGTAGCCGTATAGCCCGAAAGGTTATGCTCATTGGCCTCCGCCACCGGGCAAGGCGAAATTATCCAGTAGCGACCGCGGTCGCGGTGTAGTCCTGCGTAAAACTTCCCAGTACCTCACGGAACTGGGCGTGCATGCCATAAACCGCTGCTTCCACATCCGCTTCGCTACGGAAATGGTTCGCTACCGTCGTATTATTCTCCGACAACTGCGTCAGAAACTGTCACATCCCGACAGAAGGAATAAAGCCAGTCCTGCGATATATCCGATCATCTGTTTTCTCATCGTTTAAAATTTAAGGTTAGTCCGATTGTAAAGCGGCGCGACAGCGGATAGGCGTTGTAATTGTCCACTCCGTATACGGGTCCACCGTCTCCGGGTCGCCGCCCCGGTAATCCGTCAGCGTAAAAGGTTCTCACCGCTTATGAAGATCCGCGCACCGAAACCCGTCGCTTTCCGCACCGCTTCCGGCAGCGTATACCCCACCGTCACCGCCTGCAGTTTCAGGTAGCTGATCCGCTGAGCGTTCGAGGCCAGGTTGGTGGCGAAATTATACAGCCGTTCTCCATCCGGTTGGCCGGATAAGGCGCACCGTCGCGGATGCTCCCAGAACAGCCCGTCGAGACTCTCCACCAAATAAGGACGAGCCATATCGGCCGGGTTCAGCGCAAGGTAAGTCCCCAGCGAAGCCCCCCGGGCAGCATCCAGCACCCACTTGCGGCAAACGAAATTGAACAGCACGGTCACATCAGCCCCTTCCATGTCAGATCCGTGGAAATACCGCCCTGAAACTGTGGCAGGGGGAACCGATATATACGGTCCTCCGCCAGCGTACCGTAATTATAAATCTGACCATTGCCGTCCACGTCCGTGATGATCCGGTCGCCCGCCCGGTAGTAGGCGCTCCCTCTCCGCGGAGGTATTTCTTCACCCCGTCCTCATAATAAGAAGGCACGTCGCTCCGGCGGCCGTAAATCCCCCGGTCGTCGAAGGCATAAATCCCGTAAAGCGGCAGCCCGATCACCGAAAGGTTGTTCGCAAAGCGGGCCGCCGTATTCTGGAAATCGCGCCCGTTCAAACTCTTAGCCAGCCGGTTCCGGTTCCTGCTTACATTGAACGACAGGTTCCACTGCCAGGTCCTCCCGCGCACCAGTTCACCCTTCACCTCCAGCTCCACGCCCTCGTTGTCGATGCCGTACATATTCCGCCACGGGGCCAGGAAACCCGTATGCGTGCCGGGAGTCGGGGATTGTACAGCAACCCGCGCGTCCGTTTCAGGTAATAATCAAAAGTGAGGCCGATGCGGTTGTCCAGCAACCCGAGGTCCAGCCCCGCATCGTATTCCGTTGTCTTTTCCCAGGTCAGGCCGCTGTTCGAGACACCTGCCCACCATTCGGGGACCACAGTCGGATGCCCCAAATAGGGAGCGCCCTGATCCAGTTCGCCCTGTGCCAGATAGGGATATTCGAAGATACGGCCCGTACGCCCTTGCGAGAAGCGCAGCTTACCGTAATTCAGCCAAGGTTTCAGCGCCTGCATAAACGGCTCCTCCGTAAACGTCCACCCCACAAAATACGAAGGGAACCAGCCCCAACGCACATCCTCGCCGAAGGTCGACGAAGCATCGCGCCGCAGGGTGAAGCCCGCATAATACCGCTCCCTGTAATTGTAGTTCAGGCGGCCGAACAGGCCCACCATCGTCTTTTCTCATAATCCGAATAATAATCCTTCAGGTCGAGCCGGGCCTCCGCATCGTACACCTGCGAGTACCAAGGGGCGTAATGAATGGTGTTCGAGGCAGCCCCGGCGCCTTGCCCGTGTTATTGTTCATCTCGTCCTGCTGAACGGAAAAACCGAGCAGCAGATCGGCATGGTGGCTGCCGCCCAGCGTCCGGCGGTAGGTCAGCAGGTTCTCGTTGAGCACCATCAGATGGCGGGCGATCGTGCCGCTGCTATAGGTTTTACCGTATTCGTTCACCTCCTTCGGCAGGAAAACGTTCTGGTTGTTCTGGAGATAATCGACCGCCACGCCCCGATTTCAGTGCCAGGCCGTCGGCGTCTCGTACGTCAGATCGAAGGAAGTGCGCAGCTTGTAGCTGTCGTTCTTCTCCCTGGTGCTCTCATAGCGGCGGGTCAGCTCGCCGAAATAAGGCGTTCAGGACCGGGCAGCACCGTCGAGGTGAAAAGGAAGTCCGGCAGCGTGGAATAAGCCGTCGGCGCCGGATTGAAGGCATCCACCCTTTGCGCGAGCGGTTGTTGTCGGTATAGGCCAGGTAGAAGCGGAAATTGCCGTAAAGGTGGTGCGCAGGCTTGAAGGTCAGGTTCGAAAAGGCCGAAAAAGCGGCGGTTGCCCGTACCCGCAGCGTTCCCGCCTCATCGTAGAAGCCCAGGCCGACGGAATAGGCGATTCCCTCGGCCCCGCCCCGGACCTGGATATTCGCATTCGTGGCATGGGCGGGGCGCAGGTAATATGCCATCAGGTCGGTGGAATTGTTATAGAAAGGGTTCAGGCTGTCCTGATACACGGTCATGTCCGCGCCGTTGCCCTCGTTCCAGAAATAATCGTAAGGCTTGCCCAGGGCGTAACCTTCCGGATAGCGGTAGGAATCCGTTTCCCGGTCGTAGTACACTCCCGCATAATTTTTTCATCGCCTCCAGACGGGCGCGCCGCTCGGCATTCCCGCCGATCCGCTCCGGCAGCAGGGGCTGCAGGATAAAGGTGTGGCTGACATTGGCCGAGAGCAGGGGTGCTGGTTGTAGCGGCCCTTTTTCGTCGTGATGTTCACCTCCCCGTTGGCTGCCCGCGAGCCGTAGATGGCTGCCGCTGCGGCATCCTTCAATACGGTGAACGTTTCGATGTCGTCCGGGTTGAGCGAGGTGAGCGGGTTGCCGCCCACCTTGAGGCTGGCGTCGTCGAGGCGATCACCCCATCGATCACGAACAGCGGGTTACGGTTGCCGGCAATTGCCAGGTCGTTCGCACCGCGGACAATGATGCTCACATCGTTGCCGCCCGGATCACCCGACTGGCTCGCGATATACACCCCCCGCCATCTGGCCCTTGGCCAGCGTCAGCACGTTGGATGCGGGCTTGTTCTGCAGCCGGGCGGCATCCACCGTCGCCACCGAGCCCGACACCTGTCCGCGCCGCTGCTCCCCGTAGGCGACCACCGTCACCTCCTCCAGCGATTCACGGCTCTCTTCCAGCCGCACACGGAGCGTTTCTCCGGCACGGTAACCCACCGTCACCGTCTTATAGCCCACACACGAAAAGGTCAGCCTGCCGCGCTCTTCGGGCAGGCGGGTGAAAACGTCCACCGTTGTCGGTCACCCCGCCCGTAATTCCGTAACGGACGGTCACGCCCGGCAGGGGAACGCCCTTAGCATCGGTCACCAGACCTTTGACCGGATAAGTGGATTGTTGCTGCGGCACTCCTGCCTGCAAAGGGACGGGCAGGGTAAAAGCAGACAATAAACAGAAAATAATGGCGGTCAGCCGTTGCTTTCGTAAGCTCAGGCCAACGCTGCATGCGTTTTTTGCATAACTTTGTCGGTGTTAATATTAGTAATAATGTTAATTGAGGCGGGAGGACTGGACGGGCACGCCAATGTCACCCAGTCCCCGCTGTTTTTTTTCATGGAATCTTCATTTTAACCGAAGGACACATCATCCGCGACATTTGCAGGTAAAGTGTTTCAATGGTTCATTATCCGTTGAAATTAATCACTTTCCCCGCCGGAAGGTTTCTTCTTCTGAAGAATACTGATTTAAAAAATGGCATCCATGTCGACCTTTGTGATAAGAAAAAGCTCAATGAATATGGATGCCGAAGAACTCACAGGTTCCCTAAAGAAACTTGTAATGTGGTACAAAGTTAAAGAATTAAAATCAAAAGGCCTAAACAAAACGCAGATAGCTCGTTGTTTGGGAATTAACCGTAACACCGTTCGTAAATATCAGTCGATGAGTGAGAGCGAGTTTATGAACAGCCAGAGCTATCGTCGTAATTATAACCATAAACTGGACCCGTATGAGGATTTTGTACATAAGAGTCTGGACTCTCATCCTTATCTGTCGAGTAGCCAGATACGAGACTGGCTACGTGAACAGTATGAAGACTTCCCCGATGTAGGGCAAAAGACAGTTTACACCTACGTGCAGTACATCCGTCGCAAATATCATATCTCCAAGCGTGTCGGGCATGGTAACCGTCAATACGAGAAGCAACCAGACACAGCCTATGGAGAATACGCTCAAGTTGATTTTGGCGAACGATGGATGTATGATAAGGAGCATCATCCGGTCAAAGTCTACTTCTATGCCATTGTCTTATGCCGGAGCCGATACAAGTATATTTACTTCAGCCGGAGTCCTTTTACAACAGCCTTGACGGTTTATGCCCATGAGTTGTCGTTTGCCTATCTCGGAGGCAAACCCAAGAAGATCATCTATGACCAGGACAAGGTACTGATCGTCAATGAAAACCTTGGAGATGTCCTGCTGACCCGTGAGTTCCATGCCTTCGTGAACGAGCAGCACTTCCAGCCGGTTTTCTGCCGTAAGTCAGATCCGGAATCGAAGGGAAAGATAGAGAACGTGGTGAAATACGTGAAGTACAACTTCCTTCGTGGGCGCACGTTCCACTCGATAGATCAACTGAACAAGGAGGCGTTGGAATGGCTTGAACGTACCGGAAACGGAAACGAGCATAGCCTGACACATCTTATCCCTTCGGAGGTTCCAGATCGAGAGGAACTGTCTGCAACCTTACCATGGGATACCGACCGAACCACGGCAAAAGATGAAGGAGTATTATGTACGCAAGGATAATACCATCTGTTATCACAGCAACTTCTATACGCTCCCCTGCGGGACCTACAAGGGGCAGAGCACTACAGTATGGGTTCAGGAATCGGAAGAGGAACGTTTGGAGATCTTCGACAAGGAGACGGGCAAGCAGATAACCAGCCATCCGTTATGCAAGGAAAAGGGCAAGACCGTGTCCAACATGGCCCATCACCGTGTCAGAAACGTTCCCCGTGAGGATATGGAGAAACGTATCGTGGACTATGCCGGTGGTGACAGCATAGCCAGTGAGTGGATGAACGGTCTGCGTGCCGGCAAACCCCGTTACTACTGGGACAATCTTAACCACATCCTCCGTTTTATGCGAACCTTCTCCCGGGAGACATTCCATGAGGCTATGGAGATATGTCTGGACAGAGGAGCCTATAACGCCCTGATGCTGACAGATACCGCCAGAAGTATCCAGAAAAGGAAGAAAGAAAAGCCGGCAGACCTGCCACCCATGTCAACCGCCACAATCCCGACGGTAGCACAGGAGATGCCTGAAAAAACGAATATAAACCAATATAGCAGCATATTTAAATGAAAGGAAACGAACAACTGAAAGAATACGGCAAACGCCTACGGTTGTACCATCTGTGCAACCATATGGACGAACTGCTGCACGTCGCTCAGCAGGACAAGCCCACTTACCATGAGTTCCTGATGGGCCTCTTAGAAAGAGAAATCACGTGTCGTGAAAAAAAGGATTACGAGAGAAGACTCTCCGCCGCACGTCTGCCGCAAAGACATGATCTTGATCTGTACGACTTCAACTTCGCGGAAGGAATCACACAGTACCAACTGAAGGAGCTACGCCAGCTGCACTGGATGGAGCAGGCCTACAATGTCGTACTTATGGGACCTTCCGGTACAGGGAAGACCTTCATTGCGGCAGGACTGGTCTATGAGGCCGTAAAGGCCGGTCACAAGGCTTACATGATGACGATGGAGGACATAGTGACATGCTTGAAAATGAAGGAACTGTCCACCTCCGCAATGATGACCTACAACCGGATTGTACATGCCGGTCTGCTGGCTATCGATGACATTATGCTCTTCCCCGTGAAAAAAGAGGAAGCCACCGCCTTCTTCAACCTGATAAACACCCTGCATGAGAAGACATCCATCATCATCACAACAAACAAGGCTCCCACGGAATGGACACAGATGCTGGATGACGAAGTCCTGACCTCGGCCCTGCTCGACAGGCTTCTCTATCGGTGTGAAGTAGTCAAACTGACCGGTACAAGCTACAGGTTGGAAAACAGAAAGACAATCTTTAAAAAGGATAAGAATAAAACTGAACCTGTTGGTGATTAACCCTGCTTACCGATAAACGATTAATCTCACTTTACTAAAATATGCTACTTCCTAGCTTACTGAAAAGTGGTGATCAAGTTTACCAAAAAGTGATTGAGCAACTTTACCAAAAATGCTGCTTTTAAATTTGCTTATTACAGTGGTATAATATAATGAATTTAAACGTCCGTTTTTATATACTCAAAACTACTTCATACTCTATGAGTTTAATTCTGATTCATGCGCAAATATAAACACTTTTTTCGAGATTACAACAATATTCGGTAGTTTGACACAATAATTTTTCTATTTTATTTGCCAGCAGGCCCTCCAAAGGTCTTTTTTTGTCAAATATTCCTTAATTAATTTGTGGTATATAACGGTATATTGCAAAGATGAGACTTGTCATTAAACCAGGCGGTCGTTTCACATACCTCTATACCATCAAGGGGTAGCGCGCAGATGATGGAACGACCTTAACAGTATCCTGTCCATGCCGGTGTACACCCGGATATTGTATCCCGGGTCAAAGCGCTCACCGCTGGAGGACACCAGGAAGTTCTTCGGGCGGCCGGAATGCACGCTGGAGCAGGTGTACAGGGCATTGTCACTACCAGCCACGGAGTTCAGCGAGATACAGGCAGATATGTATAAGCGCAGCCAGAAGCTTTGGAAGCGTAATACGCAGGTTGTGTACTATAACCCGACGAACTACTTCTTTGAGCAGGGAGGAGGAATGCGGACTGGTGCGGTTTGGCCACTGCAAAGGGGCCGTCCGCTGCCCCTTGTACAGCCGGGGCTGTTCATGGACCATGACGGCTTCCCGCTGGCAATGTGCATCGAGCCGGGAACACGGCGGAGACCAGCACACTCAAGCCGATGGAACAGATACTGAAAGACAAGTTCGGTCTGTCGGACATACGATGTGATACTTTACAGCAGCACCACAGTCAGAACACTTCAGCCTCTACCTTGCTCGCCTTCCGGGCGAGCAAGGTAGAGGGAACTGAAAAAAAATTCTACACAATTGCACTTCTATTGTGAATCTTCAAAAATTATATCTATCACTCCACGATGATCGTCATGGCATCTCGCAAAACGTGAGAGTATCCGGGATTCGTCAATCGAACCGACACCTTATAGACGCCCGGTTTCGCATCATTCTCTAACGGGTACAGCAAAACTCCGCCTCCACGGATTGTCAAGTCTTTCTTGAAAATCGCCGCAGCCTCCTCTCCCTGATTCGAGTCACCGACTCCACGCTGAATAAAATCTGCTGAGTCCCCTCGTATCCTTGTAACGCCAAACTCACCCAAGGAGCCTTATTCTCAATCCGGACAGCATCAATTCCGGATCTAACGTCTTGCGAATATACATCGTGTCCGGGTCGTAAGATGCGTTCTCTGTCAACAGGTAGCCGACCGTTGTCTGATGGCAAGCTCCGACCAACAGGCCCCACTGCCAATATCATCCATATCATTATTTGTTTCATCTTCATGTACTTTTGAATTATTCTTCATACCCCCAATGCAAAATTATATTCCAATGCGTGCACCAGACAATTGTCCGGCTCAATGTCTCCCGAGGCGATGGCAAAAATAGGCTGGGAATTCATGAAACTGATGTATATCGGCTTAGCTGCATGTTCCACTACGCCATTCTTCTCCTGCTTCATGATAAACACCATATTGGCGTACCTGCCAAGGTAGTCAAGTAGCTACCACCCGTGCCCGGGTACCATAAAGCGTCGGTTCTCCGTAAGGAATGTCTTTCCGATAGAGTTTTCCGTCAATCACATGCCTCAGCAACATTTCACGACACCACTCCGGGTCGAGATCAGCCACCCGTTGATAACCGGATTCCAACAAATGCCGACGAATCGAATGATTCGTGATACCAAAGAACGTAATCTCTTTGTGCTCAGGATCTTTACCCTCAAAAAGCCGTACGATATCGTCTCCGCATGTCGAACCAACAGAATCGTAGAATCCCAATCGTAGGAATTCGATCCCATGTACTGCATCAAATTTCCGTGATAACGTCCGTTACTAATCCCTGTGTCGATATAATTGTCTTTTGTACACCCCATGTAATAACGAGCCCAAAAACCATATTGTATATAACATTTTTCTCATAATATTCTTCTTTTAATTCGAACGACGATTCCAATACTTATTTTGGCGAATCAAATCATTATTGGAGAAACAGTCCGCTCCCAACATTAGATATAAAGCACCATCTTGAATATCTCTATCCGTGAGTTTACCATAAGCTTCAGAAATTTCCATTCTGATATAATCATGCGTATCATCCCTCTCAAGAAACACCAACCGTTACGCATAATGTCAAAATAACGGTGATATTCCGCCAGCAATTCCTTCTCCCTCTCCCTGAAAATAGCCAGCTGAATATTCCCACTCAGTCCTTTTTCCACATCATCAGAGTTCGGGAAAGCGTGCATGTCATCCCCATAGGCCCGGCGACGGATCTCATTCAAATCGTCTACGGCATCCGTCTTCCCCTGACGGGCCCGACATTCTGCACGGAGCAAGTATATCTCGCCCAATCTCCAAATCACCTTATACTGATTGATTCCGGCATATTGAAGCTCCGGGGTGTACGCAAGCTTAATGTAATGTGCATACCGGAACTTATACAGGAATGCCCGTTGCAACTTCTGATTGTCCTCCGCTGCTATGATGGAATCTCCCGGTCTATACTTCGTTGCAGCATAAACCTCCTCATTGCTCTTATAAATCAAGAACAATGAATCCGCATCAATATTCCAAAAATAGGCATCCCTACGCAAATCTTCGGGAGCATACATCATTCTCACCGTACTCTTGTAATATCCGTCTGAATACTGATTGTTAATCGGATGCGCACTTCCCAGAGCTATCGGGAACGTAATTGGCAAATCAGTGCGCAAACCCTCTTGTGAGTCATAGTAAATCTCCCAAATCGACTCGGCGCTTCCTCCTTTCATCACGCTTGTACAAACGGTCTCAGGATCCGCAGCCAACGAATAATTGCCTGCTTTCCCTTCAATGAGCATACTGCAATACTCTTCGGCCTTTGCCCAATACTCTTTCTTGCCTTCTACGCCAGCTCTCCACGCATAGAGATGTGCCAACAAAGCAGCCGCGGCACCCTTGCTGCCATACTGTTTCATTCGGGATTCTTTTGAAGTAGCCACCAACTCCTCGTATGTCGGCAAATCCATCGCCTTCAATCCCCATTTTCCGCCTCATCCAACACATTGCCTATCGGGCTCTGAGGAAACTTAGAGAACTCAATTGTTGAGCCAGTAATCGGCACCTGTCCATAATTCATCGCCAAATAGAAATAAGCCACTGCCTTGGCAAAATATGCCTGCTGAATATAGGGTTTCAACTTCTCCGGGTCTCCCTTTGAAACGGTGTGTATTCTCAGAATCAAATTCGCCTGATAAATCGTGTAATAATAATATTTCCACGTTCTACATTCGACAATGTCAACCCTTGCGCAAAGATCTGTCGTAATCCAATATCTCTCCGGCTCTGGAAATATCGCCACCGGTAAACTCACCCACAGCCTGCCTCAAATAGACTTGCAAAGCCGGTCAGCACAGCCTCCAGCTCCTTCTCGTTTTGTAATAATTAGAATAGGTGGTTGCATTCTCCGGCTGGATATTTATAAAATCCGCACAAGAAGTCCCCCAAAACAAAACTGTCAAACCAAATATGTAAATATATCTTCTCATGTCCGTTAAAAATTAAGAGTTAATCCCAACGTATACTTTCTGGGTAATGGATAAGTATCGCCATTATCACGTCCCGTGTAAATATTCACCACTTCCGGATTTCCGCCCGAGTAGTTGCTCAAATAGAACAGGTTTTCTGCTGTCAGGAAGAAACGTACTCCCGGAGCCCTGCCTTCTTGGATATCCTGTCCGGAAGATTATATCCCAAGGTTATTTGCTTCAAGGCAAGGTGGTGCACCTTCTCGATAGCCGAGTCCGTATTCATACTGAGAGAATTTCCCCATGCCGGAGCATTCGGTTTCTTGTTCACCCCGTCCCATGGTCTCAACTTGCGGTAATCAAACAACTTCGTCAAATGGCCATCCTCTGACTGTCTGCTGAACCCCAGACCCATCCGGTTGTTAATCATTTTTCTCCCGATTGTGAAATTCACCAGTACGTTCAGGTCGAAGTTCTTCCACATCAATTCGTTCACCCATCCTCCATGAGCCAAAGGAAGCGGCGAACCCGCATAATATGAATCCGTTCCCGTCGCCATCCAAGTCAAGCAGACGATAATTACCGACAGCGCCGCTGATTCCATCTGTCGCCACACCGTTGAAGTATATTTCCTGTCCGTCAATCTTGTACAAGCGAGGTACCTCAGCATCCGAGTTGTAATATCCCCGGTGCGCCCACACGTACAAACCGTTCAAAGGTCTGCCGACTACCAGTAGCGTCCCGTCACCGTCCACTACATCTTTCCCCGAATACGACTTTTCAAAACGATTCCAGTTTCTTGCCATATTGAATTTCATCCGCCAGCTCACAGCACTCTCCCGCAAGATATCTGCCTGCAACTCCAGCTCAAGCCCCTCGTTGGAAATTTCCATCGCATTTTCCACCTGCGCACCGAACGTATACAAACTGCCGGAATCGGAATATCATAAATCAGCGAACTGGTATATTTGTAATAGTAATCCAATTTCATATTCAAACGATAATTGAACATATCCATATCCAAACCCAGGTCATACTGCCTTGTCTTTTCCCAGGTAAGATAAGGCGACACAGGTTTGTCAGTCGTCACCCCCGTCTTCCCGAAGAAGTTCCTGTCCATAATGTTCATCAATC